>OCZV010000482.1_pt1 | contig 14407 bp, 11 predicted proteins | sample 1539051 | NCBI WGS metagenome assembly OCZV01 (sample SAMEA3113581, study PRJEB22503) | soil metagenome
GGGGCCAGGACGTCGGGGCGGCGCCGCCGGGGGGTCGCCCCGGGCGGGGGGGGGGCCATGGCGTGCCAGGCCTGGGGGTCGTCGGCCGGCTCGAGGCTCGGCGCCGGCGGGCCGTGGGGCGTCGGCGTACGTCCGGTCTCCCGGAGGGCGCCGATGAACCCGCCGTCGAGCGCCCAGCCGGCGCAGCCGTCGCCCATGTGACCGACCATGGCGTCGACCAGGCCCGCCTGGGGCGGGATGGCGCCGGCGTGCAGCAGCGCGTAGCCGGAGACCAGGACGGCGCCCACCAGGTCGTCGAGCATCAGGTGGAGCAGCGACCCCCGGTCGCGTTCCGCGGGCACGACCTCGTCCACCCGACGGCGGAAGCCGCGCCCGACCGTCGCGCCCAGCAGTGACCGGAGGTCGGGCACCTCCGGCGTGCCGTCGGCGGGGTCGACGGTGTCGACGTCGATGTCGGTCAACGCGTGCGAGCGTGCATCGAGTCGCAGCATCAGACGGCACTCCGCGACCACCCGGGCATCGGCAGGGCCACCGCTGCCGGTGCGGAGGTCCCGGCCGCGGGCATCGACGACCAGCCGGCCGTGCGGTCCGTCGGGGCGAACGGTGTCGATCGAAGTTGTGCGGCGTACGGATCCGCGCGGGCGGGCCGGTGTCGACGTCGCCGGGCCGTGGGGACCCGCCAGGAGCGGCGGACTGCTCATCCGTCCGAAGGCTAGAGTCTCGACCCCACGCCGCACTTCATCCGCCGCTCGACGTGAGAAGAGGTGGACCATGTCCGAATACGAGTTCGTGACCTACGAGACGCTGGACGAGGGCAGCATCGCTCGCATCATGCTCAACCGGCCCGACGCCCGGAACGCGCAGCACCGGGGGCTCCTGGTCGAGCTCAACGACGCGTTCCTGCGGGCGGAGGCCGACGACGAGGTGCGGGTCGTGATCCTGGGCGGGGTGGGGCCGATGTTCTCGTCGGGGCACGACATGGGCTCCAAGCAGGCGATCGCGGAGCGCACGCCCGGCCCGACGCAGCACCCGACCATGCGCATCAACGGTGCGACCCGCAAGGGCGCCGAGGCGCTGATGCTCCAGGAGTGGCACTACTTCTTCGACAACACCCGGCGCTGGCGGAACCTGCGCAAGATCACCATCGCCCAGGTGCACGGCACCGTCTACGCCGCGGGGCTCATGCTCATGTGGGCCTGCGACCTGATCGTCGCCGCCGAGGACGCGCAGTTCGCCGACGTGGTGGGCGCCCGCCTCGGGATGTGCGGCGTGGAGTACTTCGCCCATCCGTGGGAGCTCGGGCCCCGCAAGACCAAGGAGCTCATGCTCACCGGCGATTCGATCGACGCCGACGAGGCCCACCGGCTCGGCATGGTGAGCAAGGTGTTCCCCGAGGCCGACCTGGGCGAGCGCACACTTGAGTTCGCCCGGCGGATCGCCCGGCTGCCCACGATGACCGCCCTGCTCATCAAGGAGGCGGTCAACCAGACCGTCGACAACATGGGCTTCTACAACGCCCTGAACGCCTGCTTCACGCTGCACGAGCTCAACCACTCGCACTGGGCCCAGGTCCACGAGAACAAGTACCCAGTGGCGCTACCCGAGGACGGCATCGCCGACTGGCGGTCGGCGCCCCCGGTCAAGCCGGCCCGCAAGGACATGGTGGAGGCGCCCGCCCCCTGACCGGGGCTACGTGATCGGTGTCGCCAACGCCTCGCCGCCGGCCTGCGGGGCGGGCCCCAGACCGGCCTGCTCGGGCAGGATCCGGTCCAGGTCGGCCAGTAGGCGATCGAGGTCGGGCCACCACGGCCCGGGGCGGAGATCGACCAGCCGGTCGACCACCGGTGCCTCCGGCCGACCGGTCACGACCCGGCGGGGCGCGGCCGAGCCGAGGACGCCCAGGAACCAATGCCGCAGGACGGGGCTGAAGCCCTCGGGGTCGACCACGAGGTAGTAGTCGGGCAGGTCCAGCGAGCGCGCCCGCCACCGGGCAAGCGTCTCGGCGACCGCGACCTCGAGGGCGCCGGCGACGTTCGGGCCCTCGAACCGTTGGGCCCAGGCGTCCGCCACCCAGGCCAGGGGGTCCGCGTCGTGCAACAGGTAGGGCGTGCGGGTGCGCCGGGCCTGCTCGTAGGCGCTGGCCGCCCGCTCGAGCGCGGGTGCATCGGCGTCGATCCTCAGCACGCGGACGTTGGTGGCCCGCACGTCGTCGAGCGGGCCGGCGTCCCCCGTCCCCGCCGCCGGTGGGGCGACGACGGCGATCACGGTCGTGTTCACCGACAGCACAACGCCGTATTTTGGCGGTCGACCGCGGCATCGCCCACCCGGGTGATGTAGGCGACCGGGGATTCGACCACCATGACCCCGCCGATGGCGCCGACGGACCGACCAGGCGATCTCCCGACGGGAACGGTGACGTTTCTGGTGCTGGGTGCCGCCGGAGATACCGGTCCGCCCGACCAGGCCGTCCGAGCCGCGCTGGCCGGGCACGGCGGCGCGGAGGTGCCTGTGCAGGGCGGGGGCGTCGTGGCAGTGTTCACCTCCGCGGCCGACGCGGTCGCGGCCTCGCTGGGGGTGCAACGTGCACTGTCCCGGGTACGGATCGGGATCCACACGGGCGAGGCCCGCCCGACCGCCGCCCGGACCTACGGTGGCACGGCTCTGCGCCGCGGCGTCGGCTTGCGCGACGTCGCCCACACCGGCCAGACCCTGCTGTCGTCGGTGACGGCGTCGATCGTGGCCGATGGCCTCCCGGACGGCGCCTGGCTCGACGACCTCGGATCCCACCGGCTGCGCGACCTGACCCGTGCCGAGCGGATCTTCGAGCTCCGGCACGCCGACCTGGCGGACCAGTTCCCGCCGCTGCGCTCCCTGGACGTCGTGCCCAACAACCTGCCGGTCCAGCTCACCAGCTTCGTGGGCCGGGAGCGGGAGCTGGCGGTCGTCGAGCAGCTGCTGGCCCGGGACCGCATGGTCACGCTCACCGGATCGGGGGGATGCGGCAAGACGCGCCTGGCCGTCCAGGCGGCCGCCGGCCCGGCCGACGGCTGGCCGGACGGCGTGTGGTGGGTCGACCTCGGTCCGGTGAGCGACGCAGGGCGGGTGGCGGAGCTGACCGCCGCCACCACCAGGGTGATGCTCGACCCGGCCGGCGGGCCCCTGCGGGCGCTGACCGTGCACCTGCGGAACCGCCGGCTGCTGATCTGCCTCGACAACTGCGAGCACCTACTGGACGCCAGCGCCGAGCTGGCGGATGCGCTGCTGCGCTCCTGCCCCGGGGTGTCGGTGCTGGCGACCAGCCGGGAACCCCTGGGTGTGCCGGGCGAGACCGTGTGGCGGGTGCCGTCCATGGTCCCCGACGAGGCGATCTCGTTGTTCGGCGAGCGGGCCAACCACGCCCGTCCCGGCTTCACGATCGACGAGGAGAGCGAGGGCGCGGTGCGGACGGTGTGCCGGCGGCTCGACGGCATCCCCCTGGCCGTCGAGCTGGCGGCCGCCTGGGTGCGGACCTTGACCCCTGCCCAGATCGCCGCCGGGCTCGACGACCGGTTCCGGCTCCTCGCCGGCGGCGCCCGCGGTGTCGTCGCCCGCCAGCAAACCCTCGAAGCGTCCGTCGATTGGAGCCATGACCTCCTCGACGAGGCCGACCGGCGGATCTTCCGCCAGTTGGCCGTGTTCGCGGGCGGGTTCACCGTCGACGGCGCGCGCGCCGTCTGTGCCGGCCCGGATGACGACGACGTGCTGGTGCGCGTCGGGCGCCTGGTCGACAAGTCACTGGTCCTCGTCGACCACGACGACGGCCAGGCTCGGTACCGACTCCTGGAGACCATCCGCCAGTACGCCCACCACCGGTTGCGGGAAGCGGGCGAAGCCGCTGCCACCCGCGACCGTCATCTCGACCACTTCCTGGCCCTCGCGGAAGACGCGGAACCGGAGCTGGTAGGTCCCGACCAGGACGCCTGGGTGGCGCGGCTGGAGACGGAGCACGACAACCTGCGCGTCGCGCTCGACTGGGCGCTCTCTTCCCCCGACCCCCAACGCGGTCGGCGACTGGCGGCGGCCCTGCCGCGGCTGTGGACCTTGCGCGGCCACGCGCACGAGGGCATCGAGCGACTCGAGCGGGCGATCGCGCTGGCCCCCGACGACCGCACGACCCTCCAGGGCCGGCTGCTGCTGGGGGCGGCCCAGCTCGGTGCCGCCGCCGGCAAGTTCGAGCTGATGGCCGACGCCGCCCGGCAAGGCTTGGACATCGCCACGGCAACCGGTGACGACCGCACCCGGGGTCTGTGCCTGAACGTGGAGGCCTACATCCACATGTACCTCGACGTCGCGACGGCGCGTCGGCTCTGCGCCGAAGCCCGTCGTTACACCGAGGCCGCCGGCGACGCGTCGGGCACCGACGTCAGCCTGGTCATCGAGGGGCTCACTCTCACCAATTGCGATCGCCACGAGGACGGCCGCCCGATCCTGGACGCCGCGGTCGAGCGTTGCCGGCAAAGGGGTGACCGGCTCCTGCTGGCGTTCGCCCTCAGCGGTCAGGTGTACCGCGCCCTGCTCACAGGCGAGTTGCCCGCCGCCCGCCGGCTGGGCACCGAAGCCGTCGAACTGGCCAGTCCCCTGGGTGACTACTTCAGCGCCAGCACCTCCAACTTGGCCTGGGTCATGGGGGTCGCCGGCGACATCGATGCCGGACTGCAGCTCATGCAGCCGGTCGTTCGCTCCGCCCAAGCTGCGGACCCCGCCATCGCCCCGTCGATGACCGTTACGCTGGGCAAGCTCCACCTCTGGAAGGCGGAGCTCGAAAGCGCTCGCGACTGGTTCGAGCGGGCGGCCCGGTATGGCGAGCCCCTGGTCGACAACTGGTTCGTCGCCCGTGCGCTCCCCGGGCTCGGCGCCGTGCTCCGCCGGCTCGGCGAGTCCGACGCCGCCCGTGAGCAGCTCGAGCGGGCCGTTGTGCTGTCCGGCAAGCTGGACGTTCCCCACGCCCTGGCCGAGGCGCTCGACGAGACCGCCTTCCTCGTCGCGGCGGACGATCCCGAGCGAGCCGAGGGCCTGCACCACGAGGCGCTCACCATCCGGGTCCACCACGGCCTCCGCACGTCCTACGTCGACAGCCTCGATGCCCTCGCAGGGCACGCCGCACGGGCGGAGAGCTTCGCCGAGGCCGCCCGGCTGCATGCCGCCAGCACCGCCGGGCGCAGGCTGATGGGCTGTCCGCGTCCGCCCGTCGACCGCCCCGCCCACGATGCCGCCGTCGCCGGCCTCCGCCAGGCGCTCGGCGACGAGGACTTCGCCACCGCCTGGTCCGAGGGTGCCGGCCTCACGCTCGACGACGCCGTGGCCTACGCCCGGCGGGCCCGCGGCAGCCGGGGCCGACCGTCCACGGGCTGGGCCAGCCTCACCCCCACCGAGCTCGAGGTTGTCGGGCTGACCATCGATGGCCTCACCAACCCCCAGATCGCGGCCCGTCTTTTCATGAGCCGCAACACCGTCAAGACGCACCTGTCGCACGTCTACGCCAAGCTCGGCGTGGCCAACCGCATCGAGCTCGCGACGCTCGCCACGTCCCGCCGACGGCGGTCGTGACGACGCGGCTTCGTCGGCGCATCCCGCTAGCTTGCGGCACGTGACGACGAACGACCGATCGCGCACCTGGCTGATCACCGGATCCTCGAGCGGCTTCGGGCAGGCGATCGCCGAGGCCGCGTTGGCGCGTGGGGACGCCGTGCTCGCGACCGCGCGCAGCACCGACGGATTGAAGGACCTGGTTACCGCCGGCGCGGCGGTCGCCGCCCTGGACGTGACCGACGCCGCCCAGCGGGACGCGGCCGTGGCGATCGCGATCGAGCGCTTCGGACGCATCGACGTCCTCGTCAACAACGCCGGCCGGACCCAGGTCGGGGCCGTGGAAGAGACGACCGACGAGGAGCTGCGGGCCCTGTTCGACCTCCACTTCTTCGGGCCCGCAGCCCTGACCCGGGCGGTCCTGCCGCACATGCGGCGGCAGGGCGGGGGCGCGATCGTCCAGATGTCGAGCGTCGGGGGCCAGGTGACGGCACCGGGCTTCGGCGCCTACTGCGCCACGAAGTTCGCGCTCGAGGGCCTCACGGAGACGCTGCGCGACGAGGTCGCTCCGTTCGGGATTCACACGCTGATCGTCGAGCCCGGCGCGTTCCGCACCGGCCTGTTCCGTCCCGGCGCCGCCTACGAGTCGGCGGAGATGCCCGAGTACGCCGACACGGTCGGTCCCACCCGGGCGTACGTCCGTGACAACAACGGCACGCAGCCGGGCGACCCGGTCAAGGCGGCCCGGGCGATCCTCGCCGCCGTCGACGCCGAAGAGCCACCGCTGCGGCTCGTCCTCGGCGCCGACGCCATCGGCAACATCGAGCGGCGCCTGCGGGCGGTCGGCGACGAGCTCGACGCCTGGCGATCCGTGGGCGAGGCCACGGCGGTCGGCGACGATCGCTGACGGGCAGGTTCCTCGCCGCCCGGCGATGAGTTCGTGCGGGCAGCCTCGTCGCACCGGATGTACGCACCTGCCGGGTCGAGGGGCTGTCCGGGATGTCCTGAGAGATCACAGGAGTGGAGGTGATGGGATTCGAACCCACGACTTCTTCGATGCGACCGAAGCGACCCGCCGCCCTCTGCACCCCTCGTGACCTGGTCTTTTATGCCCGATCGGCACCAATCTGCCCACCGTCGTGCCCTCGGCGTGCCCCAAGTCAAGCTGCGGCCCGGCAACGTGGTGGTCTCGATCGGCACCTCGGTGACCGTGTACGGGGTCAGCGACGAGCCGACCGCCGACCCGCCGGGGATCGTCGCCGGGTTCGCGGACGCCACCGGCCGTCACCTCCCGCTGGTCTGCACGCTCAACGCCACGAAGGTCACGGAGGCGGTGCGCCGGCTGCTCGGCGTCGACCATGAGGAGCTCGACCGGCTCGCGCTCGCGGGCGCACCTGGGGCGGGCGGGCCCACCCTCCTCCCGTACCTCGACGGGGAGCGCACCCCGGACCGGCCGAACGCGGCCGGCGTCCTCGCCGGGCTACGCAGCGACGTCGGGCGCGAGCAGCTCGCCCGCGCCGCGGTGGAGGGCGTCGTGTGTGGGCTGCTCGACGGCCTCGATGCGCTGGCAGCCTTCGCCCCCACCGGCGGGCAGCTGATCCTCGTCGGCGGCGGTGCCCGCTCGCGCGCCTACCGCCAAGTGCTCGCCGACCTGAGTGGACGAGAGGTCGTGGTCCCCCACAGCGGCGAGCAGGTCGCCGCCGGTGCCTGCGTCCAGGCTGCAGCAGCCGCATCGGGCACCGAGCCGGCCTACGTGGCGGACGCCTGGAACCTCGCCGCAGGCGACGTCGTGGAGCCGGGCCAGGGCGTGACGGCGGCGGCTGACGTGCGCGCCGCCTACATCGCTCTCCGCGACGCCACCGCCGGGTGACGGTCCTGGGGCCACGGTGCGCCCCCGGGAATCATGTCCCCAGCGACGCTGAACCGTGGGACCGCATGAGTTAGGCGCCCCAGAAGAACGGGTCCTCACGATGGACCGCCGTCGGCGGGGGCGTCCGGAGCAGGTCGACGCCGAGGGCCCGGACGCGATGCACGCGCCCGCCGATACCGGCGAGGGCCTCCACGACGATGCCATCGTCCTCCCAGCGCAGGAGCTGCTCAGGCATCAGGCTCCATCACAGCCGCTCGTCGCCGCCACCATCGCACGGGTCGGACTGCGCTCGGTACGGTCGGCGTGATGGCGCAGAACGATCGCGAGATCACCCGCCTGTTCCACGATGCCACCAAGCACACCGTCGAGAGCGTCCGCGGGGGCGGGCACCTCCTCGATTTCGCCAACATGCCGATCCCGCTGAAGCACTACCCGGACCTCGAGCCGATCCCCCTGCCGGTCGACCTACCGGAGCGGGATGCGCCGGCGGTCGACGTGCTCTCCGGCCGGGTGCACGTCGAGCCTGCGCCGTGGGGGCTCCCGGACCTGGCCCGTGTCCTGTTCTTCTCCGCAGGGGTGACGCGCCGGGCGCGGATGGTCGGTGGGCGGCCGATCTTCTTCCGGGCCGCCGCCTCGGCCGGCGCGCTCTACCCCACAGAGGTCTACGTGGTCTGTGGCGACCTGGCGGACCTGCCGGCCGGCGTCTACCACTTCAATCCGGTCGAGTTCGCCCTGCGGCGGCTCCGCGATGGCGACCACCGGCCGTTCCTGGCGCGCGCCGCCGCCGACGGCGGCGTCGGCGGCGCACCGGTGACCCTGGTGCTCTCGGGAATCCCGTGGCGCACCACCTGGAAGTACGGGGAGCGCGGGTACCGACACCTCTTCTGGGATTCCGGTGCCGTCTTGGCGAACCTGTTTGCGGTCACCGAGGCTGCGGGGATCACGTCGCGGGTGCTCATCGGCTTCGTCGACGACGACGTGTCTCACCTCCTCGGCGTCGGCTCGCCCGAGGAGTATCCGCTCGTGATCGTGCCGCTGGGAGGCGGTCCCGCCGCAGGTCGACCGCCCCCTGCGGCCGATCGGCCCCCCGCCATCGACCACCGCGTGCACCCACTCTCCCCCTCCCCGCAGCACCATGAGGGCCTCGCAGCGGTGCACCGGGCAGGCGCCCTCGAGCATGCCGACGAGGTGACGGGGTGGCGCGCCGCGGCCGTGCAGCTCGGGACGGGCGCGACCGATGAGGTCGGTGTGTCGCCGAGGGGTCCGGGCACGCTCGAGGACGTCATCGTGCGGCGGGGCTCCACTCGCCGGTATGCACGCGACCCGGTTGGCGAGGACGTGCTGCGGTGGGAGCTTGCGGTGACTGCTCGTCCTGTGCCCGCAGACTTCGCCGGAGAGGGGCGCACGCTGCTCGAGCACTTCCTCGCAGTTCACGCAGTTGGGGGCGTCGCTTCGGGCATCTACCGATGGGTGCGAGGCAGCCTGGAGCAGATCGAACGTGGGACGTTCCGTCAGGAGGCGGCTCACCTGTGCCTCGATCAGCCGCTCGGCGGCGACTGTGCCTTCGACGCCTTCCACTGCGCGGCGCTCGGCGACGTCATCGAGCGAAGTGGTGCCCGCGGCTACCGGTCGGCCCTGCTCGAAGCGGGCACCGCCATGGGCCGCCTCCAACTCGCCGCCTACGCTCTCGGCCACGGCGCCAGCGGCAGCACCTTCTACGACGACGAGGTGTCGGCCTTCCTCGGAACCGAAGCGTCCCCGATGCTTGTAACCACGGTGGGCGTACCCAGCTACCGCCCCCGTCCGGGCAAACGCCCGGCCGAGATGGAGCGGCTACGTGTCCAGCTCACCTGAGCCGTCGAGCAGACTGCGGCCGCAGGCCTTGGCGAGCGGGCCGGGTTCGAAGTGCGCGACGCCGCCGATCCAGCGATGGTGGACGACTATGCCTCGTCATGGCCATCGAGATGATGCCGCGGCGGCTCGAACGCTGTCCGCGCTCATCCGTGAAAGCCAATCTTCAGGAACCCCTGATCGCACGAAGTGATCGAGGACACGATCGTCGCGGGCGACTGCGTGCAGTGACCCCGCTGCCACCAGGGCACGCCGATCTACCGGTCGCATTCGCTGCCCAATCTCGGGTGCGGAGAGCCCACGGTCTAGCGCCTCGATCAGGTCGTGGAGGTCGGCGGTCCGAGGCGTCGATGGCTGCCTGTAGATCTCCGACGAACTAGGGAAACCGATGAGTTTCGAAGCGGGGGGCGTCGTGGAAGAGGGCGGACCGAAAGGAGCGGCGTGATGGTCGGGGAGTATGTGGACACCAGCGGGGTGCGGTTGTGGTACGAGGAGCTGGGCCGACCGGACGGGGCGCCGGTGCTCTTGGTGATGGGGGGCGGGGCGTCGGTCGTCTGGTGGCCGCCCGAGCTGGTCGAGGGTCTGATCGGTGCCGGGTACCGGGTCGTGCAGTTCGACAACCGGGACGTAGGACTGTCGACCCATGTCGACTGGGCCAGCGCACCGTACGGGATCGAGGACATGGCCAGCGACGCGGTGAGCGTGCTCGACACCGTCGGCATCGACGCCGCTCACCTTCTCGGTGTGTCAGTGGGCGGAATGATCTGCCAGCTCGTTGCTTTGCGTCATTCCGACCGCGTGCGGTCGTTGACGCTCATCAGCACAACCCCAGGGCCTGACCCACGGCTCCGGCGGGGCGACGACTCGGTATTCGCCGGTCTTGACCACCCGGTCGAGACCGATGAGGACATAGCTGAGCTGGAGGTCGATTTCTGTCGCGCCGTGGCGGGTAGTCGGTTCGAGTTCGATGAGCAGTACTACCGCGACATCGTCGCCGCGGATCTCGCTCGGGGCATGAACCCATCAGCCAACGCGCCCTCGGCGTCGTCCCGTATCGACGATCTCGCTCGCATTCAGGTACCCACGCTCATCGTCCACGGCACCGAAGATCCGATCTACCCCTACGACCACGCCGAGGCCCTCGCCAAGGGCATCCCGAACGCGACGCTCGTCAGGTGGGAGGGCGTGGGCCACGAGCAACCCCCGCAACTCGTCCCCGAACTGACCCGACTGGTCATCCGGCACGTGGGCGCCGCCAGCTGAACCGCCGACAAACCACGGAGCTGCTCCATGGCCCCACCCCACAACCGAATGGGAGAGAGATCCATGTACCACATCGCCGTGTACTTCGATGTCCCGGCTGAACGCCAGCAGGAGTTCGTCGACGCCGCCCTCGAGGACGGCCGCGAGTCGAGCGCCAACGAACCAGGCACCAAGCGGTTCGAGCTCATCCGTGACAAGGACAACGCCGGCAGGTTCTACCTCAACGAGGCCTACGACGACGCTGCAGCCTTCGAGGTGCACGCCGCCGGCCCCTACTTCAAGAGGTTCTTCGAGATCGTCGGCAGCTTCGCTGACGGGCCACATTGGCTCATCCAGGGCAGCCGCGTGGATGACCCGGACGCAGCCCCCGTCACGGAGCAATGAGTTCGCGGCCGGCGCGGCGCTGGCGGTCGTGGGGTCCGTCAGCCTCTTGCGCACCGGTATCGATGAGACGTGGTGCCGCCCGCTGCCCCGCCACGCGGCGCGTCCGGAGATGGGACGCTTGTCGCGGTGAATCGCTCTGAGCCCAGGCCGACGACGGTGCGCACCCGGCGTGAACCACCCCGGTTGCGCCGCGTGGTGGTGCGCCGAGTCGAGCAATTGACCGCCCGCATGGTCCGCGTCACCTTCGGGGGGCCCGATCTCGAGGGTCTGACCGTCGAGCATCCGGCGGCAAGCGTGCGGCTGCTGTTCCCTTCTCCCCGCACGCACGAGCTCGCCATTCCGAGCTGGAACGGCAACGAGTTCCTGTTGGCCGACGGGCGACGACCCACGATCCGGACCTTCACGCCGCGCCGCGTCGACCCCCAGGCCCTCGAGCTCGATGTCGAGATCGTCATCCACGGCGGCGGGGTGGCGTCCGAGTGGGCGCAAGCGGCCGAACCCGGCAACCCGGCGGCGGTCTCGGGTCCTGGCCGCGGCTACACCATCGACCGCGATGCGCGCGCCTTCCTCCTGGCCGGTGACGAGACCGCGATCCCCGCCATCAGCCAGCTGCTCGAGGCCCTCCCCAGCGAGAGGCCCGTGCAGGTCCGCATCGAGGTCGCCCACCCCGACGCCCGGCTCGCGCTGCCCGACCATCCAGGCGCGACCGTCGAGTGGTGCGACCTACCGGCCGACGCGACTCCGGGCGACGCTCTCGTCGCCGCCGTCCGCGGGACGGATCTCGCCCCCGGTAGTCGGGTGTGGGTGGCGGGCGAAGCGGCGGCGGTGCAGCGCGTCCGCCGCCACCTCTTCGAGGATCGAGAGCTATCCCGTACCCAGGCTTCGGTGCGGGGCTACTGGAAGCACGGCCGCAGCGGCGACACCGACGATGACGCCTGAGTTCCCACCGAGGCCAACGGCGCTGGAGTAGGACCAGTCATGCCAGGAGCCAGTCCCCGAGTGAGGGCGAGTTGGCGCCAGATGGCGTCCGATGCGACGTAGGACCCTCCAGGGCTGGCGACGCGGAGGACGATCACCTTGACGTCCCGCGCTTCGGTCGCCGACCAGACCGCGGCGGTCACGGTGTCGTAGCCGGCGCTTCCCCCGATGAATGGCCGGCGACCGCTTCGTCCCGGGCGGATAGGGCCCTAAGGGCAACTGGCGGCACGCTCAGCGATAGCAGGCGATGCATCGTCACGCCGGCCTTCGTAGGTTGGTGCACATGCAGGTCCGGGCCGGATCGCTGTCGGAGTTGAGGAAGGCGGGCCAGTTGCGCACGAAGGTGGGCACGGTGCCCGTGGTGGTCTTCTGGCACGACGGCCGGGCGTGGGCGATCGACGACCGGTGCCCGCACATGGGGTTCCCGTTGCACCGGGGCACCGTCGAAGACGGGCTCGTGACCTGCCACTGGCATCACGCCCGCTTCGACCTCGCGTCGGGTTGCACGCTGGACCTCTTCGCCGACGACGCCCGCGCCTTCGATGTGACGATCGAGGACGGCGACGTCGTCGTGGCGTCCCGGCCGGACGGTGACCGGATCGGGCACTTGCGAAACCGCCTCGAGGACGGGCTCGAGGACGGGCTCATCCTGGTCATCGCCAAGTCCGTGCTCGGTCTGCTCGCCGCCGGGGTGGATCCGGCCGAGATCGTGCGGGCCGGCATCGACTTCGGCACGACGTACCGGGAGGCGGGTTGGGGTGCCGGACTGACGGTGCTGGTGGCGATGGCCAACTTGATGCCAGATCTCGACGAGGCCGACCGGCCGCTCGCGCTCGTGCACGGCCTCGCGTTCGTGTCTCGTGACACCCGCAACCGGCCGCCCCGGTTCGCGATCGACCAGCTGCGCGGCGCCGACGTTCCGGCCCAGCGCTTGGCCGGTTGGTACCGGCGGTTCATCGACACCCGGTCGAGTGACGCCGCCGAGCGGGTGCTGGCCACCGCTCTGTCAACCGCGTCCGGCGACCGCGCGTTGGACACGGTCGAGCGCATGATGTTCGCCGCCGTCACCGACCACGTGTTCATCGACGGAGGCCACACCCTCGACTTCACCAACAAGGCCTTCGAGGCGCTCACCCACGTCGGCGCGTCAGCCGCGCCCCAGGTGCTGCCCACCCTGGTCCGCCAGACTGCAGCTGCCCGCCGCCAGGAGGAGACTGCGTCTTGGCGGCATCCCCACGACCTGGCCAGGCTCGTCGGGCAGACGGTCGAGCGGCTGCCCAGCCTGGTCGAGACGGGCCGGCGGCACGAGGGGCGCTTCGACGACGTGGGCGGGCTGGGTTGGCGGATCCTGTCCGACGACCCCGATGAGGTCGTCGGATCGGTGTGCGATGCCGTCATCGCCGGTGCCAGCCCCGAGCAGCTCGGCCGCGCCCTGGCCTATGCCGCTGCGCTGCGCATCGTGAGGTTCCACCCACAGAACGACTTCGCCGACTGGGACACCGTCCATCACGCCTTCACGACGGCGAACGCCCTGCACCAGGCCCTGATCCGCAACCCGACCATCGAGCTGCTGCGGGGCGTGGTCCACGGCGCCCTCCGCGTTTATCTCGACCGGTTCCTCAATGTGCCCCCCTCACCGCTTCCCCGGACGGGCGCCGCCGACCTGGGCGAGCTGCGGTCGTGCTGGGACGTGCAGGGCCAAGTGGATCGGGCCGGCGCGATCGCCTACGGGTTCCTGCGAGGCGGCGGCGATCCCGGCCGCCTGCTCGAGCATCTGGGCGCGGCGCTGCTCGCCGAGGACGCCGAGTTCCACTGGTTCCAGGTCGTCGAGGCCGGCGCCCGGCAGTTCCACGCCTGGCCGACCGGCTCAGAGGAAGGTGCGCAAGTTCTCGTCGGCGTCACCCGCTTCTTGGCCGCCCATACCCCAACCCGGCGTGAGCTTCCGCAAGTCGTGCAGATCGCGACCCGCCTCGGCCGGGGCGAGGCCCTGTACGAGGAGCTGGGCGACCCGGCAGTCGACCGCTCGGAACCGTGACGGAGGCGGCTCGGTACGGCGGCCGGTGGTCGCCGGTCGACACCGTCCGGCGATGGTCGTCGGCCGCACACGGCGGTCCAACAGGACCCCGTCGGGAACGCTGGTTGCGCAGACGTTGGCGCGAAACACGTTGCCCGTGCCGGGTCGCCCTCCCGCGCCGACACGGCGCTGGTGGTCGCCGGGACGTTCGCGAAGGACGTGGCCGCCATACGGCGCCTCCGAGAGGCACGCGTGAAGGTCGGGCTCTTGGGCTGTGTGGCCGCCGGCATCGACGAGTTCGGTCGCCGGCTCGGCCGGTTGGCGGACGGGGTGGTCGGCCCAGCGCAGTGGTGGTGCCGGGACCACCCCGGGGACGTGGGGCCGCCTGGCCCGGAGTTCGTCCGCCGTTTCGAAGGGTGTGTCGGCGGCCCGCCCGACTACCTGGCCGTCCAGGCGGCGGCCGCGGGTTACCTGGCCGCCGA
>OCZV010000483.1_pt1 | contig 14395 bp, 10 predicted proteins | sample 1539051 | NCBI WGS metagenome assembly OCZV01 (sample SAMEA3113581, study PRJEB22503) | soil metagenome
CCGGCCACGTTCGGCGTGATCGCGGAGAGGGCCTCCCGTGCGGCGGGGCTCGCCTCGACCGCCTCGTACCAGACCTCGATGCCGGCGCGTTCGAACCCGGTGACGATCTCTCGCGCCATGGTCCCGTCTCCAGCCCCCACCTCGACCACGCGGAGCGGGATCGGCCGATCGAGGTTCACCCAGATCTGCTCGAGGGCCGCTCCGACGAGCCGCGAGAAGACCGGATGCACGTGCGGGCTCGTCATGAAGTGCCCGCGCGTCCCGATCGGCGTCGCATCGTAGAACCCGCCTCGACCGTAGAGGGCCTCCTCCATGAACTCGGCGAACGTGATCGGTCCGTAGGCGAGGATGCGGCGGCGGATGCGTTCGGCGACGTCGCTGCTCATCGCCACCAAGCGTACGGGCCGTGGGGTGCACAGCGAGCGACGAGGGCGGTGTGCGGTCCGCACGGTGAGGTGTCGGCCGGATGACCGCGTGCGAGGATTCGCGCGTGAAACCCTTGCGAAAGGCCGCATCGGCGATCGTCGCACGCGACGGCGACGGCGAGCTCGAGGTGCTCGTCCTCGAGCGCGGCTCGAGCAGCCGGTTTCTCGCCGGATACGTCGCGTTCCCCGGCGGCTCTACTGACGACGTCGACGCCCGCCTTTCGCACGACTGGTTCGGATCGACGGACGAGGTCGACCGCGCGTGCGCGGTTCGTGAGCTGCTCGAGGAGGTCGGGCTCGCCCTGACCTCGAGCGGCCTTCGTGAAGCGAACGGACTCGGCCTCGAGATCATCTCGTCCTCTCCGCCGAAGGCGGAACAGCTCCGCGAGGTCGCGCACTGGGTCGCGCCGCCGCAGGTCCCCACGCGGTTCGATGCGCGGTTCTTCGCAGTGCGCGCGGACCACGCGCTGCGGCCCGTGGCCGACGGCGTCGAGGCCTCGGACGTGTGGTGGGCGTCGCCGCGCGCTCTCCTCGAGGAGTGGCGGACGGGCCGCCGGAAGCTCTACTGGCCGACGTATTACACGGTGGTTGCCATTTCGGCGTGCGCCAGCGTCGAGGAACTGCTCGAGCTCCGCATCGCCACGCGAGAGCCCGACGCGGACGAGCTCGAACGTCTGCCGCGGTCGGTCTTCTGGCAGGACTGATCCGGGTGCTCCGCGTCGCCCGTGTGCTTGCCCCGAATCCGGGGGTTCGTGAGCTCGAAGGAACCAACACGTACGTGGTGGGCGAGGCCCCGGCGATCGTCGTCGACCCCGGACCGGACGACGAGGGTCATCTCGAGGAGGTCCGCGGGACTGCCGCCCGCGTCGGGGCGATCGTGCTCACACACGACCATCCCGATCACGCGCCCGGCGCCGTCCGGCTCGCCGCGCTCACCGGGGCGACGATCCATGCGTTCCGACCGCCCACGGGCGGCTCCCGGCTACGCGACGGCGACGCCGTCTCGTGCGACGGCGTGTCGCTGACCGCTATCGCGACCCCCGGTCACACGCCGGATCACGTCGCGTTCTGGAACGAGACCGTTCGAGCCCTGTTCACCGGCGATGCGGTGCTTGGTCGCGGAACGAGCGTGATCGACCCGCCAGAGGGCGACCTCGTCGCGTATCTGCGTTCGCTCAACCGGATGAAGGAGCTTGATCCGCGGACGATCTATCCGGGACACGGGCCGATCGTGTTCGACCCGGCGCGGAAGCTCGACGAATACATCGAGCATCGAGCGATGCGCGAGCGCGAGATCCTCGCGGCGCTCGCAGACGGAGCGCGATCGGTCGAGGAGCTCGTTCAGACCATCTACAGCGAGTACCCGGCGGACGTCCACGAGCTGGCGGCACGATCGGTGACCGCACACCTGTTGAAGCTCCATGCCGAGGGGCGCGTCGAACGCACCAAGCGCGGCGACGAAGCGACGTACCGTTCGATCCAGCCCAGAGCGTGTGCGCGATGCGGTCGTCCGGTTCGCGGCAAGGGCCCACTGTGCACTAAGTGCAGCGTCGAGGCGCTGCAGGAATCCGGCTGAGCGACGAGCGACACCGCCTCGTTCAGGTACCGGGGCGATCGAGCTCCCACACCGAGATGTGCTTCTGGCTCGTCGCTGTGAGCGGAGACCGATCCCAGTCGGCCCACCGCTCGCGCAGGCGCATCCCGGCGAGACGAGCCATGAGGTCGAGCTCGGACGGGTACGCGTAACGGATCCGCACTGGATACAGGCGCACGCCGTCCTCTCGCACGATCAAGTGGTGCGAATGCGTGTGTTGCGCGAGCGAGTCGTGCATCGACACCTCGATCTCCACCTCGTCGAGCTCGACGCGTGTTGCCGATACGCGTTGACCGCGGTCCCATCGCGTCGCATCCGGGACGAACGCCTCCATCGCGAACACGCCTTCGTCCGTGAGGTGCCGCGCAACCGAACGGAAGCACGAGACCTGGTCGTCTTGCGTCAGGAGTCCGAAGAACGTGTTGAACACGACGTAGACGAGCCGAAATCGCTCGTCGATCGTGAAATCGCGGAAGTCGCCCATCGTGACGGGGATGGCGGACCCACCTCGTTTCGCGTGGAGCCGCCCGACCATCGCCTCGGAGGCGTCGATCCCTTGGACGCGCACGCCGGCCTCGGCGAGCGGGATGGCGATGCGTCCCGTGCCGATCCCGAGCTCGAGCGCCGCGCCATCGCCGGCGATCTCCTTCAGGAAGGGGACGGTGGCCGCGAGGTCGTTGCCGAAGACCTCGGCGTACCTCTCGTCGTAGATGTCGGCGATCCGATCGCCGTACGTGGAAGCTCCGTACTCGTCCATGCGCAAGCTGACCGTGCGAGGCGCGCGCGTGTCAAGCGAGCCGTCAGGACGATACGGGCTCGGGTTCGGGTTCGAGCGCTGTCGGATCCGGGATGACGACGGTGTGCTCGTACGTTCGAACCAGACCGCGCGCGGTCAGCCCTCGAAGCGTCCGGTTCACCGTCTCACGCGATGCGCCCACCATCCGGCCCAGCTCTTCCTGCGTCAACGGGACGCCGATCGTGACGCCGTTGTCTCCGCAGGTTCCGTGTTCCTCCGCCAGATCGCGCAGACGCCGCGATACCCGTGTCGGGACGTCCTCGACGAGAGCCTGCTCGAGCGCACGGGACGTCCGGTGCAGGCGCGACGCAGCCAGCCGCAACAGCTGCTCGGCGATTGCGGGACGGTGCTCGACGATCTCGCCGAGCAACGGCACGGGGATCGCCACGACGTCGGCCTGCCCGACCGCGCGGGCCTCGACTGGCGACGGCCGTTCGAGCAGCGCGCACTCGCCGAATACGTCGCCCGTTCCAAGCAGCGCCACAACGACCTCGCGGCCGTCCGGCGTCACGGACGCCAGCCGAACCGCGCCCGCCGTCACCAGGTAGAGGGTCTCGCCGATGTCTCCCTGGCGCGTGATCACGTGGCCGTGTTCGAGGCGCCGAGGACGGCCGGCCCACGAAGCACCGCGAACGTCGTCGCGAAGGGTCATCGCCGGGACGCTATCCCGTGCCACCGACACTCCAGGGCCGCAGCGTCTGAACGCCTGGTCGCGGTAGGCTCCCGTCGAGGGGAGGAGACGAAGTGGGGAGGCGAGAACGGGACGCGCTCGCGCAGGTGCCGCTCTTCGCGGGACTTCCGCCCAGGCACCTGAAGCGCCTCAGCGACCTCACCGAGGAGCGCCGCTTCATGGAGGGCGCGAAGGTCGTCCGGCAGGGCGACTCCGGCGACGCCTTCTTCGTGATCCTGGAAGGCGAGGCGAAGGTCCTCGGACCGTCCGGCCGCGTGCTCAGCCGCCTGTTGCCGGGCGAGTACTTCGGCGAGATCTCGCTCCTCGACGGCGGCCCGCGTACGGCGACCGTCGTGGCCGAGACGCACCTGACCACGCTCACGCTCTCGCGTGGCTCGTTCCTGAAGACAGTACGGGGCGAACCCGCGGTCGCAGTTCGGCTGCTGAACCACGCGGCATCGATGCTTCGCCGCCTCGAACGCCCCGCCGCAGGCTGAGCTTCTCCGTGCGCGCCGAGATCTACCGCTCGGATGACGCGGACCGCGTGCTTGCCACGGGGCGCTGGTCGCGGGGTGGTGGATCGACGCTCGACGTCGCCGCCACCGACGTCGAGGGACTCGACCGACTGCTGCGTCGAACGCCGGTCGTGGCTCGAGATCCGTCGCTGCTCCCGCAGGGGTCGCGCGGCGAGTCCGTCCTTCAGCCCGACTCGCTCGAGTGGTTCCGCGCGGCGCTGATCACGCGGGTCGAGACGCTCGGGCTGTCCGTGCGGTTCGTCGCCGAGGACGTTCGCAACGGCTGGGATCCGGCAGCGAACTACCGGCGGTTCCGCGAGCAGGCCGAGCGCCTGGCGTCCTCCTAGTCGTCGCTCGCGTTCGCCGCGACCCACGCCGTGCCGGGGTCGCAGAACGCCTGGAAGTCGCACCACCGGCACTGCTCGCCCGGCGTCGGCTCGAACTGCCCCTCGGCGATCCCGCCCAGCCACGCGCGCACGCGGTCGCGGACCCCGTCGACGTCGTCGACGACGTACGACGCCTCCTCGCCGCTCGACAGGTACAGGTACGTGAGCCGAAGGTCCTCCGGGCGCTTGCGCCACACGTCGATGCAGGCCAGGGCGTACACGTCGAGCTGCACACGCGCGAGTGGATCGTCGTCGCGCGGACGCTTGCCCGTCTTGTAGTCGACGACCTCCCACGGCCCGTCGTCGTCCGCGCCGTAGATCGCGTCGATCCGCCCCGCGACGACGAACCCGCCGATCGGGAGCAGGAACGAGCGCTCGACGAACCGCGGCACCATCGACGCGAACCTGCTCGACAGGAACGCCCGGCGAAGGTCCTCGATGCGTCCCGGCCGGCCCGCGAGCTCCTCGACGATCAGGTCGGGGCCGTCGTCATCCTCGAGAAGCGATCCCTGGCCGTGCGAGTGGAGTTCGATCCACCGATGGATCTCGCTCCCGATGCGCGCGGCCGGGCCGGCGAACCGAGGAAGCGGCCGAACGCTGCTCCAGTAGTAGCGCTTCGGGCACCGCCCGTAGTCGACGATCCCACCGACCGAGATCGTCGCCGGGAGCGGACGTTCCACCTGCACGCGAGCCTCCAACTCGACGAGGTGCGCTGCGAGGCTACGCCGTTCCGCAGAAAGCTCCGCAAACCGTCCCCGCTCGTCGGGATGAAGCGTGTCGAGCAGCGATGGCGGCACCGAACCGACCTCCGCTGTGTCGATCGCCGCGCGGCGCCACCCATCGGCGAACAGCGGCTCCGCCGGCTCGGGCCGAGCAGTGCCCGGCCAGTCCCGCACGAACGCCTGCCGATAGCCGGCCAGCGGGTTCTCGTCGTCGACCTGGGGTCCTCGATCCACCGACGCGATCCCCGACAGCTCGCCCCAGTCGCACAGCTCCTCGAGGAACGCTCCGGGCTCTTTCGGCTTCTGCGTCTCGCCGTACCAGTGCGCGCCGGAAACGAACAGGTTCCGGCGCGCGCGCGTCAGCGCGACGTAGCACGTGCGCCGTTCCTCGATCGTCTCTTGCCGGCGGAGCTCTTCCTTGAACTTCGACAGGTTGCCGTCGTAGCGCGGCAGGATGATCGAGTCGCCACGGAGCTCGAAGTCGAGCGACCTGGCGCGCTCGGCCGGGTTGTGCTGGATCCGGTCGTTCGGAAGCATCCCCTTCGCCAGTCCCGGCACGAACACCGTGTCGAACTCCAGGCCCTTCGCGACGTGGATCGTCATGACCTTCACCGAGTCGTCGTCCGAGGGCTGAACGGGAGACCACTCCTCTCGCTCACCCGCTTCGACCGTCTCGACGTAGTCGAGGAGGCGCTGCAACGTCAGCTCGCCTTCGAGCGGCGAGAACGCGTGCACCTCGTCGAGGAACGCGGCGAGGTTCCGCCGGCGAGACGTCGCCATCGCCACGTCCGGCGACGCATCGAGCTCCTCGAGCAAGCCGATCCGGCGGATCACCTCGGCGAGGAACTCGGCGACCGGGCGTCGTGCCTCCACTCGGAGCGTGGCCAGCTCTTCGCGGAACTCCTCCAGCCTCGAACGCCCCTCGTCGGACAGCTCCGTGACCTCGTCCAGGTGATCGAGCGCCTCGGAGACGAGGAACGGGATGTCCTCCGAGAGGTCCTCGTCCTCGTCGCGGAGCTCGTAGGTCTTCCCCTTGGCCCACGCGGCGACGCGCGCCAGGTCCCGGAACCCCACCCGGTACCGAGGTCCGAGCAGGACCCGCCCGAGCGCGACGCTCTCGAGCGGACTGGCCACCGCGCGCGCGTACGCGAGGACCTCGACGACCTCGGGGGTCCGGAGCAGACCCGCGAGCCCCACGATCTCGAACTGCACCCCGGCTTCGGAGAGAACCCGCTGCATCGTGGGGAACAGCCGCGACGAACGACACAGGATCGCGAACTGACGCCACGGAACGCCCGCGTCGTGGAGCTCGAGGATCCGGCCGGCGATCGCGTGCGCCTCCGTCACCTCGTCGCGATGGCGAGTGATCTCGACGCGTCCGTCTCCGTTCTCCGGCCACGGATCGAGTCGCTTTCCCGGGTCGGGTCGCTGGTTCTGCGGGAGCGGCGCGATCAGCGCGTCTGCAGTCTCCAGGATCCGGCGGCCGGACCGGAAGTTCGTGTACAGGGGCAGCTTCTCTGCGGGGGCGCCGTCGGTCTTTCGGAAGCGAGTGGGGAACTCGAGCAGGTTGTAGAGGCTGGCACCGCGCCACGCGTAGATGTTCTGGTCGGGGTCGCCAACCGCTGTGACGGGGTGCCCCGCGGAGAAGACGCCTTCGAGCAATCGTGCCTGCGCGACGTTCGTGTCCTGGTACTCGTCGAGCAGAACGGCCGAGAAGCGCCGCCGGTACTCCTCGCCGACCTGGGGATGGTTCCGGACGACGCGGGCGGCAAGCGCGATCTGGTCTCCGAAATCGATAACGCCGAGCTCCCGCTTCAGTTCCTGGAACCGCGAGACGGCGTTCGCGAGCTCTCCTCGCCGACCTCGGGATGGTTCCGGACGACGCGGGCGGCGAGCGCGATCTGGTCTCCGAAATCGATCACGCCGAGCTCCCGCTTCAGTTCCTGGAACCGCGCGACGGCGTTCGCGAGCTCGACGCGTTCCTGCGCCGCCCGGTACGCGCGATCGGAACGGTGCTGGGAGAGTGCTTCGAGCCGTTCCTCGTTGAACTCGACGATCTCGTGGGGATCGACCAGGTGATTCTGCGCCTGGTCGGCCAGGTCGAGGATGTTGCCGACGATCGTGGGCTGCCACTCGCTCGACAGGTGTTCGAACGGCATCAGATCGAGCACACGCGAGCAGAGCTCGACCCGCTGTGCCGGCGTCAGCACACGCTGGCCAGGCTCGATGCCGTCGAGCATGCCGTAGCGTTCGAGCAGCTGCTGGGCGAACCCGTGGTAGTTGGTGACCTCGGGCTCCTCACCCTCCTCCAGCTGCAGCGTCGAGAGCGCCTTGCGGATCCGGAAGACGAGGTTCTCCGTGGCCTTGTTCGTGAAGGTGAGGCACAGCACGTTGCCGGGGAGGGCGCCATCGGTTCCGTCGCTGTCGGCGTACCGGAGCGCGAGCCAGATCACGCGCGCGGCCATCACCGACGTCTTGCCCGATCCGGCGCCGGCAACGACGACGCACGGCTCGAGCGGCCACGAGATGGCGCGCCACTGTTCCTGCGTCGGCTCCGCGCCGATGAACTCGACGATCTCGCGCGGGATGAGGTCGTGTGCCGCGCGTGTCACGTAGTTGCGACTCCTTGCGCGGGAGCGCGCTCCGTTTCGGGAACCGGAAAGACGGGTTGACCTTCCGGGTACAGCGAGCACAGCGACTTGAAGTCGCAGAAGAAGCAGTCGGCCGCGGGGTTCGGACGGTACGTGCCCGAATCGTCGAGCTCCCGGATGCGCGCGATGAGCGCCGAGAGGCGTTCGCGCATCCGTGCCTGGTACTCGTCTTCGCCAGCAGGCGACACCGGCCACGCGTGCGGCGGTATCTGGCCGCTCCGCCAGTCGCCGCGGAGGAAGGAGAGGTCCACGGCGCGAACGGGCCGGTACCGTTCGAGCTCCGGCGAGAGCATCACGCCGAGGTAATAGATGCCGAGCTGGAGGCTCTCGGCGGCCTTGGGCGCCTTCTCGGGCTTGCCGGTCTTGAAGTCGGTGATGCGGTACCCCTGCTCGTGTGGGCCGATGCGGTCGATCTTGCCCTTCAGGACGGCATCTTCGAACCCGAAGGTGAACTCGACCTCGGTCGCGTCGGCAGCGAGCCGGCCGTAGTTGTCGACCCAGTTCGGCAGCATGCGTTCCACGGCGAGCTTGCGGAACGCCGCGCTCACCGCTTTCGACGGGAACCGGCTCTCATCCCATCGCCCGTCGAGCTCGGCGACGAGCGCCTCGAGGTTCCGCTCGATCTTCCCGTTCTCGCACTGCTCGATCAGCTGGTGGACGAGCTTGCCGACCCAGGCATGATGTCCGCCGCGCCGCGATAGACCGAGCTCTTCGCCGAGGACGAACTGCAGGTCGCAGTTCTCGAGCTTCTCCAGACGGGAGAACGACAGGCGGAGCGTTTCGTGGAGGGGACGGCCGGTGTCGGTCCAGTCGCGCTGGAACCACCAGCGAGTCGGGTCCACTCCGAGGGCGAGGAGACCATCGAGGGCCGCCAGGCGCTCGATGGCAGGAGCCGTCATGTCCCCGAGCGTTCGGCGCCACACGGCCGTTGCCTCTCGAACCGAGACGGGCTCACGCGCGACGGCCGGTGCCGGCGACCACTCGATGCCCGCTTCCACGACGAAGCGTGACCTCGCACCCTCCTGGCCCGCTGCCGGATCGCTGGCTGTGAGAAGGACGCGACGCCCGGCTCGACCGACGACGGATCGGAACAGCCGGCGTTCGTCGGCGAGGCGAGCGCGCATGCGTTCCGACCTCGTCCACGTCCGTTCGAGCGACGTGAGGTCGAACATCGGCTCGGGTCGAGAGGTGCTCGGGAAGTCGCCCTCGACCGCTCCGACCACGACGACCGTGTCGAACTCCGCCCCGGTCGTTCCGTGCGCGGTGAGCACCTGGACGGCGTCGGCGTGCGGATCGCCGATCCCCGCGAGGCCGGGTCCGCCCTCGCCGGCGTCGAGAAGGTCGACGAACGCCGCGACGGATGCGTCGGCCGACCCGCCGATGCGCTCGATCGCCTGGGCGAAGGCGACGACGGCGTCGATGTCGCGTCGCGCACGGCCGTCACCGTCGTCGACGAGCCGGCGCGAGTAAGGCAGCCAGGTCGCGTCGCGCACGGCCGTCACCGTCGTCGACGAGCCGGCGTGAGTACGGCAGCCGTTCCCACAAGATCCTGAACGCCTCGATCACGGACGAGGCGGCAAGTTCGGCATCCGCGAGGACCGACCGTACGTGCTCGAGATTCGTCCGCTCGGCTTCCCCCAAGATCGACGCGAACGAGAGTGCCTCGGCGGGCGGACGTGCCGACGCGCGGGTGGCGCGAAGGACCATTCGGGCCTCCGCGGGTGAGAGCCCTCCGAGCTCCGACGTCAGAACGGGTTCGACCAACACGTCGCGCTCGGCCGGCCGGGCGATCCACCGGAGCGCGAGCGCGAACGGGACCGTCGCGGGCTCCGCGGCAAGCGCAAGTCCGCTCTCGGGGACGTGCCTCGGCACGCCCGCGTCGTCGAGGGCGCGGAGCAGCGCGCCGAGACGCGTGCTCTGACGGCGTACGACGACGCACAGCTCGCGCCACGGAACGCCGTCCTCGACGTGGATTCGACGGAGCTCGCGGGCCACCGACTCGTGCTCTTCGGAAGTGTGCGCGGCGAACCACGCGTCGCGAACGACCCCTCGACCACGGTGATCGGTCGACAACTCCACGCGGACCGCGTTCGGAAATCGCTCGTGGAATCGCTCGAGCGGCACCACGCTCGTTCCCTGGAACGAGAAGACGTGCGCGCCGGCGTTCCCGGCGACGACGATGCTCGCCGGGCGGAGCGCTACGAGGAGCCGTTCGGCCGCGAAGGTCGTGTCCTGGTAGTCGTCGACGAGCACGTGGTCGAACATCGGGTCGCCGATCTCGGCCGCGACGGCCGCCTGCTCGACGAGTCCGGCGAAGTCGACGGCCGATTCGACGTCGAGCTGGTGCAGGTAGCGACGGAGGAAGCGCGCGAGCTCCGGCCATCCGCCGAGCGAACGCTCGGCCGCAGCGGCCTCGATCTCGTCCGGACCGAGGAGCGCTTCCTGAGCGCGGAGGACGAACTGGCGAACCTCGTCTGCGAACCCGCGCAGTCCGAGCAGGCGGCCGTACGCCGGCCACTCGGCGGGGTCCTCACCTGCGAGCAACTCCTGGACCTTCCCGAATTGTTCGGCCGCGGCGAGGATCGTCGGCGGCGTCTCGTATTTGAGGTCCCGGTAGCGCTCGCTCACGACCTGATAGGCGAGCCCGTGCACGGTGACGACGCGCAGGCTGGGAAGCGATCCCGGTAGTCGTGACAACAGCTCGCGACGGGCTTCGTCTCGCGCGTGACGGGATCCGACGACGAGCGCGACACGGTCGGGATCCGCGCCGCGCGCGATCAGGTTCAGGAAACGTTCGCGAAGGACCGACGTCTTGCCGCAACCGAACCCACCTGTGACGATTAGCGGTCCCGCGGCGTGCTCGAGGACGCGCTGCTGTTGGGCATCTGGCGAGTAGGGGGCCATCGCGGCGCGATGGTACCGCCGGTCACCGACAGGCTTTCCGTGATCGGCCGGTATTGGCGAACTACGACGTCGAACGGGCGTGCGATCGAACCCAGCGGTACACGGCGCCGCCGGTGAGCGAACCGACGAGCGTCCCGTCGCGCAGCACCAGTGCGGAATTCGTGGAGCCGAGGCGTGAGGCGGCCTCGTCGAGGCGCTCATCGGGTCTGAGGACCGCGACGTGCTCGAGCGGCACCACGGCGTCGCGCGCGGGCCTGAGCGGGTCGACCGAGCCGATCGCGCGCGCCGAATCGAACGAGATGACGCCGATCACTCGTCCGCCTACTTCGATGACGGGGAAGGCCTCGCCCTGGCGGCCGCGCAGGAACCGGTCGAGCGTCTCCGACAGCGTCATGTCCGCGGGAACGGCGGGCGGCGGCGGGTCCATCGCGTCGGCGACGGTCGCCGCGGCGAGCCGATCCGCCACCCCGGCCTGCTGTTCCGACGCACGTGCCCCTTGGAAGATGAACAGCCCAATCAGCCCGAGCCAGAACGCGGAGATGACGTTCTGTCGCGAGATCTCATAGGCCGCGGCGACGAACAAGAGGATCCCAACACCTATCCCGGCCTTCGCGGCGATGCGCGTGCCGGTCGCTCGGTTCCGCGTGACGCCCCACACCACGGCCTGCAGGACACGTCCGCCGTCGAGGGGCAATCCAGGAAGGACGTTGAAGATCGCCATGAACAGGTTGATGAAGCCGACATACCTGAACATGCTCGAGAGCGGACCGTCCCCCTCGACGCTCGACGCGGCCCAGAACAGACCGCCGAGCGTGAGACTCGTCAGGGGCCCGAGGAGCGCGATCGCGAACGCTGGGCCGGGGCCGCGCTCCTCCGAACGCGCGGCGGTGAACCCACCGAAGAACACGAGCGTGATGCCCTCGACGCGGATGCCGGCGAGGCGGGCGGTCACGGCGTGCGCGAGCTCATGTAGGAAGACCGACCCGAAGAACAGCGCCGCCGCAACGAGCGCGTACGCGATCGCCTGACCGTCGCCGAGCCCGGGGTAACTGCGCTCGAATCGGGTCCACAGCGAAAACACGGCGATGACCGCGATCCAGATCCACGACGAGTCCACGTTGACGGGGATGCCGCTGATCGTGGCGATGCGGAACGAACGTCCGAACATCCACCGAGCGTACCCGAGCGCGCGCGAACGCTGTGCGACAGTGTCGGGATGGACGAACGGCGTCGGCGTCGTATCCGTCGTATCGGCGCGATCGCGGGCGCCGCAGCGGTCGGCCTGATCGGCGCGTGGATCGGGATGGCGCTCCTGGCGCGAACGACGGTGCCGATGGGGCCGTTCCGGGTCGCCCTCGACGGCGGGTTCGGGTTCGGTTTCGGACAGACGAGACTCGAGCTGCCGCCATTCGGCGCACTGACCGCCGACACACACACATCTCCGATCTCGATCACGGCGACGCTCAGCGATGTCGGCGTCGAGCGGCTCACTCGCGTCGTGAACGACGTTGGCATCGACGGACTCGTCACGCAGATCCAGCGTGACGCACTGGATCGCGTGCAAACGCTCGTGTGGCGCTTGCTCGTGGTGTCTGGGGTCGGAGCGGCCGTCGTGGGCGCCCTCGTGTTCCGCACGAAATGGCGGCTCGTGACGACGGCACTGATCTCGGCAGTGCTCGGTGTGGCGGCGTGCGAGGTACTCCTGCTCGTGACGTTTCGACCCGCGGCGTTCACCGAGCCGACGTACTCGGGAACGCTCGCGCTCGCGCCGCGCCTGATCGGTCCGGTGCGCCAGGCCACCGACAGGATCGAGGACCTTCGTGCCGGGCTCGAGCAGATCGTCGACGGAACGGTTCGGGCCTACTCGACGCTGCAGGAGACGCCCGTCGGCGAGGACTCGATCCGCGTGCTGCACATCTCCGACATCCACGCGTCGCCGCTCGGAATGGACTTCGCGCGTGAGGTCGCCCGAGGGTTCGACGTGGACATGGTGCTGGACACGGGCGACCTCACGTCGTTCGCGACCCCCGTCGAGAACCTCATCGTGTCTCGGATCCCGGAGTTCGGGCGGCCGTACCTGTTCGTTCGCGGGAATCATGACTCGATCGAGCTGCAGACGGCGATCGCGCGCCAGGAGAACGCCTTCGTGCTCGACGGGCGCGCCGTGACCATCGAGGGGCTGACGATCTACGGGCTCGGGCACCCTGCGTTCACGCCGGCGCGTGGCCTTCCGGTCGACGCGGAGGAGTTTGCAGAGCTCGCACGATCCGTCGGCCCGCGGATCGCCACGGACGTGGAGGCTGCGACCGACCCGGTAGAGGTCGTCGCCGTCCACGACGACCGGATGGCGGAGGCAGTCGCGGGACTCGTCCCGGTGGTCGTCTCCGGGCACTTCCACGAGACGGGCGCTCTCGTCGTGAACGGAACGCTCTATCTGCGCGTCGGGACGACGGGCGCGTCGGGCGCGGGCGTCTTCCGGGACCTCACCGACATCCCGTTCAGCGCCGAGGTTCTCTATTTCTCCCGCGGTGTATCCCCCGAGCTCATCGCGTACGACGTCATCGAGCAGGACCCGGAGTCGGCAAGCCTCACCGTGCAGCGGATCACCGTGTCGGAGGAGTACGGCGAGCTCGTGTTGACGCCGACGCCGACCCCGGCGACCGGCGCGACCGGGGATACCGTGCCGACGGGCGGAACGACCGCGACGACGTCGCCGTCCTAGGCGGCGGCCCAAGAACGGTCCGCTGTTACCCTGATTCGTAGACCGGAGGCGCGCCGGTCGCGATCGTCCGGCCCGGCCTACCCTCCCTTCCACGCGGGCGCGCCCGCGGGGCCGGGCCGGACCTACTCCTCGAGGTCGAGCAGATCGCCCAGCTGGCGCGCGTTGTTGACCGCGAAGTCGCGGTAGCAGTTGTTCATCAACACGTGCGTCTCGCGCGCCTGCCCCGAGACGTCCTTGATCTTCGGGACCCACTCGTTCAGCTCGGCCTCCGAGTACTCGTAGCGGAAGCGCTCGGATGCGCTGACGTTCTTCTTGGCCCACGCCTTCCGATCTCGGCCGTGGAACCGAACCATCGCGATGTCATCGGCGGTCGCCGCGGCGATCGGCGGCAGGCTCGAGTCGAACCCCTGCGGCATGTCGACGGAGACGTACGGCAGGTCGTGATCAGAAAGGAAGGACAGCGTCTCGTCGACGTTGCGCTCCTCGAGCCAGGTCTTGTGACGGAATTCGACGGCGATGCGGAACTCCTTCAGGCGTTCGGCGCATTCGAGGATGTAGTCCTTGTTCTTGCGCCCGATCACGAACCATTGCGGGTACTGGAACAGGACCGCGCCCAGCTTGCCCGCGGAGTGGAGCGGCATCAGCGCGTCACGGAACCGCTGCCAGACCTCGTCGACGACCGCGCCGGGGAGTTGCTCGCGATAGAGGTTCTTCTTGTCCGCGAGCTCCTCCGGCAGTTCGAGATCCTTGTAGAGCGAGTCGGGCCTGGTGGGGTGGTTCGTGAGCAGGGAGTACGCCTTGACGTTGAACGTGAAGTCCTTCGGCGTCCGCTCGATCCACAGCACCGAGTTCTTCTCGCTGGGCGGGAAGTAATAGGTGGAGTCAACTTCGACAATGGGGAACTGCTCGGCGTAGTAACGAAGTCGCGCCTCGGCGGTCTTGGCTTCGGGCGGGTAGAAGTGCCCATCTTTGATGAGCGTTCGGTCCGTCCAACTCGCCGTTCCGATGAG
>OCZV010000484.1_pt1 | contig 14385 bp, 14 predicted proteins | sample 1539051 | NCBI WGS metagenome assembly OCZV01 (sample SAMEA3113581, study PRJEB22503) | soil metagenome
GGGCGGCCGCAGGCCTGGCAGAACCGGGCCCGGTCGGCGTTGGGCTCGCCGCAGTTGCCGCAGGTCCTCACGGCGGCAGTCTAGGCCGCGCCGTATCGTGAAGCAGATGTTCGAGTGGCGGTACCTCGACGCGGAGGGTCGAGACGCTGGCACCTCGAAGCCCTTCGAGGACCGTGCCGCGGCCGAGGAGTGGATGGGAGAGGCCTGGTCGGACCTGCTCGCGCGGGGCGTGGAAGAGGTAGTGCTGTTCGACGGGGAGGGCGCCCGGAAGCTGTACCGGATGGGCCTCCGCGAGGCCTAGCTCAGGCGCTCCTCGATCAGACGAAGCAGGACCTCGCGGCCCCGGAGGAGCGCGCCAGGGCGACAGTTCCGGACCACGTCGGTGGGCTCGTGGTGGTTCGGCTCCCATCCTGTCCACAGGAAGGCCGCGGGCATCCCCGCGAGGGCGAAGGGGCCGTGGTCGGAGATGTCGCCGAGCTCTCGGATGCTGGCCCGGAACCCCTCGGCCCTGACCGCCCCGGCCAGGATCCGCGCGGCCCGCCGGGACGTGCCCTGGAGGGCCCCAACGATGTACCGGCGGACCTTCCCGATCATGTCGGCGGACACCATCATCTCCAACACGTCCCGTTCGCCCGCCGACATCCGGTCGACGTACGCGTCGGAACCGAGGTGGTGCTGGCCGCCGGGCTGGACCTCCTCGGCGCCGAAGGCCACCAGGACCAGGCCGGGCGGCGGGCCGCCAGTCACGGCAACCGCCGCGGCCACGTCGAGGAGGACCGCCACCCCACTGGCGTTGTCGTTGGCGCCGGGTGACCCCGGCACGGTGTCGAGGTGGGCGCCGATCAGGAGCCGGGCCTCGACATCGCCCGGCCACCGAGCCACCAGGTTCCCGGAGCGGCCGCCCTGGGGGAGCGGGAACCCCTGGCGAGCGACCTCGTAGCCGAGCGCTTCGAGCTCGCCACGCACATACGACGCGGCCCGCCGGTACGCCGCCGAGCCCGCGGGCCTGGGGCCGATCCGGCCGGCCAACCGGCGCACGTGGGCGTAGGCCGCGTCTGCGGCAACGGCGTCGCCGGGGGCGCGGAGAGCGACGGCCGAGGCGGCCGTCGACGGGAACCCCAGCGAGGCCAGGGCAACCAGGACCGAGACGAGGCGTCGCACCCGTCCGCTACCCGGCGGGGACGCGGGCCATCGCCGCCCGGAGTCGCCGAGCGGCGTGCTCCGGCGCGACGCAGTTGATCGACATCCCCGAGCCGAGTTCGAACCCCGCCTGGGTGACGATCCGCGGCAGCACTCGGAGGTGCCACAGGAAGAACGGCTTGGTCTCCTCGCCGGCGGGAGCGGAGTGGATCACCAGGTTGTAATCGGGATCGCCGGCCGCGTGCCGGAGCGACGCCACCACGTCGCGGAGGAGGTCGGCCAGCTCCCGGACCTCACCGTCCTGGAGCGAGGCGAACGAGGGCCGCGGCGCCCGAGGGCTGATCCAGGTCTCGTACGGCACCCGCGAGGCGAACGGCGACACGGCCACCAGGCCGGGCCGCTCTGCCACCACCCGCTCGGCGGTCTCGAGCTCCCGGTCGAGCAGGTCGAGGTACACGCAGCGTCCCGTGTCGTCAAAGTATCGGGTGGCCACAGCGTACCGGCGGAGCGCGTCCGGCGGGATCACCGGCGTGGCCAGGATCTGCGAGTGGGGATGGACCAGAGATGTCCCGGCCCGCTCCCCGAAGTTCCTGAACACGATGACGGCCTTGATCCGTGGATCGGCGGCGAGGGTCCGGTACCGGTCCCGCCACGTCGCCACCACGCCGGCGAGGCGGTCGACCGGCATCTCGTCGAGCCGTTCGTCGTGCTGGGGGGACTCGACCACCACCTCGTGATAGCCGACGCCGTCCATCTCCCTGGCCAGCGGCTCGCCCCGCCGAAGGGTCTCTCCGTCCGGGCCGAGCGCGGGGTACCGGTTCGGCACCACTCTGCGCTCCCACGGGCCCTCCGCCGGGGCCCGGGCGAGCTCGGGGGGCGTCTGGTCCTCGTTCCCCGGGCAGAACGGGCAACCGGGATCGTGGGCCGGCAGGGGTGGACGGATGGCCGCGACGGGCTCGCCTCGGGCCTGGCCCGGCCGCGCGGCTCGATCCGGCGCCAGGATCACCCACTCGTTCGTGGTCGCGTCTTGCCGGAGGATCCCCATCCCGTCTCCTACCGTATCAACTCGACCGGTCGAGTTCGCCCCTTGAGGGGACGTGGCCTCCTCGGCCGGACGGCCTACGGCGGCGCGGCGGAGCGTCGAAGATCCCTGTCAAGGCCTCGCGAGCTGGCGCCGATACCACTCCCATGGTGCGGCCCCGCACGCTCGTCCTGGACGTCTCCGCCCGGCTGCGCGGTCACCTGCTGCTCCTGCTGGCCTCGATCCTGATCACGGTCCCGGTCCTTGCCGGACCCGCGGAGGCCCTCACGGTGGATGAGACCTCGTTCGCCACGATGATGAACGACGTGCGAAGCAACCACAGCATGCGCCGGCTCCGGGTGACGGAGCGTCTGTCGAAGCTGGCCCGGAAGCACAGCAGCCAGATGGCCAACCGCGGCGAGCTGTCTCACTCGAACCTCCGCCGGACCTTCCGAGGCTTCAGCTACCGCGTGGTGGGAGAGAACGTGGGCTACGCCGGCTCCGTCCAGGAGGCCCTCGTCGCGTTCATGGACAGCCCGCCGCACGCCCAGAACGTGCTGGGCAGGTGGCGGCGCTCCGGCGTCGGCGTCGTGTGGCGCGGTGACCGGGTCTGGGTCACCCAGCTGTTCCTGGCCTGACAGCTCGCGGGCCGATCGGCCCGATCCGTTGCTATCGTTGGTTCGCCATGACGAACGACGGGCCGGTCATCAGCGTCGACGAACCCGCCTTCGAGGAGCGGGTCATCGAGGCGTCTCACCGCGCTCCGGTCGTCGTCGACTTCTGGGCCGGATGGTGTCAGCCGTGCCTGATCCTCGGTCCGGTGCTGGAGCGGCTCGCCAAGGAGTACGCGGGACGGTTCACCCTGGCCAAGGTCGACGTCGACGCCAACCCGGGGCTGGCGGCCCGGTTCGGCATCCGAGGGATCCCCGCGGTGAAGGCGTTCCGCGATGGCGCCGTCGCCGCGGAGTTCGTTGGGGTGCAGCCCGACGAGATGATCCGGCGGTTCCTCGACGGGCTGGCCCCGTCGGAGGCGGACGAGCTCGTCGCGGAGGCTCGCCACGCGGCGTCGCCGGAGGAGGCCGAGGCCGGATACCGCGAGGCGCTGGCGATCGATCGCTCGAACGTCGGGGCCGCGGCCGGGCTGGCCAGGCTTCTGCTCGATCGCGGCGACACGGATGAGGCTCGGAGCGTGCTCGGCTCCGTGCCGCCGGAGGACGGCGTGCGCCCGCTCCTCGCCGAGGTCGAGCTCCGGGAGGCAGCCGGCGATCCCGGCGAGCTGGCCGAGGCGGCCCGCGTCGCGCTCTCCGGCGACCACCGGCACGCGCTGGAGCGCCTGCTGGCGATGGTCCCGGAGGGGGACCGCCGTGGGGACGAGGCCCGTCGCCTGATGCTCCGGGTGTTCGACCTCCTCGGGGACGACGCGCCCCTGACTCGGGAGTTTCGGGGCCGGCTGGCCACCGCCCTGTTCTGATGGGCGCCACGATCGAGGATCTCGAACGACTCGACGTCCGGGCCGGCACGGTGCTGCGGTGCGAGCCGTTCCCCGGGGCCCGTTACCCCGCATACAAGCTCTGGATCGACTTCGGTCCCGAGATCGGGACGAAGGCGTCGAGTGCCCGCATCACCGACCTGTACCGGCCCGAGGACCTGGTGGGCCGGCAGATCCTGGCCGTGGTCAACTTTCCGCCGCGCCTGGGCTGATGCGGACCGAGCGGTTCAGCATCGACACGTCCGGCCGGCAGGTCATCGACGTGACCGAGCACGTGCTCGGGTTCGCCAGGGAGTCAGGAGGGGACGGTCTCCTCTCGGTGTTCGTCCCGCATGCAACGGCCGGGCTGGCGCTGATGGAGACCGGCGCCGGGTCCGAGGCGGACCTCGTCGAAGCGATCGAGCGGCTCCTTCCCCGGGACGACCGCTACCGGCATCGGCATGGGTCGGAGGGACACGGGGCGGACCACCTCATCCCGGCGTTCGTGTCGTCCTCGCTGGTGCTTCCGGTCCTCGACGGCGACGTCGTGCTGGGAACGTGGCAGCGCGTGGTCGTCCTGGACACGAACCGAGAGAACAACGCCCGCTCGCTGGTCGTATCGTTCCTGTCCGACTGAGCGGATCAGCGCAAGCGGAACGGGTTCGAGTCGGTGTCGTACTCCTCGGCCAGGGCCCGGAGGATCGCGGTGGCCGGGTGGAGCGGGTTGGGGACGAAGGGCTTCGGGGGGGCGTTCGTGGAGGAGGGCTCCGACGCGGTCGCCTCAGCCGCGGGCACCGGCTCAGGAACCTCCACCGGCTCCGGCTCGGGCGGCGGCTCGGCCTCGGCCGCGGGCTCCTCGTCGTGCGGCGGGAGGGTGATGACGGCCGCCGGCAGCTCCGGCTCCGGCTCGACCGGCTCTGCGGGATGGATGAGCTCGGGTTCCGGCTCCTCCGCGTCGGTGTCTTCGGCCTCGACCGACTCGGGCTCGGCTTCCTCCGTCTCGTCAGGCCCGATTTCCTCGGGCTCGACGGGCTCGACGGGCTCGACTTCGGGCTCGTCCAGCTCGACCTCGGCCTCGACCGGCTCGGCCGCGGCCTCGACCGGTTCCGCGTCCGCCGGCTCCGGCTCGACCGACTCCACTTCGAACGGCTCCGGCTCGGCCGGCTCCGGCTCGAAGGTCTCGAGCACCTCGAGCCCGGCCTCGACCTCGGCGACCTCGTCCTCGAACAGGCGCTCGGGCTCGAGCTCCCACGGCACCTCGGTCTCGACCGGTTCCTCATCCGGCTCCGGTTCGGCCTGAGACTCCGGGACCTCCCCGACGGCCGGCTCTTCCTCGTCGAAGCCGAACAGCTCCGCCAGCGATCTGATCGGGTCGGTTCGTTCCCTGGGTTCCCGTGGCCGCTCGGGCGCCTGAGCAGCAGCATCGGCAGCCGCCGCGGCCAGGTCGATGGCGTCGCCGGGCGGTTCCTCCTCGGCTTCGGGCTCGGTGGCGGCAGGCTCCTCGCCGCGCCATGCCGCCTCGGCCAGCTCGAGGAGCTCAAGGGCACGGAACCCGCCCTGCAGCTCGATGCCGGTCAGCAGGGGGGGTTGCTCGGGAATGGTGAACGAAGCCCGCCGGCCGCCCGCAGGGATCGGCTCGACCGAGACGATGCCGCCGTGAAGCGCGACCAGCGCCCGGGCCAGCTTGGTCCCGGACGGTGGACCGCCGGTCTCCTCCGGGTGCCCACCACCGGGCTCGGGCCCCCGATCGGCCACCAGGACGAAGATCCCCGCATCGACCCGCTGGACCTTCACGGTCACGTCGAAGCCTGCGTCGGAGTCTCGACAGGCCTCCTCTACCAGCGCCCGCACCGCGCCCCTGAGCGCGCCGGGGTGACCGACCGCGGGGAGCCTCGACGGCCCGCTCACTCGCATCACCACGGCGGGGAATCCGCGGGCCGCCTCGGCCGCGCCCTCCTGGACGATCGCGGCCACGTCGCAGGGCTCGAACGGGATGCCGGGTTCGGCCGGCTCGGCGGTCTCCTCCGAGCCGGCCTCACCCGCCTCCGAGCCGGCCGGCGAGACGTGAGCGGCGTAATGCCCGTTGCCGCCTGGGATGTTCGCCTCGGGCTGATACGTCTCGCCGTCGGGGAGGTCGAGGATGTCCTCGATCAGGCCACCCCCGAGCAATCGATCGACCACGCGAGCCAGGCGGTCGACGTGCTGGCCGTCCACCAGCACGGCGTCGGCGCCGGCTCCCCGGAACTCCGAGGCACGGTGCACCGCCTCCCTGCTCGCGATCACGGCCACCCGCGCTGCGGAGGCCTCGGAGACCCGCCGGATCACGCCGGTGATCTCGGGCCCTCGAAGGTCGGCCCAGATCAGGACCACGTCTGGATTGCGCCGCTCGGCGGCCTCGACCGCCCGGGCACCGTCGCCCACGGACTCCACCGCGTAGCCACGTGACCTGAGGACGCCGGCGATCAGCCTCGCCGTCGAGGGCTTGGCACAGACGAGGACTTCCTGAGGCGGCATCCCACTGTCGTTATCGGCACGGGCGCCCGCAAAACTGGACCGCCTGAAGCCAAAACGTGGCGGTTGGTCAGGCCTGGAGGTCCAGGCGCCAGTGGTTGCAGGCCAGTGTGCGGCCCGAGTAGTCGATGTCGCGCCGGCCGACCAGCTCGAATCCGGTCTTCCGGCAGATCGCGTTGGACGGGCCGTTCGTGACCCCCGGGAAGGCGTGGATCATGTCCCAACGCCCCTCGGCCCTGGCCCGGTCAAGGATGGCCCGGACGGCTCCGGTCGCCAACCCTCGACCCTGGAACGATGGGAGCACCATCCAGCCGATCTCGTTGATCGGCTTCCCGTCCTGGTCGTGACGCCAGATGCACACGGTCCCGGCAGCCGCCCCGGGGTCGTCACCCGGGACGATGACCGAGTACCAGGTCCGTCCGTCCGTGACCTCGTCGACGATGCGCCGGAGCTTCCGCTTCAGCCCGCTCCGGCGAAGGGGACCACCGAGCTCGGCCATCATCCGAGGATCCGTGTGGAGGTTCTCGTACAGCGTGAGGTCGTCCATGGTGATGTCCCGGAGCCTGACCGTCTCGCCGGGTGTGCGGGCGCGCGCGGTGAGCAGTACGTACTCGACCAGGCGGCTCCGGCGCAGGCGTTCGACGCTGCGGATCCCCACCCGGGCGGCCCACACGTGGGCCGGCGGCGCCCCACCCGGGTGGGCCAGGCGGGCCCGGGCGAGCCGAAGCGCGGGGTCGATGGTCCGGTCCCCACAGCGGCGCAGCCGCACGTCCTCGAATCCCGCGACCGCAGCGGTCGCCACGACCTTGTCGGCGCTGGCGAGCTGGCTGGTCCGCAGCCCCCACACCCGGAGCTGCGCCAGCCCCGCGGCCACGTCGCCCAGGGATCTGGGCATCGCCTCGACGGTGACGTCCGACATCGAGAGCACCCCGCCGGGGCGGAGCACCCGATGGGCCTCGGCCAGGAACCTGGCTCGCGAGGGGAAGTGGAACGCTGCCTCAACGCTGATCACGCCGTCGAACGAGGCGTCGGCGAACGGAAGGCGTACGGCGTCGGCGAGGACCGGATGCGCGCCCGCGGCCTCGAGGCGCCGCCGTCCGGTTCGGAGCTGGTACCCGGACAGGTTCACGGCCACCAGGCGCCCCGGCTTGCACACCCTGGCGATCACGGGGTCTTGTGCGCCGAGCCCATTGGCCACGTCCAGGACGTCTCCACCCCGAGGGAGCGGCTCGGCCAGGACCTCGACGAGCCGCTCGGGGGCCCGCGCGGCCTCCGACTCGTCGCCGTCGCCCTCCCACCAACCGAGGTTCAGCCAGCCGGGCGCGGGGGCCAGGAAGAAATCCTCGCCGAGGCTCTCGTAGACGGTGACCGCGGGTCGCCGGCCCTGCCGGAACAGGCGAAGGACGTGCCGGACGTTGGCGGGGGTCAGTCCGAACACCGGCTACCTCGCACGCTCGATCACCACCACAGGGATCTCCCGCTCGCTCCTGGCCTGGTATCGGTCGTACTCCGGCCAGATCGACGTCATGATGCGCCACAGACGAGATCGCTCCCGCGCCGAGGCGGTCCTGGCGCGCGCGTCGAAGCGTTCGGCTCCCACCTGGACGTGGACCTCAGAATCGGCCCGGAGGTTCAGGTACCAGGAGGGGTGGCTCCGGGCCCCGCCCGCCGAGCCCACCACGAGGTACCGGTCGCGGTCGCGCCCGTAGATCAGCGCCGTTCGGCGCAGCTTCCCCGTCTTCCGACCCCTGGTGGTGAGGAGGAGCGTGTTCACCCCGCTCCACCGGTGTCCCTTCCGCCCCTCGGTCTCCACGTACTCGCGGATGTGACGGCGAACCCAGTCGCGGGGACTCTCGTGGACCTGCTCAGGCGTCATCGAGCTCCTGACCCTACCTCTGGGGGCGTTGCTCGATGGCCGCCGATGGGTAGGGACAGAGCATGGAGGAGGAACGTACCGATCTGGAGGACGAAGGCATCCCCGACCACGGCGGCCGGACCAGCGGCGATCCCGAGGAGCGATCGGTTCCCCCGGCCGAGGAGCCCCAGACGGACGGGACCACGGCCGAGGAGCAGCGCGAGGCGCCTTCGCTCGAAGAGCGGCTCGAGGCGGAGACGCCCGAGGACCATCGCCAGCGCCGGGAACGTGAGCTCGCCGAGACCACCACCGGACCCCTCGACGACGAGAAGGATCTCGTCGCCGATGAGACCGAGGAGGCGGCGGGCCCCTCGGCCGAGGAGCAAGCCGTTCGGGTTGACCAGGAGGCGCCCGGAGGCACGTCGGGGCCCGACCACTACGTCGACGAGTAGCGCCGGCTCGCTTCGTCCGCGTGTCGCGGACGCCTCGGACGATCAGCCCACCATCGAACGGAACTCTGTAGTCAGGCCCGGTTACTCGGTTTCGCCGGGCGCCGCGTCCATGGTCGGCCGGGGCGCGGCGGTGTGCCACGGGACGCCCGGCAGGATCATGGCGCTGCTGGTGGCCATGGCCACCCGCTTCCCGTCGGCGTCCTCGAGCTCTGCGGTGGTCACCGCCATGGTCCGTCCGCGGTGGACCACCCTGGCCTGCGCCCGGAGGTCACGCCCGTCCGCAGTCACCGGCCGGAGGAAGTTCACCTTGAGGTCGAGGGTGCCGAACGACGCAGCCGGGGGCAGGGTCGTGGTCACGGCCGTGCTGATCCCGACGTCGAGGATCATCGCCGTGATGCCACCGTAGAACGTGCCGAACCCGGTGCAGAACCACTGGCTCGCCGGCACGGTCCACGTTGCCGCTCCCTCGTCGACGTCGAGCAGGCGCCAGCCGAACAGCTGGCAGATCGGCGGTGGCTCCCGCTCTCCCTTCTGCCACGAGCGCATGATGTCCAGGCCCGTGGCCGCGTCCCACTCGTCCTGCGCCAGGACGGTTCCCCTCACGGGGCGAGCATGTGGATCGGGCGAATCGAAGGTCACCGGTTCGGGGTCCGGAAGCGGATCGGGTGGCAGAGGCGGATCGAAGGGAAGCCCACGGAGCACGCACCTCGAGGTGGCGTGCGCCAGCAGCCTCCCATGGACGTCCTCGACGAGGCCGTCAGACAGGCCCTGCCGCGAGCCGGAGTGGATCAACCGGGCCCGCGCGATCAGCCGTTCGCTCGCCGGGGTCGCCGGCCGGATGAAGTTCATCGAGAGCTCGGACGTGGCCAGCACGGTGCCGATCGGCAGGACGTTGTAGATGGCGCCACCGAGCGCGGCATCGGCCACCAGGGCCAAGGACCCGCCGGGGAACAGCCCCGCGGCCGACTGGAGCCACGGAGAGGCCGGGATCGACCAGCTCGACCGGCCCGGCGAGGCGTCCTCGGGGACGAGCCCGAAGAGGTGGTGGATCGGCGGGAGCGGCACCGCCCGCTCGATGAAGGGCCGCATCTGCTCGTGCGGCGGAAGGCCGAACAGCCACGGCTGCTCGAGGTACGCGAACCGGCCCCGCACCGGCTCGTCGCTGATCACGCGCTCGAGGATACGCGGCCGAGCGCACCACGCGCGCGGCGCCAGCTCACAGCGGGATCCTCCCGGGGCGATCGGCCCACCCCGGATCGGCCGACGGGGTGACACCTGCTTCTTCCCGGGGCGTTAGGCGCCCGGCCCCATGTGCCGATGACCACAGTGACGACAAGGCGGGTGGTGGAACGAGTGGGTGTCGAGGACCGCGACGGCTCGAAGCAGCGGATCCGCGTGCTGGTTGCGGACGACGAGGCGGCTGTGCGCGCCTTCCTGGCCGGGATCGTTGGCACCGCGGAAGAGCTGGAGCTGGTCGCGGCTGCTGCTGACGCGGCCGAGGCCGTCGAGCTGACCGGGGTCCATCGCCCCGACGTCGCAGTGATCGACGTGAACATGCCGGGAGGCGGGGGTCCCCACGCCACCCGGGAGATCCGCCTGCGCTCACCGAACACTCGCGTGCTGGCCCTATCGGCCTCGCAGGACCACGAGGCGGTCATGGAGATGCTCCGTTCCGGTGCGTCGGGCTACGTCGTGAAGGGCGCGCCCGTCACCGAGATCCTCGACGGGATCCGGGAGGCGGCTCGCGGCCGGGCGCCACTGTCCTCCGAGGTGGCCCGCGACGTGGTCACCGAGCTCACCGGCCGCCTCGAGCGGGAGGCCGGCGAGGCCAGGCGTCGCGACGAGCTGATCGGGAGGATCCGGGCGGTCATGGAGCGTGACCTGCTCTCGGTGGTGTTCCAGCCCATCTTCGACGTGGAGCGAGGTCGGATGGTGGGGGCGGAAGCCCTGTCCAGGTTCGAGCCTGGGCGTCGTCCTGACGAGTGGTTCGCCGAGGCCGCCTCGGTGGGTCTCGGCGTGGAGCTCGAGCTGTGGGCGGCGCGGGTCGCGCTCCGACACTTCGGGTCGCTCCCCGCGCCGGCGTACGTCTCGGTGAACCTGTCGCCGGAGACGGTCCAGTCGGCCGCGCTGACCGAGGTGGTGCCTCCGGCGGCGGTCGAGCGCACGGTCGTCGAGATCACCGAGCACGCCCCCGTCGTCGACTACGGAGGGCTGGCCCAGGCGCTGCGGGACTTCCGATCGGGAGGCGGGCGCGTGGCCATCGATGACGCCGGTGCCGGGTTCGCCAGCCTTCGGCACATCGTTCGGCTGGACCCGAACATCATCAAGCTCGACGGGTCACTGACCCGGGACATCCATCTCGACCCGAACCGCCGGGCCCTCGCGGCAGCACTGATCTCCTTCGCCCACGAGACCGGGATGGTCATCGTGGCCGAAGGGGTGGAGCACCCCGACGAGCTCCGGACACTGCGGGAGCTCGGCACGGCGCAGGTCCAGGGCACGCACCTGGCCGCGCCGGTCCCGGCCGATCGGCTGGAGCGGTTCTGGCGGCTCCCTCCCACTCACTCGCGGCTGTGGGGAGCGAGCGCGTGAGGTCGCCCCCCATGGCCTTCGGTCCGGAGCAGCCGGAGGATCACGACCCGGCAAGGATCCTCCTGGCCGAGGACAACCCCGCCAACCGCAAGCTCGCCCTGGCCATGCTGGCCAGGCTGGGGTATCCGGCGGAGGCGGTCTCCAACGGGCTCGAGGCCGTGGCCGCGGTGGCCCGTCGTCGATACGACGCCATCCTCATGGATGGCCGCATGCCGGAGATGGACGGGTTCCAGGCCACGGCGGAGATCCGAAGGCGGGAACGGCCTCGGACCAGGATCCCGATCATCGCCATGACCGCCGACGCCATGGAGGGCGACCGCAGGCGGTGCCTGGAAGCCGGGATGGACGACTACATCTCGAAACCGGTCTCCCTCGTCTCCCTGGAGGAGGTCTTGGGCCGCTGGGTGTCGCGGGCCGACCCTTCGCCCGTCCTCGAGCCGATCGCTTCGACCGGCGGCCGCGGCGGGGACGCGACGCTGGACCCCTCGGTCGTGGCGATCCTCCGAGGCCTGGGTGAGCGAACCCCGGGGGGCACGCCGGCTCTCGTCTCGGATTTCCTGGCCGACGCGAGCTCGAACCTCGACATCATCCGAGAGGCGCTGGAGCGAACGCAGCTCAAGACCGCCGCCGAGCGAGCGCATGCGCTCGCCGGGACGGTGGCCACCTTCGGGGCTCGGCGGATGGGTGATCTCTCTCGGGTCTTGCAACGTCGAAGCGCCGACGGCGATGCCGGCGGCGCGGCCCAGGCCCTGGTCGAGGTGGACGAGGAGTTCGGTCGGGTGCGGGAGGCCCTCCTGGCCGAGTTCCCCAGGGAGGAAGGCAGCTGATGCACCTGGCCATGGAGGTCCTGGAGTACGTCACGCTCGGTGTCTTCACGGCCCTGGCGGTGGTGAGCCTGGTCCGGTGGCGACGGTGGCGAGCCCCGGGCGCCGGCTGGGTCGCCGCGGCCTTCACGGCCATCGCCTCGGTCGCCGTCCTCGGGCTGGTGTTCCCCGAGGACGCCACAGGGGTCCTGGTCTGGGTGGAGCGAGCCAGCCTGGCCGCGCTGCTCCTGTTCCCCTTCTTCCTGTACCGGTTCACGGCGGCGGTGGTCCCAGCTTCGCGGCGGACCGACATGGTCGCCCTTGGGCTCGCCGCGGTGGCCGTGGTGGTCTCCCTGATCGTCCCCATCCCCAGCGAGGAAGCGGCCGCGTCGGGGGCGGCCACCGCATGGTTCCTGGCGGTCGTGCTGGTGGAGTGGACGGCCCTGTCCGTCATCGTGGCGGTCCGCCTGTGGCGGGCCGGACGAGAGGAGCCAACGCCGGCGAGGCGCCGGCTCCGCCTCCTGAGCGCGGCCTCCGTGGCCCTGAACCTCACCCTGGTGGTCGCCGGAACCGCCTCGGGGAAGGATGCTGATCCGGTGGAGCTGGTCGTTCAGCTCCTGGCCCTGGCATCGATCCTCCTGTTCTTCGTGGCCCTGTTCCCCCCGAGGTTCCTTCGGCTGTCCTGGCGACGCCCCGAGGAGGCGCAGTTCAGGGAGGCCATCCGAAAGCTCATGACCGCTCGGAGCACCGAGGACGCGGTGGCGAGCCTCCTTCCCCACATCCAGGTGGTGGCTGGCAAGGGAGCGACACTCCTCGACGAGCACGGGCGAGTGATCGGCGAGACCGAGGACGGGACGCGCGGCAGTGGCCAGCAGGCCACCGATCCACAGATGGTCAGGCTCCCGCTTCGCTCGGGCTCGCTCCTGGTCAGGCCCAGTCCGTACTCCCCCCTGTTCGGCCGGGAGGAGATGGTCCTCCTGGAGTCACTTGGAGCCCTGGCCGACCTGGCCCTCGAGCGGGTGGAGGCCGAGCAGACCATGCGCGAGCAGGCGGTCCTCCTCGATCTGGCCCCCGACGCCATCCTGGCCCGGGGCGTCGATGGACGGATCGAGTACTGGAACGACGGCGCCACCCGCTGCTACGGCTACACGCGCGAGGAGGCCCTCGGACAGGTTTCCCACGACCTGTTGGCCACCAGGTTCCCGGCCCCTCGGGCGATGATCGAAGACGCGCTGCTCCTGAACGGGAGTTGGGAGGGCGAGTTGGTCCAAACCAGGAGGGACGGCGCCGAGATCAACGTGGCCAGTCGGTGGGTGCTCCGGCGAGACGGCCAGGGCCGGCCGGTCCAGGTCCTGGTAGCCAACGTGGACATCACCGAGCAGAAGGCCGGCGAACGGGCGCTGCAGGCGGCCAAGGAGGAGGCCGAGCGGGCCAACCAGGCGAAGAGCCAGTTCCTGTCGCGCATGAGCCACGAGCTGCGCACCCCCCTGAACGCCATCCTCGGGTTCGGCCAGCTTCTGGAGCTCGGAGGGCTCGACGGGGAGCAGCGGGACCACGTCGACGAGATCACCCGGGCCGGCAAGCACCTGCTGGCGCTGATCAACGAGGTGCTGGAGATCAGCCGCATCGAGGCCGGCAGGCTGGCCATCTCCCTCGAGGCCGTGCCGGTCCACGATCTCGTCGCCGACGCGATGAGCCTGATCCGCCCGCTGGCCCACCAGCGCGGCCTACGCCTTCGGTACGAGGAAGAGGGATGCGAGGGACGGCACATCCTGGGGGACCTCCAGCGAGTGAAGCAGGTCCTGCTGAACCTGCTGTCCAACGCGGTCAAGTACAACGTGGAAGGGGGCTCGGTCTTCCTCCGCTGCGGCCGGGGGTCGAACGACACCCTGCGCATCAGCGTGGCCGACACCGGACGGGGGATCTCACCGGAGAAGCTGGGCCGGCTCTTCGAGCCGTTCGAGCGTCTGGGAGCGGAGCAGGGCACGGAGGAGGGGACCGGCCTCGGCCTGGCCCTATCGAAGCGCCTGACGGAAGCCATGGGCGGGACCATGGGCATGGAGTCCACCCCGGGCGAGGGCTCGGTGTTCTGGGTCGAGTTCCACCTGGCGCAGGACCCCGCGGTCCTGGCCGATATATCGGGCAACGGCGAGGCTGCCGACATACGGCCGACCCGTCCCTCCATGACCGCGCTCTACATCGAGGACAACCTGTCGAACCTGAAGCTGATCCAGAGTGTCCTCGCTCGGCGGCCCGAGGTTCGGCTGATCGCGGCCATGCATGGGCGGATGGGGATCGACCTGGCCCGCCAGCATCACCCCGACGTGATCCTGCTCGATCTCCAGCTTCCGGACATGTCCGGCCACGAGATCCTCCACCTTCTCAGAACCGACGAGGAGACGCGCGACATCCCCATCGTGGTGATCAGCGCCGACGCCACGCGCGGGCAGGTGCAGAGCCTGCTGGCTGGCGGGGCAAGTGCCTACCTGACGAAGCCGATCGACGTGCAGCAGTTCCTGGCCGTGCTCGACCGGGAGTCAGGC
>OCZV010000485.1_pt1 | contig 14355 bp, 14 predicted proteins | sample 1539051 | NCBI WGS metagenome assembly OCZV01 (sample SAMEA3113581, study PRJEB22503) | soil metagenome
CCCATAGCGGACCTCGCCATCGCCATCGCACTGAGCACCATCATCTTCTGGGCCGTGGAGATCGAGAAGTGGCTGGCCCGGAGGAAGCACTCTCGCCAGGGATTTGATACGGAGGGTTTTGTGCGATGAGTAGCCCGGTGAATTGCTTGGACAAACCGGGCGAGAAAGCGAATTAGATAGAGGTGAAAATGTCACATGCTGAACGCCTGGCGGAGTTCGTGGTGCGCTCCTCGTCTCCGCCAGGGATACGGAGCAACAACGTCCGGGCGCTGGCGGCCTTCACGGCGGAACTTTGATCGAGAACCCGTGGGGATCTACTTAACAGCGCCGCACCCAGAGTAGGGTTAAGGTTTGTAGGACAGCGCGCCGCCGCGGGCGTTCGACCGGCGCGGCCAGAAAGCGGCCACGGAGGAAACGCAATGGAAGATCCGACGCTCATCTCCCGCTGGCAGTTCGCCTTCACCATCGTCTACCATTACCTCTTCCCGCAGCTGACCATGGGGCTAGCGCTTCTGCTGGTCGTCCTCAAGACGCTGTACCTGCGTAGCGGAGACGAGGCGTACAACGTCGCCGCGCGGTTCTGGGGCAAGATCTTCGCCATAACCTTCGTCATGGGCGTCGTCACCGGCATCCCCATGGAGTTCCAGTTCGGCACCAACTGGGCAGCCTTCTCCGCCTTCGCCGGCGACATCATCGCCCAGACTCTGGCGATGGAGGGTGCCTTCGCCTTCTTCCTCGAGTCCGCCTTCCTGGGGATCTTCCTCTTCGGGGAGCGAAGATTCGGTCAGAGGGTCCACTGGTTTTCCGCCCTGATGGTCTTCGTGGGCACCTGGGCGTCAGGCTACTTCATCCTGGCGACCAATTCCTGGATGCAGAACCCGGTCGGTTACGAGGAAGTTGCCGGCGGCGGGGTGCGGATCTCCGACTACTGGGCGGTGCTCTTGAACCCCTACGTGTTCGTCCAGTTCGCCCACAATCAGGGCGGGGCCGTGGTGACCGGCGCCTTCGCGATGACGGGCCTAGGAGCCTATTATCTGTTGGCCCGCCAACACGAGCACTTCGGGCGCATGTTCGTCCGGGTAGGGCTCATAGCCGCCGTGATTGGGAGCGTCTGGATGCTCTTCCCGACCGGGCACCTCGCCAGCGAGCAGGTCGCGGAGAAGAAGCCGGTGGCCCTGGCCGCGATGGAGGGACAGTTCGGGACCGAGCAGCCTGCCGGGCTCGTCATCGTCGGCCAGCCTGACATGGAGAGAGAACGCATAGACAATCCCATCGTCATCCCGCGCGCCCTGAGCTTCCTCGTCTACCAGAACTGGGGCGCCGAGGTGAAGGGCCTCGAAGCGTACCCGCAGGTAAACTGGCCGGACAACATCCCGCTCCTCTACTACTCCTACCACGTCATGGTGGGGTTGGGGACTATCTTCATCGCGATCACCGTGGTCGCGGCGTTCCTACTGTGGCGGCGAAGGCTCTTCGAGTCGAGGTGGATGCTCTGGATCCTGATGCTCGCTACGCCCTTCCCGTTTATCGCTAACACCGCCGGGTGGCTCACCGCCGAGCTGGGCCGGCAGCCCTGGCTCGTCTACGGCCTTCTTCGCACCCAGGAAGGCGTCTCACCATTGGTCTCCTCGGGCAACGTCCTTTTCACCCTCATAGGGTTTGCGGGGATGTACCTGATCATGGGCCTCCTCTACTTCGTTCTCATGGTGCGCGAGGTGGCCCACGGACCGGAGGCCGAGGAAGAGCCGTCGGGCGAGAGTCTGACCACGTGAGAGGAGGATGAAGTGGAGACGCTGTGGTTCGTACTGGTCGCGTTCATGCTAACCATGTACGTCCTGCTGGACGGTTTCGACCTCGGGGCCGGCGCCATACATACGTTTATAGCGAAGAGCGATGAGGAGCGTCGCCTCGTCCTGAAGTCCATAGGCCCGGTGTGGGACGGCAACGAGGTCTGGATCATCGCCGCAGGAGGGACGCTGTTTTTCTCGTTCCCGCTGCTCTACGCTTCAGGCTTCTCCGGCTTCTATCTGCCGCTCATCATCGTGCTGTGGCTCCTGATGATCCGGGGCCTCTCCATCGAGCTTCGCGGCCACATAGAGAGCCCCGTGTGGGCCACCTTCTGGGACGGGATGTTCTTCCTCGGCAGCTCGCTTCTGTCGATCTTTTACGGCGTGGCTTTGGGCAACGTGGTGCGCGGCGTCCCGCTCGGGGAGGACGGCTACTTCTTCCAGCCGTTGTGGACCAACTTCAGCCCCACGAACCCGAACCCCGGCATCCTCGACTGGTACACGGTGCTCACGGGGATCCTCGCGCTTGCTGCCCTCGTACTCCACGGCGCAAGCTGGGTTGCCGTCAAGACCGAGGGAACGCTCAACACCCGTGCCAGGCGCGCCGCCCGGATCGGCTGGCTGGCGGTGGTGGTCCTGACGGCTATCACCACCGTGGCGACCTTCTCCCTGAGTCCCGGGATGCTCTCCAGCTTCTCCGAGCGTCCGTGGGGATTCGTCTTTCCCGCCCTTGCCGTTGCGGGTCTCGCCCTCGTGGGGTACTTCGGCTTCAAGGGGCGCGACAGGGCCGCCTTCCTCTCCTCCGGAGCCTACATAGCGGGCATGATGGCCTCCACCGTCTTCGCCATCTACCCGAAGGTCCTGCCCGCCGTGGAGCCGGAGAACAGCTTGACCGTCCACAACGCTTCCGGCTCGACCTACGGCCTCACGGTCGGCCTCATCTGGTGGACCATCGGCATGGTGCTCGCCGCCATCTACTTCGTCCTCATCTACCGTCTCTTCCGCGGCAAGGTGAAGCTGGATGATGAAGGATATTGAGCCGAGCACCCGATCCAAGTCGGGGTGGCTGGCCGGGTTTCGATCGGCTCGCCGTGTGGGACGAGTCCTTGGAAATGAACACGTCGAAGTGCGCAGCGGCTTACACCCAACGGCTCAGTAAGGATTACGTCCCAAGGAGTAACAGAGTGTATCCTTGAATAATCTCCATTGCACCCTTGGATACATTCATTGTGCAGCTATCTTGGCTTGCCCAAGCGGGGAGTGTACAGTCCAGCGGTAGAACATAAGAAGCGTGGGTCCTGCATCCACGTAGGTCTACGCGACCGACCTGCGTAGAAGGAGTAGATCGTTGCGCCAAGGCTGCCACGCCACCGAGCTCGGCGGGCTGCACGTGGGCGAGGTGATGTTGGAAGTGCGCAGACAGTTGATCACGCTCGCCGCGCACAAGCGGCGCTTCCTGGAGCAGCCTCGAGAGGAGGTAGAAAGGCATGGCGGTGAAACTAAACAAGAAAGCGTTCGAGCACGCTAAGGACCTGGTGAGGGAAGGACACGTCGTAGTAGACGAGAGGGATGCCTGGAGCGAACACCAACCCTCTGCCCAAGAAGAGAATGAGTTCATCGAGCTGCACGGCTTCAGTGAGTTTGGGAAGTGGCACCTGGGGATCGACGACGAGAAACGCGAGCAGACCAAAGGAAGGTACAAGTTCCCCTATGGCGATCTCCAGGACATCCACCGCTGCGGAGTGCTCTCCGCCGAGAGCAGGGCGGGACAGTACAAATACTATGACATCGAAAACGCCGCGGCCCACCTGCATGGGATGGTCGACGCAATCGGACGGTAGATCCAGGTAAACGGCTGATCGGCTTTCTCGTAGAAGGAGACGATGCAATGAGCATGACGGGTCTGGACGTTTTCGACAGGACGATACACAAGACCAACAATTGGCTGAACGAACTTATGGAGGCGCTGGGTTGGCACGACAGACACAAGGCATACCTGGCCTTGAGAGTAACCCTGCACGCGCTGCGCGACAGGCTCACCGTAGAGGAGGTGGCGCAGCTCGGAGCGCAGCTTCCGATGTTGATCCGCGGCTTCTACTACGAAGGCTGGGATCCCACAGGCAAACCGCTCAAAGAGCGGCATAAGGAAGAGTTCCTCGCCCGGATAGCGGAACAATTCAGCGGCGATGATCAGGCCGATGCCGAGCAGGTCGCCCGCGCAGTCTTCAGCGTGCTTTCGGACCGGGTCACCGAAGGCGAGATCGAGGACGTCAAGCACGTATTGCCGGCCGAGCTGCGCGAGCTATGGCCATGAGGTCAGCCGCAGACATCAAGCCCCCCTTTCGTGATAGGAGCGACGCAGGTCGACAGCTTGCCGCGCAGCTCGCGCGGTACGCCGGCCGCCCCGACGTAGTTGTCCTCGCCCTGCCGCGCGGCGGCGTGCCTGTGGGGTACGAAGTCGCCCGTGAGCTCGGCGCGCCCCTTGACGTCTTTCTCGTGCGCAAGCTGGGTGTCCCGGGTCACGAGGAGCTGGCGATGGGAGCCGTAGCGACGGGCGGCGTGCGCGTGCTAAACGACCAGGTAGTCCGCGCTCTCGGGATCCCGGACTACGTGATCGACGCGGTCGCGGCGTGGGAGGAGCGGGAACTGGCGCGGCGCGAGCGCCTCTACCGCGGCGAGCGTCAGCCCCCGGACGTGCGGGGTCGGACCGTGATCCTCGTGGATGATGGTCTGGCGACAGGGGCTACCATGCACGCCGCAATCCAGGCGCTGCGAGAGCAGCAGCCCGCCCGGATCGTCGTGGCCGTACCGACCGCATCACCAGAGACCTGCGAGCGGCTGAAGGAGGAGGTTGACGACGTGATCTGCGCCGTTACGCCGGAGCCGTTCTACGCCGTCGGCCTCTGGTACGAGAACTTCTCACAGACTACCGATGAGGAAGTACGCGATCTGCTCGCGCGTGCCTCGACGTAAACGGAAGGAGAGGAAAGCCATGCAACACACGGTCGATCCCATACTGATTGATACGGTACGCGAGGCCGCGCACCCGCTGAGCGGCGCCGCCGAGGACTACGATCCGCTGATGGATCTCGCAGGCGACGCGCGCCTGGTGTTGCTTGGCGAGGCCTCCCACGGTACGCACGACTTCTACCACGAGCGCGCCCAGATCACGAAGCGGCTCATCGAGGAGAAAGGCATCACGGCCGTGGCGGTCGAGGCCGACTGGCCAGACGCCTACCGCGTCGACCGCTACGTACGCGGCGTGAGCACCGACGCCGATGCTACAGAGGCGCTCGGCGGCTTCAAGCGCTTCCCGACGTGGATGTGGCGCAACACCGATGTGGTGGAGTTCGTCGAGTGGCTGCGCGCCCACAACGACGCGCTCCCGGCTGGCGCCACAAGAACCGGTTTCTATGGTCTGGATCTCTACAGCCTCCGGTCCTCCATGGAAGCCGTCCTGAGGTTTCTCGAGGAGGTGGACCCCGATGCGGCGAAGGAGACCAGCGCTCGCTACGCCTGCTTCGACCACTCTGGCGAGGACGACCAGATCTATGGCTTCCTTACGGCCACCGGAGCCACAAGATCTTGCCGGGAGGAGGTCGTACGACAGCTCGTCGAGCTGCAACGCCGTGGTATGGAGTACGCGCAACGCGACGGCCGCGCTGCGGAGGACGAGTTCTTCTCAGCCGAGCAGAACGCCCGCGTGGTGAAGAATGCCGAGGCCTATTATCGTTCGATGTTCCTCGAGGAGGTCTCGTCCTGGAACCTGCGCGACAGCCACATGGCCGAGACGCTCGACGAGCTGGTGGCGTACCTCGAGAGGCAGGGCGGAGGCGCGAAGATCGCCGTCTGGGCGCACAACTCCCACATTGGCGACGCGCGGGCAACAGAGATGGGCGGGCGGGGCGAGCTGAACATCGGCCAGCTCGCGCGCGAGCGCTACGGCCTCGAGGCCGTGCTCGTAGGCTTCGCCACGCACCACGGCACGGTCACGGCAGCCTCGGGCTGGGGAGGACCGGCCGAGCGCAAGCGAGTGCGGCCCGCGCTCTCCACCAGCTACGAGGCGACGTTCCACGAAACGCAGCTCGCGCGCTTCCTGCTCACCTTGAGGGAAAACCAAGAAGCAACTGACACCCTGTGGTACCCGCGGCTGGAACGGGCGATCGGCGTGGTCTACCTGCCCGAGTCCGAGCGACTGAGCCACTACTTCCACGCGCGGCTGCCCGACCAGTTCGACGCCGTGCTCCACTTCGATGAGACGCGGGCGGTCGAACCGCTCGAGCGCACCGCCGAGTGGGAGGCGGGGGAGGTGCCGGAGACGTTTCCATTCGGGGTGTAAGTGGGGGTCGGTACATGAACTGCCTGGCCGAGTTGGACGAGCAACTCGGCCAGGAGCCGCTCGGCGTCAGGTGCTTGGCCCCACGAGGATGCCGTCAACATCCTGTCCGCCTGCACGACGCCGGCGTTGGGCCAAGTCGCATGATGCGGAGGCGGGCGGACTCGCGAAACAGAGACCTGTTCGGGCTACCTCATCAGTAGACTAGCCGGGTTCTGAGAGGTGACCCACGGACTCCTCGAGTGCGCGCAGGGCCGCTGCCTGATCCATGCCTGTGCTCAGCAAAAGGTCGTACGCCGCCGAGAAGATGTCGTCGACGAACGCGTTGGTGGCCAAGTCCCTTGCCAAGTCTTCATGCTCTCTGAGCAACGCTGCGGCGCCTCCTGCGGCTTTGAGGGCGAGCCGGCGTACTTCCTCGGGACTCTCGGATGCCTCGAGATATCCGGCCAAGGCCTCAACCGCCCGAGCCAGGTCGCTCAGTGCTACCGCAAGCGATTCCGGGGCCGGATCGCCGGTGCGTACTACGCCGAGCGCACTGCGGGCCAAACTTCTTACATGGCGGACGATCAGATCTATCTGGTCAGCCGCACCGGCGTAGAGGTCGAGGTGCCTGATGGCTCGCCGCCGAGACGGAGCAATCCTTGCAGTTTCGCGGCCGGCGCCGAGCGCTTCTTTGAAGCTGTTCACCCGCACGTCGATCTCTCGAGCTTTCATGAGCGCATTTTGGACCCGCTCGAAGTCACCGTCTTCCAGGGCGGCAACCGTCTCTTCGAGTACGGCGACCGACTCGTCAAAGATCGGGTACGCAGCCATCCTGACCATGCGCTCGGGATTGATAGGGAGGAGTGCGTTGACGACCAGTGCGGTGCCGCCGCCGATCAGCGCTTCGAAGAAGCGCTCGGGCGGGAAGCCAGTCCCCAAGGGCTGGAAAGTGATCATCAAGATCATGGCCGAGATGGCAGCTTCGTTTACACCGAGATTTCCTCTACCGAAGAATACGGCTGCCGCCATCGCCAGAGCTACCACGACCCCGGTCTGTGCCGCTCCGACACCGATCACGGACACGAGTACGTCTGCGATCGTGACTCCAAAAGCCACACCTAGCGTCAACTCGATTACGCGCCTGCTGCGCTCGCCCACAGCCAACCCTAGTGAGATGACCGCCGCTATCGGTGCAAACTCGGGCCGTTCATGCCCGAGGATCAATACTGCCAAGAACCACGCAACACCTGCTGCCACTGCTGTCTGCAGTATCGGCCACCATCCGGCCCGAAGACGATGGAAACCTGAGCGCAGACGGTGACGAACCCGGGTAGAGAAGTTAATCCCTTCCCGCCAAGAGAAACTCCCACTCAGTCCCATGAGCCGACAACCTCCATAGGTATTTTCGTATCGCTCCGCCCCGAGGCATTCAAGAAGGTTCCCAAAAATAGTCACCCCGAAGGCCTTGCCGCTCCTGCACGCGGATCCAGTCAGCGAAAAGATCGGCTGCGACGAGCCGCGTTGGCTCCAGACATGCGGATCGTTGACCTGCTCAACATCGTCGACTCGACGGAGGAACCGATCTCATTTCCGGAGGGTTGACCGATGTCCAGCGCCGGCTGCTAGACTCCCTTTTCCTCGTTCCACGCGATGTCGCGCGGTGTGATCCAACCCTCCGATAGGGCCTTGTTCGCGGCCTCCCCCCTGGAGCCTACATTCATCTGGGCGTAGATGTTGACTAGGTGGCGCTTTACGGTGCCAACCGAGAGGTGGAGGGAGACGGCTATCTGACGGTTACTGAAGCCACGGGCCGCCAGGACTAGTACCTCCAACTGCCTGCCTGAGAGCACTCCGCCCGATCCCGCCTCTGCCCATTCGAGCGCCTGCCTGGGCAGGGCCACGATCGTGTTCTTCCCGTTGGGATCGAGGGCGGCGGTATGGATCGCGCCGATCAGCTGCTCTGCCGAAGAGCTCTTGAGCAAGCAAGCGCTCGCTCCAAGGGCCATCAGTTCCTTCACCGCGCGCAGGTCCACGAAGATGGTCACTATGATCACCTTGGGCTGAGGTGAAATCCGGAGCAGCTCGGAGAGGATCTCCTTGGCCTTCTCGATGGCGCTCTCTACCTGCAGGATCACCACGTCTGGCTTGATCTTCTGGGCAAGCGCTGCGCAGACGAGACCGATATTCGTTTGCCCCACCACGTTCATGTCCCCGCGGGAGTTCAGCAACTCTGCGAGCCCCTCGCGGAACATGGTCTGGTCATCGGCGAGCATCACTCTAACGGGGCTCTGCACGGCAACTTACCTCCAACCACGCTTCCCGCATGCAGCTGACTGGGTTCGCAGATCAAGAAGGGTCTACTTCTGGTGGTGTTCGTCCCGATCTGAGTCACGGTGTGTTCTTCTTCCTGTTCATTCCCTCCTGTTTCAAGGTCCCACATAACGTAGTCCGGGATGACCAGCCCTACCTGGATCCTCTTCGTCGTGGACCCTCCGGACCTTGTCTCAGCAAACGCCGCGTCCACGGGAGACGATCTCCTAAGGGTGCCCAGCGTAGCAAGCGGGCAAGCGTCGGTCATCGTCTCAATGATTCATTTTTCTCTAAGTAATGTGCTCTAATTCTCCTGGGCCGTATTCTTCTTTGGCCCACACCGTCCATGGGCCGAGGAGGGGCGAGGCGGGCCTGGGAGCAGCGAGCAGCACCGATGGAGGTTAGGGTCGTCTTCAAGGCTGCTCGATCCTGGTAGCTTACGGCGATGAGGGCGAGCGCGTCGGCAGGGTTTGTTCGAGGTGTGCCCTCGTCGGCGAGAGACGCTTGGGCGATCGGATGTTGGCAAGGGTGCCTGAGAACGGGGCGGAGGAGCTGGAGTAGTTGGCAGGCGAAGGGATCCGGCCGTCGCCTCCCGAGGAGTCATCGCGCCGCTCGGGGCGGTACGCCGCTCCTCGGTTAAGGGATTGCCGAGCCGCAAAAGGGAGAGTGTATACTGGATGGTGATGGACCCTATAAGTATCCTGTGGCTCTTCATTATTCTGGCTTCACTGCAGCCGGTTATCCAGCGGCGCTTCCTGGAAGCGTCGCGCAAGCGCGCTCTTTCCCGGCTCGCCTCCGAGCGCGGCTCGACGGTTATCACCCTCATCCACCGCCAGGAGACGATGTCTTTCCTGGGGATCCCAATAGTCCGCTATATCAACATAGACGACTCTGAGGGGGTGCTAAGCGCCATCCGCGCCACCTCTTCTGGCACCCCCATAGACATCGTCTTGCACACTCCGGGAGGGCTGGTCCTGGCGGCGAGCCAAATCACATCCGCCCTCGCCGAGCACGATGGTCCGGTTAGGGCGATCGTTCCCCACTACGCGATGAGCGGGGGTACCCTCATCGCCCTGGGCGCCGACGAGATAAACGTGGACGCCCACGCGGTTTTGGGCCCAGTGGATCCTCAGCTCGGGGAGTATCCTGCAGCCTCCATAGTCACCGCCGCGAAACAGGCGAAGGACCCCGACGACCGCACCCTTATCCTGGCCGACGTGGGCCGCAAAGCCATCTGGCAGGTAGAGCGCTTTGTGCAAGAGCTCTTGGAGCGGTACATGAAGTCCGCCCAGGCGAAGGAGGTCGCCCGAATACTCTCCACCGGCACCTGGACCCACGACCACCCTTTGGGCCTTGAAGAACTCGAGGCGCTGGGGTTCCCGGTTAAAGTCGGCGTCCCGCGGGGCGTGCGCGAGCTGATGCGACTCTACCCCCAGCCGCAGGGGCGTCAGGCCTCAGTGGAGTACGTGCCCTCGCCACGCCAGCCCCGGGAGATTCCGGCGAACCGCCCCAGAGACTAAACCGTTCCCCGCACAGCCATGAGCCCCTTCCGGCCACACCCCGCTCCCCCTCGGATCAAAGGTGGTCGCGGTTGCGGAACCCGTTTGCGCTAAACCACGACAAAGACGGCCACCACAAGGTAGATCAGATAAAAGACACCGCAGACCAGCAAGTGCTTGGCTCGAAGCTGCACGGGATGCTTCAGTATCGCGAAGAAGAACGCACCGGAAACAAGGGCCAGCACCACAGCCAACAGATCCAAGGGCGCGAGATCCCACTGCATGAACAGGAGGCCTACGGACACGGGTATCGTGCTTTGGAAGACCATAGCGCCGGTTATGTTCCCGAGGGCTAAAGTATCCTTGCCGTCTTTGACCCAGAAAATGGAGTTGAACTTCTCGGGGAGCTCGGTAGCGAGCGGCGCCAAGACCAGCGAGATCAAGCCCGCGGGCAGTCCCATAGCGACCGCGGCGTGCTTCACGGCGTCCACGAAGAGATGGGCGCCCCCCACGATCATCCCCAAAGCCAGAAGCGCCTGAGCAACGACAGCCCAAAGCGGCGGCCGGGAAGAGAAGCGCCAGAGCGTAAGCCTACCTGGCACCTCCTCCAATTTCCCACCGGAGGCGAGGGTTCGCCGAACGTAAAACGCGTACGCTACCACCAACAGGACCGCTATGACCACTCTCGAGGGGAAAGGCAACTCCACGACTCCGGCCCCTGCAGCAATAGTGAAGCAAATCAAAAAGAACCCTACATCCCGGCCGATGGTCGTCTCGTCTATGCGCACCTCCGTCCCATGGGTTTTGTGCCGGTGGAAGAACCCCGCATCCCAGCCCACGGTCGCCTCGTCGACTTGCACTCCCGTTTCGTAAGTCCGGCGCCGACGGAAGGCCAGGATAGAGACCCCGATCACGAACAAAGCCAGCGTGACCAGCATGAACGGAGCCCCCAAAATCGCACCGGTCCCTATCTCCGCAGCCCTGCCGGGTTCCTTGCCCGTGAAGACTGACTCCAAGATGGCCACGATCGGGATTATGGTCTCCGGTAGGGCAGTGCCGACGGCAGCGAGCACACTGCCTACCCCTCCCTGTTGCAGGCCCAGTCGTGCCCCTAGAATCTCCACCGCGTTCGTGAATAGGGAGGCCGCAACGAGGATCGCGGCCAGGGCGAGTCCGAACTCTACAAGTGTCAGCAACGACCCGACCTCTCTTTCGTCCAGCCTCCCTCTAGGCCCGCCGAGGCACTGCACCAACGCCACTCCCGGCTCACGAGAGGTACAGGAGCGTCGCCGCATCTTGCAGGATGACCACTTATACTGTGGAGGCTAGCAAGCTGGCAAGACTCGGGCTTCGTCTGAATGACTCGTTTTTTAGTAGGTCGTTTTCCCCACTGCGCGCGGGCCCGATCCTCTGCTCCAACCGATGCTGCGGAGCCCGATTACGCAAGTGTCACTGTAGGATAGAGCAATTTGCTCAGCCAAAGATAGTCAGTCTTGCCCGTGCTTCAGCCCTGCGACCTGATTAGACTCCAAGCTCCCGGTGAGAAAAAAGATCAGTTCGGTCCCCGAGCATACTGAGGCCTGCGGGGGGCGCCTCTCAGGAAGTGCCAGCGTGAGGAAGGGTTACTCACTCGGAAAAACAGAGGAAAGGGGTATAGATCATGGCCGAAGAGAACGTCATAGTTGTGTCCTTCGAGGAAGAAGCCAAAGCCTACCAGGCAGCCAGCGTCCTCAGGCAGGCCGATGCCGACGGACGCATCGATCTGCATGCGGCCGCCATTGTGCAGAGGACGGAAGACGGCACGCTCAGGGTCAAGGAAGGCGAAATCGAGGACTTCCCCGCCGCAACCTGGACAGCGACGGCCCTCGGCGCCGCAACAGGTGGGATCATCGGCCTCACCCTTGGCGTTCTGGGTGGACCGCTAGGTGTTCTGCTGGGAGGCACCTACGGCATGCTGCTTGGCTCTCTGATTGACCTAAGCGCCGAGGAGGAAGAGGAGAGCGTACTGGCCGCATTGGCCAGGGCGATCCAGCCAGGTACGACGGCGGTGATCGCTGAAGTCACGGAGCCTACGCCCGAGGTGGTCGACGAGGAGATGGAGAACCTTGGGGGCAATGTACTGCGGCGTCCTGTGGCCGAGGTAGAGGCCGAGCTAGTGGTAGCGGCAGATGCCGCCAGGGCCGCCGAGGAGGAAGCGCGCCGGAAGCTCGTCAGCGAGAAGCACAATGAAGAGCAGAAGGAGAATGGAGAACAGAAGGGGAAGGTCGGAGAGAAGATCGAAAGGCTCAAGGCCAAACTGGCTGGCAGCTAAACAAGGACGCCGCCTCCAGCGTCGAAGATGCTGGAGACGATGCAACCGGCGCACGTCCCGCTGTGGATATCCTCCGATTGCGAGGCCAAGCAGCGCAACGACAACTGCCGCTGATCCTGCACTAGATGAAGCGCGAAAAGGATAGAGCGGAGCACAGCTACCTCGGGGTCTGGGACCCCGCGGGCGGCGAGATACGCGAGGGGAGCGGACTCCCGGTCGAGGAGGGCCAGGAAGAGATCCGCATCGTGACGCGGCTACTGCGGGGCAAGGGAAAGAGCCTCGAGATCTCCAGGGAGGAGCTCGAAGAAGCCGTGGCGGACCCGGATCTCCTGGTCTGGATAGACGTTCTCTATCCGCGAGAAGGGGCCGCGGCTCTGTTGCGTGACTCCCTGGAGCTCGGGGCCCTGACCGTCGAGGACTGCATGGAGCCCCTGAGGATGCCCAAGATGGATGTGCTGACCGGCGGCGCTTCTGGCGGAGCACGGGGAGCATTCGTGGCGGCGTTCGCCGCCCGCCTGGAGGGCGAAGCCCGCGGTCCGCGCCTGAGTGCCTCGGAGGTAGACCTCGTGTCAGCTCCGGGCTACCTCGTTACCCTGCGCGACGGGTCCGTGGATGAGGTCGAGAGGCGGTTGGACGTCCTGATGCGTTCTCCGGAACCGGAGGTCTCGGGCGCCGCACTAGCGCACGCCGCCTTCGATGCCCTCGTCGACGGCCATCCGCCGGTTTTGGTGCGGGCCTCGACGATTGCCGAGGAGCTCGAGGAGGTGCTGGATCCCCGGAACGAGCGGGCCTCTATTTCGGCGCTGGAGGCGCTCATTACCCTGCGCAGGGACTTGCTGGCGTTCCGCCGCCTGGCGGTCGCCCAGAGCGAGATACTTCGGCGCCTGGCGCGAAACTCCCCAGAGGTGAGCGAGTACCTCTCGGATGTCGCCGACAATCAACGGGAGGTCGTGGATATGGCCGACGCGACAAGGGACTATATAGAAGGGGCCGTGGAGGCCTACCGCGTGCGTCGCGACGAACGGAGCGACGCCGGGATACGGAGGCTCACGATCCTCGCCGGGATCATCGGCCCGCTCTCTTTGCTCAACGGGATGTACGCGACCAATTTCACCACGCCTGGTACGGAGGCGCCGTGGGGTTTCTGGGCCTTCATCGGGATACAGATCATTTTCCTGATCCTGGCCGTATTGTACCTTCGCAGGCGCGGCTTGCTCTGACGCGGACTCGTTCTGCTGGCCCACATCAGGGCGACAGGCTCGAAGCCGTCCTCGCTCCGGATGTTGCCCACACGCAGTCCGGTTTCGCCGTTAGAGGGACGGTAGGTTCAGTTCTTCTCTGCGCTTCTGAGCCTCGATGGTGTAGATCGCCTCAGGCACGGCTTCTAGCCTCTCTTTCGAGATCGGGTCCCCCGTATCGTCGCAGATGCTCAGCGGGTTGCTCCTGCCCGCTCGCGTCCGCATATGCCATTACCCGGACAACCCGGCCGCGCCGACGTCGCGGAGCGGCAGTGCTAAAGAGGGTACGCCCTACGGAGCCGACCTGTGGTAAACCCGGAGTTGGCCAAACGTATACCGCTCAGCGGACAAATCCCTATTCGCCAGAGTGGTATGGGAGTTGAATATAAATAGGACGCTGATCGGAGATGCGGTGCTCCATAAGAGTAGTGACCTCGGACAAGCCCTCGAGCGGCTAAGAAAGAACTTCTATCACCTCTGGCAGGTGCTCGAGGAGCTGCGCTCAGCGCCACCGCAATATTCCCCACCGGACGCCCTGCTGAGGGAGTGGAGGGGCGCGCCGAAGCCGTCACAGGAGTGGAGGAAGGCTCTGTTCTACGAACAGGCCGTGGCCGTGCTCGCTGTGGCCCTGGGCCTGTCGCGGGAGGAGACGGAAGAGTTCGTCCGCCAGTACATGCTCGCGAGGCGCTAGACTGTACCTGGTGAGCTGTGTGCTAGTAGAACTTGGGAGAATCTCTAGTGTCACTCGTGCGCACAGAGCGAATTACCCATACGTGAACGGATAATATGTACTTCGCCCTGCGCCACGCTGTGGTGGAGATCTCTTAGGAAGATACCTATGCCCTGGTAGGTAGGTCCGCACGCACGGGCCAGGGGCGGCAGACGGGGGCAA
>OCZV010000486.1_pt1 | contig 14347 bp, 24 predicted proteins | sample 1539051 | NCBI WGS metagenome assembly OCZV01 (sample SAMEA3113581, study PRJEB22503) | soil metagenome
CGAAGCTGTCGGTAAATCGGCTGACTGTCGTTCCATTCATGCATCCTGTACCCCACCGAATATCATAGTGTTATAGTTAACTATAACACAACTGCACGCGCAAGCTTTTTTTATTTTCTTATTTTTGCGCCCCGTGTTGGTCGGCGGGCTCAGGTATTGCAACGGGTCTGAGATCTCGGCGGACGCTCTCGATTCAGCAGCGATGCGTCGCCCGGTCAGCGAAAGTCGGGCTGAAGAATCAAGATGAGAAGTAACAACAGCGCGAACAGAACTCCCGGGACCGCCAGCAGCAGGAGAAGAATGATCGCGAGAGCGTGCTGTCCGGCGGAGCGCAACCAAATGCTGCCTCCCACCACAGTTGCCAAAGCGGCCAGGATCGCCAGCCAGGGCAGAATGTTGAATGATCCTACTCTGCCGCCGGCAGCCAGAGAAAAAAAGAAATAGAGCGCCACGGCTGCGATAACAGCGTCGATAGCCCAGAGGAACCAAAACCAAAACTTCACGGCCAATTGTAATTACGGTGCATCTAACGAGACACAAGATCAGCGACTCCGAAAGCTTGCGGACTTCGCTGCATTGCCTGGTTAGATGACACGGGGTGAAAATCAACGTGACTGTGCGCGACAAACAGCTTTACCACAGGGGTGCCACCCGCTGAAAGTGCGTAAAAGCGTTCGCGAACGGAAATTACCCGCTCCCTTGCAACTCCCGGAACCAGCGCAGCGCCTCTTCCACCTGCGTGCTCAGGATGATGTGTCCGTATGGAAATATCTCTTGGCGGATGCGACTGAAGCCGGTTCTCCGCATTGAATATTTCACGCCGATCTGCTGCGTCGGCGTTGCGATCGTGTCGCTCGCGCCGGTGCTTAGGAAGATAGGAATGCGCAGAAAACTGACGCCTGGCCTGTAATCCCGGTAGCCCTTGGTCAGCCTATCTTCATTGATACCGCTAAGATAAATGCCAATTATGCGGTTCCCGGCCAGCCAAAGCAATGGAGCCAACAGTCCGGCTCGCTTGGCCCCGCCGGAAGTGCCGGCGCACGCGACCGGCCATTTATTGGACCCAGGGAAGCTCCGATGGAGCTCGTCCAACGCCGCTAGTGTCATTTCCGCGCGCCAGCCGGAACTGTCCTGTCTGGGCGGCTCGGGGCCATCCCCGGCGATCACTACCCAGCCCTGAGCAAAGGCCGGCGCGCGATATTGATACAGGGCGTCGCGGTTTTGATGCCTATTGTCGCTCGAGGAAAAAGCCACCAGGACCGGCCAGCTTTTTTTCGGATCAAAAGCAGGGGGCACCGCCAGTACCGCGACGGCATAGGGCGGCGGCCTATTCAAGCCTTCGGATGCATAGGAGCTTTCCAGGTTACTAAGCGGAACGTTGGCGCGGACCGTTCCGCCGGGAGCAATAGGAACACCCGCGAAAGTGCCACCCATCGAGATGGCAGGGACTATCGCAGCGAGGCCCAGCGCAATTACTAAGGTGCCAAACGAGGGCAGATATTTTGCCACCTTGGCAACGTAGGATTCCGTCATTATGTTGACTGCATCTAACTACAATTCGACGAAACTTTGTTTCGTCTATTTGGGCATTTATCCAGGGAACGCTCCGGATAAAAGGAATGCACAGCGCAGGCGCTTTTACCGCGAATACAACTCGACGATGAGCTGTTCGTTCACGATCGGCTGCATCTCTTCGCGGGAGGGGATGTGCGCGACTTTGCCGCTGAGCGCGTCGCGATCGGCTGTCAGCCAATCCGGCACCGGAGCAATTTGGGTGAGATCAAGATTCCTGAGCACCAACTGGCGCGATTTCGGTTTATCTTTGATCGTAATTTCGTCGCCCGCCTTCACGTTGTAGGAAGCAATATTGACGCTGCGCCCGTTGACCAGGACGTGGCCGTGCGACACAAGCTGGCGAGCAGCGCTGCGCGTATTCGCCAAGCCGAGGCGGTAAACGACATTATCCAGTCGCGTTTCCAAAAGCTGGAGAAGTGTCTCGCCGGTTACGCCGCGTTTGCGCAGCGCGTTCTGGAAAATGCGCCGGAATTGACGCTCGAGCAGTCCATACTGATAACGTAGCTTCTGCTTTTCTCCGAGGGCAATCGCGTACTCGGATTGTTTCCGTCGCGAACCTCGGGGGCCGTGCATGCCGGGCGGATAATTTTTCCGCTCCAACGACTTGGAGGGACCGAAGAGCGGCACGCCATAACGGCGGCTTACTTTCGTTTTTGGTCCGGTGTATCTGCCCATTTCAGAAAGTTGATAGTTGAAAGTTGAGAGACGAGAGCATCAGACGCGGCGTTGTTTTGGCGGACGACAGCCGTTGTGCGGCACCGGCGTAACATCGCGAATAATGGTGAGATCGAGCCCGATTGCCTGCAACGCTCGCACGGCGGATTCGCGCCCCGCTCCCGGCCCTTTTACCAGCACTTCCACTTCTTTTAGCCCATGGCCCATCGCCTGTCGGGAAGCATCCTGCGCGACCATCTGCGCCGCATACGCGGTGCTCTTGCGCGAGCCTTTAAAGCCGACCTTGCCGGCGCTCGACCATCCAATCACGTTGCCGTTCATGTCAGTGATCGTCACGATTGTGTTGTTAAAGGTCGAAAGAACGTGCGCCACGCCGGAATGAACGTTCTTGCTGCCTTTGGCCTTGACGATCTTTGGTTTCCCGACCGCGTCGGCCGAAAGTGAAAGGTTCTCAGGCGCTGTTGCCACGGGCGCTGGCTCTTCTTTTTTCTTTTTAGGCGCCTTTTTAGCCGGCTTGGCTCCCGGTTGAGCCTCTGAAGCTGCCGGTTTTGCTCCTGCTTCTGCCGAAACCGCGCCAGGAGCGGACTCTTCGCCGGTTGTTGCGACGGGCTTGCCTTCCGGTGAACCCGTTGGACCGGCTACTGATTCTGGCTTCTCCGTTTCCGGTTTTTCTCCCGCCGCTGCGGGATCAGATGGGTCGTTTGATTCAGCCATTTGAATTAGCCCACTAAACTTTGCCCGCCTTGGCTTCGGGGTTACGGATCACGCCGACGGTCTTGCGCGGGCCTTTGCGGGTCCGGGCATTGGTCGATGTTCGCTGGCCGCGCACGGGCAAGCCTCGCCGGTGCCGGATGCCGCGATAGCAGTTGATTGCCTGGAGCCGCTTCAAATTGCCTTGCACGTCGCGGCGCAGGTCCCCCTCAATCTTGACCTTGTTATTCGTGATCGCGTGAATGATCTCGTTCAATTGCTGCGGAGTAAGATTCTTCGCGCGCAAGTTGGGATCGATGTTCGTTTGCTCGAGAATGCGTTTGGCGGTGCTCAAGCCGATTCCGTAAATGTAGGTAAGAGACGCTTCGATGCGCTTGTCCGCTGGAATTTCAACTCCGAGTAATCTGGGCATATTAAAAATTGTTGATTGCTGATTGCTGATTGCTGATTTCGCAAAACATGGGGTCGTTAGCCTTCTCAAAAAAATCAGCAGTCATAAATCATAAATCCGCAATGCGATCATCCCTGGCGCTGTTTGTGGCGCGGGTTTTTGCAGATCACGCGCACCACGTTCTTGCGCTTCACGATCTTGCAACTCGCACAAAGTCTTTTTACTGATGGTCGTACTTTCATAATCCGCGAAATGGGAAACGCGGAGGGTCCTCCGCGTTGTCACTTGTGGCGATAGGTAATTCGCCCTTTCGACAAATCGTAAGGTGAAATCTCTAGCATAACTTTGTCTCCTGGCAAGATCCGAATGAAGTGCAACCGCATTTTCCCGGAAATATGCGCAAGCACCCGATGGCCATTGACCAGCTCAACCCGAAACATCGTATTGGGCAGCAACTCGACGACCGTGCCCTCTACTTCAATTGCGTCTTTGCGCGCCATGTCAGGATTTCTGGCTCATCCTTCGTAATCAAAACCGTGTGCTCAAAATGCGCCGAAGGCAGCCCATCGGCTGTGACCACCGTCCAGCCATCATCCAGCAATCGCACGGCAGCCGCGCCCAGATTAACCATTGGCTCGATCGCAAGCGTCATCCCCGCCTTCAGGCGTGGGCCACTCCCCCGTTTGCCGTAATTGGGGATCTGAGGTTCTTCATGCAGTTTTCGGCCGACGCCATGGCCGACAAATTCGCGCACAACGGAAAAGCGGTTGCGTCGGGCTTCATCTTCAATCACTGCACAGATGTCGCCGAGGCGAGTGCCTTCGTGGGCGATTCGGATTGCCCGCTCCAGCGCATTCTCCGTCACGCGCATCAATAGATCGACGCGTTCGTCCACCATTCCAACCGCTACGGTCGCGGCGGTGTCCCCCACCCACCCGTCTTCGATCACCCCGATATCCAGCTTTACAATATCGCCGTATTGCACGCGGCGCTGGCCCGCTATGCCGTGGACGACTTCATCATTAAGCGAGATGCAGATATAACCCGGAAACACACGGTGACCCAGCCGATAACCGAGAAAGGCGCTCTTGACCCTGGCTTCCTGCATGAAAACAGCAGCCGCTTCATCGATCTCTTTGGTTGAGATTCCTGGCCGAACAAGGTCGCTTACACGATCGAGAATGTCGCTTGCGGTGCGACATGCCTGCCGCATTTTTTCGACTTCCCGAGCGCTTTTGATCGGAATCATGCGGAGCTTTTGTTCTCGATCAGCCGGGAGATATCGGCAAACACTGTCTCACGATCGCGGTTGCCATCGATCCGATGCAAAATGGATATCTTGCCGTAAAAGTTGGCGAGCGGCTGGGTCTTCGTTTCGAATTCAGATAGGCGCGTTTGCAACACTGCCTCGTCATCATCACTGCGTCGCACGAGCGGTCCATCGCAATAAGGACAAATCGGTCGTTCCGCGAATTTGGCGCTTTTGGCGCTGGTGGTGAACCCGCACGCGCCGCATTGGAGACGGCCCGAGATGCGATCGCGCACGGTCTGTTGCGATACTTCAAGCCAAATCACCAGATCGAGCGCCGTCCGCAGCCGGGCTAGGATCGACATCAGACTCTCCGCCTGTGGCAGAGTTCGAGGAAACCCGTCAAAAACGAATCCGTGGCCACCGTGTAGGCGCAGCCAATCTTCAATAAGTTTAACGATAATTTCATCCGAGACGAGGCCACCGTGCTGGATGACTTCGGCGGTTTCCTGCCCGAGAGGCGTTCCGAGGTCCTTTTCCCGGCGCAAAATTGCGCCCGGCGAGGTGACAGGAATACCGAATTGGCGCGTAATCATCTCCGCCTGGGTCCCTTTTCCGGAACCGGGTGCGCCAAGAAGAACGAGTCGCCTTTTCACTCTAGGAGCCTGTTGAAAAACCCAGCCGCGCCGCGCGATTGCGCTTTGGGCTGGATGGCAAGACACGAGCGACGAGCATGTCCGCAGTGATCTGTGAGGAGCGAGTAACGCTGCCAGAGATCCCAAAGCGCAATCGCCCTTCGGGTTGCGCCGCTTTTTCGTCTCTCCGCCGTTGCTCGTCGGTTGCAGATCGCTGCGGGTATGCGCCCTCCTCACGCCTTGGAGAGACGAAAGATCGGCAGCAATGCGGCATGGCTGAGTTTTTCAACAGGCTCCTATCGGCCGTAAAGGAAAAAAGCGACCCCGGCAATAACGATTATAGCGATGCCGACATAGAGCCACATCAGCGTGCCGCCCGCCGCTGCTTCGCCGCGACTATAGGAGGCGCGATCAAATGATCGCCCGCGGATCCGGCCCTTGCGCAAGAAACCGTCGTAGTGCCGTTGAATCAAATGTGTCTCCACCTGCCGCATGGTATCGAGTATGACGCCGACAATGATCAACAAGCTGGTGCCGCCGAAAAATTGTGCAGTGATCACGGGAACGTTCATCCACTGGCTAAGAAGACTTGGCAAGACCGCTATTACAGTCAGAAAGACCGCGCCGGCGAACGTGAGTCGCGTCATGGTAAAATCAAGAAAGTCGGCGGTCGGTTTCCCTGGCCGGACGCCGGGGATATAGCCACCATATTTTTTCAGGTCGTCCGCGATCTGAGCGGGTTGAAACTGGGTCGCGACCCAGAAATAACTGAAGAAAAAAATCATTGCCGCGAGAGCGACGTAATGCGGCCAGCCATTGGAAAGCTCGGCGGCGATCTTCGAGGCGGTGGGGCTGTTTCTAAATCCGTACTGGACAATGGTCGCCGGAAAGAGAAGCAGCGCCCAGGCGAAAATGATAGGCATCACGCCGGCGTAGTTCACTTTCAAAGGCATGTACTGCGTTTGACCTCCGTACATTTTGCGTCCAACCACGCGCTTGGCGTACTGCACGGTAATCTTGCGCACGCCCTGGGTTATCGCGATCACCGCAGCGATGACAATGAACAGGAACGCGACCATGAGCACGAGAACGGCCGGGTTGACCTGGCTGGTTCCTGTTTGCGCCGAGGGCACAAAGGTCTTCCAAGCCTGGGCCAGGGCTGCGGGCAAACGCGCGACAATCCCAACAGTGATGATAAGCGAAATGCCATTGCCTATTCCGCGCTCGGTAATTTGATCGCCCAGCCACATCAGAAAAAGCGTGCCGGTGGTCAACGAAATCACGGTGACCACTCGAAATTTCCAGCCAAGATCATCCACCAGCGGAATTCCAAGGTTTCGGATGGTGTCGGTGATGCCCGGCAGCATCGTATGATACGATTCCGGGTGCTGAAATGATAACGCCAGCAGATAACCCTGGAAAAGGCACAGGCCGACCGTCGCGTAGCGCGTCAATTGCATGATCTTTTGCCGCCCGCCATCTTCGCGCTGCAATCTGCCAAGCCGGGGAATCACTGCCGTCAGCAACTGCATCATGATGGATGCGCTGATATAAGGCATGATGCCCAGGGAGAAGACGGCGCAATTCTCAAGCGCGCCGCCGCTGAACAAATTGAAGAGCGCCGCGAGACCGCCTCCGGTCCCTTTGGACGCCGTGGAAAACCATTCCTGCAAGACGGCCTGGTTGACTCCGGGAGTAGTGATCGCTGCGCCCAGGCGCACAATCACAATCACCGCCAGCGTAAACAAGATGCGCCGGCGCAATTCCGGTATCTTAACCGTATTTAGAAACGCCGAAACCATCCGCTAAATTTGGAACATCGCGCGTCGGGAGCCTAGCCCTCCCGGGATGTTTTCTCTTTTGCCTGCGATTTCCCTTTCCGCGGCGTTTTTTTTGCCGATCGCTTACCCGCGGCCCGCTTTCGGGGCGCCTTCTCCGTTGCAAGATCGACGTCCTCATCCGGAGCCGTTGTCTTTGACGTCCGGCCATCATCCCGCAGTCGCAAGGTGATCGTTCCGCCGGCCTTCTCGATTTTTTCCCGGGCTGCCGCGCTCACTTTATCGGCTTCGACCGTCAGGCCGTGTTTTAGTTGGCCGCCGCCAAGAATTTTGATTCCAACGAAATGGCCGCGCACGAGGTTCGATTTGCGCAGCAATTGCTCGTTTACTGTTGCTCCAGCCTTGAACTCATTGAGGTCATCGAGGTTCACAATCGCGTAGTGCCTGCGAAAAGCGGCATTGTTAAATCCTCGTTTCGGCAATCGCCGAATCAGCGGCATTTGGCCGCCTTCGAACCCGAGCCGGATACTGCCGCCGGAGCGCGCTTTTTGTCCTTTGTGACCTTTGCCGCTTGTTTTTCCGTGCCCGGAACTCTCGCCGCAGCCAAGGCGTTTGACGCGATGTCGCGAACCGGGACGTGGCCGCAAATTATGAAGCCGCAACATGATTATTCGCCTTTCCATCGGCCAACTGAATTCCGCGCACTTTGAAAATTTCGTCGCGCCGGCGCAGCGATCGCAGAGCGGCGATCGTTGCCTTTACGACGTTCGCATGGTTGCTCGATCCTAACGACTTGGCCAGCACATCGCGAATGCCAGCCGCTTCGGCCACGGCGCGCACACCGCCACCGGCGATGACTCCTGTTCCCGGCGACGCCGGGCGCAGAAGCACGCGCGCCCCGTCGAATTCGCCGATCACTTCGTGCGGGATCGTGTTGTCGCGCAAAGAAACCTTTTCCATCGATTTACGGGCCGCTTCGGACGCTTTCCGGATCGCTTCCGATACTTCGTTCGCCTTGCCAAATCCGCAGCCGACTTTCCCGTCGTGATCTCCGGCCACGATCAATGCACTGAAGCTAAAGCGCCTCCCGCCCTTGACCACTTTTGCGCAGCGATTGATGAAAACGACTTTCTCGGTCGTATCACCCCTTGCCGCGGGCGTCCTGTCCGAGGTGCGATCTGGTCGCCTGCCTGAAGTTGTTTGTGCCATGAGTTAAAATTTTAAGCCGCCCGCGCGAGCTGCGTCCGCCAGAGCTTTCACTTTTCCGTGGTAAAAGAAACCGCCGCGATCAAAAACGACGCGATCGACTTTCTTCGCAAGCAGACGTTCCGCTATGGTTTTGCCTATCTGTTCGGCCGCGGCGCGGTTGGCCGCAGGTTTATTTTGGCTGGGCGATGAACCCTCCATTGTTGATGCGGCGACCAGCGTACGTCCGGCGCCATCGTCAATAACTTGCGCGTAAACGTGCTTCCCGGAAAAATGGACTGCCAGCCGCGGCCGCTCCGCCGTGCCCGCGACTTTTTTCCTGATCCGTTGATGAACGCGCCGTCGGGCCGCTTTACGAGTCGTCGCCATACTTATTGGACTGTCTTGCCTTCCTTGCGACGAATCTGCTCGCCGGCATAGCGCACACCTTTGCCCTTGTAGGGTTCGGGCGGATAAAAACCGCGAATGTCTGCCGCTACCTGGCCCACCAGTTTTTTGTCCACCCCTTCGATGTTAATCTTGGTGGCGTCGGTAACCGTGATCTTGATGTCTTTTGGAATCTGAAACTGAACCGGGTGAGAGAAACCGAGGCTCAAATTAAGTATCGGCCCTTGAACGGCGGCCTTGAAACCGACCCCTTCGATCTCGAGCTGCCGGGTAAAGCCCTGGCTGACGCCCTGCACCATGTTGTGAACCAGGCTGCGCGAGAGTCCGTGCAGCGCTTTTGCGCTGCGCGTTTCGGCTTCGCGCACGAGCGAGACCCGGTTGTCTTTCACGGTTGCCCTGATGTCGCGCGGCAGCTTCCAGTTCAGTTTTCCCCGGGGCCCTTCCACCGATACCGCCCCGTCATTGTCGATGCTGACGCTCACTTTGTCGGGAATCTCGATCTCTTTATTTCCGATTCGTGACATAAAATTTACCAAACGTAGGCCAGCAGTTCGCCGCCGATTTTTTGTTTTCGCGCTTCGCGCCCTGATAAAATCCCGCGCGATGTGGAAAGAATCGCCAGGCCCATCCCACCCAGAACTCGCGGGATTTCATCCGCGCCGACATAACGGCGCAGTCCGGGCCGGCTGATCCGTCGCAGATCTGCAATCGCGCTGGAGCGATTGACGATTTTATTGGTGACCTTTATGCGCGGATGCGGGCCGCTCGTGTCGATCGCATAATCGGAGATATAGCCTTCCTCCTTCAGGATGCGGGCGATCTCTGCCTTGATCTTCGAGTACGGAATCAACACCTCGGGCTTTTGCGCACGGGTGCCGTTGCGGACACGCGTCAGAAGATCGGCAATGGGATCAGTAACAGTACTCATGAATCAGGCGGCTTGCGCGGCGGGCCTTCCCCGGTCGCTGAACGGCATTCCCATTTCGCTCAAGAGCGATTTGGCTTCCTCGTCGGTCCGTGCCGTGGTGACGATAGTAACATCAAATCCGATGTTGCGCTTGATTTTATCGAGCTCGACCTCGGGAAAGATCGATTGGTCTGAAACTCCCAGGGTATAATTGCCATGCTCATCGAAACAGCGCGGCGACACGCCGCGAAAATCACGAATGCGAGGGAGGGCTGCTTTGATGAAGCGCTCGAGAAATTCGTACATGCGCTCACCGCGCAAGGTCACCTTCGCGCCAATCGCCTGGTCTTTCCGCAATTTGAAATTGGAAATGCTTTTCTTGGCCAGCGTTTCCACCGGGCGTTGGCCGGTGATCAAGGCAAGCTCCGCCTTGGCCTCCTCCAGAGCCTGCTTCACGTCCGATTGCGAGCCGACCGAGGTGTTAATTACTACTTTCTCGACCTTTGGAATCTGGTGGACGTTCTTATAGCCGTGCAGCTTTTGCATCGCCGGCATGACCCGTTCTTTGTAATCGCGATAAAATTCGTTTTCCATTTCTCAACAAGCTGTCCTAGCTCTTCTTTTTCTCTCGTTTGGCTTTCGGTTCGGTGCCTTTCACCGGCTTTCCGTCGCGTTCGATCAATTTCACATTGGAAATATGAATCGGGCCTTCGCGTTCCGCGATCTTGCCGCTGGGATTGTCCTGCGATTTCCGGAGATGTTTCTTAATAATCCGCACGCCCTCAACCAACACACGCTGCTTATGCGGAAACACCGCCAGAATCTTGCCTGAAGAACCGCGAAAATTTCCCGAAACGACCTCAACATGGTCGCCTTTTTTAACGTGGCATTTGATACGGTTCATAACACTTCCGGAGCGAGCGAGACAATCTTCATGAAATTCCGCTCGCGCAATTCGCGGGCCACGGGCCCAAAAATGCGGGTGCCGCGCGGATTCAAATCTTTGTCGATAATCACGATCGCATTGTTATCAAAACGGAGCAGAGAGCCATCTTCGCGACGAATCGGCTGTTTCGTACGAACCAGTACTGCACGCACGACTTCGCCTTTTTTTACCGTTCCGTTCGCGCTGGCTTCTTTTACGTTCGCCGTAATCACATCACCGATTCCGGCATAAAGCGTGGACTTGCCGATCACGCCGATCATCGTCGCCATGCGCGCCCCACTGTTGTCCGCCACATCCAGTCTGGATCGAAGTTGCACCATAAGATCGATAATTTACTGCAAAATCCTTTCGAAGTTACTTTTGGACGACCTCTACCAAACGCCAGCGCTTCAGCTTGCTCAGTGGCCGCGTCTCCATGATCCGAACCATGTCGCCAGTTTTCGCCTCATTCTGCTCGTCGTGCGCGTAAAACTTTTTCATCTGTTTAACGATTTTGCCGAACTTGGGGTGGGGCACGCGCGTCACCGTCCGTACTATAATCGTCTTGTTCATGCTGCTGGAAATCACTTCGCCGGTGCGCGTCTTGCGCGAGCCACGGGTGACGGCTACGGGCAGCGGGGGCGGTTGCTGATGTTGCTCGGCCATAATGTTTACGCTTTCTCAGTCTCTTTCTGACGCTGTGAGAGCACGGTCTCGATGCGGGCAACGTCGCGTCGCAGCAAACGCAACCGGCTTGGTTGCTCGAGCTGACCGCTCTGCTGTTGCAAGCGCAGATGCAAGCTTTCCTGCCGCAAGTCGCGTCGCTTGGTCAGCAGCTCGTCCGTGCTCAATTCAGTGATCTCTTTCATTTTCATGGCTCGTTAGGCAGCGGCGACGAGATGCCAATCCATTGTCATGTCGAGCGAAGTCGAGACATCTCTAACTCTTCTCTGGCACAGCGGCGACCAGATGGTAGTGAGAGATTCTTCGACTGCGTTTCGCTTCGCTCCACTTCGCTCAGAATGACAAAAAAGTTTCATGGCTGGTTAGGCAGCGGCGACGTGGTGTCGGCTCAGAAACTTTGTTCGCACGGGCAACTTGTCTGCTGCCAGCCGAAGAGATTCACGCGCGACCGATTCGGGTACGCCATCCAGTTCGAACAAGATGTTGCCGGGGCGCACTGTCGCGACCCAGAACTCGGGCTGGCCTTTGCCCTTGCCCATGCGGGTTTCCGGCGGACGCCCCGTGACCGATTTATCGGGAAAGATGCGAATCCAGAGTTTGCCTTTGCGTTTCATATTCCGCGTTAGAGCCACCCGTGCAGCTTCCAGTTGCGTGTTAGTGATCCAGGCGCGTTCGAGAGTCTGTAAACCAAACTCGCCAAAATCGATTCTTAGATTACGAGAAGCAGTTCCCTTGCGACTTCCTCGCTGGGACTTCCGATACTTCACGCGTTTTGGCATTAATGGCATAGCGATTCTCCTTTAAACTGCCTCAGGGACTGGCGGCGGCAGGACTGATGGCGGTGGTGGCGTGGCCGATTGAGCCGGCGCTTCTTCCTTTTTACAGATCCAACATTTCACCCCAATCTTGCCGTAAACTGTATTGGCTTCGGCGAACCCGTAGTCGACTGCCGTGCGCAGCGTATGCAGGGGAACTTTACCTTCCCGATACCATTCCGACCGCGAGATCTCCGCACCATTGAGACGTCCCGAACAACGCAGGCGAATGCCCTCTGCGCCAAAATCCATCGCGGTTTGCACCGCTTTTTTCATTGCACGGCGATAAGCAATACGCCGCTCAATTTGCAGCGCGACGTTCTCGGCGACCAGTTGTGCATCGAGCTCCGGCGATTTGATTTCCTGGATATCGATTTTGACTTGCTTCCCCTGCGCCATTTTCGAGATCTCTTCAGTCATCTTTTCGATCTCCGCTCCTTTGCGCCCGATTACGATCCCTGGACGCGCGGTAAAAATTGTCACCCGAATACTGTTCCACGCGCGCTCGAGCACAATTTTGGAGACAGCAGCGAACTGCAGCTTTTTCTTCACATAATTGCGAATCTCCAAATCGCTGTGCAAGAACGCGGGCAGTTCCTGCGGCGAGGCGTACCAGCGCGAGCGCCAGTCGCGGTTCACACCGAGGCGAAACCCGATTGGATTAACTTTTTGTCCCATAACAATGACAATCCATAGTTAAATTCATTTCTTCGACTTTGCCTTCGTGGCCTTCTTCGGTTTCGCCGTTTTCTTCTCAGAGGTGGTTGTTGATGCTTCCGTCACCTTGCCCTCCCCTTGCTTCCTCGCCGCTTTCTTTTCCTGTTCGCGTTTGGCTTTTCTGGTTTCGCGCGTCTCAATTGGAATTTCATCGGAGAGCACGATTCGAATGTGGCTGGTCCGCTTAAGGATGCCGCTGCCACTGCCACGTGCGCGCGCCATCATCCGCTTTAGCGTTGGGCCCTCGCCGACAATCGCTTCCTTTATCACCAGGCCGTCCGGTTTCAGATTGGCGTTGTTCTCCGCGTTAGCGATTGCGCTCTTAAGCGTTTTGCCGATCAAAAAGGATGCCTTTTTAGGAGTGAAAGCCAGAAGGTCGAGTGCGGCCGCAACCGGCAGACCCTGGATCTCACGCGTGACTTCGCGCACCTTGAATGGCGAAATCCGCGCATACTTATATATCGATCTCACTTCCATCTATATTTATTTTAAGCTCACATTCGACTGGGCATCCACCTGGAGCCGGTCGCCTACTTTTATCTTTTCCTTCTCCGAATCCAGTTCTTGAATCACGGCGCCGCAGATTCTCTGCCTCACATCTACTACTCGTAGGGTTGCGATCTTTCGGTCATCGCGCATTACACGCATCGGCATTCCAATTTTCACGCCTTGCTTTTCGCCAAGATTGCCGACCACGAACGACCATTCTTCCTTCATGCTGATGACGCTCCCATCCATCAAACCGGGCTCCGGAGAATCCGGCGCGTCATGCGATCTTGCGACAAGCTCGTTCGTGCTGCGCAGTTGCGTTTCCACGTCCATCCGTGCTTGCGCGTCGCCACTCTGCGACGTTTTCAAAAACCGCAACATGGCCTCGTTCAATCGCAACATCTGGTCGCGATAATCATCCCGTTCCTTTTGTGCAAGCTGAAGATCGCTCACTGCCGCCAGCAAACGCTGTTCCAGCTTCGCCCGATCCTTGTTCGCCGCCGCCAGACCGAGCGCTTCCATCCGCAACTCCAAATCGGAATACTTGCGGCGAAACAATTCCGCCGCCTCATTGGATTGCGCCAGGCTGCTCGTCAGCACCTTCAGCGATTCCTGGTCGATCGACAGTTGCCTTCGCAATTGTTCGTTTTGCGTGAGCAATGTCTCACCCGTCCCTGCGCGGTTCGCATTTTCAATTTTGGATTCTGACAAAGAACTATTTCCCTCTGCCGCCAGCCTTCCGACGGCCACCAGACCCACAAGCATGATCATCGATCCACGGCTCATTGCCCATCTGGGCAATCGACAATCGAAAATCGAAAATCGAAAATTCACATTACTTGGTCACTTTCGCCGTGTGGGAGCCATGTTTCTTGAACACCCGCGTCGGCGAAAACTCACCGATCTTATGACCGACCATGTTCTCGGTGATGAAGACGGAGACAAAGGTCTTTCCGTTGTGCACCAAAAACGTGTGGCCGACAAAATCCGGCGTCACCATCGAACGCCGCGACCATGTCTTAATCGGTCTTTTCGCGCCCGAACTATTCATCTTGTCGATCTTCTCCAGAAGATGCGACTCGACGAAGGGTCCTTTCTTTAACGATCTAGCCATAAATTTCAAGTCAGAAGTGAGAGGTGAACAGTGAGAAGTCTCCCACTTCTCACCTCTCACTATTCACTTCTCACATTTTCTTCTTCGCC
>OCZV010000487.1_pt1 | contig 14333 bp, 12 predicted proteins | sample 1539051 | NCBI WGS metagenome assembly OCZV01 (sample SAMEA3113581, study PRJEB22503) | soil metagenome
CGGCCACGGCGGCGTGCTCGGGGTTGCGCCCGGTGGCGAAGGCGTTGGGCTGCTGATCCGGGGTGACGTACAGCTTGGGCATCGGCATGCCCGCCTTCTGCGTGAGGTCGCGCATGATGGCGTAGTACTCGGGCATCTGCTCCTCGGTGACGGGCACCGCCCGGGCGGCCCGGATGGCGATGGTGTCGCTCTTCCAATAGGAGAAGCCCACGAAGGCCAGGCCGATGAGCAGGCCGATGACGGCGCCGGTGCCGTTCCCGATGAGCCCGCCGATGATCACGAGCAGACCGCCGAGCCCGGCGAGCAGGACGAAGGTCTTGAAGGTGTTCTTCACGGTTCCGAAGGGTAGCCCCGGTTGCTGAGAACCACCTGTGCGCGGGCGCTGAGCGGGGTCCGGCGGTAGCCGGCGGAGTGGCCGCTGACGGAGCCCACCCGACCGTTGTCCGGAGCGGCGGTTCCCAAGCGCCGGAAACCGTCATATCCGAACGCCGGAAGGCGGCGGACAGTCGGTCCCCGAGTGCTCAGTCGTAATAACCCGAGTGGATGTAGATGCAGGGGACACCCTCGCCGTGAAACATCTCGACGTTGCGGCGGTCGTCCTCGAAGGCCAGGCGCAGGTCGAAGCCCCAGGCGCGGAGATCGTCGATCGCGTCCTGCTTGAACGCGCGTGAGGCCGAGTAGTCGCCGTGGTCCCGCATGACCAGCAGGTCCCAGCGCAGCTCGTAGCGGCCGAGCCAGGCCATCGTCTGCGGCCGGACCCGCAGCGGGCGGGCGGTCAGCAGCACGATGCGCAGGTCGTCGTCGAGCACCTCGAGGAGGCGCGCGACCTCGTCGATGAGGGCGTCATCACCGCAGGCGGCGAAGAAGGCCTCCCAGTCGCGCCGGGGCCAGTCGAGGTAGTGCTGGCGACGGGAGGCGTCGGACAGCACGCCGTCCATGTCGAACACCACCGCCGGTCCCCCGTCGACCGGTCCATCGTGCCAGCGCCAGTGCTCGGGAGTGGGATGGGAGGCCACGGACCCAGCTTGGCCGCGGATCTGCCGGACCGGCACCAGCCTCGGCAAGGTCGAGGAAGTAGCAGCCGTCTGGCGTGGGCCATTTCCTCGACCTCTCTCTGCCGGGCTGACGTGCCACCAACCGGGTGGCTCTAGCCTGCGCCTCGCCAGCCCTTCATTCTGCACATCCTCATGTCGGCGAGGTGACGGCCGTGACCGAACGCTCCCCTGCCCTCACCTACACCTCGTACCTGGCGCTCGACGACATCCTCGGAGCGCAGCACCCGCGGTCCGACGAGCACGACGAGATGCTGTTCATCGTCGTCCATCAGGTGTACGAGCTCTGGTTCAAGGAGCTGCTCCACGAGCTCGCGCACCTGCAACGACGACTCGAGGCCGGCGACACGCCGCACGTGCTGCACACGCTGCGGCGCATCCTCACCATCCTCAAGGTCGCGGTCGCCCAGATCGACGTGCTCGAGACGATGACGCCCCGGCAGTTCCTCGGCTTTCGGGGCCGGCTCGAGGCGGCGAGCGGGTTCCAGTCCGCGCAGTTCCGCGAGCTCGAGGCGGTGCTCGGGCGGAGGGATCCCCGGGTGTTCGAGCACTATCCACCGGGCAACGACGCCCGCGAGCGCATCGCCGCCGCCATGGCCCGGCCGTCGCTGTTCGACTCGTTCCTGCGCTACCTCGCCACCCAGGGCTACGGCGTGCCGGGCGCCGCTCTCACCCGCGACGTGAGCCGGCCCCTCGAACCATCCGACGACGTCCAACATATGCTGCTCGCCGTCTATCGCGACGACGGTGAGCCGTCCCAGGTCGCGGAGCGGCTCGTCGACATCGACGAGGGGTTCCAGGAGTGGCGCTATCGCCACGTCAAGATGGTCGAGCGCACCATCGGGTCGAAGCCGGGCACCGGCGGATCGGCGGGCGTCGGCTACCTGCGCACGACCCTGTCAGCGCCCGTCTTTCCCGACCTCTGGGCCATCCGGAGCGAACTGTGATCGGCCTCGACGACCTCGCACGCACGCCCAACGCCCTTGCCCCGCACTACTCCCGCTTCCGGGTGGCCGAGCGACTGTTGCTCACCGGGCACTCCCACCAGGCATGGCCCGACGTCGCCCGGACCGCGCAGCTCCAAGCGTTCGACGACGCTGCGGAGCTGGTGGACGCCAAGTGGGACCGGGCCTTCGCCGTGGCCGACGAGGTGCGCGCCGGGTTCCGGCGCCTGCTCGGCGACCCGGACGGCGAGATCGCCCTCGGCGGCAGCACGCACGATCTCGTGATCCGGTTCCTGTCGGCGCTCGACCTGACGGGCCGGCGCCACCGGCTGGTCGCGTCGAGCGGGGAGTTCCACACACTGCGCCGGCAACTGTCCCGGCTGGCGGAGGCTGGCATCGACGTCGAGTGGATCGCCGCCGAGCCGGTGGGCACGCTGGCCGAGCGCATGGCCGACGCGGCGGACGAGCGCACCGCCGCCGTGCTCGTGTCGGCCGTGCTGTTCGAGACCGCCCGCGTCGTTCCCCACCTCGGCGCCCTGGCCGACGCCTGCCGACAGCGCGGCACCGAGCTGCTGGTCGACGCCTACCACGCCCTCGGCGTGGTCCCGTTCCCCATCGGGGAGCTCGGCCTCACCGGTGCCTGGGTCGTGGGCGGCGGCTACAAGTACCTCCAACTCGGCGAGGGCAACTGCTTCCTACGGTTGCCGGCCCACGCCGAGCGGCTGCGCCCCGTCGTCACGGGATGGTTCGCGGCGTTCGACACCCTCGTCGAGCCCGCCCGCGACGCCCCGGTCGTCTACGGGCCGGGCGCCCAGCGCTTCGCCGGCGCCACCTACGACCCCACCAGCCACTACCGCGCCGCCCGGGTCTTCCGGTTCTTCGACGAGCGGGGACTGACGCCGACCCTGTTGCGGGGCTCCTACCTCCACCAGCTCGACGTGCTGGCCCGGGCATTCGATGCGCTCGGCGCGCCCGACGCCGTCGTCGCCCGGGACCGGGGCACGCCGTTGACCAGCGTGGGCGGCTTCCTCGCCCTTCGGACCCCTCACTCCCAGCAATTGCACGAGAGCCTGACGAAGCGGGATGTCAGCACCGACACCCGCGGGCCGTACCTGCGCCTCGGCCCGGCGCCGTACCTCGCAGACGCACAGCTCGAGGCCGCCATCGATGCTCTCGCCGACGCGCTCCGCGAGCTCGGGCGCTGACGCCATCGGAGGCGTCGGGTTCGGCGGCCGGCTGCCCCGGTCAGTCCTCCTGCGGTTGGGCCTCGGCCCGCTTGCGGATCTCCTCGACCACCGCGGGATCGGCCAGCGTGGTGGTGTCGCCCAGCGCCCGGCCCTCGGCCACGTCGCGCAGCAGCCGCCGCATGATCTTGCCGGAGCGGGTCTTGGGCAACTCGTCGGTGAAGATCACCAGCTTGGGGCGGGCCGTGGGGCCGATCTTCTGGGCCACGTGGGCGCGCAGCTCCTCGCCGAGCTCGGACGTCGTCTCGACGCCGCCCCGCACGGTGACGTAGGCGACGATGGCCTGGCCCGTCACAGGATCGGTGGCGCCACACACCGCCGACTCCGCCACCGACGGATGATCCACCAGGGCGGATTCGACCTCGGTGGTGGAGATGCGGTGGCCCGACACGTTCATGACGTCGTCGACCCGGCCCAGCAGCCAGAAGTACCCGTCGTCGTCGACCTTGCAGCCGTCGCCGGCGAAGTAGCGATCGCCGTAGCGGGCCCAGTACGTCTCCTTGTACCGCTCCGGATCGCCGTAGATGCCCCGCAGCATGGCGGGCCACGGCTGGGTGAGCGTGAGATAGCCGCCGCCGCGCTCGACCTTGCTGCCCGACTCGTCGACGACCTCAGCGGCGATGCCGGGCAGCGGGAACGTGGCCGAGCCGGGCTTGAGCGTGGTGGCACCGGGCAGCGGGCTGATCATGATGGCGCCGGTCTCGGTCTGCCACCACGTGTCGACGACGGGGCAGCGGCCGCCGCCGATGTGCTGCCAGTACCACATCCACGCCTCGGGGTTGATGGGCTCGCCCACCGACCCCAGCAGGCGCAACGACGACAGGTCGTGGCGCTCGGGCTCCTGCGCCCCCCACTTCATGAACGTGCGGATGGCCGTGGGAGCGGTGTAGAGGATGGTGACGCCGTAGCGCTCGGCGACGGCCCACAGCCGGTCCTTGCCCGGCGTGTCGGGCGTGCCCTCGTAGATGACGCTGGTGGCGCCGTTGGTGAGCGGCCCGTAGACGATGTAGCTGTGGCCGGTCACCCAGCCGATGTCGGCGGCGCACCAGTAGACGTCGGCCTCGGGGTGGAGGTCGAACACGTACTTGTGCGTGAACGCCACCTGCGTCAGGTAGCCACCGGTGGTGTGCATGATGCCCTTGGGCTTGGCCGTGGTGCCCGACGTGTAGAGGAGGTAGAGCAGGTCCTCGCTGTCCATGGGGACCGGCGGGCACTCGGCGTCCGCTTCCGACATCAGGTCGTGGTACCACTGGTCCCGGCCCTCGGTCATGTCGACCGAAGCGTCGCCGGCGTCGGCGTGCCCCGTCACCCGGCGCACCACCACGACGTGCTCGACCGACGGCGACGCCGCCAGGGCCACATCGGCCGTGGGCTTGAGCAGGTGGGGCTGGCCCCGGCGGAACCCGCCGTCGGCCGTGACCAGCACCTTGCACTCGGCGTCGTTGATGCGGTCGGACAGCGAGTCGGCCGAGAAACCGCCGAACACCACCGAGTGCGGCGCCCCGATGCGGGCGCATGCGAGCATGGCCACCGGCAGCTCGGGGATCATCGGCATGTAGATGGCCACGCGGTCGCCCTTGCCGATGCCCAGGCGCTTCAGCACGTTGGCGAAGCGCTCCACCTCGCCCAGCAGGTCGGCGTACGTGATGGTTCGGCTGTCACCCGGTTCGCCCTCCCAGTGGTAGGCGACCCGCTCACCCCGGCCGGCCTCGACGTGCCGGTCGAGGCAGTTGTAGGAGACGTTGAGGGTGCCGCCCACGAACCAGCGGGCGAAGGGCGCGTCCCACTCCAGGATGGTGTGCCACTCGTCGTACCACGTCACCAACTCGGCTGCCTGTCGGGCCCAGAACCCCTGCCAGTCGGCGGCGGCCTCGTCGTAGATCTCGACGCCGCTCACGAGGGCGTCGGCCTTGAACGACTCGGGCGGCGGGAACGTGCGGTCCTCGACCAGGTAGTCCTCGATCGCAGCGCTCGCGGCGCTCGTCCCGGGTGCCTGTTCGGCCATCGCCTCTCCCCCTCGGCTGCAAGTTGGCTGGTGGTACTGGATAGCCCGACGAGCCTATCGGCCGTCTCTGCCCCGGTGGCCGGGCGCCAGCGGACGTGCCATCGTGCAGGGATGACGACCGGTCCCGCGCGCACGACCCTGTCGCGCGAACGGGTGCTGCGGGCGGCGCTCGACCTGGTCGACCGCGAGGGCGCAGACGCCCTCACCATGCGGCGCCTCGGGCGGGCGCTGGGCGTGGAGGCCATGTCGCTCTACGGCTACGTCCGGAGCAAGGACGACCTCATCAACGGTGTGGTCGAGCTCATCTTCGGCGAGATGCCGCTGGTCGTGCCGGGACCGGAGCCCTGGCAGGAGCGGGTCCACCGCCATGCCGACATCTACCGGTCGGTGCTGCTGGCCCACCCCAACGCCGTGCGGCTGGTGGCCGGGCGGCCGCTCGTCACCGAGCGGACGGCCGCGTTCGTAGAGTCGGCGCTGGCGGACCTGCGCTCGATCGGCCTCGACGTCGAGACGGCGGACCGGGTGCTGGGGGTGATCGCCGGGTTCACGCTCGGACTCGTGTCGGAGCAGACGGGTGCCGGCCGCCGGACAACGTCGCCCGGCGACGTGCTGGACCTGCAGCGCTTCCCCCACCTGGCCGACATGGCGGCGCTGGGGGCGATGACGCCCGACCGCTACGACGCCGAGTTCGAGCTGGGGCTCGACTTCATCGTCGGCGGCATCGAGCGGTTGCTGGCGGAGGCTCGGACGAGGCGGGGCTGAACCCTATCCCACGGTCCACTCGACGACACGGAAGCGGCCGAGCCCGGACGGATCGAGGAGCGCCTCGGCCTCGCCGACACGGCTGCGCGCCGCGAGGGCGGCCAGGTCGCCCACGTGGGCGCGTTCGTTCCACCGGTCACGGCCCTCGGCCACCAGCTCATCGATCCCCCAGGCGCGCAGCCACGCCGCCTGCGCCTGGTCCGACGCGGGCCGCTTGACTGTGGCGATCTGGTCGACCGCCACCTCGCAGGTCACGTCCTGCTCGCCCAGTTCGTCGAGGAACCCGGCGCCGTGGCGGTGGCCGCGGTACGTCCGGACCCACTGCCCCTGGGGGCGCCGGGCCAGCTCGGCCGTCGTGGCGGCGTAGTCGATCACCACCACGCGGCCCCCAGGACCCGCCACGGCCAGCGCGTCACGCAACCAGGCGCGGGCCGCGTCCTGCAGCGGCACCCGGGCGCCGTCGGCGGGATCGGGCACCAGTCGGTCGAGCAGCTCCGCTCGCTCGCCTCCCAGCGGGACCAGGCGCTCGGTGAGGCCGGCACCGGCGGTCCGGCCGACGTCGACCCGGACCTCCTGCCACTCGCCCGAGCGGCGCTCGGCCAGGCCGAACGGCAGGTTGTCCAGGAGCTCGTTGGCCAGCACCACCGCCGGCCCGGTGACCCGCGGCAGCTCGGCCATGCTCACGCAGATGGGCCCCCGCACCGCCTCGGGGACCGGCGCCTCGGTGTCCGGATCGACCGGGGCGAAGGCGAGGGCCGGGTCCTCTAGGCGCAGCCTCTCGCCATGGAGCCGCCGCTGGGCGGCCGAGCGCTCGACCAACACGTAGCGCAGGGCCGGGGCGCAGTCTGGGTCCGACGCCAGGACCGTTTGGCACAGGGTGCCGGGACCGGCGCCGGCGTCGACCACCACGAACGGGTCCGGTGATCCCATGGCCCGCCACCAGCCGTCGAGCGCCCGCGCCACCACCGCACCGAACAGCGGGCCCACCTCGGGACTGGTCATGAAGTCGCCCTGGCGCCGACCCGAGCGGCCCCCCGTCTCGTAGAACCCGCCGGCCCGGTCGTAGAGCGCTACCTCGAGGACCCGCTCCAGCGGCAGCGGCCCGTGCCGGCGGATCTCGGAGGCGATGCGCTCGGTGACGGTCAGGGCCCGATGCTCGCCACGAACTGCGCCATGTCGCCCAGCTCGGTGGCCCACTGCGTGACGCCGAACACCAGCGTGAACACGACCGTGATTGCCAGCGCGGCGTTGAGCGACACCGGCACCCGCACCGGCGTGCGATCGCCGTCGGGCACCGGGTTCATCCACATCTCCCGGGCGATGTTGGCGTAGTAGCCGAGTGAGATCACCGAGTTGACGGCCATCACGACGGCCAGGCCGTAAGCCCATCCCGTGTCGGCGTCGATGACCGCCCGGAAGGCCACGAACTTCGCCAGCCACCCGGCCAGCGGCGGGATCCCGGCCAGCGAGAACAGGAATACCGACATGAGGATCGCCAGTGACGGGGCGTACTCGAACAGCCCGCCGAAGCTGGAGACCTCGGCGCTGCCGGTCTTGCGGGCCACGGCCATCACCACGGTGAAGGCGCCCAGGTTCATGCCGGCGTAGATCAACAGGTAGGTGACGATCGACGTGAGCATGTCGTCGCCGATCTGGCCCATCACTGCCAGCGGCGCCAGCATGAACCCGGCCTGCGAGATCCCCGAGTACGCCAGCATGCGCACCACGTTCGACTGGCGCAGGGCAATCACGTTGCCGATCGTCATCGACAGCGCCGCCAGCAGCCACATCAGCGGCCGCACCACGTCCGGCCGCTCGGCGAAGCCGATGATCACCAGCTGGAGCAGGGCCACGAAGCCCGCCGCCTTGGACGACACCGACAGGAACGCAGTGATGGGCGTGGGCGCGCCCTCGTAGGTGTCAGGCGCCCAGGTGTGGAATGGCACCGCCGACACCTTGAAGGCGAAACCGGCGACGCAGAACACGATGGCCAGCGTGATCGCCGGGACGCTCTCGCCCCCCGCCAGTGCGCTGCCGATGTCGGTGAGCTGGGTGCTGCCGGCCACCCCGTAGAGCAGCGACATGCCGTAGAGCAGCACGCCGCTGGCGAACACGCCCATCAGGTAGTACTTGACACCGGCCTCGTTGCCCTTGGGGTCGCGCTTGCGCCATCCCGCCAGCAGATAGGCGGGGACCGACAGCAGCTCCAGCGCCACGAAGATCGTCACCAGGTCGCGGGCCGAGCCCATGATCGTCATGCCCAGGATCGACGACAGCAGCAGGAAGTAGTACTCGCCCTCGGCGTAGTCGCCCTCGGCGATGTAGTTCGTCGACATCAGCACCGTGACGTAGCCGGCCACCAGGAACAGGGCCTTGACGACCAGGGCGAAGTTGTCGACCGCGTAGGCGCCGCCGAACATCGTGCGGTCGGCGCCGTCGACGGCCAGGGTCAGCACCGGGATCAGGGCCGCCAGCAGTCCCAGCCCGGCCAACGACGGCAGCAGCGCCTTGCGGTCCTCGGGCAGGAACAGGTCGGCGACCAGCACGGCGCACAGCACAGCGGTGAGCACCAGCTCGGGCGCGAGCGCGTGCCAGTCGATCACGGGGCGGACGAAACCGCCGTCGGCCTGCGCCAGTGAAGCGAGCACCGCGGACACGGGCGGCTAGCCCCCGACCGCCGCCGTGAGCATCTGGGCCACCCCGGCGAGCTGGTCGTCGGTGACCCGGAACACCAGGTTGGGGTAGACGCCGATGACCAGGATGAGCACCAGCATCGGCGTCCAGGCGATCCACTCCGGCACCTCGACGTCGGCGATCTCGTCATCCTCGAACTCCTCCTTGGTGACGCCGAACGACGTGCGCTGGTAGAGCCAGAGCAGGTAACCGGCCGCGAAGACGGTCCCCACGGCGGCGATCACCATGTAGACCCGGAACGTCACCTCCGACAGCCCCGCGCCCGGCTCGTAGGCCGACAGGATCGCCGGGAACTCGCCCCAGAACCCGGCCAGGCCGGGCAGGCCGAGCGAGGCCATGGCCGTGAAGCCGAGGATCCACCCCATGCGCGGCGCCTTGACCAGGATGCCGCCGAGCCGGCGGATCTCGAGCGTGTGGTAGCGGTCCTTCACCGATCCCGCCAGGAAGAACAGCATGCCGGTGATGAGGCCGTGGGCGACCATGCCCATGACGGCGGCATTCAACCCGAAGTCGGTGAGCGTGGCGATGCCCAGCATGGTGAAGCCCATGTGCGACACCGACGAGAAGGCGATGAGCCGCTTCATGTCCGTCTGCGCCAGGCACGCCAGCGCGCCGTAGATGATGCCGATCACCGCCAGCGCCCCGATGTAGGGCGCCCACTCGACCGCCGCCTCGGGCAGGATCGGCAGCGCCACCCGCACGAAACCGTAGGTTCCGAGCTTCAGCAGGATGGCGGCCAGGATGACCGAGCCCACCGTCGGGGCCTCGGTGTGGGCGTCGGGCAGCCAGGTGTGGAACGGGAACATCGGCACCTTGATGCCGAAGCCCATGAACATGCCGCCGAAGATCAGCACCTGGGTGGCCAGCGGGACGGCCTCGATGCCGAAGTCGCCCGGCGTCGAGATCCGCTGCGCCAGCTCGGGGATGACGAACGTCTCGCCGCCGGCCACGAAGAAGAGGGCCAGGAAGCTGACGATCATCAGCGCCGAGCCGAACAGTGTGAACAGGAAGAACTTGATCGCGGCGTACTGGCGGTTGTCACCACCCCACACGCCGATGAGGAAGTACATCGGTAGCAACACGACCTCGAAGAAGACGAAGAACAGGATGAGGTCCTGCGCCACGAACGTGCCGAGCATGCCGGTGTGCAGCACCAGCAGCAGGATGAGGAACGCCTTGGGGTTGCGGGGCTCGGGGAAGTGGTTCCAGCTGTAGATGATGCACAGCGGCGTGATCAGCAGCGTCAGGGCGACCAGCGGCACCGACAGGCCGTCGAGACCGACGACGAACCGCGAGCGGATGACGTCGATCCACGGCTCGTTGACCACGAATTGCAGCTGGGCGGTGTTGTCGTAGTCGAAGTCCGCCAGCAGGGCCACACCGACGCCCGCCGCCGCCAGCGAGGCCAGCAGCGCGACCCAGCGGTGCGTCTGCTCCTCGTCCTTGGGGATGAGCAGCATCACCAGCGCCCCTGCCAGCGGCAGGAACACCATGAGGATCAGGCCCCAATCGTTCAGGAACTCGCTGTTGCTCATCGATCAACCAATCAGACGAAGACGATGAAGACGCCGGCGAACAGGGCGGCCGCCCCGAACAACAGGGCGCCGTACTGCTGAACCTTGCCGGACGTGAGCTGGCGGAAGACCTGGCCGCCGCCCTGGGCGGCGCTGGCGGAGCCGTTGACGGCCCCGTCGACGACCTGCTGGTCGACGTGCGCGTAGACCCACCGACCGGTGACGGTGGCAAGCCGCCCGGCGCCGTTGACCACACCGTCGATGACGTTCTGGTTGACCCAGTTGACCCCCCGGGCCACGGGCCCCTTGGTGCCGTCCGCGATCACGCCGGTGTAGAGGTGGTCGAAGTAGTACTTGTTGACCAGCGTCGTGTAGCCGACGTCGGCCAAGCGATTGCGCTCGGTGATGCCGCGCAGCCCGATCCTGCCCGTGTACCAGGCGACGCCGATGGCGATGCCGGTCAACCCGATGAGCGTGCTGACGAGCGCGATGCCGATCGAGAACTCGGGGTGGGCGAACTCGGGCATGATGCTCGGGAAGTAGGCACCCACCGGCTCGTAGTAGTGCTCGAACCGCAGCTCGACGCTGTCGGGGGCGAGCGCCGAGGGCAGGTTGGCCAGTCCCGCGACCACACCGAGCACCGCCAGGATCCAAAGTGGCACCACGATCCGCGGGCCCGATTCGTGCGGCTGGCCGTGTCCGCGGAACTCGCCGAAGAAGGTGAGGTACACGCAGCGGGTCATGTAGGCGGCGGTCATCACGGCGCCGAGGATGCCGACCACCATGAACACCCGGTAGTTGCCGGGGCCGCCGAGCTGCGACGCACCGGCCAGGATCTCGTCCTTGGACCAGAACCCGGCGAAGGGGAAGATGCCGATGAGCGCGGCCGTGGCGATGATGAACGTCTTGAATGTGTGCGGCATCCACCTGCGGAGGCCGCCCATCTCGCGCATGTCGAAGCTGTGGACGGCGTGGCTCACCGAGCCCGACCCCAGGAACAGGCAGGCCTTGAAGAAGGCGTGGGTGAAGAGGTGGAACAGGGCCGCGGTCCACGCCCCGACGCCGAGGGCCATGACCATGTAGCCCAGCTGCGAAACCGTGGAGTAGGCGAGCACCCGCTTGATGTCGTTCTGCACGAAGGCCAGTCCCGCCCCGCCCAGCACGGTGACACCACCCACGAGCGCGAGCAGGTTGACGCTGGAGATGCCGATCGACAACCCCTCCCAGAACACCCCGTAGAGCCTGGAGACCATGTAGATGCCGGCCACGACCATGGTGGCAGCGTGGATGAGGGCCGACACCGGCGTGGGACCGGCCATGGCGTCGGGCAGCCAGGTGTGAAGGATGAACTGGCCCGACTTCGACATCACCGCGGCGATCAGTGCGCACGAGGCGACCAGCAGCGCCAAGTGGCTGATGTCGCCGTTCAGCGCCTGGGTGTTGATGTCGAGAATGTCGAAGGTCTGCCCGGCCGCGAAGAACAGGACTATGACGCCTGTGATCATGCCCACGTCGCCCACCCGGTTGGTGATGAACGCCTTGAGGGCGGCGTCGCTGTTGGCCTTCTCCTCCCACCAGTGACCGATGAGGACGAAGGAGCAGACCCCGACCAGCTCCCAGCACACCATGAGCTGCAGCGTGGTCTTGGACATGACCAGGCCGAGCATGGACGCGGTGAAGAGCGACAGGAACGCGAAGAAGTGGGTGTAGCGACGGTCGCCGCCCACGTAGTCGGTGGAGTAGACGTGGACCAGCAGCGACACCAGCGTGACGACGATCAGCATCATCACGGCTGGCCCATCGATGAGCGTCCCGACCTTGGCCTCGGTCTCGCCGAACTGGAACCAGGTCCACTCGCGGGTAACGGGTTCGATGGAGGCGTGCTCCCCGCCATCCTCCTCTGCAGGCTGCTCTTCCTCCTGGACCGGAGCTGCGGACTCACTGTCGATGTCGACGACCGCCGCCGCGTGCTCCTCCGTCGGCTCGGACTCGTTCTCGGCGTCGTCGACGTGCTGGAACCACTGGACCTGGGTCACCAGCGCCAGCACGAAGGCGACGCCGACGGCGGCGACGCCGAGCTCGCTGCCCTTGCGGGGCAGCCGCTTCCCGAACAGCAGGATCCCGAAGAACGACGCTGCAGGGATGATGGGGATGATCCACGCCTGCTCCAGCACGATCGGTCCCCTAACCTCTCATCGAGTCGACGTCGTCGAGGTCAACGCTCGCCCGGTTGCGGTAGATGATCAGCACCATCGCCAGTCCCACGCCGACCTCGGCGGCGGCCACCGCGATCACGAACAGGGCGAACACCGCGCCGGCCACGTCCCCGTTGGCCGCCCCGAACGTGAGCAGGTTGATGTTGACGGCGTTGAGGATCAGCTCGATCGACATCAGCACCATTACCGTGTTCTTGCGGGCGATGACGCCGTACACGCCGATGCAGAAGAGGATCGCCCCCAGCAGCAGGAACTGGTTGAGCATCAGGTCGTCCATCGGCCCGCCCTCACCGGTCCTTCCGGGCGATGACGATGGCGCCGACCAGGGCGGCAAGCAGCAGCACCGACACGATCTCGAACGGGATCAGGTACTGCGAGAAGATCGAGTCGCTGACCGTGGCCGTGTTGCTGCCGCCCACGGCGTTGACCTGACGCTCGGCGGGTAGGGCGTCGTCGCCCCAGCGGTCGATGAGGGCGTAGCCCATGACGGCCGCCAGGAGCACCGCGGTGCCGACGCCGATCCACCAGTGATCGTTGGTCATGTCGACGTCGCGCCCGATGCGGGCGCGGGTCAGCATGATGCCGAACAGCATCAGGACCATGATCGCCCCGATGTAGATCAGCACCTGGGTGACGGCCACGAACTCGGCGGCGAGGATGATGAACTGCGCCGCGACACCGGCGAACACCGCGATCAGGTAGAGCGCCGCGTGCACCACGTTGCGGGTGGTGACCACCGCCACGGCGGCGCCCACCATGCCGGCGGCGATCACGTAGAAGAAGATGTTCTGGGCGACCATGCGAATCGGCTGGGCTCTCGGCTACCTGGGGACCTTGCGCACCTTCTGCTCCGACCCCGACTCGTAGGGCTCGAAGTCGGGCACGGTCTGCATCCACTCGCCGAGGCGCTCCTTGTCGTGGAGCAGGTCGGCCAGGCGCAGCTCGGAGTACTCGTACTCGGGGCTCCAGAACAGGGCGTCGAACGGGCACACCTCCACGCAGATGCCGCAGTACATGCACAGCGCGTAGTCGATGTCGAACCGGTCGAGCCTGTTGACCTGGCGGGGCTTGCCGCCGGGACGGCGGGGCGGCGCCGTGTCCTTGTGGCCCTCGATGTAGATGCACCAGTCGGGGCAGCTGCGGGCGCACAGCATGCAGACCGTGCAGTTGTCCTCCTTGAGGGCGATGACGCCGCGGGCCCGGGGGGCGGGCAGCTCCTTCTCGTGGGGGTACTGCACGGTGGCGGCGCCCTTCGACGGCGCCGGGATGAGCGTCTTGAGGCCCCGGGACGGGAAGGTGGTCTTCACCATGGTCTTGAGCGTCACGCCCAAGCCCTTGACCAGCCCGGGTGTCTTGGGAGCGGGGAACTTGGCCATCACAGAGCCCCTTGGCTCGGCCGGCCTGACGGACGGTGTTCCGCCCGCGGGCCGGCGGGGGGTGCGGGGGGCGGAGGCTCCTGCCGGAGCCCCCCGCCGTCGCTCGATCCGGCTTTGCCGGTCGAGCGACCTGACAGGACGACGCCGCCGCCAGGCGGCGACCCAACTCTCGCCGAGCAACCTCCGGTTGTGAGGCGAAACATCAGAACATCACCTTCAGCGCCATGGTCGCGAGGATGTTGACAAGCGACAGGGGGATGAGGATCTTCCACGCCAGCTGCTGCAGCTGGTCCTCCCGGAAGCGCGGGTATGTGAACCGCGCCCAGAACACCAGGAACGCCACCAGCATCATCTTCGTCAGCAGCACGACCGGGCCGATGACGTTCATGTAGTCGGCGTCGAGGTCGACCCAGGGGATGCTCCAGCCGCCGAGGAACAGGGTGGCCGCCACCGCCGCGAAGGCGCCGGCGCTGGCGAACTCGGCGATGAAGAACAGCAGGAACCGCATGCCCGAGTACTCGGTCAT
>OCZV010000488.1_pt1 | contig 14318 bp, 13 predicted proteins | sample 1539051 | NCBI WGS metagenome assembly OCZV01 (sample SAMEA3113581, study PRJEB22503) | soil metagenome
AGCGGGTGTCACAGCGTCGGAGCCGCCGCACCGGAGGCGACAGGACCCGTGAGCGTGGGGGCGCGGACGGGCGAAGCCGGCTCAAGACAGGGCCGATCGCACGTCCTCCGCGACGGGAGTGGGATCGGTGGTGCCCGGCGCCACCGACACGTAGGTCACGATCGCCGTGAACACCGGCCGCTCCTCGACCGACCCCTCGAAGGCGACGTCGAAGCTGCTGTTGCCCCAGCGTCGGGCGGACACGTCGATGGCCAGCACGTCGCGGAACGTGGCTGCGCCGTGCCACGTGATGTCGGCCCGCTTCAGCACCATGTCGAAACCGGACGCCTCGTAGTCCCCCAGGCCCGACCGCAGCCAGCCGTCGAGAGCGTCGTCTACGTAGGTCAGGTAGTGGGCGTTGAAGACGTGGCGCTGCATGTCGACCTCGCCGTAGCGGATCCGCAGCTCATGGCGATAAGGCGTACTCACGAGACGGACTCTGCTACCCCCAGCCGCTCGGCGTCGAACGCGATCCGGCGCTCGAAGCGCTCCAGTTGCGCCTCGACCGGCTCGGGACCGGCGCCGCCGGGCGTGCGGCGGCGGGCCACCGGGCGGCCCGGTTCGAGCAAGGCTGCGCCCTCGGATCCGAGCTCGGGATGGGCCTCGACCAGCTCGGCCAGAGGCACGTGGCGCTCCAGGCTGTCGCGCACCAGGGCACCCACCAGCGCGTGGGCGTCCCGGAAGGGCATGCCCCGGTCGACCAACAGCTCGGCCAGGTCGGTGGCGGCGGCGTACGGCGAGTCCGCCGCCCGCTGCATGCGGTCGAGGTCGAACCCCAACGTTGCGTAGAGGCCCGCCATGGCCGCCAGCGCCAGCGACAGCTGCTCGACGGCGTCGAACAGCGGCTCCTTGTCCTCCTGCAGGTCACGGTTGTAGCTGAGCGGCAGGCCCTTCAGCGTCGCCAGCATCCCTGCGAGGCTGCCGATCACCCGGCCGGCCTTGCCCCGGGCCAGCTCGGCGATGTCGGGGTTCTTCTTCTGCGGCAGCATCGACGACCCCGTGGCGTAGGCGTCGTCCAGCCGCACGAAGCCGAACTCGGCGGTCGACCACAGGATCACCTCCTCGCCCATGCGTGACAGGTGCACCGCCACCAGGCTGAGCGCGAACAGCGCCTCCGCCACGAAGTCGCGGTCGCTGACGGCGTCGAGGCTGTTCTCGAAGCGGGCGGCGAAGCCCAGCTCCTCGGCGGTGAAGTCTGGATCGAGCGGCAGCGACGACCCGGCCAGCGCGCCGGCGCCCAGCGGCGAGACGTCGAGCCGCCGCCGGCAGTCGGCAAGGCGGTCGACGTCGCGGGACAGCGCCCAGCCGTGGGCCAGCAGGTGGTGGGCCAGCGTCACCGGCTGCGCCCGCTGCAGGTGCGTGTAGCCCGGGAGGTACGCAGGCCCCACCTCGCGGGCCCGATCCAGCAGCACCCGTTGCAGCGCCACCACCCGCTGGGCCACGGCCGTCAGCTCCCGCTTGCACCATAGGCGCAGCGCGGTTGCCACCTGGTCGTTGCGGCTACGCCCGGTGTGGAGCTTGGCGCCGGCTGGACCAGCCAGCGCGGTGACCCGCCGCTCGATGGCGGTGTGGACGTCCTCGTCGCTGGGCTCGAAGGCGAACGTGCCCGCCCGCAACTCCTCGCCCACCCGGTCGAGCGCCGCCCGCACCAGGTCGGCCTCGTCGGCGGTGAGGATCCCCGCCCGGGTCAGGCCCTTCACGTGGGCCCGGCTGCCGTCGAGGTCGTCGGCCGCCAAGCGCCGGTCGAAGGGCAGGCTGACCGTGAAGGCCAGCAGCTCGTCGGCCGGTCCCCCGGCGAACCGACCCTGCCAGAGCGTGCTCACGGACTATCTGCGCCCGGGCCCTGGAGTTGCGACCACGTCTCGATGCCGAGGCCCCACAGGCGCACGAAGCCCTCGCTGTCAGCGTGGCGGAAGCTGTCGGCGGCGTCGTAGGTGGCCAGGCGGTAGTCGTACAGGCTGTGGGGGCTGCGCCGGCCGGTCACCTGGACCGAGCCGGGTGACAGGCGCAGCCGCACCTCGCCGGTCACGTGCTGCTGGCTCTCGTCGACGAACGCGTCGAGCGCCTGGCGCAGCGGGCTGAACCACAAGCCGTCGTACACCAGCTCGGCGTAGCGGCTCTCGAGCCGCGTCTTCTCCCGCTGGAGGTCGCGCTCGAGGCAGATCGACTCGAGGTCGGCGTGCGCCAGCATGATGGCCAGGCTGGCGGGGCACTCGTAGGTCTCACGGCTCTTGATGCCGACCCGCCGGTTCTCGACCATGTCGATGCGTCCCCAGCCGTAGGAGCCGACCACCTGGCCGAGCTGAGAGATGAGGTCGGCGGGACCCAGGGCCACGCCGTCGAGGGACACGGGGACGCCCCGGTCGAACCCGATCACCACGTCCATCGGCTCGGTGGCGGTGGGCCGGGTGAGCAGCCACACCCCCGGCGGGGGCACGGCCCAGGGGTCCTCCATCTCGCCGCACTCGATCGCCCGGCCCCAGAGGTTGTCGTCGATGGAGTACAGCTTCTCCTTGGTGGCGGTGATGGGGATGCCGTGGTCGTAGGCGTAGTGGATGCAATCGTCCCGGGTCATGCCCCACGAGCGCACCGGCGCCACCACCTCGAGGTCGGGCGCGAGGGCCCGCGTCGACACCTCGAAGCGCACCTGGTCGTTGCCCTTGCCGGTGCAGCCGTGGGCCACGGCGTCGGCCCCGTGCTCGCGGGCGGCGGCCACCAGGTGCTTCACGATCACCGGACGCGACAGCGCCGAGACCAGCGGGTAGCGGCCTTCGTAGAGGGCGTTGGCCTTGAGCACCGGCACGCAGTAGTCCCGGGCGAACTCGTCGCGGGCGTCGACCACGACGGCGTCAACGGCACCCGCCGCCAGGGCGCGCTCGCGCACCACGTCCCAGTCGTCGGAGGACTGGCCGACGTCGACCGCCAAGGCGATCACGTCGACCCCCTCGTTGTCGGTCATCCACCGCACGGCCACGGATGTGTCGAGGCCGCCGCTGTAGGCGAGCGCCACTCGCTTTGGCATGGGTCGTTCCTTCGCTCTTTGGGTTCGCCGGCCTACAGGCCGGCCATGTCGGCCAGTTGGCGGGCCATCGCCGCGCCGGTCGTGTCCTCGGCCACCACCACGATCAGGGTGTCGTCGCCGGCCACCGTGCCGATGACCCCCGGGAGCCCCGAGCGGTCGAGCGCGGAGCCGACCACGTGGGCGGATCCCGGCGGGGTGCGCAGCACCACCAGGTTGGCGGAGTGCGCCACCTCGACCACCCACTCGCTGAACACCCGCCGGAGGTGGTCCTCCGGCGCCCGCTGCTCCGTGGGGAGCTCGGGGATGGCGTAGACGGTCTCGCCGCCGGGGCCCCGGACCTTGATGGCACCCAGGTCCTCGAGGTCGCGGGACACCGTGGCCTGGGTGGCGGCCACGCCCTCGGCCGCGAGCAGCTCGACGAGCTGTGACTGGCTGGAGACGTCGTGATCCGACAGCAGCCGCGCCACCCGGTGCTGCCGCTGGGGCTTGGCGAGGGTGCGGGCCGGCGCCCGGCCAACGCTCATGATTGGGACTGCTCCACCAGCCAGTCGAGCAGGCCACGCATGCTGTGCAGGCGGTTGTGCGCCTGGAGGATCATCCGGCTCTGCGGGCCGTCCACCACCGAGGTCGCCGCCTCCTGGCCGCGGTGCGCCGGCATGCAGTGCATGAACACGGCGCCGGGCGCGGCCACGGCCATCAGGCGGTCGTCGACCGAGAACCCCTCGAACTCGCGGGACCGGGCGTCGGCCTCGTCCTCCTGTCCCATGGACGCCCACACGTCCGTGTGGACGGCCACCGAGCCGGCCACCGCCTCCTCGGGGCGGCTGGTGACCACGGGCTCGCCGCCCAGCACCCGGAGGCGGTCGAGGTCGTCGTCGCCCGGCCCGTAGCCGGGAGGGCACGCCAGCTGCACCTTCATGCCCAGCATGGTGGCGCCGATGCTCAGCGACCGAGCCACGTTGTTGAAGTCGCCCACCCAGGCCACGGTGGCGCCCGCCAGCTCGCCCAGGCTCTGGCGCATGGTGAGGAGGTCTGCGAGTGCCTGGCAGGGGTGGCCCCGGTCGGACAGCAGGTTGACCACCGGGATGCTGGCGGCGCCCGCCAGCTCCTCGAGCAGGCCGTGGTCGAACACCCGGGCGCCCAGGACCGCGTGGTAGCCGGACAGCACCCGGGCGATGTCGGTGATCGGCTCGCGCTCGCCGCTGCCCACCTCGTCCCGCCGGAACGTCACCGGGTGGCCGCCGAGCTCGACGATCGCCGCCTCGCACGAATGGCGGGTGCGCAGCGACGGCTTCTCGAAGTAGAGGCCAACCGTGCGACCCACCAGGGGATGGTGGGCCGGGCGCGTCCCGGCTCGGCGCAGGATCTCGCGCACCTCGTCGGGCGTCAGGTCGTCGAGCTCGAGGACGTGGCGCACGGTCATCTCCGTCATTGGGCCAGGACCTTTGCGATGATGTCGCAGGCTTCCTCGATCTCGTCGTCGCTGATCAGCAGCGACGGTGCCAGCCGCAGCGCCGTGGGCGTGACGGCGTTGGCCACCAGTCCCGCGTGAAGGAGGGCGTCGTTCGCCTCTCGGGAGTCGCGGTCCGCCAGCTCCACGCCGAGGAGCAGGCCCAGGCCGCGCACGCCCGCGACGCCGGACATGCCGGTCAGTCGGTCCCGGAACCTTGCCCCGGCTCGAGCGGCCCGGGCGGGGACGTCCTCGGCCTGCATCACAGCCAGGACCGCCCGGGCTGCGGCCGTGGCCAGCGGTTGGCCGCCGAACGTCGTGGCGTGGTCGCCCGGCTGGAACACGCCGGCGACGTCGGCCCGCGCCCAGCAGGCGCCGATCGGCACGCCGTTGCCCAACGCCTTGGCCATGGTGACCACGTCGGGCCGCACGCCGAGGTGCTGGAAGCCGAACCAACGACCCGTCCGGCCGAGACCGGTCTGCACCTCGTCGACGATGAGCAGCACGCCACGCTCGTCGCACAGCCGGCGGACGCCCTGGAAGTAGACGGCGCTGGCGGGGTTGACGCCACCTTCGCCCTGCACCGGCTCGAGCAGGACCGCCACCACGCCGGGATCGAGCGCCGCTTCCAGCGCGTCGAGGTCGTCCCAGGCAACGTGGCGGAACCCCTCCGGCAGCGGCTGGAACGGCTCGTGCTTGGTGGGCTGGCCGGTGGCGTGGAGCGTGGCCAGCGTGCGGCCGTGGAAGCTGCCGTAGGTGGAGATCACCACGTATCGACCATGGACATGCTCCCCGCTCTTGGCGCCTACGGCGCCGGGCCGCTCGGGCCACGGCCTCGCGTTCGCTCGGCCTCCGCCAAAGCGCCGGGCCAGCTTGAGGGCACACTCGTTGGCCTCGGCACCCGAGTTGCAGAAGAACACCTGGCCGCCGGCCGGTGCGCCGTCGCCGATCAGTCGGTCGAGCGTGCGGGCCACCTCGGGACCGGGCTCGGTGCCGAACAGGTTGGACACGTGCAGGAGCGTCGACGCCTGGCTCGCCAGCGCCTCGGCCACGGCGGGATGAGCGTGGCCGAGCGACGTCACCGCCAACCCCGCCAGGCAGTCGAGGTAGCGCCGGCCGTCGCCGTCGAACAGGTAGGAACCCTCGCCCCGCACGAACGTCACCGCCGGGTCGGGGTAGGTGGGCATGAGGGGGCTAGTCACTTGTCTGCCCTTCGGAGGTGATCATCGTGCCGACGCCGGCGTCGCTGAACAGCTCGAGCAGGAGGACGTGGGGTATCCGCCCGTCGAGCAGGTGCGCCGACATCACGCCGTGATCCACCGCATGGAGCGCGGCCGCCACCTTCGGGATCATCCCGCCGCTGAGCCGGCCGTCGTCGATCATCTTCTGGAGCTCGGTGGCCGTGATGTGGCTCACGAGCGACGCCGGATCGTCGACGTCGGCCAGCAGCCCGGCAACGTCGGTCAGGAAGATGGCCTTCTCGGCCCCGAGCGCTTCGGCCAGCGCCCCGGCCACGGTGTCCGCGTTGATGTTGTAGGCCTGCCCGGTCGGGTCGGAGCCGATGGTGGAGACGACCGGGATGAGATCCTCGGCCAGCAGCCGGTGCAGGATCGTGGGGTTCACCGAGCGGACGTCACCGACGTAGCCCAAGTCGGGGTTACGGGCCCCGGCCAGGAGGAGGCCAGCGTCCTCGCCGGACAACCCGACGGCCAGCGGACCGTGGACGTTGACGGCGGACACGATGTCGCGGTTCACCTTGCCGACCAGGACCATGCGGGCGATGTCGACGGTCTCGGCGTCGGTGATCCGCAGGCCGTCGCGGAACTCCGGCTGCTTGCCCAGCCGGGCCATGAGGTCGCTGATCTGCGGACCGCCCCCGTGCACGACCACCGGCCGCAGTCCCACCGCCCGCAACAGGACGACATCATCCGCGACCGCACGGCCCACTTCGGGATCCACCATGGCGTTGCCGCCGTACTTGACAACGACGACCGCCCCCCGGAACCGCTGGATGTAGGGCAGGGCTTCCAGCAGCACCCCGACCCGCTCCTCGGCGCCCTGGCGTAGCGGGGAGGAGCTGCCCGAGGTCATAGGTTTCATGGCCCGCAGGGCGAGGTCATAGGTTTCAGAAACGGAACCTATGACCTCGGGCTCGGCCCGCTGAAACCTATGACCTCGGGTATCAACCGGCGGACGGGGCGGGGTCAACTGGTCCCCCTGTTCTCGTCGATGTAGCCGTGGGTGAGGTCGTTGGTCAGGATCCGGGCCTGCCCGTCGCCGACGCCGAGGTCGCAGTGGAGCACCAGGTACTCCCCCGCCATGTGCTCGGCCACGGCGTCGGTGTCGTGCTCGACGGCGACGCAGCCCCGGCTCACCACCGTGCCGCCATACGCGACCGTCAGCTCGGCCAGGTCGAGCTTCACGCCGGCGGTCCCCAGGTCGCTCGCCACCCGTCCCCAGTAGGGATCGCCGCCGAACCACGAGCACTTCACCAGCTGGCTCTCGGCCACCTTGCGGGCGGCCTGGCGGGCCTCGTCGTGCGAGGCAGCGCCGGTCACCCGCACCCGGACCACCTTGGTGTGGCCCTCGGCGTCGCCCACCATCTGGGTCGCGAGGTCCTCGCATGCGGCGGCTACGGCCGCGGCCAGGCTGTCCACGTCGGGCGGCCCCGACCGTCCGTTGGCCAGCAGCAGCACCGTGTCGTTGGTGGAGGTGCAGCCGTCGATGGTCACGGCGTTGAAGCTGTCGGCCACGCCCGCCCGCAGCACCCGATCGAGCGCCGGCGGGTCCACGGCGGCGTCGGTGGTCATCACCGCCAGCATCGTGGCCATGTTGGGCGCCAGCATGGCGGCGCCCTTGGCCATCCCGCCGACCACGAAGCCGTCCGCCCGCACCACGGTCTCCTTGCGCCGGGTGTCGGTGGTCATGATCGCCTCGGCGGCGGCGATGCCGTGGTCCGGATCGCCGTCCCGCTGGGACACCAGCCGCGGCACGCCGGCGGCAACGGCGCCCATAGGCAGCGGGAAGCCGATCAAGCCCGTCGAGCAGACCAGCACCGCCTGGAGTGCGCAGCCCAGCTCGCCCGCCACCAAGGCGCACATCCGCTCCGCGTCGGCCTCCCCGTGATCGCCGGTCCCGGCGTTGGCATTGCCGCTCGACAGCACCACGGCGGCCGCCCGGCCGCTGGAGGCGGCCAGATGGCGGCGGCTCACCACCACCGGGGCGGCGACCACCAGGTTCTGGGTGAACACCCCGGCCGCGGCCACGGGGGCGCCGTCCACGGTGGCCACCAACGACAGGTCCCGCTCGCCCGACGCCTTGATGCCACACGCGACTCCCGCGGCCACGAACCCCCCGGGCGCCACGACGCTCATTGAGGAACCTCGACTCGGCCGGAGGCCGAGGCCGTTCCCTGCCTCCGGCGGAGGGCGGGTAGCGAGCGGGTCGCGCTGAGGATGCGGCACCGCTGTCGGCGCCTAGCAGGCGCCGACGGCGGAAGGTGCCGCACCGGAGGCGACAGGACCACGCGAGGGAGCACGAAGTGCGAGCGAGCCAGAGACACAGTGCGGTACTCGCCGCGAAGCGGCGATCGCTCAGAGGCGGGCCGAAGGCACGCCGATGAGCGAAGGGGGGCGGGCGGGCGTAGCTGGCTCATGGGTACACGCCCACGCTGGGCAGGCCCACGGTCTCGGGCAGGCCGAGCATCAGGTTGGCGCACTGGACCGCCTGGCCCGAGGCCCCCTTGACCAGGTTGTCGAGGGCGGCGATGGCGACGACCCACCCGGTGCGCGGGTCGGCAGTGGCGGTGACGTGGACCGCGTTCGACCCCAGCGTGGCCTTGGTCGACGGCGACCCCTCGGTCACCACCACGAACGGCTCGCCCTCCCACGCGTCACGAACGGCGTCCAGGACATCGCCCGTGGTCGCGCCAGCGGGGGCGGGCCGGGCGTAGCAGGTGGCAAGGATCCCCCGGTTCATCGGTGCCAGGTGGGGCGTGAACAGCACCTGTGCGCTGGTGCCGGGCCCGGCGACGCGGCTGAGCGCCTGCTCGATCTCGGGCGTGTGGCGGTGGGTCAGCAGGCCGTAGGCGGTGAAGTCCTCGTCCACGGTGCAGAAGGCGGTGGTCGGCTTGGGGGATCGGCCGGCGCCGGACACCCCGCTGGCGGCGTCGACCACGATCCCGGTGGGCTCGATGAGCCCCGACCGCACGAGGGGCGCCAACGCCACCACGGCGGCGGTGACGTAGCAGCCGGGGGCGGCGACCTTGGTGGCGCCCGCGATCTGGTCGCGGAACAGCTCGGGCAAGCCGTAGGCGAACTCACCGAGGAGGTCGGGCCGGCTGTGCTCGGCGCCGTACCAGGTGGGGTACAGAGCGGCGTCGGTCAGCCGGAAGTCGGCCGCCAAGTCGACGATCCGGCCCACCCGGTCGGCCAGCTCGGGCACGATCTCCTGCGAGGCGCCGTGGGGCAGGCCCAGGAAGACGATGTCGAGGCCGTCGCAGGCGTCGGCGTCGAACTTGTCGAAGGCCAGGGCGGGATAGGCGGCACCCAGGCTGGGGTACACGTCCGCGACGCGGGCGCCGGCCTGCGTGTCGGCCGTGGCGACGCGCACGTCGAGCTGCGGGTGCTGGCTGGCGATCCGCAGCAGCTCGGCTCCGGTGAAGCCGGAAGCGCCGACGATGCCCACCGAGGTCACCGGCGCAGCATACAGACTACTGCATATTCATGCAACCCGGCCGGAGCTGGACCAGGGCGCGTACGAGCCCGTCACCAAGGAGTTCGTGCGCGCCGAGATCAATGGCCTCGAGGCCCGGATCAACGAGCGCCTGGGCCAGCAGACGATCTGGATGGCCGGTGCCAGCACGGTCGGCATGGGGCGAGCCGCCGGCATGGGCGGGCTCATCGGGTCGGGCTAGACCTGTCGGTGCCTGGTTCTGGTGGCATCGGCCCGTGCCGGGGGAGGTGTACGTGCTCCACGCGTCGGTCGGCTGGGGCCCGCACACCCAGAGCGACGGGGTGGCGTACATCGGCTCCGAGCGCGCCTCTGCGAGCCATTACATCGGGGCGAGGTTCTCGCCGGCGGAGATCCAGCGCTGGCATCGGCACCAGCGGGCTCGCGACCGCGAGCGAGACTGAGCAACCCGCGGCGCGTCAACCCCGCAAGGTGGCGGAGTGAGCGGACTCCACGGCCTCGATGCAGCGGCGCCGGACCTCGGCCACCTCGTCGTCGGTGAGCGTGTGGTCGAGTGCGTCGAGCCGCAACGTGTACGCGAGGCTCCGGCGCCCCTCGGCGATGCCGGGGCCCCGGTAGATGTCGAACAGCCGCAGCGCCGCCAGGCGGTCGCCCGCGGCCGACCGCAGGGTCGCCTCGATCGCCGTGGCCGGCACGCCGTCGTCGACCTCGAACGCCAGGTCGATGTCGCTCGACGGGTAGACGCTGACCGGCCGGTAGATCCGGTCCCCATGCGGCAGGCCGGCCACCGTTTCGAGGTCGACCTCCAGCCAGCCCACCCGCTCGGCGATGCCGTGGGCCTCGAGCACCCCCGGGTCGATCTCGCCCACCGCCCCCACCGGCTCGCCCGCCGGTCCCACCAACCGTGCCGAGCGGGTGGGGTGGAGACCCGGCACTGCACCGTTGGCGACCTCGACGCCCGCCACGCCCAGCACTTCGGCGACCGCCCGCCATTCGTGCACCGCGTCCGCGGCGTCCCGGCCGCCGAGGGCCACGCCCAACACTTCCCGTTCGTCGGGCAGCGGGTTGGATCCCTCCGGGCCGTTGGCCCCGGGCCGATCGCGGAAGACGTGGCCGATCTCCCACAGCCCCACGCCGGTGTTGCGGCGCGCGGCGTTGGTCGCCAGCGCCTTGACCAGTCCGGGCAAGAGCGACGTCCGCAGGATCGACTCCTCCTTCACCAACGGGTTGGTGATCTCGATGCCGTCACCCGGCAGGCCGCAGCGCTCGAGATCGCCCGGCGCCAGGAACGGCATCGGCATCGCCTCGGACAGCCCCCGGCCCACCAGCAACGACCGCAGGCGCCGCCGCTCCTGCTGTCGGTCGCTGAGCCGCCCCATGTGGGCCGACCCTGGCACGGTGCGTCCGATCCGGCTGTAGCCGTAGAGCCGCGCCACCTCCTCCACCACGTCGATCTCGGTGGACGAGTCGTAGCGCCAGGGCGGCACCGTGACCTCGACGTCGGCCGTCGGATCTCCTGTGGCGCCTCCCACCGGATCGGCCGCGAACCCGATGGGCGTCAGCAGCTCGGTGATCTCGCCCGACGTCAGCTCGGTTCCGAGCAGGCGGTTGAGCCGCCCGGTGCGGACCCGGATCGGTTCCCGCGCCGGCAGCTCGCCGCGCACGTCCACCGTGCCCGCCTCCAGCCGCGCGCCCGACGGCGCCAGCAACTCGGCGAAGCGGGTGTGCGCCAGCTCGATCACCTCGGGGTCGGTGCCCTTCTCGAACCGCGCCGACGCCTCCGACCGCAACCGGAGCCGCCGCGACGTCTTGGCGATGGCGATGGGCAGGAACCACGCCATCTCCAGCAACACGTCCGTGGTGGCGGTGTCGATCTCGGTGTCGGCCCCGCCCATGATCCCGGCGATGCCGACGGGCGTGTCCTCGCCATCGCAGATCAACAGGTCATCGGCGACGAACCGGCGCTCGATGTCGTCGAGCGTCACCAGCGTCTCGCCGGTGCGGGCCCGGCGCACCCGCAGTCCGCCGCCCCGCACCTTGGCCAGGTCGTACGGATGGTTGGGCTGGCCCAGCTCGAGCATCACGTAGTTGGACACGTCCACCAGCGAGTTGATGGGTCGCATGCCCAGCAGCGTCAGCCGGCGGGCGATGACGGGGTTCGGCTCGCCCACCGTCACACCCTGCAGCACCCGAGCCGTGAACCGCCCGCAGAGATCCGGGTCCAGCACCTCTACCCGTACCGAGTCGACGTGCTTCCCCCCGACCTCGTCGACCTGTGGCGCAGGCATGCTGAACGGCAGCCGCAGCCGTGCCGCCAGATCGCGGGCCACGCCCGCCACCGACATGGCGTCGGGGCGGTTGGGGTTGATCTCGAGGTCGTAGAGCACGTCGCGCTCGATACCCATGGCCTCGGCGAAGGGGGCGCCGATCGGCAGGTCCGGGGGAAGGACCAGGATGCCGGCATGGTCGGCGCCCAGCCCGAGCTCCCGGGCGGAGCACAACATGCCGTTGGACCACTCGCCCCGCATCTTGCGGCGCGCGATCTCCATGCCGCCCGGCATCACCGTGCCTACGGTGGCCAGCGGCACCAGGTCGCCGGGTTGCATGTTGAACGCCCCGCAGGCGATCTGCAGCGGCTCGCCGTCACCGGCGTCGACGTCGACGAGCTGGATCCGCTCGGCGTCGGGGTGGGGGCGCGTTGCCAGCACCCGGGCGACGACGATGCCCTCGAGCCCCTCGCCCAACCGGTCGAGCTGCTCGACCGCCATGCCGAGGTCGCTGAGCTGTTCGCCGATCTCGGCGGGATCGCCCTCGATCGGCGCGAAGTCCTGGAGCCAGGAGAGAAGGACCTTCATCGGTATCCCCGGGGAATCGCCGCCTCGACCCTAGAACTGGGTCAAGAAGCGGATGTCGTTCGTGAAGAGGTCGCGCAGGTCGTCGACCCCGTGGCGCGCCGCCGCCAGCCGGTCGATCCCGAAGCCGAAGGCGAAGCCCTGCCATTCGTCGGGATCGAGCCCGCAGTTGCGCAGGACGTTGGGGTGGACCATGCCGCATCCGCCCAGCTCGAGCCAGGTGCCGTCCGGGCGCCGGATGTCGAACTCGGCCGACGGCTCGGTGAATGGGAAGTACGAGGGGCGCAGCCGCGACGCGAAGTCGCCGCCGTAGTAGGCCTTGGTGAAGTCGTCGATCGTGCCGGCCAGGTCGGCGAACGTGATGTCCCGGTCGACCACCAGGCCCTCGATCTGGTGGAACACCGGCAGGTGCGTGGCATCCGGCGTGTCGGTGCGGAAGCAGCGCCCCGGGATCACGCAGTAGTACGGGGGCGGGCCGGCCGTCATCACCCGGATCTGCACCGGGGACGTGTGGGTACGCAGCAGGGTCGAGCCGGGCGGCCCGAAGTTCACGTAGAAGGTGTCGTACATGTCGCGAGCCGGGTGGCCCTCGGGGAAGTTGAGCGCCCCGAAGTTGTGCCAGTCCGTCTCGACCTCCGGGCCCTCGGCCACCGTGAAGCCCATGCCGACGAACAGGTCCTCGAGCTCCTGGATGGCCTGGGTCACCAGATGCAGGTGCCCCGCCGGCCGGCCGGGCAGCACCTCGGTCAGGTCCATCCGCTCGGCCAGCAGCCGCTCGGTCCGCTCGGCCGCCTCGAGCACGGCCCGCCGGTCGGCGACGGCCGTGCCCAGCGCCTGCATGGCGCCGTTGAGCACCTTGCCCACGTTGCGCCGATCGTCGGCATCGAGCGCGCCCAGCAGCTGGCGCAGCTCGGCCAGCGCCGACCGCCGCCCCAGCACCTCGGACTCGACGGCGCGCAGCTCATCGAGCGTCGCGGCGGCGTTGACGCGGGTGCGCGCCTCGTCCTCGATGCGCTGGATCTCGCGGGTGAGGTCGTCGCCGCTGGTCATGCTTCCGAGCACCCTGCCGCCTGCGGCGGGGCGCCGTCCAGTCGATTGCCCTGCTGGCGGCGCTGGCGCAGGGACTCGAAGCACAGGACCGTGCCCGCCATCCCGACGTTCAACGACTCGGTCCGCCCGACCATGGGGATCGTGACCGCCTGCGCCACCCGGTTGGCCAGCGCCTCGGGCAGTCCGTGCGCCTCGCTGCCGAGGATGAGCGCCACGGGATGGGCGAGGTCGGCGCGGTCGTAGGGCTCGGCCCCCCGGGCCAGCGTCGCCACGGTCGTGAGCCCGGCCGCGGCCAGCCGATCCAGCGCGTCGCCGGCATCGGCCGAGCGGGTGACGGCGAGGCGGAAGACCGAGCCGGCCGACGCCCGCACGCATTTGGGCCCGTAGGGATCGACCGAGCGGTCGCAGAACAGCACGGCGCCGGCACCCGCGGCCTCGGCCGAGCGCAGCAGCGTCCCGGCGTTGCCGGGATCCCCCACTCCCACGAGCACCAGCGCCAGCGGTCCCGCCGCCGCGGCGGCGTCCGCCGCCGGAGCGTCGACGAACCGGGCAATGGCCGCCACCGGCTGCGGCGTCACGGTGTCGGTCACGCGGGCCAGCACGCCGTTCGCCACCCGCCGGACCACGGCGCCCGCCGCCACGGCACGGGCCAGCAGGTCGTCGGGGCAGCCCGGCTCGGCCACCACCTCGTCGACCGCCACCCCGGCGTCCAGCGCGTCCGCCAACAGCGTGGGACCGTCGACGACGAACGAACCCTCGCCCGAACGAGCGCTGCGACGCCCCGAGAGGCGCCGCAGCCGCTGAACGCTGGGATGTCGAACCGAGACGAGATCGGTCACAGAGTCGGACTAAGCGGACGCAGCCGCCTCGGTGCTCTCGTCGAACGCCTTGCCGGCGGCCTCGGCCAGGCCGGCGAACGCCGCCGGGTCGGTGACGGCCAGGTCGGCCAGCACCTTGCGGTCGACCTCGATGCCGGCCAGGCGCAGCCCCGCCACGAACCGGCTGTACGTGGTGCCGTTCTGGCGGCAGGCGGCGTTGATGCGCTGGATCCACAGCCGCCGGAAGTCGCCCTTGCGGGCACGACGGTCGCGGAAGGCGTACTGCCGGCTGTGCATCACCTGTTCGTTGGCGGCGCGGTAGGACCGGCTCTTGTTGCCGTAGTAGCCCTTGGCGCGCTCGAGCGTGACGCGGCGCTTCTTCTTGGCGTGGACGG
>OCZV010000489.1_pt1 | contig 14268 bp, 11 predicted proteins | sample 1539051 | NCBI WGS metagenome assembly OCZV01 (sample SAMEA3113581, study PRJEB22503) | soil metagenome
GGGCCTCGACGAGCGAGGCTTTCTGTTCTTCACCGACACGCGCAGCGCCAAGGCCGCCGAGCTCGAGGCCAACCCTCGGGCTGCGCTGGTGTTCCTCTGGTCAGCGTTGGAACGGCAGGTGCGGGTCGGTGGGCGGGTCACGCCGGTCCCCGACGAGGAGGCCGACGCCTTCTTCGCCACACGGCCGCGGGAGGCGAACCTCGCGGCCGGGATCGCGCCCCAGGACGAGGTGATTGCCGGCCTCGAGGTGCTCGAGCAGCGCCTGCGCCAGCTCCTCGCTGCATCCGAGGGCCTCGCCGACGGCCGCCCCCCGGGCTGGGGCGGCTACGTCGTGGCCCCCGACGAGATCGAGTTCTGGCAGGGTCGCCCAGACCACCTCCACGACCGGCTCCGCTACCGACGCGACGCGGGCGGCTGGCGCATCGAACGGCTCGCGCCGTGACGAATCCGGGCCGGCAGCCCGCGATCGGCCGCTCGCGCAACAGTGTGAAAGACGGCTCGGGACGATCCGGGTTGGGTTGACGTCAGTTGCCTCGGAGCAACTCAGCGATCATCTTGGCCGCCAGCGGGTCCTCCCGGTGGTCGACAAGGAACCCGGCGGCGGACTCGTCCACACCGCGCTGGACGAGCCGTGCGCGCAGCTCGTCGTCTGAGAGCTCAGACCACCACGTGCTCACGGCTGGCCCTGGTACGGCGTGCACCGCTCCATCTCCGGCACGATCTCAGGGTAGGCGGAGCCCTTGTCGGCCCGGTCGATCCGGAAGAGGCTGGGTTCCAGCCGCGCCACCGGCGCAGCCGGTCGACAGGGGGAACATGCTTCTCCAGCGTGCTCGCCCAAGGCACTGTCACCGAGGACGACCTCATCGGCCCGTTGGCCGGCCAGTCGTCACGGCTCTCGTGAATGCCATCCTCGCCGGCAATACCTATGTCAACGTGCACGCCTAGGCCGGCTAGCCGTCTGGACCGCCGACTCGGCCATGGCGTCGCCTGTCGAACATGTCGGCGTACCCCGCGAGAGCCGCTGCGGCCGAGCGTCGAGCACGCCCGCGAGGTCGGCCTCCTCCCCGAGGTCCGCATCGCGTGAGGTGCAAGTGGAAGCCTACGTACTGGTCCAAACCGACGTGGGAGCCGCGGCTGACGCCTCCGAGGAGATCGGTGCACTCGAGGGGGTGATCTCCGCCGAGGCGATCACCGGCCCCTACGACGTGATCGCACGGGTGGAGACCGAGAACGTGGACGCCCTTGGCAAGCTGGTGGTGTCGCGTATCCATCTCGTGGGAGGCGTGACCCGCACGCTCACGTGCCCGATCGTCCGCTTGTGACCGGCAGGACGGGCTCGTACCACGGTGAGGTTCCGCAATGGTGACCGCACGCGGCGACAATCGGGTGCATGCCCGAGGCCGCCAACGATGGCCGCCCCCTCGATGATCCTGGTGACGCCGACGCCCTGGCCCGCTACGCCGCCACGCTGGCCGACGGCATCGAGGCCGCGATACCCGGATGGATCGATCGGCTGGTGCGCGGCGTCCTGGACGACCAGGGCATCGCGGTCGACGGCGGGCTGGCCGGCGGCATCGCTGAGGCGGGGCGGCAGGCGCAGGCCGAGGGCGCACGTCGGGTCCGGGCCCTTCTCGCCACCGACATCGACGCCCAGCGGGGCAACCCGCTGTCGGTGCTGAGGGCGTTGGTCTCCCACGCCACGGCGGTGCTGCGCCACGCCGGTGCCCAGCCCGTCTCCCGGGACGAGTTCAGCGAGCGGAGCTTCCCCGACGACGTCTACGACCTGACGCCCGCCTCGTTCGCGGACGTCGATCCCGCGCTCCACGAGCCGGGACTCGTGTGGGGGGCGGCCAAGGCCCACGTCCACTTGGCCCGCCGCCGCCGTGAGGGACGGCGCTAGCTCCGTCAACCGGGGCTGGCGCCCGTTAACCCGCAGGAAACACACGGGAATCGCCGCCGCAATCTTCTGTCGCGATTCTTTCGCCAGTCCTGGAGGCCGAGCCGAAAGGCGAGGCCGGGGCCCGAGCGGCCCGCAGCGAAGCTGCAAGAGCGGGAAGCGAGCCGCGTAGGCCGGCGCCTCTGGCGCCGGCCATAGCTGGAGGGAAAGGAAGACCATGGAGCTGGATGCGGGTAACACCGCCTGGATGCTGATCGCGACGGCCCTGGTGCTGTTCATGACGCCGGGGCTGGCGCTCTTCTACGGGGGCATGGTCCGGGGCAAGAACGTCCTCGGCATGCTCATGCAGAACCTGTTCGCGATGGGCCTGCTGGCGGTGCTGTGGGTCGTGGTGGTGTTCAGCCTGGCGTTCGGGGACGCCGGCAACGCCGGGTTCATCGGCAACTTCGACTACGTCTGGCTCAAGGACGTCGGCCCCGCCCTGACCGATCAGGAGTTCCTGAGCTTCCTGACCATCCCCTTCATCCTGTTCGCCGCCTACCAGATGACCTTCGCCATCATCACCCCGGCGCTGATCACCGGGGCCACGGCCGACCGCCTCAAGTTCGGGGCCTACGCCGTGTTCATAGGAGGCTGGCTCGTCCTGGTGTACGGGCCGATCGCCCACATGGTGTTCGGCGGCGGCTGGTTGGCCGACATGGGTGCGCTCGACTTCGCCGGCGGCGCCGTGGTCCACATGAACGCCGGCGCCGCGGCGCTGGCGCTGGTCCTGCTGCTCGGCAGGCGCAAGGGCTACCCCGACACACCGATGCCGCCCCACAACCTGCCGCTGACCGTGCTGGGCACCGGCATCCTGTGGTTCGGCTGGGCAGGGTTCAACGCCGGCTCCGCCCTCGCCGCCGACGGCGTCGCCGCCCAGGCGATCATGAACACATTCCTCGCCGCCTCGGCGGCCATGCTCGGCTGGCTCGTTGTCGAGCGCTTCAAGGACGGCCACGCCACCACCCTCGGCGGGGCCTCCGGTGCCGTCGCCGGCCTGGTCGCCATCACGCCGTGCGCCGGCTTCGTGGGCGGGATGGCGCCGGTCTACATAGGCCTCATCGCCGGCGCCGTGTGCTACCTGGCGCTGGGCCTCAAGAAGGCGTTCGGCCTCGACGACAGCCTCGACGTCATCGCCGTCCACCTGGTGGGCGGCCTCGTGGGATCGCTGCTACTGGGCTTCTTCGCCGACGCCGCCATCAACCCGGCGGTGGTCAACGAGGGCGTGTTCCTCGGTGGTGGCGGGTCGCTCCTGTGGGACCAGGTCGTCGCTTCGGTGGTCACGCTCGCCTACTCGTTCGTCGTCAGCTGCGCCATCGGCCTGGCCATCGATGCGACCATGGGCCTGCGGGTCGACGACGCGGCCGAGGACGAGGGACTCGACCTGTCCCAGCACGCCGAAGTCGCCTACGCCGACTGACTGCGGGTCGATTCCGCGGATCACGCAGGCCGCACCGACGAGCATTGGGACCAGCCCCAGCCGGCGGAATCGACCCTCACAAGACGCAGGAAAGGACCTCCGTTGAAGCTCATCACCGCCATCGTCAAGCCGTTCAAGCTCGACGACGTGAAGACCGCCCTCAAGGACGCCGGCGTGACCGGTATGACCGTCACCGAGGTGCAGGGGTTCGGCCGCCAGGCAGGCCACACCGAGGTGTACCGGGGTGCCGAGTACACCATCGACTTCGTGCCCAAGGTGCGCATCGAGGTGCTCGCTGACGTCGCCGACGCCGAGCGGGTGGCCGACGCGATCACGACCGCCGCCCGCACCGGCAAGATCGGCGACGGCAAGATCTGGATCACCGAGGTGGACCGGATCATCCGCATCCGCACCGGCGAGGTCGACACCGATGCCTTGTAGCGTGACCCGACGGCGCCCTTGACCATCACGACCGCCCGGGCCCAGCTCGCCGCCGACGACTCGCTCGTCGGTCGCGAGCTGTGCCACGCGTGGTCGGACGAGGTCGACCGCTGGCTGTCGGCACTGCTGGACGCGGCGCTCGAGCATCGACCGGCGGCGGGGATCGCCCTGCTGGCGTGCGGGGGCTACGGGCGGCGGGAGCTGTCGCTGCAGTCGGACATCGACGTGGTGCTGTTGCACGACGGCCGGCCCGACATCGGTGCGGTCGCCGACCGCATCTGGTACCCGATCTGGGACCAGGGCCTGAAGCTGGGCCACTCCGTCCGCACCGTCAAGGAGGCGCTGGCCCTCGCCGCCGATGACCTCGACACTGCCACCTCGCTGCTCGAGGCCCGCCATCTCGCCGGCGACCGCAGCCTGACCGACAGGCTGGCCGACAAGGCCACGCTGCAATGGCGCAAGCGCGCCAAGCGCTGGCTGTCGACCATGGCGCAACGGGTACGCGACCGCCAGGCGCAGGCGGGGGAGGTGGCGTTCCTGCTCGAGCCCGACCTCAAGGAGGGGCGGGGCGGCCTGCGCGACGTGCAGGCGCTGCGCTGGGCGCAGGCGGCGCGCACCATCCTGTGGGAGCCCGACGGTGCCAGCCTCGACGCCGCCTACGACCGGCTGTTGGCGGTGCGGGTCGAGCTGCACCGCCGCACCGGCCGCCCCGGTGACCGGCTGCTGCTGCAGGAGCAGGATGCGGTCGCCGACGTCCTCGGCTACGACGACGCCGACGAGCTCATGCGCTGGGTCGCCCACGCCGCCCGCACCATCGCCTGGACCAGCGACGACTCCTGGGCCCGCATCGAGAGCTCCCTGGCCGGTCCGCTGGGCCGGCTGCGCCGCGAGCGGCCGCTGGAGGGGGGACTGCGCCTGCGGGACGGCGAGGTCCACGTCGACGACGGTGCCGACGTGGCGGGCGATCCTGCGCTCGCACTGCGGGCCGCGGCGGCCGCCGCCCGGCACGCCACCCAGCTGGATCGCCAGTCGTTGGCCCGCCTGCGCGCCGAATCCCCGGCGCCGGTGGCGCCCTGGCCGGCGCCCGTGCGCGCCGCGCTGGTGGACCTGCTGCTGGCCGGTCCGCCCGCCATCCTGCTGCTGGAGGCCTTGGATCAGCGGGGGGTGTGGGAGCGCTACTTCCCCGAATGGCCGTCGGTCCGCAGCAAGCCGCAGCGCAACGCCTACCACCGGTTCACGGTCGACCGGCACCTGTGGGAGGCGTCCGCTCAGGCGGCCCAGCTCGCCGGGCGGGTCGCCCGACCCGACCTGCTGGTGCTGGCCGGGCTGCTGCACGACATCGGCAAGGGCGAGCCCGGCGACCACGTCGCCAACGGCGTGCGCCTAGTCGGCGAGATCGCGCGGCGCATGGGGTTGGACGACCACGACAGGTCGGTGCTGCTCCTGCTGTGCCGCCACCACCTGCTGCTGCCCGATGTCGCCACGCGCCGCGACATCGACGATCCGGCGACGATCGAGTCGGTCGTGGGGGAGCTGGGCGGCAGCCACGAGGTGCTCGAGCTGCTCGCCGCGCTCACCGAGGCCGACTCGCTGGCGACCGGTCCCGCCGCCTGGAGCGACTGGAAGGCCGACCTGGTGCGGGCGCTGGTGGCGCGGGCGGACCACGTGATGCGGGGCGGCGAGGCGGTCGAGGTCGCCCGCGAGTTTCCCGACGAACGTCAGCGGGCGCTGCTGCGGGCGGGCGAGCAGGCGGTCGTCAGCGACGGTCACCGGCTCACGGTGGTGGCCGCCGACCGGCACGGGCTGTTCGCGCGAGTGGCCGGCGTGCTGGCGCTGCACGGGCTCGACGTGCTGGATGCCGCGGCGACGACGGAGGGCGGGTGGGCGCTCGAGGTGTTCCGGGTCGAGTCCAGCTTCGGGCCGACGTTCTCGTGGACCAAGGTCCTGGCCGATATCGAGCGCGCGCTGGCCGGGCAGCTGGCCATCCGGGCCCGGCTGGCCGACCGCATCCGCACGTACGGACCGCGGCGCACCCGGGTCCGCGGGCACGAGGTGGTCGAGCCCGAGATCCGCTTCGACCTCGACGCCACGCCCGACGCCACGGTCGTGGAGGTGCATGCCGCCGACGCCCTCGGGGTCCTGTACCGGATCACCAGCGCGCTGGCCGACCTCGACCTCGACATCACCAGCGCCAAGGTGCAGACGCTCGGCCCCCGGGTGGTGGACTCGTTCTACGTGCGCGACGTCCAGGGCGCCAAGGTCACCGACCCCGCGGTGCTCGCCGAGACCGAGCGGGCCCTGCTCCACGCGTTGGAGGCGGGATAGCGCACCAGGGTTATGGTCCGCTTGTGAGCCGCCGACTCCCGCCCACCCGCCAGGACCTGATCCGCTGGTCGGAGGCGTTGTCCGGCATCGCCCGCACCGGGCTCGGGTTCACGCAGAGCCTGTACGAGCGCGAGCGGTTCGAGGAGGTGCTGGCGGTGGCGGGCGACATCCGTGTCGCCGCGGAGGCCGACGAGGAGTTCGACGCCGAGCACTTCGTCGACGAGTGGATGGAGGGCGTGGGCGAGGGCGTGGCCGGTTACATCACGCCCAAGGTGGCCGTGGGCGCGGTGGTCCACAACGACGAAGGCCAGATCCTGCTGGTGCAGCGGGCGGACAGCGGCATCTGGCTGTACCCAACCGGCTGGGCCGACGTCGGCTACTCGGCCAGCGAGATCGCGGTCAAGGAGGTCCGGGAGGAGACCGGGATCGACTGCGTCCCCGTGCGGCTGATCGCGCTGCTCGACGGCCTGCGCCTGGGCTTCACCCGGGTGCCGCTCTACAGCCTGGTGTTCCTGTGCCGGGCGGTGGGCGGCGAGCTCGAGGCCCATCCGCTCGAGACCCGGGCCGTGGGTTGGTTCGCCGACGCCGACCTGCCCGAGCCGCTGGCCGGGGCGACGCAGTGGCGCGAGCACGCCTTCCGGGCGATCTACGGCGAGAACGTCGGCGTCCTGTACGACGAGCCCCGCGACCGCCCGTGGGGAGGCGGAGAGTAGGAACCGGTCGCTCACCGGTCGTGGCGCAGCTCGGCGCGGCGCTCGCCGCGGACGAGGTCGACCGTCAGGCGGGCGGGGCCGTCGCTGATCTCGATGGTGGTGTCGCCGAACCGGGTGGTGCCGAACGGGTTGCCGAACCGCTCGCCGCCGTGGAGCGGCACCTCGGTGCCCTCGACGGTCAGGGGGCCGGTCCAGGAGAACGCCAACGTCCCCTCGCTGGGCGACGCGTAGCTCACGTCGAAGCCCCGTGACACGCCGCCTCCGGTCCCGAGGTCCCGGACGTCGATCCGGGCTGCCGATACCGCCGCCACGAACTCGTCGAACGATCCCCAACCCTGAGCGTCGCCCACCTCGGCGATCCACACGTTGTTCGCCCCGCCGGGAGCGACCAGGTCGAACGGCTCGGTCAGCCCGTTGGTGAACGTCAAGGCGGGGTCGTGCGTGCGCCACTCGGTCGGCCGCCACGACCACAGGCCGACGTAGCCGTTGCCTCGGCGGCCGAACGTCCATCCCCCGCCCGCCGCGTCCACGTGGCGGACCTCGTCGAACCGCTCCGTGGGGAAGTAGGCGTGGGTGTACGGCAGGTAGCCGAAGGCGTCGAGCGGTGGACCGGTCGGCGCCGGGTACTGCGGCGCGTACATGTTGATCACCGCGGCGCCGTGCTGGGCGCTGCGGGGCATGGTGGCGGCGCCGCTCCAGTACAGGTCGGCGTCGACCCAGCGGTCGCCCGGGCGGGGCTCGTTGCCGGGGTTGGTGGTGAACACCACGGCGTCCTCGTCGAGCGTGGCCTGCCAGGCGTGGTACTGCCAGCCGAAGCAGCCGGGGCGGTAGTCCTGCGCCGTCGACAGCATGGCGTGGGGCGAGCGCCAGGTGATCGTGTCGACGTCGCGCAGCAGGCCGACGTTGATCTGGCACCGGAGGGCGTGGGCGAGCTGCGCGGCGACCCGGGGATCGCCGCCCGACGCGTCTGCCAGGGCGCGGAACGGCTGGAACAGCGCCGTCTCCCACAGGTCGTGGCGCTCGATGGTGGCCAGCGTGAGGGGCACGACCTGCCAGGCGGTGAGCGCACCCCGCTCCCACCAGAACGGCACGGTCTCGGGGTCGGTGAACGATGTGCCCGGGACGGGCGAGGTGGGATCGGCGGTGAACACCGCGTCGACGTCGAGGGGAACGCCCATGTGCTCGCGGTCGACGATGGTCTCCGGCGACCGGGCCACTCGCTCGATGACCGCCGGGAGGCGGTAGCGATCGGCGGCGGCCAGCGCGGTCGCGGTGGCGTCCGACCGTGAGGGGTAGGGCTGGTCGGAGGTGCCGAACGCCAGCTTGACCGTGCCGAACACGTCCTGGTCGGCGGCCCGGCTCTTGTCCTTCATGTACGACCGGCCGTGGGTGACGCCGACGTTGCCCTGCACCTGGTGGATCGCCAGGTCGTACAGGAACACGTCGAGCATGGCTGCCGCCCGCTCGGCGAGGTCAGGCTCGCCGACCTCGGTGAGCAGCAGCAGGGCCTCGACGTCCTCGCCGTAGTAGACGTCGGAGTGCCACTCGCTGAATCCCCACCTCGCCTTCTCGTCGAGCCACGCCTCGATGCGCCGGCGCCCCCGTTCGGCGTGGGTGCGCCCGGTCTCGCTGGTGATGGCGAACGTCTCGCGGGGCAGCGCCCTGCCGGCCAGGTACTCGAGGGCGTGGAAGATGATGCGGTGGTTCTCGGACCAGAACCACTTGTTGTCGACGATGCCGGCGGGCAGCGGATCGGTGTACCAGTAGCGGAAGCCGTTGAAGCGCCGCTCGATCGCGGCCCGCAGGTCGGGGCGCAGGTCGCGCCGGTGGCCGTACCACAGGGCCACGAGCCGCATCATGTCGAAGTCGCTGGTGTCCGTGTGGGTGTCGATCTTGGCGAACGTGGCGGTGAAGTCGTCCGGGCCGACGCTGGCGGGGTCGAACCGAAAGCGCCGATCGCGCTCGGCGCGGGTGAAGTGGGCGAGGACGTTGGCCAGCGAGGTTCTGTCGAGCTGCTCGGTCGCGAAGCGGAGGTACTCGTCCTGGCGCGCCCGCCAGACCCGACGGTCGACGTAGCCGTTCCCCGAGCCGAGCTGATCTGCGCGGTCGCCGCCGCCTACTGCGCTCCCGCCGCCAGCTCCGACAGGTCCGGCTGGTCGACTGCAGGCCATGGTCGTCGCCAGGAACAGCAGAACCACCGCAAGCGCTGCGGCTCGTCGCACGGCCGGCAACGTAGCCGCCCTCGTGGTTCTTGGCACCGATCTGGTTGCTGGGCAACCGATCCGGCACGGAGAACGGCGCGCCAGGCCCCTATGACGCGGGCTGCACCGGCCGGCGGGCGAGGGCGAAGCGGGTGTAGCTCCAGCAGGCGCTGCCCAGCATCACCAGCTTGGTGACGAAGCCGACCACGGGGTTGGCCAGCTTCTCTTCCTTCGTGCGGTGCCACAGCCCGGGGAGGACCTGGTCGCAGCGGCGCAGGTCCCGCTGGGCCACGAGGCTGTTGAGCGCGGCCTCCACCCGGTAGCCCCGGACGTCTCGCAGGTCGAGCTGCTCGAACAGCTCGCGGCGCAGCGCCCGCTGGCCGGTCAGGACCGGAAGTCCCTCGAGGAAGATGGGGTTGGCGACCGGCCCGCGGTCGAACAGGCCGCACGCCATGTCGGCATCGCCAGCGAGGACGCTGGCCACCAGCCCGTCGACGTGGTGGGGCCGGAGCCCCACGAGATCGGCGTCGAGGAAGACGATGACCTCGGCCCCGTCCGCCGCGGCGACACCGGTCCGCATCGCCTCGCCCTTGCCCGGCGTCGGTTCGTGGACCACCCGGGCACCGTGGTCGCCGGCGACGCTGGCCGTGGCGTCGGTCGACGCGTTGTCGACCACGATCACGTGGTCGACGAGCCGGGCGTCGAACGCCGCATAGACGACGGCTCCCACGGTTGCGGCCTCGTTCCAGGCGGGAATGATGGCAGCCACTCCAGTGGTGTCGGAGCACGCAGAGTGGCCGGGAGGAGACATGTGGTGCACCACTGTACAGACGCCGGGTCACCGCCGGTACCAGCGAAGAACGCGCCGCGCGCCCCGACGCCTGCCGCTAATCTGACGCCGCGTCATAACTGAAACACGTTCTCGACAGCGGGTGCGTCCCGGGCAGCCAGCGTCGAGCATCGACACAAGGGGGGACACGCCGTGCGTCACACCTGGTTGCACCGCTTTGCCGCACTCGCCGCGCTGGCCGTCGTCGCCGCCGCGTGTGGCTCGGACCGCGGTGACGACCCGACGGCGGCCGAGGACACCGGCGACGAGGCAGGCGGTAGCGACACCACCGCCACCGACGGCGAGGGCAGCGGTGACGCCGTGATGTTCGGGGACCTCGAGTCCCCGTGCGGCGAAGCCGAGGACGACAGCGACGCCGCCGCGGCCGGCGCCGCCGAGCAGGGCGTCACCGACTCCGAGATCGTCATCGGCTACGGCGACGACGCGGGCTTCGCCACGTCGCCGGGGCTCAGCCACGAGGCGTCGGACGCCATCGAGGCGATGATCGACTGGTGCAACGACCAGGGTGGCATCAACGGCCGCCAACTCGTCGGCAACTACTACGACGCCGCCATCACCGACGTCGTCAACGCCACGACCCAGGCGTGCGGCGAGGTCTTCATGCTGGTGGGCGATGCCTGGGCGCTCGACTCGGGCCAGGAGGAGACACGCCTCGGCTGCGGATTGCCGGCCGTGCCCACGTACTCGGTCAGCCCCGAGTTCGCCAACGCCCCGCTGATGTACCAGGCGGTGCCCAACCCCGCGGACATCTACCCCGGCGCGTGGGCCGCCCAGCTCGCGGAGCTCTTCCCCGACGAGATCACGCGGGCCACGGTCATGTACGGCAACTTCGCCGCCACCATCGACACCAAGGACAAGGTGCTGCAGGTCTTCGACGATTACGGGTTCCAGTGGCTCGACTGCCCGATCGAGTACAACATCGCCGGCGAGCCCGACTGGAAGCCCTTCGCCCAGCGGCTCAGCGACTGCGGCGCCGAGGTCGTCTACTACTCGGGCCAGCCCTACCCGCTCATGCAGAACCTGCTCGACGACGCCGCCCAGGTCGGGTACGACCCCATCTGGCTGGCCGAGTCGAACGCCTACCTGCAGTCGTTCGCCGACTGGAACGCCACCGGCAACGGCGACCGCGTCTACCTCCGCACGTCGTTCACGCCCTTCGAGCAGGCCGACAGCAACCCCGCCACCCAGCAGTACCTCGACATCGTCACCGAGCACGGCGGCGACACCAGCCAGCTCGGCGAGCAGGCGACGTCGTCATTCCTGCTGTGGGCCACGGCGGCCAAGGAATGCGGCGCCGACCTGACGCGCCAGTGCGTGCTCGACGAGCTGTCGCAGGTCACCAGCTGGACCGGTGGTGGCCTGCACGCCGAGACCAACCCGGGGGAGAACCTGCCGCCCGAGTGCTCGATGATCCTCAAGCTCGAGGGGACGGCCTTCGTGCAGGTGCACCCCGAGGAGGAGGGCGAGTTCTACTGCGACCCCGACAGCCGGGTGGAGCTGACGGGCCGGGTGGTCGACCAGGCAGAGCTCGACGAGAACCGCATCTCCACGAAGTTCCAGCCGCAGCAGTAGGGGCGACCCGGCACCCCCACCATGGAGACGTTCCTCCAGTACACGATCTTCGGGTTGGTGACCGGCGGGGTCTACGGCATCGCCGCCTCGGGCCTGGTGGTCACCTACACGACGTCGGGCATCTTCAACTTCGCCCACGGGGCGGTCGCGATGCTGGCCGCGTTCGTGTACTGGCAGGTGCGGTTCGACTGGGGCTGGCCGGCACCGCTCGCTCTGCTGCTCGTGCTCGGCGTGCTGGCACCGCTGCTGGGCGCGCTGTTGTACGGCGTGGTGATGCGAGGGCTGCGGGGGACGGCCGAGGTCACCCGCATCGTCGTGCCGGTCAGCGTGATGCTCGGCTTCCTGGCGCTGTCCACGTGGGTGTGGGACCCGACGCCCCGCCAGCCCCGGCTGTTCCTCATGTTCTTCGGTGCCGACAACACGGTGAGCATCGCCGGGGTCAATGTCACGTACCACGAGCTGCTGTCGGTGGTGCTGGCGGTCGTGATCGCCCTCGGCCTGCGGTTCCTTTTCTTCCGCACGCGCAGCGGCGTGGCCATGCGGGCCGTGGTCGACGACCCGGACCTGCTCGAGCTCAACGCCGGGCGGCCCGAGCGGCTGGCCATGCTGTCATGGGCGCTGGGGGCGTTCCTGGCGGCGCTGGCCGGCGTGCTCATCACCCCCATCCAGGGCACCGCCATGCGCGCCACGGACCTCACCCTGCTGGTGATCGACGCCTTCGCGGCCGCCATGTTCGGCCGGTTGCGCAGCCTGCCCCGGACGTTCCTCGGCGCGCTGGTGCTCGGCCTCGCCGGCAGCTACGTCATCGGTTACTTCCCGGCCGACGATTGGACCTGGACCGGCAACTTCCGCGTGTCGCTGCCCATGATCGCCCTGTTCGTGGTGCTGCTGTTCCTGCCGCAGGACCGACTGCGCGGCGCCACCATCCTGCGTACCCGGGAGCGGTTCCGCCTGCCCAGCGTCCGCAGCGCCGTGGTGGCGGGGCTGGCGCTGGTCGGCGTGATGTTCCTGGTGCGCGAGATCCTGGCCCCCACCGCCCTCAACTACATGGCGTTCTCGATGACGGCGGCGGTCATCGCGCTGTCGTTGGTGCTGCTCACCGGCTATGCCGGCGAGATCAACCTGGCGGTGCTGTCGTTCGGGGCGATCGGGGCGATCGTCGTCCACCACTACGGCATATCGGGCAGCGGCAGCGACGCCCGCTCGACGCTCGGCGGCTACGTGCTGGCGGCTGTGGTGTGCGCGGTGATCGGCGCGCTGGTGGCGCTGCCGTCGCTACGACTGCGGGGCCTCTACCTGGCGCTGTCGACGATGGCGTTCGGCGTGTTCGTGTCCAACATGGTGCTGCGGGAGATCACGGAGCGGAAGCTGCCGCTGCTGCACACCGAGTTCAGCATCTTCCCCAGCGGCAACCTCACGGTGCCCCGTCCGAAGATCGGGCCGCTCGACCTGGCGGCCATGCCCACCTTCCTGATGGCCGTGACCGTCCTGTTCGCCGTGATCGGCGTGGGGCTGGTGGCGTTGCGGCACAGCAGCTACGGCCGCCGGCTCACCGCGCTGAAGGACAGCCCCGCCGCCTCGGCCACGCTGGGGCAGAGCCCGGTGGCGCTCAAGCTGTCGGTCTTCATGCTGTCGGCCGCCATCGCCGGCGTCGGCGGGGCGCTCATGACGTCGCAGCTGGGGTCGGCCAACCTCGACCGCTACGACATCTTCCTCAGCCTGTCGCTGCTCATGCTCACCGTCGTGGGCGGGATCGGCTACGTGAGCGGGGCGCTGTTCGGCGGGATCCTGTTCGGGGTGGCGTTCGTCGCCCTGCAGAACACCTTCGACAAGCTGGGCGTCGACTATCCGGACGCGGAGGGGCTGTTCGACTTCCTGGCCCGGTTCACCACAGTGATGCCCGCACTCATGGGCGTGAGCATGGGCCGCAACCCGACCGGGGCGGTGGAGCAGGTCGTCCGGGAGTTCGGTGCGCTGCGCCGGGTGAAGCCGATCTTGGTGGCCGGTTGCGCCGCCGTGGCGGTGGCCTACCTGCTGACCCGCAACGACAGCATCAGCAACTGGTGGTTCGTCGTGATCGTCGGGGTGGTCGTTGCCGCCATGCCCTTGGCGGCCAAGCGGCTGGCGCCGGCGCCGGGGCTGGGACCGGCGCCGGCGCCGGCGGGTCCTGCGTCCGCCGATGGGGGGGACGAGATGCCGCTGGAGCTGGTCGGGGTGAGCCGGCCGTTCTCGCCTGCCGATCGGGAGAGGCTCGACCGCGAGCTGGGCCTCCCCGTGGGGGGCCGATAGCCCGATGGCGCTCCTCGAGGCCCAGGAGATCACCGTGCGGTTCGGCGGCAAGGCGGCGCTCAACCGCACATCGCTCGCCGTCGAGCCGGGCGCCATCACGGGCCTCATCGGCCCCAACGGCGCCGGCAAGACCACCCTGTTCAACGTGGTGTGCGGGCTGTTGGCCCCCCAGGGCGGACGGGTGGTCCTGGACGGCACCGATATCACGTCGGCCCCACCGCATCGCCGGGCCCGCCTGGGACTGGCCCGCACGTTCCAGCGGCTCGAGCTGTTCACGTCGTTGACGGTGCGCGACAACGTGCGGGTGGGTGGCGAGATCCGTAACCGGTGGAGCGCTCGGCGGTTCGGTGGGTTTCGGCGCGGTCACGCCGACGCCGGCGACGAGGCCGACCGCATCATCGAGCTCACCGGGCTGGGCGCCATCGCCGATCGCGAGGTGTCGGAGATCCCCACCGGCCAAGCCCGTGTGGTGGAGCTGGCGCGGGCGCTGATGACCCGCCCGTCGGTGCTGCTGCTCGACG
>OCZV010000490.1_pt1 | contig 14262 bp, 12 predicted proteins | sample 1539051 | NCBI WGS metagenome assembly OCZV01 (sample SAMEA3113581, study PRJEB22503) | soil metagenome
AAGCTGCTCGAGAACACCTTCCGCCACGTCAACATCGCCCTCGTCAACGAGCTGGCCATGTTCGCCAACGACCTGGGCATCGACATGTGGGAGGCGATCGACGCTGCTTCCACCAAGCCGTTCGGCTACGTCCGGTTCTCGCCCGGGCCAGGCGTCGGCGGGCACTGCCTGCCCGTCGACCCCAGCTACCTGTCGTGGCAGGTGCGGCGCCGACTCGGCCAGAGCTTCCGGTTCGTCGAGTTGGCCAACGACGTCAACGACGGCATGCCCGACTACGTCGTCCGGCGCGTGACGGTGGCCCTCAATCGGCAGGGCAAGGCGGTGCTGGGCAGCCGGATCCTGCTGCTGGGCGTGTCCTTCAAGCGCAACGTCGGCGATTGCCGCGAGGCGCCCTCGCGCCGCATCGCCCGCCTGCTGTCCGACCTGGGCGCCGATCTGCGTGCGACCGACCCCCATGTCGTATTGGGCGAGTTCCCGCCCGGCACGAACCCGGTGGAGCTAACTCCCGACGAGCTGGCCGGGGCCGATGCGGTCGTCGCGCTGGTCGACCACGACGCCTTCGACCCCGGCATGGTGGTGGAGCATGCCCGCTACGTTCTCGACACCCGGGGGTGGCTGCCGATCGGGGACAACGTGGAACGACTCTGATGCGGGTCGTGGTCACGGGCGGCGCCGGCTTCATCGGGGCGAACCTGTGCCGTCACCTTGCAGCCCATCCTGAAGTGGGAGAAGTGGTGGTCGTCGACGACATCTCGTCGGGAGAGCTGGCCAACCTCGACGGGGTGGGTGTGGAAACCATGATCGGGTCGATACTCGACGACGCCGTGCTGGATGCTGCTCTGTACGGGGCCTCGTCGGTGGTCCACCTAGCCGCCCGGCCGTCGGTTCCCCGCTCCATCGCCGACCCGGTGGGCTCCCACGAGGTGAACGCCACGGGCACCATGCGGGTCCTCGAAGCGGTGCGACGCCACGGCGTGCCTCACGTGGTCGTGGCCTCGTCCAGCTCCGTCTACGGCGCCAACCCCACGCTCCCGAAGCACGAGGACCTGGCCCCGGCGCCGCGCTCGCCCTACGCCGCGTCCAAGCTGGCTACCGAGTCCTATACGTTGGCCTGGTCCCAGGTCTGGGGTTTCGACGCCCTGGCCTTCCGCTTCTTCAACGTGTTCGGCCCGCTCCAGCCCGCCGGTCACGCCTATGCCGCCGTGATTCCAGCCTTCGTAGACGCGGTCCTCGCGGGCCGGCCGGTGGAGGTCCACGGCGACGGTCGCCAGACGCGCGACTTCACCTTCGTGGACAGCGTCTGTGAGATCCTCGCCCAGGCTGTCACCCGGCGAGTGAGCTGCGACCGGCCCGTGAACCTTGCCTTTGGAGGCCGCGTCGACCTGCTGTCGATCCTCGACCTGCTGGAGCACATCCTCGGCCACCCGGTCGCCCGCAATCACGTCGGCCCCCGCCCCGGTGACGTGCGCGACTCCCAGGCAGATCGCACCCGCCTGGAAGGCCTGTTTCCGGGTGTCACTCCCGTGCCGCTCGAGGAGGGGCTCCGCCGTACCGTCGACTGGTTCCGCGGCCGTGCCTGACAGGTCTAGACACCCCTGGCGCGGGATGCAGGGACCACGGCGCACTAGGACGCCTCGGAGCATTGCGGGAGGACGCGGGCTGTGTCACGTTCCAGGAGCGTGCTGGCAACGAGGGCGGCAACGCCCGTGCCGGCCGCCACCGGCAGCGCCACGCGCAGCTCGGCGGTGATGCCCGCGACGCGCGACGCCACAGCCACGGTCGAGATGTGGGCGGCGACGGCCAGCAGCGGTTGGGGGATCATCCGACGACCGGCACGGGTGACCAACGGGCTGGGCCGCTGTCTGGGTGGCCACCGGGCGGCCAGGTACCGGCCCACGGGCAACGTGATGATGAGCCCAAGGCAGGCCACGGCCCCGACGATCGCCGGCTCCCGGCCCTGAGCCCCGACGGCCGCCACCCACACCATCAGGGCCGTTGTGGCGGCAGCGCCGACTTGGCCCAGGCGGGCCCGGCCGAGCGGCCAGCCTGCCAGTGCTCCCGACGTGCTGGCCCCGAGCAATGCCGCCGCCTCCCTCGTGTTGGGCACAGCGGCGAAGACCCCGGCCGCCGTGATGGCATAGAGCCCCGGCGGCAGCCCGGTGGAGCCCCAGGTGGCGTCGGTGCGCGCGGCCGCGATGGGCCCGAGAGTCGCCCCGGTCACGACGACGGCGCGGACCCATCCGACCGACGAGGCGTCGATGGCGAGCAACCATGCGAATGGGACTGCGGCCAGCGGCGTGACCGCCCGCCGGGCAAACGACCCGGCGGTGGCCGTGAGCTGCCGGGTGGCAAGCACGCAGGCGGCCGTCACCCCGCCGAGCCCGAGGAGGACCCCGGCGGTTGGTGCCCGTGACGGCCAGATGGCCCCCAGTGCCGCCGCTGCCATCAGCACTCCGGTCACGGGTCCGCGACCGCCAGGGCTCGAGCGGCGGTCCCGGGATGCCATGGCACCGGCGAGCACTAGGGCGACGACGCCGGCGCCCAACCCCCAGACGAACTCCTCGACGGGATACTCGCTCACCCGATCAGCTGCCGGCGGGGACGCTGGCGCCAAGTAGGCCCGCACGCAGGAGCCGGCCGATCGTGGCCGACACCGTCGACCGGTCCAGGTCAGCTTCGTCCGCGGCTAGGAGCACGGCCTCGACCAATCCGGCGTCACCGGGGTTGCGCCCACCGCCCAAGCCAGCGGCCGCCGCCCTACGCCACACAGCGGCGGCGGCTGGGTTGAGGACGTGGATCTTGCCGCTTGGCTGGTGCAGAACCGCCAGGCCGTCGCCCAGGGCCACCGTGGTCGTAGCGTCGGTTACGGGAGCCAACACGTCGACCGGCGCCACCGGCCGGTCCGAGGCCCTCGACGCCCGCTCGACGGCGGCCACCGCCTGCGTGGCGTCGCCGTAGGTGAGCTGGCTGGCGGGGCACGCCAGGGCGACCCCAGCCAGCCAGGCCAGAGCTGGCCTTCCGAGCACCCCCAGATTGGTGGCGTGGGCGGCCAGGGCGAGGAGCGCCCACCTGGCATCGAGCGGCACCTCCGACACATCGGCGCCTGGCTCGTAGCGGGGGAACACGAGAGCAGCCGGGGCCGTCGGCCCCGCCGCGACGGGCCCCAGCGACGAGGCGGGCACGAGCAGCTCGGCCGAGAGGCCCAGGGGCTTGGCGTACGGGGTGATCGTGCCGGTGCGCCGGTCGACCGCGGCAAGTTCGTCGGACAGGTACGACAGCCCCGCGCGCAGGGAGGCCGCCGTGAGGGTCGACTTGCCCACGCCGGGCCCGCCGGGAAGCAGCACGGCGCCACCGGACGGGCCGGCGACGCACGCGGCATGAAGCAGCACGTGTTCGGTGGACTCGCCGGCGATGGCGTTGAGGCGCCAGATCACCGTGGCCACGGCGACGCTGGGGTCGATTCCCTGCCGGACCAGATGACCGTCGTCCCACAGGTCGAAGCCGCGCTCGGTCGGGCGCAGGGCCAGCTCCCGGTCACCACCCTTGGCCGGCGGCAGATCCGCGACGACAGTGCGGAGCTCCGCCAGGACAGGTGGTGGGGCGGCGATCGACACGGCGGTGCCCAACGCGTCCACGGCGAGGGCGCTCACGTCGTTCTGGTCGTCCTCGGCGAGGGCGCAGTGAAGGCCCATAGGGCGGCGGCGCCGACAGATGCGATGACGACCGCCACCAGCGTCACGCCGGGGCCGGCTGCAAGGGTGCTTGCAACCAAGCCCAAGGCGACGAAGGCCCCCTGGGCCCCGGCACACGCCAGCGCGGAGCCTTGGCTGGACCATCCGAGGTCGACGAGCTGGTCGTAGACGTGGCCCCGGTCACCCTGGAACAGCGGCCTGCCCGCCCGGAGCCGGCGCACGATGGCGATGGTGGTGTCAGCGACGGGCACGGCCACGAAGAGCAGCGCGCCTGCGGTCGTCGCTGCTCCTTCGTCGGTAGTGGCGGTGAGGGCCAACAGGAGCGCGAGGGCCGTACCCACTAGATAGCTGCCGGCGTCACCGAGGTAGATGCGGGCCGGTGGGCGGTTCCAGACGAGGAACCCCAAGAGGGCGCCGGCCAGTGCCATCGCAGTGCTCCTGGCATCACCGTCGAGGACGACCGAGAAGCCCAGGGCCCCCAGTGCCGCCACCGAGGTGGCCAGACCGTCGAGACCGTCGAGCAGGTTGACGGCGTTCAACAGCGCCACCGTGGCGATCACCGTCGCCGCGGCGCCCGCCGGGGAGATGGTGCCGGGCAGGGCTACCGCCGCCGTCGCGCCGATGACGACCTCACCGGCGAGCCGCAGGCGCGCGGGGACGTCGGCGACGTCGTCGGCCAGCCCCAACACGAGCGCCAGCCCCAGCGGTACCAGGAGCGCAGGTTCCGCCCATGCCACCGGCCCCGCCAGCCCGGCGAAGACGGCGACACCGCCGAGATAGGGCACGGGCCGGGTCTGGACCTTGAGGGGCCCCGGCCGATCGATCACGCCGATGCGGACGGCCACCCTCGCTGCGACGGGGGTCGTTAGGACGACCAGCGCCGCGGCGACGATCAGGGCCATACCAGGACCTCCTGGGGGACGCCGGCGTGGACCTCCGTCCGGGTTCGCCGGCGAAAGCCGGCCCGCTCGTACATGGCCAGCGCAGCATCGTTCCCGACCGCGGTGACCACCCGGGCGGACCGTGTGCCACCCCGAGCGAGCTCGTGGAGGGCGGCGGCGAGCAGGGCGCCGCCGATGCCCCGGCCCCCGGCGTCGGCGGTCACCGCGATGGACAGCACCTCGGCGTCGGGCAGCTGACCGTCACCGTCGCCGGCGCTCCCGTAGCGCAGCGTCTCCCACACCCGTCGAGGCGCCCGCAGGACGGCCGGGGCGGCCGCCAACCCTGCGACCAGGGCATCGTGGCGGATGAACTCACCGTAGAGGCGCCGCGTGTTGGTGGCGGCGGCCACGAAACCCACGATCCGCCCTCCGGACTCTGCGACCAGGAGCAGCGCATGCGGGGACAGGGCGATGCGGCGGTAGAGACGGGTCAGGAATCGGGGGCCGAGCGTGGCGAGGAAGCCCTCTCCGATCCGCTCGGAGTGGAGTCCGGCGACGGCTCGGGCGTCGTCTGTCCCCCCCGGTCGCACCAGCGGGCTCATCGTGCCGGCAGCCCTGCGGGTGCGACCACTGGCGTCGGTGCCTGAAGTCCGGCCCGGGCCAGCAGGCGTCGGTAGGTCGCGAGGGTGAGGTCGACGCACCGCCGCTGGTCGAACTCGCTCAGCGCCTTGCGCCGGGCCGCTGCCCCGAGGCGCTGCCGGTCGCCTGGGTCGTCGGCCAGGCGTGCGATGGCGGCGGCCAGGGCTTCGGGATCCCGAGCCGGGACCAACAGGCCGGTGATGCCGTGGTCGACGGCCTGTCGGCAGCCTCGGATGTCGGTGGCCACGACGGGCACGCCCATGGCCGACGCCTCCATCGGAGACCGGGGGAACCCTTCGCGGTGGGACGCAAGGATATGGATGTCCATGCCCGCGTAGAGGCGGACCATGTCGTGGCGGGCACCCAGGAACCGGACGCCGCCCCGCTCGGCGGCCTCCCGGTCCTGAGCGGTCAGGGCGTCGGACTTGTCCGGTTCCTCGGGCCCGATGACAGCCACGCGGACCTGCGGGAAGCGTGGGCGCAGGCGGGCGGCGGCCTCGAAGACCTCCGGGTAGCCCTTCTCGCGGACCAGCCTGCCGACGAGCCCCACAACGACGTCGTCGACGGTGGTCGCTCCGAGGTCCCGCCGGGCCGCGGCCCGGTCGTCGGCGGAGACCGTGCCGGGATCGAAACGCTGCAAGTCGATGCCGTTGCCCAGAACCGCCATGCGGTCAGCGGGCACCCGCATCCGTCGGAGGGCGGTCAGGTCTTCCGGATTTTGGAGGAGCTCGGCCTGCGAGCAGACGGCGGCCAGCCGTTCGAGGCCATAGACGGCAGCCCGCTTAGGCCAAGGATCCTCTGGGAGGGCGAAGAGGCCGTGGACCGTGTTGACCACCACCGGGACCCCGGCGAGCCGGGCGGCCAGCCGACCGTAGAGGCCGGGCTTGGGGTTGTGGGTGTGGACGATCGCAGGGCGGATGCGGCGGAACAGCGCCACCAGCTCGGCCATCGCCCGGCCGTCCTCGATTGGCGCCATGGCCCGGGTTGCGTGGGCCAGGGGCAGGTGCTCGACGCCACGGCGCCCCAGCGCCTCGACATGCGGGCCCGGTGCGGAGGCGCCAATCACCTGGTATCCGGCCCGGCGGATGGCCTCGAGCTGAGGTCCCAGCAGCAGCTCGAGGCTCATGTCGGTTGTGGTCACGTGGACCACCGTGGGTCGGGACGACCTCATGTCGCTGCCGCCAGGCTTGCCGGCCGGCCACGGCTCGGAGCCGACCGTGGCATCGCCCGGACGGCGAGAAGCACGAACAGTGCCGGCAGCACCAGTGACCGCTGGCGCACCAGCAGCCCGAAGTTGGCGAACGACGAGAAGGTTGCTGCGTAGAGGATCGTGAGCACCCAGCAGAAGAGGAGGAAGGGCGTGGACCGGGCACGGGACAATGCCGTGCGGAGCGATGGGAGGCGGGAGACGATCAGCCCTGCCAGCGCCGCCGACTCGAGCGACGAGAGCAACTGGAAGGCGCTCTCGGTCTCCCATGGGAAGGGGCGGAGCAGCACCGTGACCGCCCCCTGCGGCAGATGGATGGGGTTGAGGGAGTTGCCGTCGTTGTCGAACTCCGAGCCGCCGATCGTGCTGCGTTCGGTTTGCTCGTCGAGCTCGGCCTCGATCGACGACAGCGATAGGTCCTCCATGCCGAGGAACTTCGCACCCTGGCTGACGGTGAAGGCGGCGAGGAGCACGATCGCGAGCAGGCCGATGGGCCGCGCCAGGAGGGAGCGCACCCCGTGATCGTCGGCCCGCACCCGGCCACCCACGTAGGCGCACCCGGCGGCGACCGTCACCAAGGCCAGCAGGTGCGGTCGCACCACCCAGAGGGGCCAGCCGCCCGCGATTCCCAGGACCATTGCTCGCATGAGCCGCTGGCGGAACAGATGAGCCGTGCCGAGGGCGACCGTGCCGAGGCCGAGCTGCATCAGCGCCTCCTTGCCGATGGACGCCGGCCAGAAAGTGATGCTCGGGGCGAACAGGACCAAACCCAGGTACAGGCGCTTGTGCACACCAGGGACGGCCTCACTGGTGGCGCGGTACCAGAAGTAGGAGCCGACCAGCGCCAAGAGCCCGAACACGAAGAAGCCGGTGACCATGTTCGACCCGAACAGGTAGTAGACGACGCCCGTGAACCACCGCAGGAAGTTGGTGCGGCGCAGGTCGGGAAGCTCCGGCGCCGTGCCGTCGCCCAGCCATGCCGCCGCGAAGTCGCGTCCGTAACGGTCGTATCCCGTGGCGTCGCCGACGCCCTCGTAGCCCTGGACCAGCGTCAGGTAGGACAGGTAGGAGGCCGTGATCTTCGCGAGCACGGCCACGACGAGCCACCGCCCCACCCAGGCCTCGTCGGGGCGCCGGCGGGCGATGCGCCGCGACGCCGCGCCTGCCAGTAGCAATGCCGCCAGCGGCACCAGCGCGACGCCGACCCTGTTCGCCCCGAGTTGGGAGCTGATGGCCGTTATGGCCAGGAGCGCAGCGCCGGCGAAGCCGAACGCGAGGCCATTGCCGGATGGTGGCGCCGTGCCCGTCCCCTTCGTGGGGTCGGGGCCGGCGGCCGACGTGCTGGCCGGTGGTCCGGAGCCGTCGTCGTCGTCGTCGCCGTCACCGTTCCCCCGCCTATCCCCGTCGTCACCTGCATCACCGGCCGGCCGATGGGGGCTACGACCGTTGCTGCCGTTGGCCGCACCCTGCCGCGGCGGCCGAGCGCGGGTCCAGGCATCCTGCCGGGTGGGTGGGGCTGCGCGCTCGATGGCCTGGGTGCCCGTCGGCCGGTCGACGGTGCGCAGCCGGGGCGACGCCGGTCGCGTGTCGAAGGCGACTGTGTCCAGCGCACCAGGAGACGCGGCCGGCAGGGCCGGTGTCGCTGCACCGGCGGAAACCTGACCGTCTGACCTGTCGGACGAGGCGGCCTGAGACAGGTCGTCCTGGCGCTCCTCCCGGGCCCGCTGGTACAGCGAGCGCCAGCGGCGGCCATAGAGGCGGGGCAAGGGCGCGTCGCCGTGCGCCCAGTGCAGGAACTCCGCCGAGGGGGCGACGAGGGAACGCGCGAGCGTGGCGCGTCGCCGCAGGTCGCCACGGCGGAGCTCCTCCAGGCGACTGCGGGCCGAGCGGACCTGCTCCGACGCCGGGGCACCGAGGTCCGCGCGGTGGGCGAGGGCAGCCAGGGCGTTGGGAAGCCCGAGGCCGAGACCGTCGCGGGCGGCGCGCAGCCCCAAGCCCACGAGCTCGGCGACCTGCCAGCGGAGGGCCAACTCGCCTGCTACCACCGGATCGAGCGAGGGATGGTGGGCGACCTCGGCGATGTCGCGCAGCGACAGGGGCCGCGCCAAGCCGTCGCCGACGACGGCGTGGAGGGCGCACTCCACGAGGTGGGCCTCCCACGACGGTGCAGGCACGGCGTGGGGGCCGACGGCGATCTGCCGGCGATCGGCCAGCAACTCGTGCACGTCGATGTCGTCCCCGGCGTTGCCGGCGGCGAGCGTGCGGTGGAGATCGATGACGACCCCACCCGGGTGCTGAAGCGTGATGGCCTTCCCGACACGGGCCTCGTACCCCGGGACCGGCTCCGGGCGGGTTCGCTGGTACCCGTAGGTGGCGAAGACCGACATGGCGTGGGCCACCCGCTCCCCGGGCACGAGCACGTCGAGGTCGGTGAACGGCCGCAGCAGCGGGTCCGGGTAGGCCGCGTGGGCCAGGACCGGACCCTTGAGCACCACCGCACCGAGGTGGTCGAGCGCGGGCGCCAGCCGGATGAGCTCGCTCTCGAGCTGCACCGCCCGGACGGCCTCGGAGTCGAGCTGGCGTTGCAGGCGAGCGGCGATCCCGCCGTCGATGTCCACCAGCCCGGCCGCGGCGCTGGCGGAGAACAGCCCGGCCAGGCCGTGGGCGATCACGGCGTCGAGGTGGGCGTCCCATCCGTCCCGCGGCGGGGGCGCCGCGCCCGGCACGCCCGCCCGGGCAATCGCGAGCAGGAGGGGGTCGATCTGCGTCATGGCGCCGGCTCGGCCAACCCGGCGCGGACGAGCGTCTCCGCGAACTCGAGGACGTGGGGCTCTACGGTGCTGGCGGCTGCACCAGTGCGCTGTGCCAGCCGGGTGGCGGCTTCCCCTAGCGTGAGCCCTGCGGCGAATGAGCTCCACAGCTCGGGCCCGCTGCCCGTCAGGCGTTCGACGGGCCGGGTCGCCCCACCGGAGCTCACCAGCAGGTCGGGCCCCAGCCGGCGCGTGGCGCTCGGCGGCAACCGGAGCCGGTCAGAGGGCCTGAGCGCCTGCGACCCCTCCACGGCGGTGGAGCTAACCCTTCCCGTCGACCACGGCGACGCCGAACGGGCTCGCGCCGGCCAGCTCGAGCTTCGCCGCCGCCTCGCTGGCCTGTTGCTGCGTGACCTCGCCGGTCTCGACGACCCAGAGGACGCTGCGCGTGCTCCAGGCCAGGATGGTGGCAGAGGGCTCTTCGAGGATCGACGGCGCCGCGATCACGGTCACGTCGACGCCGGCGTCGGCAAAGGCCCGGAGCAGCGGTGGAAGACCGTCGATCAGCGCATCGGACTCGGCTGCCCCGTGGGGCAGGATTCGCAGATTATCCACGGGCGTGGGCTGGAGCTGGTGCGGCACCTCGCCGTTGAGGCGCCCCGTGTACGCCAGGGCCAGGAAGTCGGGGAGAGTGAGCGCGCCCTCGGGAGCAGCGGCGTACCAGGACTGCCGGGAGTGGGTGGGCACCAGAGCCACGCGCAGGCCGAGGTCCGCGAGGGCGGCGGCGAAGTTCGCCGCCACGCTGTCCTGCATCTGGCCGACCGGTGCGGTCACGACAATGGCGCGCGGCAGTTGGTCGGTTGCCACGCTCGCCGTGGCGAGCGTGCGGTAGGCGTGGCCGCCGGGGGAGCCCGGGCGTGCCAGGGTCGTGAGGTGGGAGGCGGGGGGTGCGGGGATCGTCGACAGTACGGGCGCGGCCAGCGCGGCCGCGGCGGTGTGGCTATCGCGGATGGAGTAGTCGACCCGGTCGAGGAGGACGGGCACGCCGAGCGCCAGCAACGCCGCTGCCGCGACGGCAACGCCGATGGGGATCAGCGGGGAGGGAGGTCCCGGCGTGATCTGCTCTGGCGTGACCCGCTCGACGATGTCGGCGTAGGACTGTGGCACGAGGGCGTCGGTGCTGCTCTGCGCGTAGTTCCGCCGGGCGGTCTCGATCCTCTGGAGCAGGTCCCAGCGCTCGTAGACCAGGAACTGGGTCTCCAGTGGGGTTGTCGCCGGGAGCTGGACGCCGAAGGCATCCTCTTCGGTATTGGCGCCGGGATCGTCGTCGACCGGCTCCGCGGTGTCGGGGAGGCTGGCCAACAGCTCGGGGTCGATCCGCCGCAGCTCGGCTTCGACCTCGGCGAAGCGCTCCTGGAGCCGAGCCAACGCCAGCTGGGCGCCTTGGCTCTCCCCACGCGATCCGGACGCGACCGACTCGCGACGCGCCCCCATGTAGGCCGAGGCGTAGCTGTTGGCGAGGTCGCGCGCCTGCTCCTCGGTCGGGGCCGCTGCGCTGAGGATGAGGATGTCGCCCCTCTCGTTGGACCCGAAGTCGAACGTGACGTCGTCCCGGGCGTCCTCGCCGAGCCCGGCGCTTGCAAGCGCCGCGCCGGTGACATCGGACGAAAGGGCGATGGCCGACTGGCCCTGCAGCAGCATCGGCGGCACGTCCTCGGGTAGGTTGCCCTCGTCGTCGCGGGCGGGCACGAGGATCTCGACGGACGCCTCCCAGCGTTCGGGGTCGCGGGTTTGGTCACGCAGGAACAGGAACGCCCCGAGCCCGACGGCGACGAGCAGGACGGCACCCACAGCCGCACGCCAGTGGCGCCGAATGGATGTGATGACGTCGGCAAGCTGCACGGTGTCCTCGATGGGTCTGCTCGGCGTGCCGTGGGGAGGGCCTCCCAGCCTGGGCTCCCCCGGGTCCCGCGTCCTCCAAGCTGCTGTGCGTAGCGCGGGTTACCATACCCGCCGCTGGTGGTCCTGTCCCGTGCGTCCTCCGACGCGGCGCGCTCGTCGCATGATTCCCGGTCCCGGAGGGACCGGCCCATTCGCGTGCTCTGGTTGGTGAAGGGGTTGGACCGGGGCGGTGCCGAGCGCCTGCTGGTGGTCAGCGCACGGAGCCGAGACCGTGAGCGCCTCGTGGTGCGGGCCGCCTACCTGCTCCCGCAGATGGATGGGCTGGTAGCGGAGCTGGAGGCCGAAGGGATACCTGTCGCTTGCCTCGGACGCCGCCGGATTCTCGACCCGCGTTGGCTCGGGAGCTTGCGGACGTCGCTGATCCGGACCCCGGTCGACATCGTTCACGCCCACAGCCCGGTCGCCGCCATCGGAGCACGCATCGTGGCACGCTCGCTACCTCGACGGGTGCGCCCGCGGGTGGTCTCCACCGACCACAGCCTGTGGGACAGCCACGTGACAGCCACCCGTTGGGCCGATGGCTTGACCAGCGGTCTCGACGACGCCCGCCTGACCGTGTCGGAGGCTGTCCGGGCCTCCCTGCCCACCCGGATCCACCGTCGTTCGTTGGTGGTGACTCCCGGCATCGATGTGGAGCAGGTGCGGGCGCAGCGTGCCCAGCGGACCGCTATCCGGACCGAGCTCGGGTTGGAGCCAAGCACGCTGGTCGTGGGCACGGTGGCCAACCTGCGACCGGTCAAGGCCTACCCCGACCTGCTGGCGGCTGCACTCGACGTGGTCCAACTGCTGCCTGACATCCGGTTCGTCGCGGTGGGGCATGGTCCACAAGCGGGGGAGATCCGCGCTCTGCACGCCAAGCTGGGGCTGGGTGACCGCGTGCTCCTCCTGGGGCACCGCTCCGACGCCGTGCGGGTCATGGCGGGCTGTGACGTCTTCGCCCTGGCTTCGCGCAGCGAAGGCCTCTCGGTGGCCATCATGGAGGCCTTGGCGCTCGGGCTCCCGGTGGTGGCCACCGACGTTGGCGGCATTCCCGAGTTGGTCCAGCACGGGCGCGAGGGCCTGCTGGTCCCTCCCGGTCGGCCCCGCGAGCTGGCCACCGCCTTGGTCACCGTCCTGACCGACGCCGAGCGCCGCCGCCAGATGGCGGAGGCGGCGGCACGGCGCGGGGCGGCGTTGTCCATAGACACCGCGGTACGACGGACCGAGGCCGTTTACCACCACCTCGCCGCGGCCGGTACGGCGCCACGTCTCGGGGCATTCCATGGCGTCGTCGGGACCCCGCCGACCTCTCGCGACGGATCCCGTCTGGAGTCAACGGAGTCTCTCGCCAACATCGGCGAGGCAACAGAGGGGTAGCCCGGGGCGATCAGGCGGGGACGGTCTGCGCCGGCTGCGCCGGGCGCTTCCCGACGGTCCACGCCTCCCGCCACCAGATGATCCCGTGCAGGGCGTAACCGGTGACCGTGCCCACCACCGCCCCACGCGGACCCGCTGCGGCGGCCCCGACCAGCAGGCCCGCAACCACGGTGACTCCCCCCACCAGCCGCGTGCGCACGAGGTCGATCGGTGAGCCGAGCACCTTGATGAGGTCGATGGCGGCGAAGGTGCTCAGCCGCAGTACCTCGCCGGCGGCAAGGAGGCCGACCAGCGATGTGGCCTCGCCCCAGGTCTCCCCGAACAACTCTGAGCCCCACCGATCCGGCAGAAGCACGAGGGCGGTCCCATAAACGGCAGCCGCGCTCGACAATGCCACCGCCAACTGCGCGGCGCGTTGGCGCGCCCGGGCTGGTTCGGCCCGCAGGCCGCCCAAATGGGCAAGGGTCAAGGTCCGCACACCGGCGAGGAGGTTGGCCAGCGGACTGAGGCTCAAGAACGCGACCCGCAGGGCACCGAACTCGTCGAGCGGGAACATGGCGCCGAGCAGAAGGAACGAGCTCTGCCACATTCCGTTCGACACGAGGAAGTCCGTGAGGAACCCGCCCGCTCTAGCGCGCTCCTCGACCCACCACCGACTGATCGCCACCGGCCGGAGTCGGAGGCGCTGGCGTAGGACGCCCACCAAGGCACCTGCCCCGGCGCCCCCCACCCAGGCAAGCACGAGCCGGATCGGGGTCGCTTCCCCCCAGGCCAGGAGCGTGCCCGAGACGACCGCCTGGACTCCCAACCACACGCCATCGAGGACGATCGCCTGGTCGACCTGTCCAACGCCGTAGGCGACGTAGCGGAGAAGATCCTGCGTGTAGACGAGCGGGGCGGCGAGTGCCATGAGCAACAGAAATCGGCCGGCCTCGCCGCTGACGATGGTACTGGCGCCCAGCAGGCCGAGCCCGGCCACACCACCTGCTGCCAGTGCGAGGAACAACCCGACGCTGGCGTCGCGCTGTGAGGCCGACCGCTCGGCCCGGCAGCGCAGGAGCACGACCTCTCCGATGCCAGCGCGCACCAGCCCCAGCAGGAAGCCGTTGGCGATCAGGGCGACACTCAGGGCCCCGAACGTGGCGGGGTCGGCCTGTCGGGCCACCAGCACCAGGAGCAGGAGCTGCGTGCCGCTGGAGAGCACCTGGTCGACCATCGCCCGGCCGGCTCGACCGACGAAGCGACCGACTGCGGTGACGCGGGCCCGATCGCTCAGCGTCGGTGGCGGGACCAGGGCGGTGTCGGTCGAGGAGGCAGCCAGGCGGCACCCCTGGGATTCAGGTCTCGGTCTGGGGGTCGGGCGGCTCGGAGACGACGGGGGTGGACTTCGGCTTGGCGTCGGCGCTCCAGAGCACGAGCGCGGCGCCTCCCGCGGTGGCGGCGAGCCCGGCGGCGGCGAGGCGGTCGAGGTCGGCGCCGGTGCGCGGCAGCTGGGTGCGACCGCCCGCACCGCCGGGCTCCGCGGCGCCGGGAGGACTCGCCAGATCGGTCGTCGGCGACTCGGGCTGCTGGGCCCCGGGCGGCTCGGGGGGTGGGCTGGTTAAGGCCTGAGCGTCGGCGGGGTCGACGGTGATGATCGTCGGCACGACGAACGCGCCGGTGCCCGCCGCCGCTGCCTTCCGCAGGAAGTCGCGCCGCGCGACCATGTCAGTTACCTCCCCGGCTGTGGGTCCCCGCTCCTCTTCCCCATTGACCGCGCAATGTAACAGGGCACG
>OCZV010000491.1_pt1 | contig 14249 bp, 14 predicted proteins | sample 1539051 | NCBI WGS metagenome assembly OCZV01 (sample SAMEA3113581, study PRJEB22503) | soil metagenome
CGGCTGTGGGTCCCCGCTCCTCTTCCCCATTGACCGCGCAATGTAACAGGGCACGCGCCGAGGCGGTCACGCGGTCCCGAGTGCCCGGCGGACCGCTGTCAATCACTCCTTGCGGAAGTACACCCCGACGCGATCGATGCGACGGAGCCGGGGCCTGATCCCTCGATCCGTGAAGAAGTCCTTCACCGCCTTCCGGCAAGGAGCCATCAGGCGGTAGTCGTCGACGATCACCCAACCTCCCGGCGAGAGCCGGTCGTAGAGGTGGACCAGGGGCACGATGGTCGATTCGTACATGTCGCCGTCGAGGCGGAGAACCGCCAGCGCCTCGGCATCGACCAGCGGCATCGTGTCGCGGAACCACCCCTCGAGGAACACCACCTGCTCGTCGAGCAGGCCGAACCTGTCGAAGTTCGCCCGCACCGCCTCGAGCGACACGGCGAGATCGGGAAGGGTGTGGAAGGTCGCGTCGGCGTCGGCGGGGAACTCCTCGCTCGGTGGCGGAAGGCCCTCGAAGGAGTCGGCGACGATGACCCGCCTGTCGGTCACGCCGTACGCCGCGAGCACCCCTCGGGCCAGGATCGACGCGCCGCCCCGCCAGACGCCCGCCTCGAGGATGTCGCCCGGGATTCCCTCGTCGATCGCCTGCTCGATGAGCGCTCGAAAGTTGTGGAGTCGCCGACGCCCCACCATGGTCAGGGCGGTGGACGGCCAATCGAACCCCTCGTCACGGTATGCGGGATTGAACGCCTCGATCGGCACCGGCGAGGTCGGCAGGGGTGGATCCTCGGCGCTGTAGCCCGTCAGGACATCCTCGAGCTCGTCGAGGTGCCGTGCTCGATCGTCCGCTGACGCGTGGTGGGCGGCGGGCGCAGACGACGGCTCATTCCCTGGCACTGCGGACCTCCACACGCCCCATCCCCCATCGCGGCTCTGAGAGCAGCGGCCAACGATACCAGTGCCGCCCTGGCGGTTGGCTGGGTGGCGTGGTGACCACCGCCCCGGCTTGGTTAGCATCGGCGGAGGTCCCTGGGGGAGGGTGGCGGCTGTGGAGTACGTGATGGTGCCGGTACCCGAGGAGCTCGCTCCGAAGGTTCTATCGTTCTTGACCTTCAAGGGCCATCCCGGGTCCGCCGCTGCATCGGAAGCGCAAGCGGACACGGCACCTCCTGCGAGCGAGGATGTCGACGCTGCCGGAGACGACGGCGGTCCGATCATCCGCGCCTTCGCCCGGCTTGACCATGCAAGCCGTGCTCTGGTCGAGGCGGTTGCCACCGCCGCACTGGAGGCGGACCAGCTCAGTATCCCCGAGGCCGCCAGCCGGGCCGGCGTCACCACCCGCGAGGCGCTCGGCATCCTCTTCGAGGTGAACAACATCCTTGGGGCGGAGGGCGCGCCAACGATGGCGTTCAACGACCGCGGCGCGACGACGCGTGGCGAATCCATGTGGGACAGCCACATCGTCGTGATGACGGAGCCGCTCGCCCGTCCGGTGGCGGAGCTCGCACGCTCTCGGACCATGGGCTGAGAGTCGTCTCGTCGATGCGGCTCATCTTCGTGGCGCCGAGCACGCGACACCCGAGCGGGGGGGTCGCGGTCATCTACGAGATGGCCGCCGCTATGGCCAGGCGCGGCCACGACGCCCACCTGTACCACGTGAACTTCTTCGGGGCGACGGCGTCCACCCTCGACGAGGTCGGCTGGTTCAGCTTTCCCGACGGGCTGACCCACTACTTCGCACCCGCCGGTCCCCGTGACCTGACGGCGATCCCCGATGGCGACGTCTTCTTCGGGTTCCCGTTCGACGGACGGATGGCGCCGCAATCGGGGCTGCCCGTCGTGCTCATCCAGGGCTACAGGATGCTGGGAGACGCCATCGAGCGCCATGCGTTCGCCGTGCCCTGCCCGAAGGTCTGCGTGGCGGGTTGGCTGGTCGAGGCCGGGCGCGAGGTGGGTGTCCCGGCGAACGAGCTCGTCCACGTTCCCATCGGCGTCCGCCACGACCGGTACCGGGTGACGCGACCGGTCGCGTCACGCCCACCGCGCCTGTCCTTCTGCTACAGCAGGCACACCCAGAAGGGCCCCGAGCTCGCCATCGACGTCATCACACGGGTCAAGCGCGCCGTGCCGGGGGTCGAGGTGGTTGCCTTCGGTGCCAAACCCCCCGAGCACGCGCTACCGGGCTGGGTCTCGTATGTCACTCAGCCGTCGCCACGGCGCCTCGTCGAGGACATCTACAACACCAGCCGTGTGTTCCTCTGCACGAGCAGAGTCGAGGGCTTCGGGCTCACCAACATCGAAGCCATGGCCTGCGGTGCGGCGCTGGTCACGACCGATAACGGTGGCTCGCGGGACTACGCGCTGCACGACGACACCGCGTTGGTCGCACCGTACGGTGACGTGGAGGCGCTGGCCGACCACGTCGTCGCGTTGCTCGAGGAGGACGACCGCGGCGTCGCGATCGCCAGCGCCGGCCGCGAGTACGTGGAGCGGTTCGACTGGGAGCGCAGCGCGGAGCTGCTCGAAGCGTTCCTCGAGCGCTACCTCGCCGATCCCGCCGCGTACGGTCACCGGGGCCGGCCGGCCTGAAGGCCTGGGTATGGCCATCGGACCCGAGGCGGCATCGGCGACGCCGACGGCGGCGCTGCAGGGTCGCCCGGATGCGAAGCGCGGCCCGGGAACGTTCGCGATCGGGCTCGCCCTGATCGCGCTGGCAGGCCTCGGGATCCGGCTGGGTTACGTCCTCGCCGGCGGCGCGAGCGACACGTCGGAAGACGGCCTCTACTACCACTTCGCAGCCAATCTCCTCGCCGACGGCGACGGGTACGTCAACCCGTGGAACGGGGTACCGACCGCGCAGCACCCGCCCGCGTGGCCCGCCATGCTGGGCCTTGCATCACTGGTCGGGCTCGACGGCCTGCTGGCTCATCAGGTGTTGGCATCCGTCGTCGGGACCGTCACGATCCCCCTGGTCGGCATGGCCGTGCGGCTCCTCGCCGGCACCCGTGTGGGGTTGCTGGCCGCGGCCATCACGGCCGCCAACCCGAACATGTGGGTACGGGAGCGCGAGCTGTTGGGCCAGACGCTCGTCTTCCCGCTCGTCGCCGTCGCGCTCGTCCTTGCCTACCGGTACTGGAAGATACCCCGGCTCATCACGCTCGCCGCGCTTGGCGGCATCTGTGGCGTGCTCGCGCTGGTGCACGCGTCGCTGGCACTCCTCCTCGTCCTGCTGCTCCCTCTCGTCAGCCTGCGAACGCCGTCGGGCCTGACGTCCACCCGCCGCCTGAGGCATCTCGTTGCCGCGCTGGGCATCGCCGGGGCCGCCCTGCTGCCGTGGATGGTGCGCAACACCGTGCGGTTCGAGCGCCCGGTCCTGTTGACCACGACCCCTGGCCTGAACCTCCGGGTGGGGACCTGCCCGGCTGGGTACTACGGGGAGCGGATCGGCTCGTTCGACCCTGACATCTGGCTCCCACCGGCAGCGGTCGGGCCGGGCCGCTGTTCGTACGTCGTGACGAGTACGAACGAGGCGGAGCAGGACGTCGAGCATCGCGCCCGGGCGGTGGCGTACATGCGCGAGAACGCCCCGCGAGTGCCGATCGTCGCCGCCGCCCGCCAAGGACGCATGTGGGGCGTGTTCCGGCCGTTCCAGACTGCGACGTTCGATCAGGACTTTGGCGGCGGACCCCTGGTCGTGTACCAGGCCGGGCTCGTGTTCTACTGGGCCATCATCCCGTTCGCGGCCGCCGGAGCCGTTCGCCTCCGTCGGAGGGGCGTGACCTTGGCTCCTCTGCTGCCGTTCTTCGTCGTGGCCATCGCAACGGCGGCGATCGCTTTCGGCACGTTCCGCTATCGCGCACCCGCCGAGGTGCCGATCGTCATCCTCGCCGCCGTCGGCGTCGACGCCCTGCTGAGCTCCTCGCGCCGTCACGACGCCACCGCGACCAGGAACGCCTCGGCCACCTCCTCGGCCTCCGCATCCGTGAACTCGGTGTAGAACGGCAGTCGCAGCAGCCGGGCGCTGATGCGCTCGCTCACGGGGCAGGGGAGTTCCCGGGCGGCGAAGCGTCGACCGCCGGGCGAGTCGTGCAGGGGCACGAAGTGGAACGTGGCGTGGATGCCGCGGTCGCGCATGCCTGCCAGCACCCGGTCGCGGGTCTCGGCGTCGGGCAGCAGCACATAGAACATGTGGTAAGCCTGCTCCCGATCGGGCGGCACGATGGGCAGCGCGTAGCCGTGGCGCTCGGCCTCGGGCCCGAGCATTCGCACGTAGCGGTCGAACGCCGTCCGACGTTTTGTCAGGACCTTGTCACGCTCCTCGAGCTGAGCGCACAGGTAGGCGGCGAGCACGTCCGCGAGCCCGAACGACGAGCCGGTGTCCTGCCAGGTGTACTTGTCGACCTCTCCCAGCATGAACTCACGCCGGTTCGTGCCCTTGTGGTACACGACGTTGGCGCGACGAACGTCGTCCTCACGGTTGACCACCAGGGCGCCGCCCTCGCCGCAGATGAAGTTCTTGGTCTCGTGGAAGCTGAGTGTCGAGAAGCGGCCGAAGCTGCCGAGCGGGCGGCCCCGGTACCGACCGAAGAGTCCGTGGGCGTTGTCTTCGACCAGCTCGGCGCGAGGCCAGCGCTGGACCACACTGCTGATGCCGGCGATGTCGCATGCCACGCCGGCGTAGTGGATGGGTACGACAGCGCGCACGGAGTCGTCCATGACCTCGTCCAGGTGGTTCGGATCGAGCCCGAGCGTGCGCTCCTCGATGTCGCAGAACACCATGCGGGCGCCGGCGCGCGCGAACGCGAGCGCCGTGGTGACGAACCCGAACGAGGGCACCACGACCGTGTCGCCGGGCCGGACGCCCAGCAGAAGCGCACTCATCTCGAGTGCGGCCGTGCACGAGGTCGTGAGCAGGACGTCCCAGGCGTCGAGCTCGTCGCGCAGCATCGAGGCGACGCGCATCGAGAACGGGCCCTCGGCCGACGTGTGGCCGCGCTCGACGGCGGAGCGGATGTACTCGAGCTCGCGGCCTTGGAGGCTCGGGCGATTGAAGGGGATCCGGACCGAGCTGCCGACGACATCGCCCGCCTGCGTAGTCGTGATCACGTCTCCTCCTGCGGCTCCTCGTCGAGCCAGCGGTGGAACAGGTACCGGGCCCGGCAGATACGGAACTCGCATCGCTCCAGGTACCGCAGCGGTGCGATGTTGCGCGCCGCGCAAGGGCCCGCCTCCACGGGACCACCCTCGGCCCATTCGAACAGCGCGACCAAGAGCGCGTCGGCGGCACCGGTACCAGGCCTGGTGACCCCCTTGATGTCGACCCGCGGCACCGGCGACCTCACGAAGGTGGCGACGCCGGTGATCCCCGTGTCGTCGTAGGCGATGTAGAGCGCGCGCTCGTCCGTGTCGCGGGCCGCACGCTCGATCCAGGCTTCGTGCATCCGCCGTGCCGCGTCGAGCCCGAAACGCGGGTCGGCGGCGTAGCGGCTCCAGGGCGCCAGCGTCTTGATGGCCGGCTCGAGGGCGGGTAGGTCGTCGGGCGTGCCCCGCCGCACCTTCGACTCGCTCGGTTTGGGCGTGAACGCCATCGCCGGCCGCTCGAACGTCAGCGCCACCTCCACCAGCCGGTGGCCGAACGTCTGGACGAGGTGGGCGGCGATCTCGTCGCTCGGGTCCAGGGAGCCGTAGAGGCAGGCGATCCCCTCAGCCCGCGCTTCGGCCTCGATGGCGCGCAGCCCCTCGGCGCTCGCCCCGGAGAGATCGGCCCGAGCGATCGGCACGCCGAAGAACTCGCTGTCCCAAGCCAGCCGTTCGATCAGGTCGGCCATGTGCCCCCGGCTCCCACGCTCGAGTCCCTCAGCAGCGGCGCACGATAGCAGCCTCCCGCGTGGGCGCCCCGGGCGACCGGTCGCCCGGCGCTCGTCGCGCGCCCGTCCCGGTCGGCTACGTTGCGCGCCCGTCCAGGAGGCCCGATGTCGACGCGGAACGAACAGCTCTCGCCGCCCAGGGAACGGGTTGTGCCGCGGCCGCTGGCGGACCGCACGCCAGACGAGCTCACGCAGCGAACGATCGAGAGGACCATCCGGAGTCGATCCCAGTTCTTCGAGCACGCGTTCGTCGCGCTGTCGTTCAACGGGATATCGGGCGACTACGCGGAGTTCGGCTGTTACGGGGGGACGTCCATGTGGTTGGCGTGGCGGGAGATCGTCGCCAACCCCGTGCGCCGCCACATGTGGGCCTTCGACTCGTTTCGCGGGCTACCGGAGACCGCGGATCCGCGGGACGATCACCCGGCGTGGATTCCCACCACGATGTCCATGAGCCTGGACGCCTTCCATGCCGCGCTGGCGGCGCGCGGCGTGCCCCGGGACGCGTACACGCCGGTCGAGGGGTACTTCGCGGAGTCGCTGCCTCGCCTGGGGCGCGACGGCCCACCCGGCGACATCGCGCTCGCGTACATCGACTGCGACCTGTACTCGAGCACGGTGACGGTCCTCGAGTTCCTGGAGCCGCGGCTCAAGCACGGGATGATCGTCGCGTTCGACGACTACTACTGCTGGACCGACTCGGACGTGTCGGGTGAGCGGGCCGCGCTGGGCGAGTTCGCGGCCGACCATCCGGAGTGGAACTTTCACCGATACCTGTCCATCGACTGGGGCGGGGTCGCGTTCGTGGTCGAGGACGCATCGCGTGGGTGGCCGGGTCCCGACGCCGCGTCCGACCGAGCCCCGCGGCCAAGTGGCGCCTGACCTCCTTCGCGATCCTCGAGATCGCCCGGTGGGATGAGCGTGATGAGCGCGCGGCGCACACGTTCTAGGCGTCCGGCGAGGTCCGACTCCAGGCCCGAAGGCGCCTCGGGCGCTGGCTGACCCTCGTACAGCGCCCGCAGCAGCGACGCCGTGTAGCGGGCCACCTCGAGGCGGGCGGCGGGCCAGGGCCAGCGCTGTTCCGGTTCTTCGTCGGCGGCGAGAACCTCGCCACCCTTCTCGGGGGGCGACAGGTAGTGGGACAGGCCGCCGATGTGCAGCAGCGCCGCATGCTCGAAATGGCAGAGCCGGTTGCCGTCCTCCTGCAACAGGATGTTGACCATCTTCCCTGTGTCGTAGAGCCAGTACTCGTGGCCGGCCGCGGCCAGCGCGTCCCTCGTCCGCTCGGGGATCTCGCGTCCTCCGCCCGATCCGAAGCCCACATCCCAGCGTGCCATCGTCGCCCGGACGGCTGCGGCCCGGTACATGGCGAAGTGAGGACTCCCGAACAGGTAGCCGTCGGCAGAGTAGAAGCACTCACCGGGGATCCCCGGGTGGCCCCGGGGGACCGTCACGTCGTCGGTCCAGATGCCCTTGCCAGAGGTCACGCCCGCGCACCCGTCGTCGAGGGCTGCGGCGAACGGCCCGAGGAACGGCGCCTCGGCGATGATGTCGGGGTCGACGAAGCAGAAGTAGTCGCCGTCGTCGCGCGCCTGGAGCACGACGTCGAGCGCGGTGCCGTGGCGCTCCATCGACTCGGACGTGACGAAGACCTCGATCACCTGCTGGGCATGGACCGCAGCGAACTGCTCCATGAGCCGCACCTGGTCGGGTGGGCAGCCGTTGGCGACGAACCGGAAGCGGGCGTCGCTGTGCCGCAGCTGGCTGCCGACGAAGTAGCGGAGGTAGGGGAAGACCGATCCGGTCCAGACGATGTTGAAGACGAAGCCAGACTCGGGCGGGATCATCCGTCGTCCGTCAGCATGCACACACCGGGGGGCTGACCGATCCCGGGTCGCACGACCACGTCAACCGGGCCGGCCTGAGCGTTGATCACCGAACCGTGGCGGCCGATGAACTGCCGTGGGTAGGACGCCTGCGTACCGTCGGTCACGGTGACCGTGACCGTTCCCGTGAACCGGATCTGGTCACCCGACCGGAGGGTCGCAGCGAGCGGGGCGGTGAGCCGTGGGCAGTCGGGCTGGCTACCGGGACCAGCCGCCTGGGCCAGGACCAGCCAGTTGATGGCCGTGAGATCACGCACCGGGTCGGCCCCGTCGGGCTCGGGGATGCGGCCGGCCGCGGCCTGGCGGGCCAACCACCTCGTGGTCAGCGGCCCGTCGAACGGGCCGAACATCGGTGGCGTCGTGTCGGGCGCGACCTCGCCGACGGACGGCGAGTGGGCCATCGCGAACACCAGCTGGGGATCGCCCCGCAAGAACGGCTCGGTGTGGGTCAGCTTGTCGACGTTCCCCGGGAGGCCGATGGCGAGAGGGACGAGCGCTACGGCTCCCAGCAGTACCTGGCGACGCGCCAGCGCCTCCGCGCCGGCGGCGACGAGAGGGAGGAGCAGAGCGATCCCAACGTGGAGGTACCGGCCGGCGTCGTGGGTATCGGCCGTCAACCCGACGTTGGCTCGGGCCGCGGCAGTGAGGGCGGCGAAAGCCGCCCATCCGACCGCCAGACCGAGCGGGAGCGCGGCGTCGGCCCACCGACCCGACCGCCGGGCGCGGAGCAGGGCCGTCGCCAATCCGATGGCCGCCACGCCGACGAGGAGTGCACCGATGCCACCCTGGGCGAGCGCATCGAAGGTCGCCCAAAACATGCGAACCGCGAACCGGAGTGTCTGACCCGTTGCCTCCAGTGGGGCGGCGCCCTCGCGGCCGTACGCGAGATACCACGCTGCGAAGATCGAACCCAACGGCAGCGCGTAGAACGCCGTGACGCGCACGCCCCGCCGCAGCAGCGTGGTGACGCCGAAGCCGATCAGGAAGGCAAGGAACACCGACGACGTCATGAGTCCCAGGAACCCCACGCCCAAGGCGAGCCAGTCCCGCCGTATCACCGACGCGGGACCGCCGGTGAGCAGGAACATCGCCAGCCCACAGAGCACCGATCCAGTCAGCGAGACCTGGAAGCCGAAGAGCATGTTCTCGCGACCCGAGCCGAATAACAGGAATGCCAGCCCGGCGGCGGTGGCGATCCAGCCCCTGACCCCGAGCCCGCGCATCACCTGGCGGAGCAACACGGCGGCACCCAGATGCGCGAGTACAACCGGGGTCTGGTAGGGCAGGTAGCTGCGCAGACCCCAGAGCTGGAAGTTCAACCGGTAGTCGATCCGCAGCAGGGTGACCCAATGCCCGTTGTGGTCGTCGAGGTAGCCGGGTGCGGTCAGGCCGTCGCGGGTCAGCACCCACCAGTCATCGAGGAAGAACCAATGGTCGCGCCCGAACCACAACAGCAGCGGGAGCGCCGCGATCACGGCCGCCCCGAAGACCCTGGCCGACCAGCGGTCCGTCCGAGCCGGGGTGCTGGTCTCCGCGGGGGCTGGAGGCGCCTCGGTAACGAGGATGGCCTGCGTCATCGCCGGGACAGCTCGGGGACCGCGGGCCGTTCGGGCGCGCCCTCGGGGAGCTCGTACTGGGCGGAGAACACGCGTCGGTAGCAACGGACCATGTCGACGATGGTGCGGTAGATGTTCTGCGGCGAGGTGGCGGTGCCACGCCCGAACTCGCGGGGGAACGTCTGGATGCCGAGCTCGCCCACCCGGTAGCCCTTGAGCATCGACTTGATGGCGATCTCGGCGCCGATGAACGGGCTGGTCGCTTCGAGGGTCAGCTCGTCGATCAACGACTTGCGCACCAGCCGCAGTCCGGTGCTCACGTCGCGGTAGCGGGTGAAGAACAGGTGCCGCAGCACAACGTTGTAGACCCGCGACAGCAGGATCCTGAACCCCGAGTACCGGCGCACGTAGCGGAAGGTGATGATCAAGTCGTAGTGGTGCCGGAGACGCCACAGCTTCTTGAGGTCGCGCAAGTCGTATTCGTCGTCGCCGTCGGTGAAGCAGATCCACTCGTAGCGGCAGGCCTGCAATCCTGACCGCACGGCGGCGCCGTAGCCTCGGTTGTGCGGATGATGGATCACCCGCACAACATCGTGCTGACCAGCGAGGGCGTCGGCGATCCGTCCGGAGGCGTCGGGGCTGCCGTCGTCGACGATGATGACCTCGTAGGTGTCGGCGATCTCGCCACACACCCGCAGCGCCTTCTCCGTCACCCGAGCGACCGTCGCCTCGTCGTTGTAGACGGGGAAGAACACGCTCACGCTGTCCCGCTGCGTGCCGCCCGCTCCGTCGCCGTTCGGGGGGCGCAGCGGATGGCCACCGGACGCCTCCCGGGTTCCCCAGCTCATGTCCCCGCCTCCCCGATCAGAAGTCGAGCCGCCGGTAGATGGGCCAGGGCAACCGCCGCAGCACGAAGACAACCGCGTGCCAGTACCGCGGCAGGTAGGTGAACCGGCGGTCGCGATTGAGGCCGTCGACCACGGTGGCGGCTATGTCTCGTGGGTCCGCTGGTGGCAGCAGCAGCCGGCGCCCAGCGGTCATAGCCGTGTCGACGTAGCCCAACGCGTAGATCTGCACCCGCACGTTGCCCCCGGCGAGCCGGTGTTGGAGCGACCGACCGTAGTGCTCCAGCGCCGCCTTAGCTGCGCCATACACCACGTTGCGGCGGCGGGGTGCCGCGGCGGCGATGCTCGAGAACAGCACGATCGTCCCCCTGCCTTGCCCCTCGAGGCGTTCGACGAAGGCGCCGGCGAGCGTAGCAACCCCCAGGAAGTTCGTCTGGAGGAGCCTTGTGGTCAGCCCCGGGGCCGCGAGGCCATCATCGTCGTCGGCTACAGCGCCGGCGGTGACAAGGACCGCGTCGACCTCGCTGAGCAGCGTGAAGCACTCGTCGACGTAACGACCGAGGTCCTCCGGGGGGCCGCACAGGTCGAGGGCCCGCGGTGTGACCGCCACGGGGTGCCGCAGCCCCAGGTCCGCGGCCAGCGCGTCGAGGTCCTCCGAGTGCCGGGCGCTGACGACGAGGTCGTAGCTCCGGCGCGCCAACTCGGCCGACAGGGCCCGCCCTAGCCCAGCGCTGGCGCCGATGACGACCGCGCCGCCTCGGTCAGACACCTATCCGCCGCCGCAGCATGGAGTCGAACCGCCGCTTCGGGTCGTGGCCGGACAGCCGCCGGCAAAACTCCTCGTAGCCCGGGTACAAGCGCTGCACGATGTCACCGTCCAGCCGACTGTTCTTGGAAAGGTTGACGAGTGCACCATGGTCGACAGCCATCCGGTCCAGCTGCCTGAACAGCCAGCGCGCCCCCTCGCCGGCGGCCACGTCCATCGCCAGGCAGACCCCGTCGGCTCGGAACCACAGCAGCCGCGGGTCCCCACGGAACAGCTTCAGTGAACCTAGTGTGACCGGCGTCCCGGCCACGGTGATCAGGCGCTGGACCTCTCGGGCTGCCGCCGGCCAAGCGTCCGCCGGCACCAGCACCTGGTATTCATGAAAGCCCCGCCGACCGAACAGGCGGTAGTACGCCTCGTTGCCGTTGATCGGAAAGGCCGCGTCCTCGACCGGCCGGAGCTGGCGGGGACGGAGGCGCTCGCGGGTCGCGTAACCGAGGTTGACCAGCGTGGTGACGCCGGGGGTGCCGGCAACCGTGGGCCCCCGGCGCCGGCCCGGCGCCAGCGCGCGGTACGACACCCGGCTCGCCAGCGCGCCGTGTTCGAAGGACTCGACGTATACCAGCCCCCGGCCGAACCGGTGCCCGTCCAGGTTGAGGTCGTTCCACGAGTACAGCGTCCCTCCAGCCTCACCCCGCTCCGCCAGCGAGCGCATCAGCTCAACGGCCTCTCGCAGATTGGCGACCGGATGGGCGACCCGCCGCACGCTCCGTCCCGGCAGGGGCCGGAGCTGGAGCGTGACCGAGGTCACGTGGCCGGTCAGCCCCATCCCACCGAGGGTCAGCTCGAGGAGCCCGGCGTTGTCGTCTGGGCTGCACACCAGCTCGCCGTGGTCGGGATGCAGGAGGGTGAGCGAAATGACGTGGTCCGAGAAGCAGCCCACGTCATGTTGCGACTTGCCGTGCACGTTGAACCCGACGCAGCCGCCCACGGTGATGGCAGGATGGCCGGGCAACACGGGGAACCACGCACCACGGCCGACCGCGAAGCGAATCAGCTCCCCGACTGTCACCCCCGGTTCGACGGTCAAATGCAGGCGCTCCGGATCGAATGCCAGGAACCGATTGAACAAGCGGGTCGAGACGGTGGTCACGCCGTCGGCAGCCGACGCCTGGCAGTAGCTGAGCCCCGCACCGCGCGTTGCGAACGGCCCGCGGCCCGCCAACAAGGCGCGGAGTTCGTCATATCGGTCGGGTGTCACCAGCGACCCTCGGCACGCCTCGGTCCCGTCGAAGCTGACGAGCTCTGCGGTCATCGTGCCGGCCGCTCTACCGTCCGTCTAGACGGTATCCGGGTCATCCCGTGGGCGCCGCCGACGCCTCGGGCTTGCTCGCAACCACCAAGAACTGCCGCCCGATGAGGCGCCATGCCGGCCGCAGCCGCAGATAGGCACGGATCGCCCATGACGGCGGGGGCCGTCGGCGGTCCGCCATGGTGTACGGCAGGAACCGGTCGATCACGTCGCCGGCGAGGAACCCGGACAGCTCGAGCGCTTCGGTCAATGACCGCGCTGTCAGTGGGACGATGTGGTCGAAGAAGTTCCAGTAGTCGCCCTTGGCATAGCGGATGTCGGGGCCGAGGCACACGATCCTGGCCCCCGGCCGCAGGCACCGGTACGCCTCGCCCAGCGCCGCCATGATGGCCTCGCGGCTGGGCAGGTGCTCGAGGAAGTTGCTGGTGAAGATCAAGTCGAGCGAGGCATCCGGCAGTGGCCACGGATCGGTGGCCGACTGGCGAAACAGGACGACGTCGTCGTCCAGGTGGCTGGGCGCATCGGCGTTGAGGTCGATCCCGTAGCGGCGCGGCGCGGCTACCTGGTTGACGAACGCGCCCCAGCCACACCCCAGGTCCAGCACCGCCTCCGTGCCCTCGACGTAGCGCCAGAACCAGGCGTCAATAAGGACCCGCCATACCTCGACCCGGGCGGACCGGTCGGTCTCGAACCGCCGCCGGTACTGTGCCGCCAGGAGCGAATCGATCGTCACAGCAGCCGGGTGGCCGACCGGCGGCGCTCAGTAGGCCAGCGGGGTCTGGCCATCGGGGTAGGTCGACGGCGCGAAGAACCACGTCTCGATCGCCCAGCGCTCGCGGGTCATGCCAGGGGTGACGCCCGTTCGGTGCAGGAACAGGTGGTCGAACAGCAGGGCGTCGCCCGGCGAGAACTCGGGATGCAGGACGGCGCCGGGGCCACCCGCCGCTTGCTCGACCACGTCGGGGGACACCGACCAGTTGAACAGGGCGCCGTCGGTGCCGGTGGGGAGGATCTCGTCGAAGCGCTGCGGCACGACGTCCAGCCCGGGGGCGTCCGTGCCGCAGGACGAGAGCGCCAGCCAGAGGTTGAGCGTCCGCACGTGCCGGCCCAGGAAGGCGCCGTCCTGGTGCCAGTTGGTGTTGGTGTCGACGGGGACGCGGCGCAAGGTGCACTTGTTCGCCGACAGGGCCGGGCGTTCCCCCAGGAACCCCTCGACGAGCGCGCCGATGCCCGTCTCGTCGATCAGCTCGGTGAGCTCGAACAGCATGCGAGGCGAGTCGGCCGTCCACAGGCCGCCGCTCGCCCGCACCCAGCCCAGGCGTCGTTGGGCGAATTGCCCGGCGGTCTGCGGGGAGAAGGGCACGAACCAAGGGGAGGCGGCATGCGAGCCGTTCGCCTGGCAGGAGTCGAACGCGTCGAGGGCGCGGTCGATGCCCCGTGCCAGCGCCTCCGCCCGCTCGGCGGAGATGAGACCCCGCACGAGCACGCAGCCGTGTTGCGCCAAGCCCCGGCGGAGCGTGGCGACGCTCAGATCGCCCCGGTCGGTCGCCGCCAAGGGCGCCGACGGCTCCTCGCACACCACCTCTGCGGGAAGGATCTCGACAGGTTGTCGGGGCAGCGAGGGGAAGGTCTCGTGGCGAAGCATCACCAGGCGTTCCTCGAACAGCGGCTCGCGACGTGCCCGGTTGGCGTCGGTGAGAAGGCGGATGGCTTCGAGCCCGTGGCCGTCGCTCGCCAGCCGGTCCGCGTCGGCCAGCAGGTCTTCGACGGTCATCTCGAGGTGTGGAGATGTCTGGCCCATCGTTCCCCCAGGTCGTCGAACGGCCCGCCGCACACAGGACCCTAGCCGCGCCGCCGCCGGTCGACCCACGGCCTGTCCCACGTCCCTTTGCTACCGTCTCGCCTTCTGGGCAACCGTGGAAGGGCTCGGGGATGTACCCGCTCTGGGACGACGCCATCGCACCAGTGATCGACGCGGTCGGTGCCCGCCGCATCATCGAGATCGGGGCCCTGCGGGGCG
>OCZV010000492.1_pt1 | contig 14231 bp, 18 predicted proteins | sample 1539051 | NCBI WGS metagenome assembly OCZV01 (sample SAMEA3113581, study PRJEB22503) | soil metagenome
TCGGAGTCGCGAGTGATGCGGGCATTGATGGCCCCGGGGTTGTGGCTCCAGAAGATCACCACCCAGCCCCCGTCTCGCGACCAGATCGAGGTGGCCATCGCCTCCTTCGGCGAGGTCCTTCGGCGTGAGGGGAAGGTCGGCGCCGGTGAGCCGGCCGAGTCGCCAGCACCCCCCGTGGAGGGCGCCGCCGCTCCCACCGAGGGCTCGGACGAGCCTCGATAATGGGTTCGCCATGCGCGAACGACTTGACGAGATCGAGGCAGCCTACGAGAAGCTGACCAAGGAGCTCTCGGCTCCTGAGGTTGCGTCTGATCCTGCCCGACTCCGGGACCTCGGCAAACGCCACCGTGAGATGGAAGAGATCGTCACGGCATACCGGGCCTACAAGAAGGCCATGGCGGATGCGGAAGAGGCCAGGATTCTGGCTCGCGAGGAGAAGGACCCCGAGACGCAAGCGTATTTCCGCGACGAGGCGGAGCGAGCGGCCACCCAGGCCCGGGAACTCGAGGCCCAGCTGGAGATTCTCCTTCTTCCCAGAGACCCCAACGACGAGAAGAACGTGGTCCTCGAGATCCGGGCCGGAACGGGGGGAGAGGAGGCAGCCCTCTTCGCCGGCGACCTTTTCGAGATGTACCGGCGCTACGCGGAGGGACGCCGGTGGAAGACCGATGTGCTCTCTTCCAGCCCATCCAGTCTCGGGGGCTTCGACAAGGTCATCCTGGAGATCCGAGGCGACGGCGCGTACTCTAGGCTGAAGCACGAGTCCGGCGTCCATCGCGTCCAGCGCGTTCCGGAGACGGAAGCGCAGGGCCGTATCCATACCTCGACCGCAACCGTCGCCGTCCTCCCGGAGGCGGAGGAGGTCGACGTTCAGATCCGTCCCGACGATATCCAGGTCGACGTGTTTCGCTCCTCCGGCCCCGGTGGGCAGTCCGTGAACACGACCGACTCCGCGGTGCGACTCACCCACAAGCCGACCGGGATCGTGGTTTCCGTGCAAGAGGAGCGATCGCAGCAACAGAACCGGGAGAAGGCCATGCGATACCTGCGGTCCCGGTTGCTCCAGATGGAGCAGGAGCGGCAGCAGAAGGAAGAGGCCGAGGCTCGGAGGTCACAGGTGGGGACGGGGGAGCGGGCCGAGAAGATCCGAACCTACAACTTCCCCGAGAACCGAGTGACCGATCATCGGGTGGGCCTCAAGCTGCATCGCCTCACCGAGGTACTCCAGGGCGATCTCGACGAGTTCCTCGACGCCCTCGGCGCCCGGGAGCGCGCCACACAGCTCGGAAGCGCAAGCTAGGTTGCCGGCCCGCCGATGAGGCCGTCAGAGATCGTAGCCAGGGCATCCGGGTACCTCGACTCCCACGGAGTCGAGAGCCCGCGGGAGACCGCCGAGGCCCTGCTGATGTATTTCCTTCGCGTCGATAGGGCGGGTCTCTACGCCCGGAGCGAGGGTCTCGACACTCGAACGGCAAGGCTGTACGGGCGGGCGCTGTGTCAGCGTTGCCACGGCGTTCCGCTCCAGTACCTCACGGGCGAGCAACAGTTCCTCGACCTGGTCCTGGGGGTGGCGCCGGGCGTCTTCGTTCCCCGCCCGGAGACCGAGGTCCTGGTGGAGCGGGCGCTCGAAACGCTCGAGGGACTGGCGGACCCCGTGGTCGCCGACGTCGGCACGGGAACCGGAGCGGTTGCCCTGGCGATCAAGCGAGACCGGCCGGATGCGCGGGTCCTCGCCACCGACATCTCCGCGGAGGCGGTTTCCGTGGCCCGGGCCAACGCGTCACGGCACGGCCTCGCGGTGGAGGTACACGCCGGCAACCTCCTCTCACCGCTTCCCGAGGAGGTCCGAGGACGCATCGATCTCATCGTCAGCAATCCTCCTTACGTCACCAGGGCCGAGTACGAGGAGCTGCCCGAGGAGGTGCGGGCGGAACCGTACGAGGCGCTCGTCGGCGGAACGGACGTCCACCGGCGTCTGGCGGAGGAAGCGCCGAGGTGGTTGCGGCCGGGTGGACGGCTCGTCGTGGAGATCGGTGCGTCGCAGGCCGACGAGGTCCGCGGGCTGCTTGCTGGGCGCTTCGAGGATGTGGAGGTGTTCCCGGACCTGGCAGGCAGGGACCGGGTCGCCCGTGGCCGGGTCCGTGGCTGAGGTCTTCGAGCTTCGTGGCTCCGAGGAACTCCCGCTTAGGAGGGTCGAGGAGGTCCTGGCGGCAGGAGAGGTGGTCGTCTTCCCCACCGACACCGTGTACGGGTTGGCGAGCCGCCCCGATATCCCCGGAGCGACCGCTCGCCTGTTCGAGACGAAGCGCCGGCCTCGTGACCTCACCCTGCCGGTGCTCGCGGCCGGGCCCGAAGACGCTGCGGGCGTCGCGATGTTCGACGCCCGAGCATGGGCTCTGGCCGGCCGGTACTGGCCCGGTGGACTCACGATCGTCCTTCCCCGGGCCCCCCGGGCTCGGGACTGGGACCTGGGAACCGAGAAAGAAACCGTCGGCGTCAGGGTCCCCGACCACGCCATCGCTCTGGCTCTCCTGACCCGGACGGGGCCTCTCGCCGTGACCAGCGCGAACCGTTCGGGCGAGCCGACTCCGGCCACGTGCGACGGCATCCGGGCTTCGCTCGGCGACCTGGTGGCCGTCTACCTCTGCGCGGGACTCGCTCCCGGAGCCGTTCCCTCCACGGTCGTGGACCTCACGGGAACCGAGGCCAGGGTTCTGCGCGAGGGACCCATCGCCCCCGACGCCATCCTCGACGTCCTCGAGGGCTCTCGGTAGCGGCCCTGAGGGCCTTGCTAGACTGCCCGGGTGCTCACCTTCCTCTTCGTTTGCACCGGAAATATCTGTCGATCTCCCCTGGCCGAGGCGTTCATGGCCGATCGGTCACGCCAGCTTCTCGGTGGCGACGTGCGCATCCGGTCCGCGGGGATCGCCGCCGGCCGGTATCTCTCCCCGGAGACAGTCGAGACGATCAGAGAGCGAGGGCTGGACGCCCGAGGCCTCCGACCGACCCAGCTCACCGCATCCATGCTGAGGGACGCCGACCTGGTGGTGACGATGACGAGCGACCATGCCGAAGAGGTCCTGGACGTCGCTCCGGACGTGGCCGAGAAGACCTTCACGCTGAAGGAGCTCTCGGGGCTGCTGGGTTCGATGCCCGAGTTGGACCTGTCGACTGAGCGGGAGCGCGTGCTGGCTCGGATCGCCGAGGCCCATCGCCTACGAACACTATCTCTGGCCGGCCCGCCCGAGGACGTCCGGGACCCGCTCGGATTGCCGATGGACGTGTACCGGGAGGTGGCGACGGAGATCGAGGCGGGCGTGGACGACCTGGTTCGAGGCCTGTTCGGAGTCCAGGACCGGGCCGAGGCCTCGCCCAGCGGGAGCTGAGGACCGTGCGCGTGGCCATCGGCGCGGACCACGCGGGCTTCATCCTGAAGGAGGACCTGAAACGCTACCTTCAGGAGCTCGGCCACGAGGTGGAAGACCACGGCGCCGGATCGGGGGAGCAGGCCGACTACCCGCCCATCTGCGCCGCGGTGGCTCGAGCCGTCCGGGACGGTCGGGCGGACCGAGGCGTGGTGCTGGGCGGCTCCGGGCAGGGGGAGCAGATCGCGGCCAATAAGGTCCACGGCGCTCGGGCGGCGCTGTGCAACGACCTGTTCACGGCGTTCCTCTCCCGAAGCCACAACGACGCCAACGTGCTGACGATGGGGGCCCGCATCGTGGCGGCCACGCTGGCCCGGGAGATCCTCAAGACGTGGCTGGCCACCCCGTTCGAGGGTGGGCGTCACGAGCGACGCATCGATCAGATCTCGGAGATCGAACGCGAGGAGGCCAAGGGGGAGTAGCCGCCGGCAGCGGACTGGGGGGAGAAATGAAAGATTGGGCAGCGGACTGGGAGGCGCTGAAGGCCACCGATCCAGAAGTGGCCGAGGCACTCGTCGGCGAACTGGAACGGGAGCGGGGGACGATCCGACTGATCGCGTCGGAGAACTTCACCAGCCCCGCGGTGCTGGCGGCCCTGGCGTCGACGATGAACAACAAGTACGCGGAGGGACTGCCGGGGCGCCGGTACTACGGGGGGTGCCGGTACGTCGACGTGACCGAGAACCTGGCCATCGAACGAGCCAAGGAGCTCTTCGGTGCGGAGCACGCCAACGTCCAGCCGCACGCCGGGGCCCAGGCGAACATGGCGGCGTACTTCGCGTTCATGCAGCCCGGTGACACGATGCTCGGGATGAGTCTGCCGCACGGGGGGCATCTCACCCACGGGTCGCCGGTCAACTTCTCCGGAAAGTGGTTCAACGTGGTTGGGTACGAGGTGGACAGGGAGACGGAACTCATCGACATGGACCGGGTCCGGGATCTGGCCCGCGAGCATCGGCCGAAGATGATCGTTGCCGGCGCCACCGCGTATCCGCGGCACATCGACTTCGCCGCGTTCCGGGGGATCGCCGACGACGTGGGAGCGACGTTCCTGGTCGACGCCGCCCACTTCATCGGGCTCGTTGCAGGTGGAGCCCATCCCAGCCCCGTTCCCCACGCGGACGTGGTCACGTTCACCACCCACAAGACCCTCCGCGGTCCTCGCGGCGCCATGATCCTGTCGAGGGCCGCGCACGCGAAAGCCATCGACAAGACCGTGTTCCCGATGATGCAGGGCGGGCCGCTGGAACACTGCATCGCGGCGAAGGCGGTGGCCCTGAAGGAGGCAATGGCCCCGGAGTTCCGAGATTACGCGCACCGAGTCGTCCGCACCGCCCGGGCGCTGGCAGAGGGCCTCCGAGACGAGGGCCTCCGCCTCGTTTCCGGGGGCACCGAAACCCACCTGGCGCTGGTCGATCTCCGGCCCGCGGGCGTGACCGGGGCAGAGGCCGAGGCCGCATGCGACGAGGTCGGGATCACGCTCAACAAGAACGCCATCCCCTTCGACCCATTGCCGCCGGCGACGGCGTCCGGCATCCGGTTGGGAACGCCCGGGCCAGCCACGCTGGGGATGGACGAGCCGGAGATGAAGGAGATCGCGGGGACCATCGGGGAAGTCATCCGGGCCCCCGCCGACGAGGAGGTGAAGGAGCGAGCCCGAGGTCGAGTGGCCGATCTGGTGGCACGCTTCCCCGCGTATCCGTAACGCGCTCGGCTACATCGCCGTCTTCGCCGCGACCGCCGCGGCCGCTCTGGTGGGGACGCCGCTCGTCCGCCGGGTCGCCGTCCGGTTCGCCTTCATCGACCGCCCGTCGGATCGGAAGGTCCACCCCAAGCCCACTCCCACGCTTGGGGGGCTGGCGCTGTGGTTCGCGGTCCTGGTGGGGTTCGGCGCGGCCTACGCGCTTCCGGACTTCCGGCCCTTGTTCGAGGCCTCCTCGGAGCCCGTAGGGGTCGCCGTGGCCGGCACGATCATCGTGGCCCTCGGTGGCTACGACGATGTTCGGACCCTCTCGGTTCCGGCCAAGGTCGCGGGCCAGATCCTGGCGGCCGGGATCCTGCTTCTGTTCGGCGTGCAGCTCGCGTACTTCTGGTTCCCCGGGCTCGGGGTTCTCTCGCTCTCCGCGGACCTGGCCCTCCCGCTCACGCTCCTGTGGGTCCTGGCCATGATCAATGCGGTGAATCTCATCGATGGGCTCGACGGCCTGGCGGCGGGTGTCGTGGCCATCGCCGCGGCTGCGTTCTTCGTCTATGCGCAGCAATCGGGCCAGCTCTGGGGCGATAGCCCGTCTCCCGCCTCCCTGCTCTCGGTCGTTGTGGCTGGGGCCGCCGTGGGGTTCCTCCCGCACAACTTCTACCCGGCGCGCATCTTCATGGGCGACTCGGGAAGCATGCTGCTCGGCCTGGTCCTCGGCGCCGCCACGATCTCCGGGGTGGGGAGGACGGTCGAGCCCACCAACTCAGAGCTCGCGGCGCTGGCGATCCCCGTGGCCATCCCGTTGCTGGTGCTCGCGGTGCCGTTCACCGACGTGGTCTTCGCCATCGTTCGACGAGTGCGACGGGGCCGTCCGGTAACGCGACCGGACAAGGAGCACATCCACCACCAGCTCCTGGAGATCGGCCACAGTCACCGCAACGCGGTTCTGCTGATGTATCTGTGGAGCGCTCTTCTGGCCGGGTCGGCCCTGGCCATCACGTACATCCGAAGCAGGTTTCTTGCCGTGGCCATGCTGGTCTTCGTGGCCGTGGTGTTGGTGGGCACGTCGTTGCCCAGGATGCTTCGGAATGGGCGAACGCTGCGCGCCGCCAGGCGCCGTCATCCCAGTGTGACGAGCCAGGACGGCGAAGAGCCGTCCAAAGGCGCGCCACGGGCCCTCCGTCGACTGTAATATTTCGCCCGGATGGGTCAAACCTCTCGGGTTGCCGCGGCATTGCTGGTCGCATCGCTTGGAGTGCTGGCGACGGCATCCCCAGCCGTGGCCGCGCCGGAGAGCGTCACCCTTTCGGCCTCGCCCGCGATCGTGGAGTTCGGGCAGATCACCGAGCTGTCCGGGACGATCTCACCGCCGACGCGCGGTGAGGCCGTGGTGATCGTGGACGAGGCAACCGGACAGCGTGTCGGCCAGGCGACCACGACGGGCGACGGCACCTACGTGCTCCAGCTCACCCCGGATCGGAACATGCGGGTGCATGCTGCCTGGGGCGGGAAGGTGAGCCTTCCCGTCGACCTGGGGGTCCGTCCCAGGATCTCGGTGAGCATTCGGGACGTGCTGCTCTTCGGCACCGCAACGATCTCCGGACATATCGAGCCCCCCGTCGATGGCTCGGTTTCGCTCACGCTGTTCCGCGAGGGTGCGGTGGCGACACAGACCGACGCCCCGGTGACTGCCGGAACCTTCAGCGCTGGCCTGGTGATCGCCCGCCCGGGCTCTCACCGAGCCGAAGCCACGTTCCTCCACGAGAGCTACGTTCCTGTGGCCGCCACCAGCGGGACGGGCGCAACGCCGTTGCCCCGTCTGAGAGAGGGCTCACGCAGTGTGCACGTCCGGCTCCTCGAGGAGCGCCTCCGGCAGCTGCGCTACCGCGTCCCGTCGCCGAACGCGAGGTTCGACCATCGCACGGGGGACGCGGTCCTCGCTTTCCGCAAGGTGCAGGGGATGCCTCGCATCAACACCGTCACCTCGTCGGTGTGGCGGAAGCTGGCCGCCCCGAGGATCCCTCGGCCCCGTGCTCGGATCCCGCGCTCACACATCGAGGTGGACCAGACCCGTCAGGTCCTGTACGTGGTTCGGGACGGAAAGATAGCCCACATCGTGCACGTGTCGACGGGAGGACCGGGGATCGGCACGACGCGAGACGGGGTCTGGAGGGTGTGGCTGAAGTTCGCCGGGTACAGCCCGAGGGGGCTGTTCATGCCGAGCTTCTTCGACGGCGGCAGGGCCATCCACGGATGGCCGGATGTGCCTCCGACACCCGCCAGTCATGGGTGCGTTCGCGTTCCGAACTGGATCGCCCCATGGATCTACGGCCAGATCTCCGTGGGTTCCCAGGTGCGCGTGTACCACTCCTGAGCAGCGGGGGGTGGATCAGGGAATGGTTCGCGTCGGAGAGACGAAGTCGCTCCCCTCGTCCACATCCCGTGAGCGGATGTGGAGCTCAAGCTTCTTCTTGATCCGCTGAAGCGCGTTGTCTATGGCCTTCACGTGTCGCGAGAGGAGCTCGGCGATCTCCTGGTAGGAGTTCCCGCCGAGGTACAGGCTCAGGACCTCGGCCTCGAACCGGGAGAGCGACCCCATGAACGCCACCCGGAGGCTGGTGACACCCTCGAGCGATATGACGAGCTCCGCGGGGTCCGAGGTGCGGGGGGCCTCGAGGACGTCGGCCAGGATCCGGTCCGGGTCGTCGGAGACAGACATCGGTGTGGCCAGCGAGATGCCGGAGTTCAGGGGGCCGTGTTTGTGCCGGGTGGCCGTCTTCACGGCCGTGAGGATCTGCCGGGTGATGCACACGTCGGCGAAGGTCCGGAACGAGGCGTTGTTCCCCCGCTGGTAGTCGCGGATCGCCTTGTACAGGCCGATCAACCCTTCCTGAATGATGTCGTCGCGGTCCGCGCCGACCAGGAAATACGAGCGGGCCTTCGCTCTCGGGAAGTCCCGGTACCGGGCCAGGAGGATCTCCACCGCCCGCTCGTCACCGTTCTGGTACCGTTCGACGAGGTCCTCGTCCGAGATCTCCTCGACCAGGCCCGCGTGCGGTCGGCTCCTCATGCCCCACTTCGTCATGTCGGTAGAAATCATGACGGAAGGTACAAAAAATACCATAGAGCGGATGCCGCAAATGTCGTAGTCCATTCGTCGTAGGGGCGGGCCGGACAGGGGTCCCCCATCCGGCCCGCTCGGCGAATTGGTCCTGAGGCGTCGACGGTGGATATAATCTCGCGGCCCATGGGCCGCCAGCCGCACCGAGGGGACGCCTGGAGCGGCTTCGAGACGGCGTGGACCATCATCGGGACGCTCCTGGCGGGGCTCCTGGCCTGGGGTGGGATTGGATACCTGATCGACCGGCTCATCGGCTTTCGGTGGCTGTTCCTGCCGATCGGCATGGTGGTGGGGATGGCGGGGGGGATCTACGTCGTCTACATCAAGTACGGAAGGGACGATGACCAGACCTGAGCACCTGATGGTGCGGCGCGCCCTGAAAGGTGGAGCTGTGGCCCTCCTTCCAGCCGCAGGCGCCGGGTACCTGGCCGATGCCGCGGACGGAGCGATCTCCGCCGTCCTCGGTGTGCTCATCATCGTGATGAACTTCGCCGTTCACGGCCTCTCGTTGGCCTGGGCCGCGGGGACCTCCATCGCGGCGGTCCAAGGGGTGGCTCTCGGCGGCTTCGTGGCCCGGATGGCCGCGATCGTGGGGTCGTTGTTCGCCCTGTCCCAGACCTCGTTCTTCTCGCCGGTCGTCTTCGGGATAGCGGTGATGACATCCACGCTCGCGTTGCTCGGGTATGAGGCCAGGCTCTTCTTGGGGCAGCGAGGCAGCGGCCTGGAGATCCCCCCCGACCGGGTGGCCGTGGCGGCTCGGGACCGTCTCCGCGCCCGCGAGGAGGCCTTCCGGTGACCGGGATCCTCGCCGGGCCGCGACCACCCGAGGGGTTCGACATGGACTGGCTCGGACTCTTCGAGACCCCCTGTTTCACGGAGTTCGACGTGGGCTCGATCCACTTCTGCGTCAACCGGCACGCCGTGTACATGTTCGTCACGGCGTTCATCGTCATCGCCCTGTTCGTGGCGGCGGCCTCCAAGAGCGGTCTGGTTCCTCAAGGAGTGCGGAACTTCGTCGAGAGCATCGTGGAGTTCGTGCGCAATCAGATCGCCGTCGAGGTGATCGGCCCGGAAGGGCGTCCGTGGGTCCCCTTCCTCACCTCGATGTTCTGCTTCATCTTCGTGGCGAACATCTTCGGGATCATCCCAGGGATCCAGTTTCCCGTCACGAGCCGGATCGCCGTTCCCGCCTTCCTGGCTCTGTTGTCCTGGGTGCTCTTCATCACTGTGGGGATCAAGACGCAGGGGTTGGCGTACTTCAAGAACACGCTCTTTCCGCCCGGCGTGCCGAAGCCGATCTACATCCTGGTCACCCCGATCGAGTTCATCTCGACCTTCATCGTGCGCCCGCTCACGCTCTCCATCCGACTCTTCGCGAACATGATGGCCGGTCACGTTCTCCTATCGATCTTCTTCCTGGGCACGGCGTACCTTCTGGCGAAGCCGAGCACGATCCCGTTCGCCGTCCCCGCCTTCGCACTGGGAGTCGCGCTGATCGTGTTCGAGATCCTGGTGGCCGTGCTGCAGGCGTACATCTTCACCATCCTGACCGCCGTGTACATCGCCGGGGCCGTGCACCCCGAGCACTGACCAAGGAGAGATTCGATGGGAGCGTGGATCACGCAAGTGGGCGGCCTCGTGGCCCAGCTGGAGGGAGACGTCGGCGTCATAGGCAAGGGGCTGGTCTTCGGCCTGGCCGCCATCGGCCCGGGCATCGGGATCGGATTCCTCGTGGGCAAGGCCGTCGAGGCCATGGCCCGCCAGCCGGAGATGGCCGGCCAGGTCCGGACGACCATGTTCCTCGGCATCGCGTTCACCGAGGCTCTCGCCCTGTTCGGTTTCGTCCTTTCGTTCATCATCTAGGTGGGGGCGCCATGACGATCGCGGTGCACGGGTTACCGCTAGCGCAGGAACAGACGGGAACCGAGACTCAGCAGGAGGAGGAGCACAATCCTGTTCTGCCCGAAGCCGACGAGCTCATCTTCGGCGGGCTGGCGTTCCTGCTGGTCTTCGTGGTCCTGGCACGGTTCGCCTTCCCCCTCCTGAATCAGGGACTGGAGGCCCGCCGCCGAAAGATCCAGGAGGACCTGGAGCGGGCGGAGCAGGCCAAGGCCGAAGCGGAACGGATCCAGTCCCGGTATGAGGAGCAGCTGCGGGAGGCCCGGGCTGAAGCAAACCGGATCGTCGAGGAGTCCCGGAAGACCGCCGACTCGATGCGGCGAGACCTGATGGCCAAGGCCGAGGAGGACTCCAGACAGGTCGTGGCGAGGGCCCAGGAGGAGATCCGGGCGGAACGGGATCGAGCGATGGAGGAGCTCAGGCGCTCGGTCGCGGAACTGTCGATCATGGTCGCCGAGCGAGTGGTCGGGGAGAATCTGAACAAGGAGCGGCACCTCAAGCTGGTCGACGGGTACATCGACGAGCTGACGAAGAAGGGCGGTCGGCTGCATGGGTCGTCGTGACGAGCTGATCCGTGGCTACGCCCAGGCCCTGTTCTCGGTGGCCGAGGCGGAAGAGGTCCTGGAGGATGTGGAAGACGAGCTGTTTCGATTCGCCCGGACGGTGGAGCGCCAGTCGGAGCTGCGCGAGGCACTGAGCGACCCGGCCCTTCCTTCCGAGCGGAAACGGGCCGTGCTGACGGATCTACTCGGGGAGAAGGCCAGTCCTCACACCCTCAACCTCCTCGCGTTCGTGGTCGAGTCGGGAAGAGCTCGGGACCTTCGGGCCATCGTGGACAAGCTTGTCGAGCTGGCCGAGGAACGGCGAGAGCGCGAGGTGGCGGAGGTCCGGACGGCGGTCCCGCTCACCGTCGAGCGGCAGAGGCGGCTGGCTTCGGCGCTGTCCAAGGCCACGGGAAAGCGGGTGGATGTCCGCGTCCTGATCGACCCGGAGGTGGTCGGCGGTGTGGTGGCCAGGGTGGGGGACCAGGTGTTCGATGGGACGATCAGGCGCAAGCTGGAGCTTGCCAGAGAACGACTGAGCGAGGTGTAGGCGGTGGTGAAAGAGCTCGCCTTCGATACCGAAGAGATCGCGGACGTTCTGCGGAAGCACGTTGCCGGCTTCAAGCCGGAGCTCGAGGGCGAGGAGGTCGGACGGGTGACCGTCAGCGGCGACGGGATCGCCCGGGTCGTCGGACTCCCCGGTGTCATGGCCAACGAGCTACTCGAGTTTCCCCACGGCATCGCCGGTCTCGCGTTCAACCTCGAGGTCGATGAGATCGGGTGCGTGCTTCTGAGCGAGGAGGCCGAAAGGATCGAGGAGGGGGATCAGGTCAAGAGGACTGGCCGAATCCTCTCCGTTCCCGTCGGCGACGCCCTTCTGGGTCGGGTGGTGAACCCGCTTGGGGAACCCATGGACGGGAAGGGGCCGGTCCAGTCCGAAGAGGAGCGGGTCCTGGAGATCCAGGCACCCTCCGTGGTCATGCGCCAGCCGGTGAAGGAGCCGCTCCAGACGGGGATCAAGTCGATCGACGCGATGACGCCCATCGGCCGGGGGCAGCGGGAGCTCCTGATCGGCGACCGCCAGACCGGGAAGACCGCGATCGTCGTGGACACCATCATCAACCAGCGGCAGCTGTGGGGAACGGACCGCCAGGTGAAATGCATCTACGTGGCCATCGGGCAGAAGTCCTCCACCGTGGCCGAGGTCGTGGGCGCGCTCGAGGAGCACGGCGCCCTGGACTTCACCGTTGTGGTCAACGCCCCTGCGGGCGTCCCCGCCCCGTTCAAGTACATCGCTCCGTACTCCGGCTCGGCGATAGGGCAGCACTGGATGTACCGGGGCGAGCACGCCCTGGTCATCTTCGACGATCTCTCCAAGCAGGCCGAGGCGTACCGGGAGGTGGCGCTCCTCTTGCGCCGCCCCGCCGGGCGGGAGGCCTACCCCGGCGACGTCTTCTACCTGCACTCCCGGCTGCTGGAACGGTGCGCGAAGCTCTCGGATGAACTCGGCGGCGGCTCGCTGACTGGCCTTCCGATCGTCGAGACCAAGGGCGGTGACGTCTCGGCGTACATCCCCACGAACGTCATCTCGATCACGGACGGGCAGATCTACCTGGAGAGCGACCTGTTCTACGCGGGCGTTCGGCCTGCGGTGAACGTGGGTATCTCGGTGTCACGGGTCGGCGGGAACGCCCAGATCAAGGCGATGAAGCAAGTGGCCGGGCGGCTCCGCCTCGACCTCGCCCAGTTCCGCGAACTGGAGGCGTTCGCAGAGTTCGGCTCCGAGCTGGACAAGGCCTCCCAGGCGCAGCTCGAGCGCGGGGCTCGGGTCGTGGAGATCCTGAAGCAGCTCCAGTACGAGCCGATGCCGGTGGAGCAGCAGGTCATGAGCATCTACGCCGTGACCGAGGGCTACCTCGACGACGTCCCCGTGGCCGACGCCAAGCGGTTCGAGTCCGAGCTCCTCTCGTTCATGGAAGCCCGGCAGCCGGAGGTGGGGAAGCACATCTCCACCGAGGGAACCCTTCCCGAGGAGATCGAGACGAAGCTGAAGGAGGGCATCGCCGAGTTCAAGAAGCAGTTCGTTCCCTCGGAGGAAGGCGCGGGAGCTGTCGGCGTCGTCGGCGGAGGCCCGGTCGACAAGCTTCGGGAGGATGTGGGCTGGGACCGCGTGGGCGAACAGCCGGAATCGTCGTCGGAGGAGCCGGAAGAGTCGAGCGAGCCGGGAAGTCCGTCGGAGCGAGCCGGGCCGGTGGGCGACACCGACGTGCAGCCGCCCGGTTAGGTCATGGGCGCGAAGCTCCGCACGATCCGTCGGCGCATCCGATCCGTGCAGTCCACGATGAAGATCACTCGGGCGATGGAGCTGATCGCGGCTTCCCGCATCCTCAAGGCGCAACAGCGTGTCCTCGCCGCTCGGCCGTACGCCGACCAGCTCACGTCGGCCATGGAGGACGTGGCCCGACAGACCGGTGCGTTGGTCCATCCGCTTCTCGAGGAGCGGCCCGATCCGAAGCGGGCCGCGGTGTTCCTGGTCACGTCCGACAGAGGGCTGGCGGGCGCGTACAACGCGAACGTGCTGCGCCGCGCCGAGGGGGTGCTTGGGCGCCTCCGGCGAGATCGTGTGGAGCCCGCCCTGTATGTGGCGGGGCGGAAGGGGCAGTCGTACTTCCGGTTCCGGGGAGTCCCGATGGTCCGGACCTGGACGGGCGTGAGCGAGGTTCCCACGTACGAGGCCGCGGAAGAGATCGGTGAGACCCTCATCGGCACCTTCTCGGAAGAGGAAGTCGATGCGGTGCATGCGGTGTACACGGACTTCCGCTCGGCGTTCACTCTCCGCCCGATCGACAAGAGGTTCCTGCCCATCGCACCCGAGGAGGTGGCCTTGCCGGGAGGGGAGCCATCTCCCGAATATATATTCGAGCCCGCGCCGGCGCAGATCCTCGATGCCCTTCTGCCCAGATATGTGACCGCGAAGATCTTCCACGCGATGCTCGAATCGGCGGCCTCGGAGAACGCGGCAAGGCGCCGGGCGATGAAAGCGGCCACCGAGAACGCCGAGGACGTGATCCGCCTCCTCACGAGGGTGGCGAACCAGGCCAGGCAGGCAGAGATCACCACGGAGCTCATGGAGGTCGTCGGCGGAGCGGAGGCCCTTCAGCAAGCGTCGAAGGAGTGATGTGAGGATGGCCGAAGAGAGGACAGACGGGCGAGTCGTCGAGGTGATCGGCCCCGTGGTGAACGTCGAGTTCGCGCCGGGGGACCTCCCCGAGATCATGACGGCGCTGGAGGTGGACCGCACCCTGGACGGAGAGCGGTCCACGATCGTGTGCGAGGTGGCTCAGCACATCGGCGAAGCCACCGTGAAGGCCATCGCCATGCGGCCCACCGATGGGGTCGTCCGAGGAGCTCCGGTTCGTAACACCGGGAAGCCCATCTCGGTTCCCGTCGGTCCCGAGGTACTGGGGCACGTCTACAACGTTCTCGGCGAGCCCCTCGACACCGACAAGGTGAACGCCGAGGACTACTGGCCGATCCACCGCGATGCG
>OCZV010000493.1_pt1 | contig 14231 bp, 11 predicted proteins | sample 1539051 | NCBI WGS metagenome assembly OCZV01 (sample SAMEA3113581, study PRJEB22503) | soil metagenome
GAGGGGGCCTCGCGCTCGCCGTCGTGGGTGCCGACGGGTCCGGCAAATCTACAGTCACCCACGCCGTTGCCTGCTGGCTTAGCTGGAAGCTCGAGGTTCGCACCTACTACATGGGCAGCAAAGCTCCCTCACGTCTAAGTCGCTGCCTGTATGTCGCGTTCCGCGCTCTGCGCCGAGGACATCGCACCGTGAGCCAAAGGGTGATGGCCCGTTCGAGGGTCACACAAGCGATAGGCGCAGCCCGTGACGTGATGCTTGCCCTGCATTGCCTCGCGATTGCGCGCGACCGGGCTCGCCGCTACCACATCGGTCGCGGCGACACCATCGCCGGGCGAGTCGTCATCTTCGACAGGTTTCCGACCGAGTCCTTGAGCAGCCGGCGTGAGCATCGGCTTCTTGACGGGCCACAGATATCGGCAGCTCTCCCGGGGTCGATGGGTCGTGTTACAAGAGCGCTGGCCTCGGCGGAAGAGCGGATGTACAGGCGTTTCAAGCTGCCCGACTGCCTCATCGTGCTTCAGGTGACCCCTAAGACGTCAGCCATTCGCAAGCCGGATCATCGACGCGACGTCCTCGTTGCCAAGAGCCGGGCCGCGGGCGAGGTGGCAACGCTGGCCGAGTCTAGCGGGCTACCGGTCAATGTGATCCGGATCGACGCCAATCGTCCCCTCGATGATGTCCTCCTCGACATCAAAGGGAGGCTATGGGATGTCATCTAGCGAGATCCGGTTGTCGACCGCGGGGGCGCCGGCTGCCCGGCCGCTGATCGTCGAGTTCATCGGCACGCCGGGGTCGGGCAAGACAACCCTTTCGACGGAGCTCGTCGCGCTGCTTCGACAGCGGGGCATCGAGGCCGCTACCATTTTGGGCGCGGCGCGCGATCACGCGGGCCGGACACCCCCCGGACGAGCGATCGAGCGTTTTGCCCCACCCTCGGTTAGGCGCTCCCTCCTCTGGCAGCTTTTCTACCTACTCGGCACGGTATACGCATTCGGTTTCACCCGAGACCACTTCGCGCTCACACGGCATGTTGTGAGAGCTCAGCTTGGGCGCGCGATCCGGGGTCGGACTCTGGCCCACATCCTCTTCTGGTTCTTCCAGCTGGGAGGACGCTACCGGTTCTTGACCGCGACCGCGATGCCCTGTAGAACTCTCGTCCTGGACGACGGCTTCCTCCATCGGTCTGTTCATCTGGCCGCGTCCCATGCCGAAGAGCCCGACGCCGAATGGGTCGCCTCCTACGTGGACTTGCTGCCGAGGCCGGATCTCGTGATCCTGACCATTGCCGGCCGGGATCAATGCGAGCGGCGCGTCCGCGAGCGGGGCGTATGGAACCATTCCCGCCAATTGAGCGCGGAACAGCTGTCGCGCTACCTAAGCAACGCAGAGCGGGTCGTTCGCCTCGCGGTACGGCGGGCGCGGGACCGTGGGTGGGCGGTCGTGGAAATCGCCAACGAAAGTCGCGGGACGGATGGGGTCATGCCAGCCCTGACGAGCGCAGCGGAGCTACTCATCGCGGTGGGATCACTCGACGGGCAGCCCGGAAGGCGAGGACTGAAATGACCGATCCGGTCCGCGTCCTTCACGTGCCCCGGCCGTCGCGCATCTCAGGCTACTTCGCGGCGCGACTGGGACCGCCGGTCATCGAACCGTACACGGTCCGTAAGGTCCTAAATCAATACGGCCTTGAGCCCGCCGCCGCCGCTCGCAACCTCCGACTCGGCCGGCGCAGCCGGACGGTAGTAGTTACAACCAATGGTGGCAAGAGAGTGGTCAAGATGTACCGGCCGCAGTGGACGCCAGCCACTGTTCGGTACGGTCACTCGATTCTGGGTCGCCTACGAGAACTGGAGTTCCCTGTCCCCCCCTTGTCGCGGACGTCCGAGGGAGCAACCTGGACGGGCATCGATGACGCCGTCTTGGCAGTCTTTGATTTCGTGCCCGGAACGAATTACTCGCTGAACTTCCTTCTACGCGGAGACCGCCTGCGGCTGACGGCTATCGCGGGCTGTACGCTCGCTCGCTTCCATCGACGTCTCAAGGGGTTCGAGCCCGACGGCGAGCACCACCTCGGGTTCATCTCGCCAATGGGCCTTCGTCGCGACGATGCCGCCTGGCATGCAGCCAAACTCCAGGACCTAAAGGACCGATCCGCGGCGCTCACGGATCCGGATACCGCGACCCTCGCCAAACGGCTCGTCCGCCGCTCCGGCAACCTGCTCGACGCGATCGATCGGCTCGATCGTGATCTGTCTCGCTTCCCCTTGCCCCGCCTGATCATTCACGGCGACTACGGGCTCCACAACCTGATCTTTCAACGGACTGGTCGAGTCGTCCCCGTCGATTTCGAGCTGTCTCGTTTGGACTATCGGCTTAACGACCTGATCTCGGCTCTCGGTAAGTACCGGTACGGCCGCGGCGCCTACGACGTCGAATCCATGGAGACATTCATGCGGGCCTACGCGACCGAATTTCCGCTGACCTCCGACGAGCGGCGGCTGTTGCCCGATGCGTGGCGCCTGTACAAGCTGCAGGCGGCGACGCGGTACTGGAACTCGTACTTCGAGACAGGTGGCCCCACCCGCAAGCTCCACTCGGCACTGGATTCGATCGACCAGGCCGATTGGGTCGTCAAACACCCCGAGTTCATCCGGCGGCTGAGCCACGCTGCAGAGGAGTCGGCCACGCCTACCCGCCGAGGCCACAGGGCCGCATGGAGGAGTCAACATGCCGATGACCGACGATGATCTGGCCGTCATGCAGGTGACCCGAAACCTGGAGATCGGAGGCGCCCAGGAGACGGCTCGCACCCTGGCTAAGTATCTGCCAAGGCTAGGATGCTCGACTGTCGTCTGCGCTTTTGGCGACGGCCCCCTGAGACCAGAGATCGAGAAGTTGGGTGTCCCGGTCGAGTTGCTGCCCGACCGACAACACAGCGTCGTCGCATTCCCCCTGTTCGTTAGGGAGATGATCCGTCGACGCCGAGACCTACTCAATCTGGCCGCTAAGCATAGGGCGGATGTCATACAGACGCAGGGGCTCGGCACACTCGACTTCCTCATTGCGACGCTTGGTATCGGTCGGACGATCCAGGTGTGGTGGACGATCCAGAACCAAAATTTCATGCTGCGCGAGGAACACCTACCGCGGTACAAGTGGCTCCTGGGCCCCAAAATCGCGGTCCATCGCTGGCTTTACCGCGCCGGCGCAAGAATCGTAAGAGGCATCATCGCGGTCTCGGATGAGACCGCGCTCTCTTTCCGCGACGCGGTCCGCCATGTTGGGAACAAAATCACGGTTGTCCCCAACGCGGTCGACATCGAGTTCTATCCCTCGCCCTCGGATCGGGACGCGGTTCGTGCCCAACTGGGCTTCGGACCCGCCGACCACATGATGACGATGGTCGGGACCTTCAAGCATCAAAAAGGCCACCGCCACCTCATCGAAGCCACGGCGCAGGTCGCGCCCAGCTTTCCGCAACTGCACGTCGTTCTCGTCGGAGGCGGCGAGCTGACGCGTGCGATCAAGGAACAGGTGAAGTGGGCCGGACTGGCGGACAGAATTCATTTTCTCGGCAGCAGGCGCGACGTTCCTGAACTCCTGGCGGCAAGCGATTCATTCGTTTTGCCGTCGCTGTGGGAGGGCCTTCCCGTGGCCCTCGTCGAGGCGATGGCCAGCGAACTCCCAATCATCGCGACTGCGGTGAGCGGGACCAGTCAGGTCGTGATCGATCGAGTGACGGGGTTGCTTGTGCCGCCGGCAGATACGACCGCTCTGGCTCTGGCGATGACCGAGCTTCTCTCGGACCCTGCCCGGGCGGCTCTGATGGCGGCCGCCGGCCGAGAGCGCGTCGATGCCTCGTTCAGCGCACTGGCACAGGCGGAGAAGCTCGCGGCGTTGTTTCGTAGCGAAGCGTCCGCGCGCGGGGATGGGAAATGGGAACCGAGGATGGTCGTTAGATCGTGAACGAGCCGGGGCACATCGGCGGGCCGGTCGGGCCGGTCTTCGTAGCGGGGCCCGGTCGCTCGGGAAAGACTCTCGTCTCCCTCATGCTGTCCTCGCTGCCGCGGATCACCGTGACGCGCCGAACGGAGATGTGGCCTCGTTTCTACGGACCATTCGGCGATCTCGGTCGCCCCGCGAATTTCGAGCGCTGTCTTCGCGCCATGCTCGGGCGGGCGCAGATCGCATCCCTCGCGCCCGACCCCGATCGGATCCGCCATGAGTTCCGCAGGGGAGCGACCACATATGCTCGTCTTTTTGCTCTCATCCACGAGCACTTCGCGGAGCGGGTGGGAAAGCCCCGCTGGGGAGACCAGACCGGTCTGATCGAGCGGTTCGCCGATGAGCTGATGTCTGCGTATCACGGTGCAAAGGTGATCCACATGATTCGGGATCCGCGTGACCGCCACGAAGCGCTGCTCGAGCGCGCTCCGCGTCGGGCAGGTGCCGCCGGAACGTCAACGTCCGTTTGGCTCTACTCGGTCGCTCTCGGTAGGCGCAACGTGCGGCGCTATCCCGGTTCCTACATGTTCGTGCGCTACGAGACTCTGGTCACCCGGCCGGCGGAGACGATGCGCGGTGTGTGTACTTTTCTGGGTGAGGAGTTCGATCCGGCCATCGTGCGCATGCAGAACGTCCCGCGATATCGGCTCACGGCCGGCGATGAATGCCCTATCTCCGCTGCCTACGTTGGTCGCTACCGCGAGAAGATCACCGCCTGCGACCTAGCGTTCATACAGACGGTCGCAGCCCGTCACATGCGGGCGTTCGGTTACGCTCCCGATCCCGCTCGGATCACGCCGAGCGAGGGAGTCCGTTGCGCCGCCGTCGGGTGGCCCATCAGCCTGGCTCGCATGAGCTCCTGGCGCGTGGTAGAAGCGCTCAATAGGCATCCGGCTAACCCGATTAGGTCGCTCGAGGCTCGATGATGAACCCCTGGCACGCGCTCATCGACTCCAATGCGTTTCGCTCGTTCGCCAAGCGCGGCCCCGGCAGGCTTGTCTTCAGGGGAAATGCTTATCGACGACTCAATATCGCGCGCAACCATGTACTTTCGTCCCGCGCCGTTCGCCGAGATCACGCGCGCTTCCGAGACGTCCGGACATTTTGCTTCTTCGTCGGGCATAACAAGTGCGGTACGAGCCTGTTGGGGGGTTTGCTGGATGCCCATCCAAATATCGTCCTGTCGGACGAGGTCGACGCCCTCCAATATGTTGAGGCTGGCTTTGCTCGCGACCAGATCTTCTACCTTCTGTTCAAAGGATCTCGTGCTGAGGCGCGGAAGGGCCGCGTCACCGCTCGGCGCCTTCAGCCGTACTCGTACTTTGTACCCGGTCAATGGCAGGGCCGCGCCTCCACTCCCCTGGTCGTGGGGGACAGCACGTCTGGAGCCTCAACACGGCGGCTGGGCAAAAGCCCCGATCTGCTCGACCGGCTGTCGGTGCTCATGACGGGGACCGACGTAAGGCTCATCCAAGTCATCAGAAATCCATTCGATCCGATCAGCACGATGATGGTGCGCGGGCGGCGCAGCTTCCAGAACGCGATCGACCACTACTTCAGCGCGTGCGAGACCCTCGTTGAGATCAGGCGCCGTCTGGGCACGGCGTCGCTGCTTCCCGTTCGCTACGAGACGTTCGTGGCGGATCCAGAAGACGGACTAACGGCTTTGTGCCATTTCCTCGGGGTGCCTGTGGAACCGGATTATCTAAAAGCGTGCGGCGGTATCGTCCGCCGACTGCCCGATCGAAGCAGGGAGATGGTCGATTGGACTCAGCCGTGGGTCGATGTCGTCGAGCGACGCATCGACTCCTTCGACTTTCTGAAGGAATATTCCTATGAGAACTGAAGGGTCTAACCGCGGGGCTCCAGCCATGATGCGAGGGGTGCGACCCTCCGCGCAGGCGCCGTTCCGGGACACCGCGCCGGTGCTCGTGGCCGGTCCCGACCGCAGTGGGACGACGCTGATGTTCGCCCTTCTTGCGTCGCATCCGGAGATCTCCATGGTCCGGCGAACGAACATGTGGCGTTACTTCGATCGTCGCTACGGCGACCTGAGTGACCCGAATCACCTCGAGCGGTGCCTGGATGACATGATTGGTTACAGGCGGATGCGCCATCTGCAGCCGAATCGGGACCGGATCAGGCGCGAATTCCTCAAGGGGAAGCCGACCTACGGCCGCCTATTCGCGCTCTTCCACGAGCACAATGCGGAGCGCATCGGCAAGCGCCGCTGGGGGGACAAGTCCCTACACGTTGAGCACTATGCAGAGCGCGTATTGGTGGACTTCCCAAATGCGCGCATCATTCACATGGTGCGAGATCCTCGCGACCGCTATGCCTCCGTCCGCAGGCGTCATGGGCAAGACATCTCGCGCGTAGGTGCCGCTACCGGCCGATGGCTGATCTCGACCCGTGCAGGGCGCCGCAATCGCGAGCGCCACCCGGACAACTACCTGATCGTCCGATACGAGGACCTGGCACGCGATCCGGAGGGAACGATGCGAACGGTATGTGCGTTCATCGGGGAGTTCTATTCACCGGACATGCTATCGATGGACGGCGTCCCCGAGCACCGGGACAGCGGTGGCAACAGTTCGTTTGGAGACCTGCAGCCGCGCGCCATTTCCACGCGAGGCATCGGCCGGTACCGCGACGTGCTGTCGCCGTCGGAGTTGACCTTCATTGAGCTGGTTGCGGGCGGAGACCTGGCGGCCATGGGGTACGAGCGGGCCGAGGTCGGTCTCGCGGCGGTCGCCCGACTGCGCTTCTGCGCCTGGGATCTGCCGGTCAATCTTGGGCGGATGGTCGGTTGGATAGCGCTGGCACGAGTCCGCATGTGGCGCGGCGTTCGACTCCCCGCGGTCCGCATCGCCCGCGGACAGCAGCCTGCGTGATGCTGGCGTTTTGTGGATCTGGCCATGCCACCCGAAGCCTTAATACATCCGACAGCGACGATTGAGGCTGGCGCGGTTGTGGCAGCGGGCACCAGGATCTGGCACCGAAGCCATGTCCGAGCGGGAAGCCGCATCGGCGCCGATTGCACAATCGGGTTCTCCGTCTACGTGGATACCGGAGTGGTCATCGGCGACCGGTGCAAGATTCAAAACCACGTCTCCCTTTACCGCGGAGTTGAGCTCGAGGACGACGTATTCGTGGGACCGGCAGCGACCTTCACAAACGATCTGTACCCGCGCTCGGGTACGTCAGGATGGGAGGTTGTTCCGACCAAAGTCCGTCACGGAGCCAGCCTCGGTGCGAATGCCACGGTCGTATGCGGGGTCGAGGTCGGTGCTTGGTCGATGGTCGGGGCAGGCCCGGTGGTCACCGCCGATGTGCCCCCCCACGGACTGATGCTGGGCACGCCCGCGCGCCTTCGGGGGTGGTTGTGTATCTGTGGACACGTGCTGGCGCGACTCGATGATGTTTTGCCGCCTGCGTGCGGAAACTGCGGCCGGGCCTCCAACGCGATGGTGAGGCTGTGATCGTCGTCAGCGAGCCGCTCTTCGGAGACTTGGAGGAACGGCTCGTGCTGAAGGTGCTCCGGTCGGGTCGTCTAGTGCAGGGGCCGATGGTCGAGGCCTTTGAGGAAGCCGTTCGCGAGACGGTCGGTGTCCGTCATGCCGTGGCTGTGAACAACGGGACGAGCGCCCTGATCGCATCTCTACTTGCCCACGGGATTGGTCCCGGAGACGAGGTGATAACGACTCCGTTCACTTTCGTCGGCACGCTCAACGCAATCCTCCATGTTGGCGCGACCCCCCGATTCGTCGACGTCGATGATGATTGCAATCTCGACCCAACGCTACTGGAAGCTGCCATAGGACCAGCGACCCGCGCGGTCCTCCCGGTGCACCTCTACGGTTATCCGGCCGACATGCGGCAGATCAAAGCCGCCGTCGTGAAGCGCAACGTGGTAATCATCGAGGACGCAGCGCAGGCGCTCGGAGCAACCTATGCCGACCGCTCCGTGGGTTCATTCGGAACAGGTTGCTTCTCGTTCTACGCCACCAAGAATGTCACCACCGGCGAGGGTGGAGTGATAACTACGGACGACGACCGCATCGCCGGTGCCGTCGGCTTACTGCGAAACCAGGGACAGCGAAGCCGGTACAACTACGAGCGGCCCGGATTCAACTTCCGTATGACCGAACTTCAGGCCGCACTTGGCGTCGCCCAGATGTCGCGGCTCCCCGACATAGTGGAAGCTCGCCGCGCTAACGCGCGGACACTCAGCGCAGGCTTGGCAAAGATCGAAGGGCTCACGACTCCAACGGAGACCCCAGAACGCCGTCACGTGTTCCACCAGTTCACGGTCCGGTTGAGCGCTGCTGCTCACCTAACCCGCGACGAGCTACTGGAGTACCTGAGGAGCAGAGGGATCGAGTGCGGTGTGTACTACCCGCGGCCCGTATTCGACTACGGCTGCTTCCGTAGAGATCCCCGGGTCGGCAGGCCGGTGATGCCGAGGGCGACCCGCATCTCTAAGGAGGTGCTGTCGCTACCCGTCCATCCGAAGCTCGGCGAGGAGGACGTCTCGCGGATCGTGGAAGCCGTACGCGACGCCCTGACATGATCGCGGCACGTGCCACGCGGCACGCGGCGGCGCTGGCGTCAGCGGCCCCATCGTCCACACGCCGACTGATTCTCATGCATCCGCTCCATTCTGCGGACAAGTCGTACGGATATCGGCTGATGAGGGGTCCGGCCGCCATTGCTACGTTCTGGTGGTGCCACGCGCTCTCCGCCCCAGGGGCTGTTGGACATGCGATCCGCTCGCACGTCGTTGCGAGATGCCGTCGCTCGACCGGCGTGAATCGGCTCCATTCGACGGCGCTGATCTGCGAGCGAACAAAGGCCGGGTCCAAAGGTCTCTAAGGTGACCAAGCGGCTATCCGTCCGCCTCGTGGCCCACACGGCGATTTGGTCATCCCTCCTCCTGCCGCTCACCCCGGGATCGGCGCCCTCCGTGGCGGCCGCCCCAGAGAGGGTTGTCAAGGCTCGGGAGATCAGGTCAATCTTCACCCACGAGTTCGGAGTAGCGCGGCCGATCGGCGTGACGTACCTACCGAGGGCCGGAGCGCTGCTCGTCGCCGGCGCTGGCACCAGCCGAACCACGTTACTTCGATTCTCGCCAGCCGGGGACTCATTGGGGGCCGCCCTTGTGCCCCAATTCTCGGACCCCGCCAGTATGACCTTGGATCCGAGAACAAATCGTCTCACTGCTATTGACGGAGACGACATGATCACGATCGCGGCCACCGATCTCCGAGCCCGACGTCCCCCCGTCCAAAGGATGGAGGCAGCTCACCTGGAGCTGCGTGATCCGCAAGGCGCGACGTTTGATCCCGCCACCGGCACCTGGTTTGTCCTCGATCGCGCGGCGAGGGTCATTGTGCGCGTTCCGATTCCCGGCCCCATGCCCGCGTCACCTAAAAGGATTTCGCTCCGGGGACTGGATGCTTCGAACCTCCAGGGGCTCGCTCTAAATCCCGCCGATGGATTGCTCTACGTTGCCAGCCGAGGCGACGACCTCCTCTACGGGCTAGACGGCTCGGGGAAGGTCCGCAAGACCTTCGACCTCGCCGGCGTCGGCATGCACGACGTCAGAGCCATCGTCTTCGCTCCGAGCGCGGACCCCACCGACGATCCCTCGACTCTCAGTTTGTACGCCGCGGATGCCGGCAACTCGGACGAGTTCGGCCGGGTCGCAGAGGTCACACTCTCCGCATCCGACTCCTCGACCGAGGCGACCGCGCCAACGGTAACCCCCACCCTCGTCCAAACCATCCAGACATCACAATTATCCCCGCCGAGCCCCGATCCAGCAGGGATCACTTACATGCCGGGGACCGACCGTCTCATGGTTGGCGACTCGGAAGTCGAGGAGATGGCGATCTTCAGTGGCGTGAACCTGTTCCGCCTCACCAGGTCCGGATCGCTCACCGGCACCGGAGTAACCACGGCCTTCTCGAAGGAGCCCACCGGTCTGGGATTCAACCCGGCCGACAGTACGCTGTTTATCTCTGACGACAACGCCAATCGCATCTTCATGGACCGGCCGGGGGCGGATGGTAACCACGGAACCTCCGACGACCAGATCGGCGTGATCAATACCCTGGCGTTCGGGAGCGACGACGCCGAGGGCGTTGAGTACGACACCGACACGGGCCATCTGTTCGTGGCCGACGGGGTCGCACGGGAGGTGTACGACATCGACCCTGTCAACGGGACGTTCGGTGATGGTAATGACGTGATTACCCACTTCGACGTCGAGCGGTACGGAGCCCTGGACCCGGAGGGCATCGGCTCGGACCCCGCTCGGGACTCGTTGCTGGTTGCGGACCGTTCGACGAGGCGCATTTACGAAGTCACCAGGAGTGGTTCACTCCTACGGATCATCGACCTTTCGGCCATTGCGTCGAGAAGAACCATAGCGGGGGTCACTCTCGCTCCAGCAACCGACAACTCGGGCCGGGTCAACTACTGGATCTCGGATCGGGCGGTGGACAACAATACCGATCCCAACGAGAACGACGGCAAGATTTACGAGGTGTCGCTACCCTCCTCCGATGCCCCGCCGACGGTGAGCATCACGAGCCCCGAAGACGGAGCCAGTGTGTCGCGGACAGTTACGGTCCAGGCGAATGCCTCCGACGACAACGGTGTTGTTCGGGTCGAGTTCTTCGACGAAGGAGTCAGTTTCGGTACGGATACCAACGGATCCGACGGCTGGTCGGTCACGTGGGACACGACCACCGCTAGCGACGGCAGCCATGTACTGAGGGCGGTCGCGACCGACACTACGGTTAACGCCACCACGTCGGCTCCCGTGCAAGTAACGGTGAACAACTCGGCGCTGCCTGTCCTTACGCAGGAAATTCCGGTGAGAGCGAGTGAGGACGACGTCGAGGAGAGGCAAAGCGGGCGGGTCTGGCTGGCGAACAGCGATCTAGAGCTCGTCACCGACGGCACGGACGTGCAGAAGATCGGATTGAGGTTCACGAACCTGATAGTGCCTCCTGGGGCCACCATCGTGAGGGCCTACGTTCAGTTCCAGGTGGACGAGGTCAGCTCGGAGTTAACGAACCTGGTGGTGGCCGGAGAAGCGTCCGACAACTCCGCACGTTTTACTACCGCAAAGTTCAATGTCTCCTCTAGGCCGCGGACGACCGCATCAGTACAGTGGTCGCCTCCAGCCTGGACCAAGGGGGGTGCGAGGGGCGTCAATCAACGCACCCCCGACATTACCCCGATACTGCAGGAGGTCGTCCACCGGCCGGGGTGGCTCGCCGGAAACGCGCTCGCGGTGATTATCACGGGGTCCGGCAGACGGGTCGCCGAATCCATCGAGGGAAACGCCGCCCCCCTTCTTCACCTCGAGTGGGTGAATCCGTGATCCTGATCGAGCCGATTCGGGCTTGGGTATGACCCTTATCGCCATGGCCACCAAGGGGAGGGGGGCCCTGAGCGTGGCCGCCAAGGGAAAGGGGCACCTGAACCTCGTCCGTCGAGCCGAGGACATTGGAGCGCGGTATGGGTTCGGCCCGCGACGAATGGATCGGCGGCTGGCCGCGATCCACGCGACCCTAGAGCGGTTCGGGTACGAGGCCACTCTGCCGGTAACGGCCGCGATCGTCGAGCGCAATCCCAGCGTGATCGCCCGATACTCAGAGCTCGGCATCGAGTTCGCCGCTCACGGCTATTACCACGTCGACCATACCCGGCTCTCGGAAAGAGAGCAGAGCGACCAGCTCACACGTGCCCGCCGAGTGCTCGGGAGGAACGGTTTGCGGGTGGTGGGCTTCCGGGCGCCTTATCTTCGCTGGAACCGAGCGACGCTTGGCGCAGCGCGCGATAGCGGATTCTTGTACGACAGTAGCAGGGCGATGCATTGGCCCATCGATCCCGTTCTCCAGTGCGCCACTTACCGGCGAGGCCTGACGTTCTACGGCTCAGTCCCAGCCACCGACAATCCGGTTCTACCGCGGACAGTAGAGGGAATCGTGCAGATCCCCTATTGCCTGCCCGACGACGAGGCTGTGGTAGATCGCCTCCGGCTGACGACACCCAAGGCGATTGCAGAACTGTGGCTGGCGATGCAGCGGGCGTGCCATGAGCGAGGCGAGCTCTTCACCCTTGGGCTTCATCCGGAACGGATCGAGATGTGCCTGCCCGGATTTCTCGCCGTGCTCGAAGCGGCCCGGGCAGCCCGGCCGCGGGTGTGGGTAGCGCGCCTCGAGGAGATCGCTCGATGGTGGCGGGCGCGGGCGGCCGCGACCGTTGCGGTAGCGGACCGAGGTCCCGGTGAGCTTCACATCAGCATCCGAGGCCCCAAGGGTCTGACCGTCCTCGCCCGTAATCTCGAGGTCTCTGGCGGCGAGCCGTGGGTCGACGACTATGTCTTCGTCCGCCGCACCGAGTTCGATGTGCGGGCAAAGTGCCGTCCGTTCGTCGGAGTTCACCCATCATCGCCAACCTCGCTCATTGCGGTCCTTCGAGAGGAGGGCTTCATCATCGAGGTTGCCGAATCTGCTAGCGATTATCCCTTCTTCGTGGACGACAAACATTTCGGTCGAGGAGGCGAGCGAGCGCTCCTCGCCGAGTTGGAGTCGGGTGAGTTCCCGATCCTGCGACTCGGTCGATGGCCGGACGCCGCTCGAAGCGCGCTCTCCGTTACGGGTGATGTCGACGCCCTCACGATTTGGGACTATGCGTTTCGCCTGCTGGGGCGGTGACGAAACCATGCAAGACATCCACGTCTGCAACGAAATGAATGAAGATGTCTGGCGAAATTTCGTCGAGACCGAACCAGAGGGAAACGTCTTTCACACACCAGAGTTGTATCGGGTCTTCACCGGCGCCGAGCGTCATCGGCCCCATTTATGGGCTGCGACAGACGCCTCCGGCACTCCTCTGGCGCTCTTTCTGCCAGTTGACATCAACGTCCTGAACGGAATCCTTGGCCCGTGGACTTCCCGGGCGGTCGCCTACGGCGGGATCCTGTGCGCCGAAGGCCCGGCACGCAGGCGCGCGGTGATGGCGCTGCTGACCGCATACCGGCGCGCACGGCATTGCCGGGCACTGACCACCGAGCTCCGACATTTGTCGAATGCGGCCAGTCTTGGTGCGGCGCTCGGACGCAACGGATTTGTGCATGAAGAACACCTCAATTACCTGATCCGGCTCGACCGGCCAGAAGCCGATCTGTGGCTGGGCTTGAGCAGGACGGCCCGTCAGCGCATCCGCAGCGCAAAGAAGAAGGGCGTCTTAGTCGAGGAGTTCACCGACGCATCCAAACTTGACGAGGTGTACCAGCTGATTCAACACGTTTATAGTCGTGCCCGCGTTCCGCTCGCTGGACCCAGCCTCTTCCGGACAGCTCTGTTGGTGCTCCGTCCTCGTGGGATGCTCCGGATCTTCGCGGCGCGCCTCGACGACCAGCTCATTGCGGTCCGATTCGTCCTTTTGTGCAAGGGCCGGATGGTCGACTGGTATGCCGCCTCGGACCGGCGGTTCGCGTCCTATTCGCCCAGCGAACTGCTCGTCTGGCACGCCCTCTGTTGGGGACAGCAGCACGACTTCCGGATCTTTGATTTCGGCGGTGCAGGTCGACCGGACGAGCAATACGGTCCTCGCGACTTCAAAGCGAAGTTCGGGGGGGACATGGTGAACTTTGGCCGAGACGTCCTCGTCCATGCGCCGGTGCGTTTTCGTGTGAGCCGGGCGGGCTATGCCGTCACCCGCCGAGTGCTGTGGGGTCACCCCGCCACCGCGAAACGAGGACCAGCGTGACAGGTGCAACCCTGCCGGTGCTCCCCACCGAGGGCGATCGTGCCTCTGTGTCTGGCATCGACCGGGTTTTCGACGGCACCAGTCCGATCTTCGTCGTCGGCGCGCCCCGCTCGGGAACAACGCTGCTGCGCGTGATGCTCAGCAGCCACTCCAGGATCTACATCCCCCCGGAGTCCGATTTCATCCCCCGGCTCTTTCGGCGGCATGCCCAGGTGTTGATGAGCCCAAAACAGGCCGCTCGGAACCTGCGGATCGTTCTCGGATACCGGCGCTTCTTCCGGGAGTGGCGTGCGACACCACTCGATCCGGCCTCGTTCACGGCTGGCCTTTCCCACCTAACCCCAGCCGCCTTCCTCAACGCGCTCTACAGCGCCTATGCCGACCAGTACGGCGCGGCTCGATGGGGTGACAAGTCGCCCATTTACACGCGCTAC
>OCZV010000494.1_pt1 | contig 14203 bp, 16 predicted proteins | sample 1539051 | NCBI WGS metagenome assembly OCZV01 (sample SAMEA3113581, study PRJEB22503) | soil metagenome
CAAGGCCGTGGTCCGGTGTTCGTGCGGCAACACGTTCGAGACCCGGGCCACCACCCCCGAGATCCACGTCGAGATCTGCAACGTGTGCCACCCGTTCTACACGGGCAAGCAGAAGCTTGTGGACACCGGTGGCCGGGTCGACCGGTTCCGCCGCCGCTACGGCCGAACCGCGCCCCAGAGCTCCTGAACGAGCCTGACCGCGCTGCGCGGTCGTTCAGGGTTCGAACTCGACGAGCGTTTTTCGCGTTGCCTGGCTAGAATCGCCAGCATCATGAGTCCGCGGATCCGGAGGGGGACGCGGCTCTGGCTGGGTGGCCTGGCCGCAGGCGGCGTGGCCGTCGCCCACGTCCTCGCGTTCCTCCTGGTGGCCCCCGATCCCGCCCGGCGGGCAGCGATGCTCGAGGCCACCGGGCACGGCGCCTGGCCCCTGGTGGTCTCGCTGGCCGTGGGCGGGGTGGTCGCCGGCCTGGCAGGCTTCGCCGTCCGCCGGGGCCATGAGGTTCGGACGCCTCCCAGGCCCCTCTTCGGTGGCATCTTCGTCCGGCTCGCCGTGCTGCAGGTGGTGGGGTTCGTTTTCCTCGAGGCGCTGGAGCACCTGGCTCGCCACGACGCCGTCCTCGGCCTCCTCGGCGAACCCGTCGTCCTGATCGGCGTGGCGCTGGCTGCGGCCACGGCCGCGATCGGCGCCTTCCTGCTGGTCCTGTTGGCCGGTCTCATCGACCGGTTGGTCGTCCTCCTTCGAGCCCTCCCCAGGGCCCCCAGGGCTCTGGCGGCGCCGGGACTCGCCGACGATCCTCCTCCGCGACTGAGGATCGTGATGGGCTCCGTCTGGCTTCGCGGTCCCCCGCTGGCGGTCCGGTAGCGACGCCAGCACGATCACGGAACCCAGACCGGGGCCCGTGGCGAATCACCATCGAGGAGGAGCCGTGGAGCACGCACGCCGAAGGCATCGTGGCTGGGGTGGCGCACTCGCCGCCTCGGCATGTCTCGTGGTGCTCAGCGCCGCTCCGGCCGAGGCACACGCCATCGTCCGGGCGACGGAACCGCGCATCGATGCAGTCGTACCGCAGCCTCCGACCGAGGTCGTCATGGAGTTCAACGAGCCGGTGGAGATCTCGTTCGGGTCGATCCGGGTCTTCGGCACCGACGGTGGTCGGGTGGACGCGGGGGAGACCGAGTACGTGACCGGCTCGCCCGACGCCGTGCAGGTGCCGCTCGAGCAGAACCTGCCGAACGGCACGTACACCGTGGCCTGGCGGATCGTGTCGGCCGACGGACACCCGATCGGCGAGGCGTTCGTGTTCCACATCGGCGAGCCGGGTCAGAACCCCAGAGGGCTGGTGGACCAGGTCCTCGGCGGCCAAGGGCGGGCCGGGCCACTCGAATCGGGCCTGGCCGCGGTGGGCCGCTGGCTGCACCTGGCTTCCCTCCTCGTGCTGGCCGGCGCCTCGCTGTTCCTGATCCTCGTGTGGAGCCGGATCCTGGCCCCCGACGAGACGGTCCAGCGAGGGTTCGCCGACCGGTGGCGACGCATCGTGGTGATCTCGTGGATCGTCGCGCTCGTCACGACCGTGGCCCTGTACGTGCTGCAGGGCTCGCTGGCGGCCGACCTGCCGCTGGTGGACGCGCTGTCGCCCGACGTGCTCACCGAGGTCGCGGAGACCCGGTTCGGGATCGTCTCGCTGATCGCCGTGGGACTCCTCCTGGCCTGTGCGGCGATCTGGCCGGCGGTCCGTGGCTCGCTGGTGACGCGTCGAAGCGTCGGTGCCGCGGCCGCGACCGTACGGCCGACCACCTCGGTGGTGGCTGTGGGCGCGGTGCTCGTGATCGCGCTGCTGGCCACGCCGGGCCTGTCGGGACACGCGGGCACGACTGAGCCGGTCAGCCTCAATGTCGCCGCGGACGTGCTTCACATGGTCGCCGCGGCGATGTGGATGGGGGGCCTTCTCCTGCTGCTTGCGGGAGCCTTCCCGGCTACCCGTGACCTGCCCGAGGAAGCCCGAGCCCGGACGCTGGCTCCGGTGGTGGCCAGGTTCTCCGACCTCGCCGTGATCGCCGTGGCCGCCCTGGTCGGGAGCGGTCTGCTCCGGGCGTGGACCGAGGTCCGGGCCTGGCGAGCGCTGGTCGACTCGTCGTATGGCATCGCGCTGCTGGTGAAGCTCGGGGCATTCCTGCCGATCCTGGCGCTGGGCTTCATCAACAACCGGTGGATGAAGCCTCGGATCGTGCGCTCGGTGGAGCAGGGGGTGCCGCTCGATGCCGGGGCGCCGCTGCGGTCGCTCCGCCGGCTGGTGCGGGGCGAGATCGCCCTCGGGGTGGCGGTGATCGCGGTCACCGCGCTGCTGGTGAACCTTCCGCCGGCACGGGTCGAGGCGGGGGTCGAGGGGCCTTTCTCGACGGAGGCGTCCCTCGGCGAGGGGATGATCCACGTGATGGTGGACCCGAACCGGGTCGGCATGAACGAGGTCCACATCACCCCCGAGCAGATGGGCGAGGAGCCCATGCACTTCGAGGAGATCCGGGTCCTGTTCCGGATGCCCGAGGAGGGCATCGGCCCGATCCCGGCCGAGGCGGAGCTCTCCGGCCACGGCGAGTACGTGGTCCGAGGGCACCAGCTCTCGGTCCCAGGCGAGTGGGTGCTGGAGATCGTGGCTCGCATGGACGAATTCGACGAGGTTCGCACGAAGGTCAATGTCACCGTGAATCCCTGAAGGAGTGAGCGCATGCGAAAGCTCTTCGTTGTAGGCAGTTCGGTCGCGGCGATGCTCCTCATCGCCGCGCCCGCGTTCGCCCACGTCACCGTTTCGCCTGAAGAGGGAGTGATCGGCTCCTTCTCCCGGTTCGTGGTCCGGGTGCCCACCGAGCGGGATGACGCGTCCACCATCAGTGTCCAGGTGGAGTTCCCTCCGATGGCGTTCGTGTCGTTCATCGACGTTCCCGGATGGGAGCGAACGGTGGAGATGCAGACGCTGGACGAGCCCCTCGAGGTGTTCGGAGAGGAGCTCACCGAAGTGGTCGGCACGGTCACCTGGGAGGGCGGCGAGATCGAGCCGGGCGAGTTCCAGGAGTTCGGATTCAGCGCCCGGATGCCGGAGGACGTCACCACGCTGGAGTTCCCGGCGATCCAGACATACGACTCCGGCGAGGTGGTCCGGTGGATCGGGCCTCCGGACTCCGATGAGCCCGCGGCCCTGGTGCAGACGGTCGACCTGGGAGCCGAGGAGGGCCAGGGAGAGCTCTCCGTGCTGGCCGAGGTGAGCGGGGGTGCTTCCGGCGAAGAGCCGGCGGGCGAGGAAGCCGAGGGCGACGAGGCCGCCGCGGCCTCGGACGAGGAGGAATCATCCCTGCCGTTGATCCTCGTCTTCATCGCCGTGGGGCTGGGTGCGGTGGCGCTGGTGGTCGCGCTGACCCGGCGTCGCGCGTAACGCCTATCGATGCGACGGAGGGCCTCCGGCCGCGCTGCCGGAGGCCCTCCGTACAATGGCAGGCGTGTCACGGGAGCACTACTACGGGGGCCAGGCCGTCCTCGAGGGCGTGATGATGCGGGGCCGCGACCAGTGGGCCATCGCGGTCCGGAGGCCCGACGGGGATCTCCACCTCGAGGGGCACGACATCGACTCGATCGCCAAGCGGTATCGGGTCCTCCGCTGGCCTGGGCTCCGGGGGGTGATCGCGCTGGGCCAGGCCCTGTCGATCGGGATCAAGGCCCTCACGATCTCGGCGAACCAGTCCGCCGAGGAGGGCGAGAAGCTCACGCCCCGTCAGATGGCGTTCTCGATGGTCATCGCCCTGGTCGTGTTCATCGGCGTGTTCATCGTGTTCCCCGCGGTCGCGTCCAACTTCGCCCGCGACCAGGTCGGCTCGGGGATCCTCCTGAACGTGGCCGAGGGCATCTTCCGGGTGCTCCTGTTCCTGGGCTACCTGGCGCTGATCGGACGGATGAAGGAGATCCGGCGCGTGTTCGAGTACCACGGCGCCGAGCACAAGACGATCGCCGCGTACGAGGACGACGCGCCACTCGATCCCGGATCCGTGGATCGCTACTCCACGCTCCACGTGCGGTGCGGGACGAACTTCCTGCTGATCGTGATGATCCTGACGATCTTCGTGTTCGCGTTCTTCGGTACGCCCGGCCTGCCCTGGCGGATCGGATCGCGGATCCTGGCGATCCCCATCATCGCCGGCCTGGCCTTCGAGGCGCTGCGCCTGGGAGCCCGGTACCAGTCGAGCCCGGTGATGCGGGCGCTGATGACTCCGGGCCTGTGGCTCCAGAAGATCACCACGAAGCCGCCCGCCACCGACCAGATCGAGGTGGCCATCGCTGCGTTCCGCCAGGTCCGTCGGATGGAGGGGGCCGAAGCGGAGGGCGCTCCGGCGGAGTCTCCGGCGCCTCCCGTCCCGGAACCCGATTGACGTAGGGTACCAGATAGGGTACCCTACACTACGTGCGCAAGACGAGCGTCTATCTGACCGAGGAGCAGGCCGCCCGCCTGAAGCGACTGGCCGCAGCCGAGGGGCGTCCGGAGGCCGAGATCCTGCGGGAGGCCATCGAGCGGTACCCGGAGCCCGAGCGACGCCGGAAGATCCTTTGCTACGCGGTGGCAGAGGGTCCCGGGGACGCGATCGAGCAGATGTCTGAGGAAGCCCTGCTCGAGGGGTTCGGCGAGAGCAGCCTCGGGCAGTGGCGCTGATCGTCGATGCCGGCCCGTTGATCGCCATGGCTGACCGCAGGTACTCGCGAAGGGACTTGCTGCGCACGCTGGTCGAGGGAGAACGAGGCCCGGTCGTGCTGTCACCGTACGTCGCGGCGGAGGCGGACCACCTGATCGGCCGTCGCCTGGGACCGCAGGCAGAGCGACTCTTCCTCCAGGACCTGGCGTCCGGGGCATACGAGATCGAGGGGCTCACGGACGACGAACATCAGCTGATGGTCGAGATCGACCAGGACCGGCCGGGGCTGGGTCTGGCCGATCTCTCGATGATCGTGCTCGCCGCGAGGTACCGGACGACCCGGCTCCTGTCCTTCGACGAGCGCGACTTCAGGACGACCCGACCTCTCGACGGCGACCGCTTCGTGCTGCTTCCGGCGGACCTCGACCGCGGATAATGAATCCAGCCATGCGCGAGCGGCTCGACGAGATCGAACGGACCTACGAGGAGGTCACGAAGGAGCTCTCCACCCCCGACGTCGCCTCCGACCCCTCGCGCCTGCGCGACCTCGGCCGCAGGCACCGGGAGCTCGAGGAGATCGTGTCCGTGGCCCGCGAGTACCGCTCGGCGCTGGCCGAGGCCGAGGACGCGCGCTCGCTGACGCGGGGTGAGGAGGATCCGGAGAGCCGGGAGTTCTACCGGCAGGAGGCGGTCCAGGCCGAGGAGCAGGCCCGGAAGCTCGAGGAGCGCCTGGAGGTCCTGCTCCTCCCCAAGGACCCGAACGACCAGAAGAACGTCCTGGTGGAGATCCGAGGCGGCGCCGGGGGCCAGGAGGCCGCGCTGTTCGCCGCCGACCTTCTCGGGATGTACCGCCGGTACGCGGAGCGCCAAGGATGGAAGACCGACGTGCTGTCGTCGAGCCCGTCGGACCTTGGCGGGTTCAAAGAGGTCGTGCTGGAGATCCGGGGCGAGGGAGCGTACTCGCGGCTGAAGCACGAGTCCGGCGTGCACCGGGTCCAGCGGATCCCCGAGACGGAATCGGGCGGTCGCATCCACACCTCGACCGCCACGGTGGCCGTCCTCCCTGAGGCCGAGGAGGTCGAGGTCGAGGTGCGTCCCGAGGACGTGCAGACCGACGTGTTCCGCTCGTCCGGGCCGGGCGGTCAGTCTGTGAATACGACGGACTCGGCGGTTCGCCTGACGCACAAGCCGACCGGCATCGTCGTCAGCGTTCAGGAGGAGCGCTCGCAACTCCAGAACCGGGAGAAAGCGATGCGGTACCTTCGGGCCCGACTCCTCAAGCTCGAGCAGGAGCGGCAGCAGCGCGAGGAGGCCGATGCCCGGCGGGCTCAGGTGGGGACGGGGGAGCGGTCGGAGAAGATCCGCACGTACAACTTCCCGCAGAGTCGCGTCACCGATCACCGGATCGGGCTCACCTCCCACCGGCTCGACGGGATCCTGCACGAGGGAGAGCTGGACGAGTTCGTCGAGGCGCTGGGGGCCCGGGAGCGGGCCGAGCGGCTCGGCCGGGCCGAGTGACCCGAGGCCTGGCGATCTGCGTGGCGCTCGCGGTGATCGGGGCGTCGTCGTGCGACGAAGCACAGCGTGTGGCGACGTCGCACCGAACGTACACGGCCGAGGACCTCGAGGGGTTCGTCCTTCGGCCCGACGAGGCCGCCGACGGCACACGCTTCGTCGAGGGTGCGTCGGGAACACTCACCCTGGAGCGGTTCTGGCCGTCGTCGTGCTGTCCCGCCCAGCAGGCGGCTTTCGACGAGGCGGGGTTCCTGGCCGGCCACGCCGCGCTCTTCGAGCGTCCCGGCCGATCGGGGGAGCCGATCGACACCCGCCCGGGGTTCGAGCTGGTGTCGTCCCGGGCGGCGCTGTTCCGGTCGGAGGAGGGCGCGTCCGAAGCCATGGCGACGTGGGTCGAGTACCACGACGCCGGGGAGCTGGACCGCTTGCCGGGCCGTGGCCTCGGCGAGGAGGCCGGGGCGTTCGTGGGCAGCCCCGACGCGCCGGCGGAGACCGTGGTGCTGTACGTGTGGCGGATGGGCCGGCTCGTGCTCTACCTCCGGGCCTCGGTGGGGACGGGATCGGTCCCGGTGGAACGGGTCCGCGTGCTGGCCGACCGGATGGATCGGCGGGCCTCGTGAGGCCGGCGGAGGTCGTGACGCGAGCCTCGGACTACCTGGCTCGCCACGGCGTGGAGAGCCCCCGCGAGACCGCCGAGGCGCTCCTGGCGTACTTCCTGGAGACCGACCGGGCCGGCCTGTACGCCAGGGAGGAAGGCCTCGACACGCGCACGGCCCGGCTGTTCGGCCGGGCGCTGTGCCAGCGGTGCCACGGGGTGCCGCTCCAGTACCTCACCGGCGAGCAGCAGTTCTTCGACCTCGTCCTGGGAGTTGCGCCCGGGGTGTTCGTGCCCCGTCCCGAGACCGAGGTGCTGGTGGAGCGGGCGCTGGAGGTGTTCCCGGACGCCGGCACCGCGGTCGACGTCGGAACCGGCACCGGGGCGGCGGCCCTGGCCATCAAGCGGTTCCGCCCCGAGGCCTCGGTGTGGGGCACGGACCTCTCGGAGGACGCGGTCCGGGTCGCTCGGGCCAACGCCTCGCGACACGACCTCGCGGTCGAGGTCCTCCACGGGGATCTCCTGTCGCCGCTCCCGGCCGACCTCCGCGGCGCGGTCGACCTGGTCGTGTCGAACCCGCCGTACGTCACCCGGGAGGAGTACGACACGCTCCCGGCCGAGGTCCGGGCCGAGCCCTACGAGGCCCTGGTCGGGTCCACGGACGTGACCCGCCGGTTGGTGGAGGAGGCCCCGGCGTGGCTGGCGCCCGGCGGGTGGCTGGTGCTGGAGATCGGGGCCACACGAGGGGACGAGGCCCGGCGGTTGTTGTCGCGGCGCTTCGACCGCGTCGAGGTGCTCCCGGACCTGGCCGGGCGCGACCGGGTGGTGCGCGGGTGCCTGCGGTCTTCGAGCTGACCGAGCCGGAGGACGCGGCGCTGGCCGTTGCGGCCGACGCCGTGGCTCGGGGAGAGGCGGTCGTCCTGCCCACCGACACGGTGTACGGAGTGGCGGCCCGTCCGGATCAGGCGGCCGCGACCGAGCGGCTGTTCCGGGCGAAGGGACGGCCGCGGGACCTGACCCTCCCCGTGCTGGCCTCCGGGCTCGAGGAGGCGCGACGGGTCGGCTCGCTCTCCGGTCCGGGCCAGCGTCTGGCCGAGCGGTTCTGGCCGGGGGCGCTCACGCTGGTGGTTCCTCGGGCGCCCGGCGCGGCATCGTGGGACCTCGGCTCCGAGCGGGCCACGGTGGCGCTGCGCGTCCCGAACCACCCGATCGCCCTGGCCCTGCTGCGGCGGGCCGGGCCGCTGGCGGCGACAAGCGCGAACCGGTCCGGCAGGCCCACGCCGGAGGATTGCGGCGGCGTCCGCCGGGAGCTCGGCGATGCCGTGGCCGTGTACCTGTGCGCCGGCCGGCTCTCGCCCATGCCATCGACGATCGTGGACGTGTCCGGCCCCGAGCCCCGCGTGGTGCGCGCCGGGGCGCTCGATCCCGACGAGGTCCTGAGGGCCCTGCGCTAGACTGCCGGAGTGCTCCGGGTCCTCCTCGTGTGCACCGGCAACATCTGTCGCTCTCCGATGGCCCTCGGCTTCCTGGAGGAGCGATCGCGCCGCCTGCTGGGCGGCGCCCTGCAGGTGCGGTCGGCCGGGACCTGGGCCCGTCCCGGCTCCGGCGCCACCGAGGAAGCGGTGGCCGTGGCGGCCGAGCGGGGTATCGACATCGCCGCACACCTGAGCACGCCGTTTGCGCCCGAGCTGGCCGAATGGGCTGACGTGGTCATCACGATGACCGCCGAGCAGCGCGACGAGGTGGCCGACGGGGCGCCCTCGGCGGCGACGAAGACGTTCACGCTGAAGGAGCTGGTGCCGATCCTCGGCGAGCTCCCCCCGGAAGAGGGCCAGCCGTCCCGCGAGTCGCTCCTGGCCCGGATCGCCGAGGCCGATCGGCTCCGCCGTGAGGGAGCGGCGCCGCAGCCGGCCGACGAGGACGTGGCCGACCCGCTCGGCCTGAGCATGGAGGCGTACCGGGCCGCGGCGTGGGAGATCGAGGAGCTGATCGACGCCACGGTCCGGGGGCTGGCCGGCCAGCCGGTGTCGGCCGAGGAGGCCTAGGGCGTCGTGCGGGTGGCGGTCGGTGCCGACCACGCCGGCTTCGCCCTCAAGCAGGACCTGATCCAGCACCTCAAAGAGCTGGGGCACGAGGTGGACGACCTCGGCACCGGGTCCGAGGAGCCCGTCGACTACCCTCCGATCAGCGCCGCCGTGGCCCGGGCGGTCCGGGACGGGCGGGTCGATCGGGGCGTGGTGCTCGGAGGCTCCGGGCAGGGTGAGCAGATCGCCGCGAACAAGATCCGGGGGGCCCGAGCGGCCCTGTGCAACGACCTGTACACGGCCAGGATGGCCCGCCGGCACAACGATGCCAACGTCCTCTCGATGGGCGCGCGCATCGTCGCGCCCGCCCTGGCCCGCGAGATCCTCGAGGTGTGGCTCGAGACCGCGTTCGAGGGCGGACGCCATGCCCGCCGGATCGAGCAGATCGGAGCGATCGAGGCCGAGGAGGCGAGCGGATGAAGGAGTGGGTGGCGGACTGGGAGGCGCTCCGGGCCACGGACCCCGAGGTCGCCGAGGCCTTGGTGGGGGAGGTCGAGCGCGAGCGAACCACGATCCGGCTGATCGCCTCGGAGAACTTCACCAGCCCGGCGGTGCTGGCCGCGCTGGCCTCGACGATGAACAACAAGTACGCGGAGGGGCTTCCGGGGAAGCGGTACTACGGCGGCTGCCGGTGGGTCGACGTTGTCGAGCAGCTGGCCATCGACCGGGCCAAGGAGCTGTTCGGCGCGGAGCACGCCAACGTGCAGCCGCACGCCGGCGCGCAGGCGAACATGGCCGCGTACTTCGCGTTCATGGAGGTCGGCGACACGATGCTGGGCATGTCACTCCCGCACGGAGGGCACCTGACGCACGGCTCGCCGGTGAACTTCAGCGGGAAGTGGTTCAACGTGGTGCCGTATGAGGTCGACCGTGAGACCGAGCTGATCGATCTCGACCGCGTGCGCGACCTGGCCAGGGAGCACCGCCCCAAGGTCATCGTGGCCGGGGCCACCGCCTACCCGAGGACCATCGACTTCGCCGGGTTCCGGGGGATCGCGGACGAGGTTGGTGCGGTGTTGATGGTGGATGCGGCGCACTTCATCGGCCTGGTTGCCGGGGGCACCTACCCGAGCCCGGTTCCGCACGCCGACGTGGTCACGTTCACCACCCACAAGACCCTCCGGGGGCCACGTGGAGCGATGATCCTCTCCCGAGAGGAGCACGCCAAGGCGATCGACAAGGCCACGTTCCCGATGATGCAGGGCGGCCCGCTGGAGCACTCCATCGCCGCCAAGGCCGTGGCGCTGAAGGAGGCCATGGCCCCGGCGTTCGGCGAGTACGCGGAGCGGGTGGTCCGGACGGCCCGTGCGCTGGCGGCCGGCCTGGCCGAGCGGGGGCTGCGCCTGGTGAGCGGCGGGACCGATTCGCACCTGGCCCTGGTTGACCTGCGGCCGGCCGGCATCACCGGCGCAGATGCCGAGGCCGCCTGCGACGAGGTGGGGATCACCCTGAACAAGAACACGATCCCGTTCGATCCGCTGCCGCCGGCCACGGCCTCGGGGATCCGGGTGGGGACGCCCGGGCCGGCCACGCTCGGCATGGACGAGCCGGAGATGAAGGAGATCGCCGAGACGATCGGCGAAGTGATCGCCTCGCCGGGCGACGAGGAGGTGAAGCAGCGGGCCCGTGACCGGGTGGCCGCCCTGACCGCCCGGTTCCCGGCGTACCCGTAGCGGCCGGTGCTCCCGTACGTCCTGGTGTTCGCGGCGTCCGCGGCGACCGCGTTCGTGGCCACGCCGGTGGTCCGGAACCTGTCGCTCCGGTTCGGGGCCATCGACCGGCCCGGCGACCGTAAGGTCCACCCGAGGCCGACGCCGACGCTCGGGGGGCTGGCGCTGTGGCTCGCCTGCCTGGCGGGGTTCGGCGTCGCCTTCCTCACCCCGGAGTTCGGCCGGCTGTTCGAGGAATCGTCGGAGCCGCTCGGGATGATCCTGGCCGGCACCGTGATCGTCGCGTTGGGCTCGTACGACGACGTCCGGACGGTGTCGGTCCCGGCCAAGGTCGCCGGCCAGGTGCTGGCCGGCGGGCTCCTGATCCTGTACGGGGTCCAGCTGTGGTTCGTGTGGTTCCCGGGCCTGGGGGTGCTGTCGCTGTCGCCGGACCTGGCCGTGCCGATCACGCTGTTCGTGGTCCTGGTGATCGTCAACGCCGTCAACCTGATCGACGGCCTCGACGGTCTTGCCGCCGGCGTGACGGCCATCGCCGCCGGGGCGTTCTTCGTCTACGCGTTCCGGACCGGGGCGCCGCTGTTCGCAGGGCCGTCGCCCGCGCATCTGTTCTCGGTCGTCGTGGCCGGGGCCGCCCTGGGGTTCCTTCCGCACAACTTCAACCCGGCCCGCATCTTCATGGGCGACTCGGGATCGATGCTGCTGGGGCTGCTCCTGGCCGCGGCAACCATCTCCGGCGTCGGTCGGACCGACGCCCCCACCACGCCCGACGTGGCCGCCCTGGCGATCCCGGCGGCCATCCCGCTCCTGGTGTTGGCCGTCCCCCTGGTCGACGTCCTGTGGGCCATCGTCCGCCGGCTCCGTCGGGGCCGGCCCGTGTACGCCCCGGACAAGGAGCACATCCACCACCGGCTGCTGGAGATCGGCCACACCCACCGGCAGGCCGTCCTGCTGATGTACCTGTGGAGCGCCCTTCTGGCGTCCTCGGCCCTGGCCATGACGTTCGTCCCCAGCCGCACGCTGGCCGTGGGGTTCCTTGTGGGGATCGCGGCCATCCTGGTGGGCACGGCGGTGCCCCGGATGCGCCGGGCCAACGGCCGCGTGCGTTCCTGAAGCCCGTTCGCGTATCCTGCTCGCTGCATGGACGGGGCTGCCCGCGCTCGGAGGCCGTGGAGGGGAGCGGGCGTCGCCGTTGCGGTGGGCCTCGTCGTTGCGCTGGCGCCGGCATCCCCGGCGGCCGCGGCCAGCATCTCCCTCTCGGCCGCACCGACCTCCCTCACGTTCGGTGAGGCAGCCTCGTTGTCGGGATCCGTGGCCCCCGCGCCGCCCTCGGGCACCACGGTCGAGATCGTGGACGCGGACGCCCCGGCGAGCGCCCTCACCAGTGCCACCACCGATGCCGGCGGCTCTTTCTCCGTGGCGTTCACCCCGCAGCGGAACGTGCGTGTGGCGGCCCGGGTCGGTCCCGACCAGAGCGCGCCGGTCCTGCTGCTGGTCCGGCCCAAGCTGACCGTCGGGCTGAACGGGGTCACCCTGTTCGGCACCGCGGTGGTGAGCGGCCGCCTGGGGCCGGACCACCCCGGCGCGTCGGTGAACGTCACGCTCCTCCGCGGAGACAAGGTGGCCGGGCGGGTGGACGCGCCGGTCGAGGCGGGCGAGTACGCCGCCGAGTTCACGATCCTCCGGGCCGGCCGATACCGGGCCGTGGCCTCGTTCGGCGACGCCGACCACGAGCCCGCCGAGGAGACCACGGACGCCAAGCGCGTCGGAACGCCGCCGCCGCTCGGGGCGAGCTCGAACGGGCGGTGGGTGAGCGCCCTGGAGCAACGGCTCCGGGATCTCCACTACCTCGTGCCGAGGCCGAACCAAGGCTTCGACCACCGCACCGCCGACGCGGTGCTGGCGTTCCACAAGGTGAACGGCATGCGGCGGGTCGGGTCGGTGAGCCGAGCCACCTGGAAGCGCCTGGCGAACCCACGCACGCCACGGCCGAGGTCGAAGAGCGAGAAGGTCCACATCGAGATCAACCAGTCGAAGCAGGTTCTGTACGTGGTGCGGAACGGCGAGGTCGATGAGATCGTCCACACCTCGACCGGCGCAGGCGGGGCGACCCGCGACGGCGTGTTCAGCGTGCACCGCAAGATCGCCGGCTTCAGCCCGAACCGTCTGTACTATCCCTCCTACTTCGACGGGCTGCGAGCGGTGCACGGGTGGCCCGATGTCCCGCCCACGAACGCCAGCCACGGCTGTGCCCGGGTCCCGTACTGGACCGCGAAGCACATGTTCTCGATCATGGGCTACGGCATGGAGGTCCGGGTCTACCACTGAGCGCGGTGCTCAGCAGGCGCATTCGGTGGTGGTCCGCTCCTCCTCAAGGGAACGCGCGGACGTCCCCAGCTGCCGGATCGCCTCGATGCCGACCGGTTCCAGGACGCCGACGTGGGCTCCGGAGGCCGTGTCGAGGACGATGATCTCGTCCTTCAGCCCCACGAACAGCCGTCCGCCGTCGCCGGAGACCTGGAGCCCGGTGATCCGGCCATCGAGCTCCCACGACCGGCCCGGGACGAGCGTGCCGGTGTCGACCTCAACGACGCCGTCTCCCTTGGCCAGGTAGAGACGCCCGTCGGGGCCCGACGCGGCATGGGCGATCCCGCCTCGCGACCAGAACGGGATGTCGGCCGTCCGGGTGACGGCGAGGGTCTCCGTGTCGGCCTCGGCCACCACGCCCGAGGCCGCGTCCGCCACGTACAGGCGCGCGCCGTCCGGGGTGACCGAGATGGCCACGCCACGTTCGTCGAAAGCCTGGAAGGAGGCGGGAAGGTCGATGCAGTGGGCCCACAGCTCGTCGAGGCTCAGGACGTGGACGAACGTGTGCGCTCCACCGGCGATCTCCTGGCTGTAGAGCGTGTACAGGCGGCTCCCGTCCGGGCTGGCCGCCTGGATCCGGGCCGTTCCCTGCATCGAATCCTGGAGCTCCTGGTCGACCGTGTACACGCCCTCGACCCGTTCGGTGGCCAGGTCGAGCCGGCGGACGCGGTAGCTGGTGGGCCGCTGTGGAGGCAGGTACTCCACCACGAACAGGCTGGTCCCGTCGGTGGAGAACGCCTCGGGTGCGTAGTTCCCGTCGAGCTCGATCGTCCTCGGCTCGGAGATGCCCTTGTCGAGGAGCACCAGCCTCGTCGAGGTCCGGCCGAAGGCGTACCCCGCTCCCTCCCGCGGATCGCCGAGGGCCACCATCTCCGCACCGGCCGAGGCGATCTTCACCTCGAGGGTCCCGGGTACGTCCTTCGTCCACCGGAGGTCCCCGGACGCCGGGTCGACGGCCTCGACGCGTGTCCCATCGTCGGTCGGGACCGCTCGAACGACGGCCGACCAGTCGATGGCGGGGATCGCCCCCGGGACGCTGACGGCCGAGCCGTCCGGCTGCACCAACGCCACGCCATCGGACGTCCGGAGGAACAGGACGTCCGCGGGCTCGCCCTCCGCTCCGGACGTGGGCTCAGCCCCGGATCCAGATCCAGCCGCCAGCATGGCCACGGCGAACGCGGCCACCGTTCCGAGCACCATCCTCCGCATCGGGGGCCTCCTTCCCGACTCCGATGGATTGGACGGTGCCGATGTGGATTCGGTTCGCCGCTCGGCGGGCAGGACCGTCAGGTCGGGACGAGCGC
>OCZV010000495.1_pt1 | contig 14192 bp, 16 predicted proteins | sample 1539051 | NCBI WGS metagenome assembly OCZV01 (sample SAMEA3113581, study PRJEB22503) | soil metagenome
TTGTATTTCAATTGCAAGCCGTATGTTAGAGATACAGAGGTTGATTTAATAACAACAATGCTTTGGAAATCTAGAAAGAAGAGAATCATATGAGTCTTGAGAAGAATCCTAGTACTGGCAAAGTCCTCGAACTTTTCGGACCAACTGTAGAATTTCTGACATCACCTCATGATACACAAAGTGATTTCTGTGTACTCAAGGGCACACTCCCACCAGGCATCTCTGTTCCGCTTCACTCTCATGCCGATACAGAGGATTTTTTCGTCATCTCTGGAGAGATAGAAGGATTGAGACACGACGGTGATGAAGACTACAAGTGGATCAAAGCAAAAACGGGTGATTACATCCATGTGCCTTCTAACGCGCGGCATGCATGGCGTAACGTCTCCAACAAACCTACCCTAGTTCACATTATAACTACCAAAAAGTTGAGACACTTCTTTGAAGAGACTGGAAGGGCAGAGACAAATGCCCCTCAACCTGTAACATCCGAAGACCTTGTACGTTTCGCAGAAATCAGCACAAGATATCGATATTGGAACGCCTCATCCGAAGAGAATGCTTCTGTCGGGATACAAATGAGTTTCTGAGTAGTCAGTTAATCAGTAAGATTCGTTCTAGATAACCATGTATTAGTCTGTGCCCCACGGATTTTCAATAATCATCAGCCAAGTCCCATCCGACTGTCGCCGTAGAACAATTGTGCCTCTGCCAGTAAGACTAATTGGAGTACCATAAGCTGGTTCAGTGCCAGTAATTGACTATTCTGTGATTAGAAGTGCAAGATCGCTTGCACGAATTACTCTTTTTACTTTGGCTTCTAATCTAGCTCCTATGTTGATGAAACTTTGTGGAGTCTGGCGTATATTATTAGAATCATTAATAATTAGTCCTGGTTCAGAGGCAAAGCAAGCATCTTTTTCATAAAACGTCATCAGAAAGTTAATGTTGCCTTTATTGAATTCTTTTACTTGTGATTTGAGCACATCTTCCGGGGGTCGGAAATTTTGACATTGGTATTCCCTCTTTAGTATTCCTAGTAAATGTCATTTGTATCCACATTGCGGCAACATCAGCATTAGATGCTTCATAGGTTCAGTTAAGTTTGTCGGCCGGCCCCATTTTAGCCTACAATAAGTATATCAGATTTCTTTCCAAAAACTGAATAACTGGGATAGAATATAGTCCTATTTCCATTCCCATGCAATAGTAGTTAGATTGCCTCTTCTAAGATCTAGTATATCCTTATATGCAGCCACTGTATTGTTCAGAAATGATAACTCTCCACCTTCGGATGACGACGCATTGAAGATCATTATACCGTTATCTAAGACAATGCCATTATCACTTTTTCTACTAATGGATTCGTATGTGGTTTCAATTGTGTCACTATCTGTTCTTAGCTCTATAACTCCCTTTTGATAAATGCTCCCATCAACTGGATTAGTAAGGAAAATTCCTGTTCCGTTATCCTTGTACTTTAAACCATTAACAGTTCCATAGCCTTCGAATGTAACATCAAAGCTTTTTGGATCCGCATTTTCTATGGCTTTTAGACTTGTTGTGTTATCGTATTCAACCAAAAAAGGAGTTCCTAAACTGAACGAATTATTAAATGGTGAGCTGAAATTTATTTCTTCCATATTATTCACACTCAGCGGAGCTTCTTCGGCTACTACTAATTGAGATGCGGTATCTGGAATGATAATGTTTGACGTCGAATATAGCGATACCATTGTTATAGATACTAACATCATTAGAGCTGCAGTTACCACAGTTTTACTAGTCGCACCAACGTTTTTTTCATAGCTTGATTCTAATTTTTTCATAAATATCATTATGAAAGATGTTTAATATTACCTTCTCAACACAACCGTTAAATATCAACGTAGGCGTTGAGGGTTTAAAGTTGGAATCCCTCGCAGAATTGCTTTTTGTCCTGGCTAGCACAGATAGATTACAAGTGTTATCCTGCTTGAGAGAAGAAAAGTGGTATAGATTAACTGATATAGCTCAAAAATTGGATTCTTCAATGCAAGAAGCCTCAAAACATGTAGCTAGGCTAAGAGAGCAGAACTTTATAGAGAAGGATACGTCTAATGGATGTTATACACTTACCACACTTGGTAAGCTTATTACCAGGCTCCTTCCCTCAATAGAATTTTTATCAGAAAATAAGGAATACCTTCTTATACATGATATTTCCTCGCTTCCCGAAGAATTCATTGAAAGAATAGGAGAACTCCAGGAACATCGATACAATGAGAAGGTTGGCTTAGTCTTATCTTTTACACACCAAGTTATTCGTGAAGCAGACAAATTTATTTGGCTAATGTCTGATCATTCTCTTATCGATGTCTTTGATATAGAAAGAGATAAGAATAGACGTATAACATGGCGAATAATACTTCCAAAAGGTAGTAAAATTGATTGGCAAGGCCTTCGCTCTTATGCTAAAAATGTGCAAGAAAGAATTGAGATTGGATTTTCACACGATATAATAGCAGGAATTGCATTAAATGAGAAGGTCGCTGGTGTACTTCTGCCTGATCTAAAAGGTAATCTCGATTTCAACAGTAGTTTAATAAGTAGCAGCGTTTCTTTTCGTAAGTGGTGTCAGGATCTATTTGATTATATTTGGAATGGATCAGAAAGGACAATATTATAATTGTTGCTGCACAATTATTTTCGAGGCCCATTTTTCAATATGCTAAAAGTGATGACGATGGAACAGCTACTTATATTTTAGGCAGTTGTTTTTCTTTACTGATCTCCTAGAGACTATAGGTAACTAAGTTACGTATCATAAGTAAACAAGTATTATAAAGAAAAACGAACCCTTTTTCCGTACAATGAAGAAAATTACTAATACAAAAAAATATGAGATCAGAATAGTAGCCGCCATTTTATCAGTATCGATAATAATGGCTACGGCTCTAATGACAGGAACAATATGGCAAACATCCCAGGCTAAAGCCACAACCTTACAAGAAGTTAAGGTCGACCGAGAAATATCTGCACCCATAGATAAGGTCTGGAATATCGTCTCGAATGTAGACAATGAGACAAAATACTGGCCTACTTTTAAAGCCATCAAGAATATTGACGTGAGAGATAATACAACAGAAAGGGAGGTTACGATTACTGCAGGTCCACTAGGAGACACGAAAACCCATCAATTTGTAACTGTAAATCCAGAGCAATTTGAAGTATTGACAAATATTACAGAAGGACCATTTACAGGCACGAGATTGCTCACTTTGAGCCCATCTACTGACGTCAATGGAACAACCATGGCCGATGTAATCTGGCAGATGGATTTGTCAGGAATCCCTGTCATCGGTCAGGGTTTTGCAAAGGACGGTATTAAACAGACTACTGAAGCAGCACTAGATAACATAGCACAAGAGCTCGAAAACAAGTAACACCAAATACCAAAATTCTTATTTCCCTTCCACCTTCAACTTACCCCATTAGATTATTATTTTTATTTTTAGACATGCTAAAGCAGGAACATAGTAACGACGGATCATGTATTAATCAGAGCAAATGACATTCTCGTCATGTTTCCACAGTTATCCATCACATCTATTATTAGCCCTTTGAGACTACTGATTATCTTCACTATTGCCGTCATCTGCGCCTTCATTTTCTCTTCCGTCTTCTTCCTTCTTTTCTTCTTGCGCGTCTAGGTAGTCCTCATTCGCATCATCAAGCACCTCGTTGATCATGGATTCTTGCTCCTCCTCATCCAGCTCATCAAAGTTTTCAATATGATCCTTGGCCCATTCTCGATTTTCCTCGAGCTGGCATTTCAGGTTGGGTTCACATCCATAGCCATTATCATCATTATCATCATTTCCATCACTTCCATTGTCATCTTCTTCGTTACTAACCTCTCCATTGAGTGGTTGGCCTCTGAGTACATCCTTGCTGAACTCTTCAAAATCAAGATCACGCCACTTCAATGTTAGATCGTATGAAGTGGCCTTGTCTTCTATAATTTCAGAGGTCAACAAGATGTTAAAGGGAGCGCTATCACCTGCAGTTACAAGGTGAGGATCTGCATATCCCGTCGCAGTATCAATGACGGCTCCTGATGCATCTCTGAATGTTGCCAACACCTCGACTAACTCTGCTGACTCGGTATCGTTATTCATGACCTTTCCTACACCCTCGTCAGAAAACCTCTGTTTATTGTATCTTGATGAGAGCAATACCATGTCCGGACCATTGCTCATAATAGGTTTCTGTGCAGCGTCGTCTTGTTGTAGCTGCTGCGAAGGATTACCAAATGGCGCTGCTGCCGGCTGTAGGCATTGTGGTTGAGCCAAGACAGGCCAAGACGAAGTTACAAGTATTGTGACTTTCACAAAAAAGCCAACATCAAAGTTAGGCATTCCTTATTCATGCCTTTCAAGTCCATAGTCCCAATCCGGTATAGTTCACAATATATTCCTAAATAACCAGATAAATTTTCCATGTAGAAATGCTTAAGCATTCATGAAGTAAATCATATAAGCATCACTTACCTTAAAGGGGCCTCTCATTCTTTTATAGATGAAAGGATATAAAGTTGAATGTGCTCTATTATTTGATACAGAATTACCATGAAAAAAGGTAGAATGATACCCTTTGCTGGTGGAATCTTTTTGATTTTTGGTTTATTATTAATAACAGCGACGGAAACTTTGGATTCAGCGAATGGCCAAACAAATTCAACAATAAATCAAACCAGTACTACGACTGGTACTCCAGCAATGACAACATCGGCGCAGGATGAAGCATCACAGTCGATAAGAGGAGCCATAACTGAGACAGGAGAGTTCTTAGGTAATGTTACGGAGAAAATAGCAACATCAAAGTCAGCAAGGACAATAATAAACGAAACCTCAGATATATTAGGCAATGCTACTGTCGAAACGCAAAAGTTCTTTAGTCCTAACTCAAGCTGACCTAATTTGAGCTAAACAGTTACTATAAAAAAGTATAGGTAGGTTATTGCCCACACAAATTCTGATTGGACAGCCTTTTCCAAAACATTTACCAAATTAACTGGTTAACACCTTTTTAGAACCCTTGCCAGCGGGTAACCATGATGTGTATCTCAAGGCTGGTGTGTTAAATTCTATTGAACCTACTTACAACTTTAACGCAGACTGGACATATCACTTAAACATAATTCCCTGAAATCCTGGTAAGATTTAGATTTGATGGTATTAATATAGTATCGTCTAATTGACTTGCATGACATGACAAAGGAAGTCGAAATCACTAAAACATTGACAGAACTGCACAGATACTATCTTCAAGATAACATATTCGACGAAGGTGATTTAATCTATTACAGGATAAACTATAGGCTTATGGCCTCATTTGGGATTACGAAGGAGGAGGCTCAGAGCTTTCATGCAGCTTACCATAAGGATATTCCAAGAACAATTTCTGAAGGATATTGTCATATCTGTGATACCATCATTAAATTTATTCCGATAATTTATGGGTCATCAGATAAGGAAAGAAAATCGTTGGAGATGGCGCAAAATGAAGGAAGATTAATTATAGCAAATTTGGACTATCATGCAATAAGGGAAGGAGTTAAAATACCATTATACGGATGCAAGAATTGTAAGACTGCATTACCTAGATATGGAACCATCCCATAGCTTTACAATTTTTGTTCAATTCATTTTGGTAAGCGCTGTAGCTTTCCAGGATTCTTTATAACGGTTATTAGCAAAGTTTACCATATAATATTACAAGAGTATCCATTGGCTCGGATCCCATGTCTCAAACGCATTAGAATCGGAGTAGGAAAAAGCGCTTATTTCTGGATAGGAGTAAGATATAAGACAACTGAAGACTAGAATTAATGAGAATGCAGTTGAATAATTTCAATCGAGTAGAAGCTCTGCGGGAAATCGTTTTTTCTTATCTTAACTATGCTCAAGCCAGTATTAGCGGTCATAGGGTGGCCGCCGCTGTATTTGCTATGAGGAAAGCCAGATCGAAGAGTCAAAAAAAATTAGAAACCGAGAGTAGTGATTTGTTCAAAGTCTTTGGCGGTTGTAACTTGGAAATATCTATAAGTACGGTTTTGCACGCAGAGGCTATTGCTTTGTATAAAGCATTGTCAGAAGGATATACAAAAATTCAGGCAGTGGGAGTAACAAGTGATCATAAAGATCAGATAAAACCTTTGTGCGGCGCATGTAGACAGCTGTACATGTACGTCAATCCCATGACAACAATCTATGTATTTGGTAAAGACAAAAAAGTCAGACTCAAGGTGAAACTAAGAGATACTATGAAATATCCTTATATTAGTAGAGGCAAGATCACCTAACGTATGGATATCAATGGCGATAAGCCTATGCAGTAACAGTCGATTGTGGATGTAATAATAAACGATCTTGACAGATCTATTCGGGCAATCTCAGTCGCCTGTCATTCCCAGAGAGGTGAACAGCAATACTATCCTGGGCTTGCCGATGAAATGATAGACAAGCTTAACGAAAAAATCTATCCCAGAGTATCACAAATAATTGAGTATATTAGAGCTCGTAATTCCTGCCTCCTCAAAGATTTCCCTTTTAAGGTTCAAAGATTTCCAGTTCCAATGGTCAACGACGATCAACAATATGTGCCTTGTCAAAGAATGATGACTAACAGATCTGAAGGCTTGTCCAATTCTATCCTTTTTTGTGTGTTAGTTGTTCATGTCTATTTAATTCTGCTTCATTCTTAAGTTTTTCTCTATATTTATTACATTTGATTTTTTTTCTGAAGCTGTAATTTATATCAGCTTCAATTATCCACATAATCTATGTTGACAAAGGATATCAGAAGCAAGCTATCATGTAATTACAGACCCGAAGTCTTTTTAAGTGTTAAAGAGCATTATAATTATAATGTGTTTCGACTATGAATTTCCAGAGCTAGAAAAGGATCTAATGAAGTCAATAAAGCAGAAAAAAAATATTGAAAAAGAAGCAGAAAAGTTGGAAGAAGAACCATTAACTGTAACTGCTTAAGCACATCTAATCCAGTACTTATTTTTTAAGAACCTTATCATAAGTAGTTTGTTAGCTAAGTAATAGAAAATATGCTAGGTGTAAAAAAAGTTATTTTAAGTAAAAATATTCATCAAAAAATAAGGAGGTTGCTATATGCTATTATTAGGCGACCGTACTCCTGACTTCGTACCTATTGTATCTCCACCCTAACTGTAGGCGAGCCCAGCGGGGCTACTAATTACTTTCTTCTAACTAGATAAGGAATTAAGAGATGGCTTTAGACGTTTCCTAATTCTATATCCTTAATCAGTTTATTATTTTTATCACTCACTTCATTAACGGTCTTACTTAATGCCTCTTTACACTCGAGTGCTCTTATATAGAGAGATTTATTCTCGATAGGCGTCTTCTATCTATCTGTTTGAATTAACTTTTGTCCATTGCCCAATCAATTCATATATGACAAAGTGATTATTCTGAGTAGTGAAAAAAGCAACAAATGAAAAAACAGTTTACGTAATGGGCTCTGTAGCTGTCATCTTTGCTTTGGCAGTCTTTTTGTTCTATTCAATTGGATTGTCCTATATTAGTATGGTATCCGGTAGCAGTAACTCATCCATCTTGTCAACATCTGACATATCTAACAATACAAGCCCCCCAACTGGAGATGTAATTAATACTAAATATTTAGAAATTACTAATCACACTTTTTCTAAAGATCTATTGTTTACCATCGTTAATGGCACTCTCATCAATAACTCGAACAATACCATCAATTCCGCAGAAGTAACAGTACAATTTTATGATAACAATGACACATTGATAACATCTTCTACTGAAAATGCTAGATTCATTATATTAGCTCCAGGAGAAAATTCATCATTTATCGTGAGATCGGATCTTGGCGACGAAATCGTAAGCAGATATACTGTGATTCCTGGAGGAGATATCGAAGTTGGTTAAATAAATTATGTGTTACACTAGTATACGAAATTTTGGGAGATATCAAACTAGTTAAGTGCTTTTGCATCTCAAAGATATTCGACAGCGACCTGTTTAATCCATAATAATGAAAAACCTGGAATTGAATGAATACATATTTCAAATATCGTCATTTTTGAATTGAGAGTTGAGGCTGAGGAATGGACTTGCGGTGTATTCAAAGTATTCGTTAGATGCTTAGAGTGCGACTACATTCGGTAGGGTTTATACGATTCGATCGAACATCTTTGTATGAGGATTGTCTGGCCAAGTGCCAAAACCATCTTCGTTCTATTGTAACAATTCCAAAACTTGTATAGAAATTACTTGAAGCCAAGCTGGCCTTTCTTGACTTAGAATCCATGCCGTATATTGGCAGGAGCGCATTATCCTATGCTCAAAGTTGACATACAGTAAATCAATCAATTGGAGGCTTTACCGAAATGTCAGCGCTTGCCGATTGCCATCTACGTGCAAAGTAAAGTTGCTAATTGCGCCTAGCCTCCTTGCACTGAAGTATTGAAAACGTTGATTTCAAAGTAAGCCATTGCACCTGGTTGAATGCCTGATGGAGAGGTGTGCGCTGAACCCTCACCTATAGTTTGTCCGTTACTATCCAGTAATACAGCAGATACACGCACGCTGCTAAAACGGACTGTATCATTGTTTAAGATCTCCCCCGTAATACGGTATATGTCGCCTTCAGTAGGAATGCTATAAATGTCTCTCTCTCTTCCGGCAGGAGAGGTTGCATTTACTCCTTGTAATAGCAGGCCATTGGTTTGAGGTGCCTCAGACTCATCCATTGATTGAACCTGTGCGAATGTTTCCACAACTGGAAATGTTTTCACCGACACCATTGGCAATATCATTAGAGTAATAATTATTGTAAAAGCCAATGCTACGGTTACTGAAGCGAACAGAGCTGATGCGATCACTTGTAATTTCCTATTATCATAGTTGCGAAACTACAATTTAACTCCTCATATTCGAACCTGTACTCGACTCAGGCACCCCTGGAGTTGGTTTTCACCTAATGCTGAAGTAGTGCTATCCGTACCTTCTACTTCGCTCGAATTACATTACGATAAAATGAATAGGATGACAATGATTATTCAATATACTATTATCTAGGATATCCCTTACGAAATATCCTTCATTAGTCTTATTTCTCAAGACTACTATTTTGCTGAAAAATTTACTGTGATTTCAATCTCTGAAAGATCCCATTTGTCAATGGGTATTCGAATTGTTTTATTGCATTCTATGCTTTGCATGTAACTTCTCCTTGCCTTTTCTATTATTAGGAGAAGTTCGCAGAGGACGTTTACAACAAGGACAGATATACCCATCATGAAAAAGGTACGCTTCACACCTTCTACAATACTTTATTCCTGTGCTATAATATCCAAAGCTCGAACCTATTCTTGTACATATACTTCGACACGGCAATTGGATGAAATACACATTGATTCAAAGTTCATAAAAAATATTATAATACCTTCCTATGAGGGGGGAGTATTATTGCTCTAGTTTTGTCCTAATAAAAGGACTAAAAGAGCTTCAAACTCTTTAGACCAAACTCGAAAGTATTTTATGGTGCTTGTATCTTAGTGGAATCAGCCTCAGAAAAGGTCTGCTTTGGCGTGATGATATGACTAGATGAGCATGACCTGTGGCATTACTTGAATTTTCACAGGCTATCACCTAACTATAAATCATATAATACTATAACGTGATAACCTGATTTCATATGTAACTCATTACTATGAATGACAAGATCGATATTAACAAAATAGTTATATTAGTTGAAAAATGCAATGCATACGCATAATCAACACCATATTTATCGTATATGTATTTATAGAAAAAACCTAGCGGCAGTAACATAAGTGCTACACTAACACTTACTCCCATTATCATATGCAAGAAGGCCCAGATTACAACTCTTTTTAGATTTGTCCTAAAATAATACTCTTCAAAGTAATTTACATGAATAAATGTATAAACAAGAAACGGTAAGAATGGCAGAACACCTGTAAATCCTTGATCTGCATATGGACCTACTGCAATGTTGTATCCCAACCAGGATACATTTAAGAAGGGAAATTGATTTAAGAATCCTAAGATAAAAAATACAAATACCAATAATGAGACAACTGTTATGGGTAGGAATATAAGTCCTCTAATTCCTGCCTTTAGATCTAGAATTCTTCTCCATGTTTGTTTGATGAATAAAAGAGAAGGAGCCATGAGTACAACATAGATTAACAGGAAAAGGACGCTATTCTGCAATTCGTATTCCAAAAATAGATTCCCAATACTAAATATATTCCATACTATGAAAATTTCGCATTAGTATAGTACCTTGCTTTCAATATTCCAGTGGACAAGCAAGTGCTTTATGTCGTATTTCAGGCAGTACAATCATAGTATTGACAATATGGTTGTGGGCCTGTGTTAATAAGAGTAGATTTATTCTATCTATCACATGTCTCTGCCATGTAGCTAGTCGCTATGAATTAATTGTCTACATCCAGGGGCTATCCGGAAGCTACAGTATATAATTTTGGACAAACTATAAAATGGTTAAAAGTGGCTAAAGATAATTATAAGTAATTATAAAAGGTAGGTCGGCTAACTATAAAATGCCAGAACTGCAAAGACATTTTTATTTGCTGTGCCAGCTTATCATATGGTTTTTATGTTTGGTTTAAAATTTTTAGGACCCGATGGACGCTCATAACGGATTCCATGGCTGTTGTCGTCATCAGATAGTCGATATATCTATCCTTCATATTATATGAATATCTAGCACTAATCGGAGTTACCTTCAATCTGCGACGGCTAACCTATTTCCTTGTCAAACACTTGATCCTGCGTACAAACCGGTTCCCTGCAACTTGGGGCACCGAATCTAGTGTGCGACTCCCAATTTCGCACACGATACTGTAATAAACTATCTAAGCATTAATGAAATATCAAGGATAAATTGGGCGTCTACCATACCTAAGGAGAGTATAAATTTCATATTTACTCTGGGACTTTCTTATGGATATATGCTAAGACGTGGTTATCTGAGAACTTAAGGGACTGAAAGAATTGAAAATTTTTAATGCTTATGCCTAGTAAGTAGAAACCTCCTCTAGTATCGGCAAAAGAACATATGGCATCAGCAACACCGTAAGAAAAAAGGCAGGTAACGGAGTTATTGTTCGAATATTGATTGGAATTGACGGCCCGATTAAAACCAAGGATCTGGAGTGGTTAGTAGAGTTTCCTCAAATAGAATTAGGTTACCTCAACAAATTGATACAAACTAAATTAACTACTATGGTAGCTGATAGAGAGTTATTACTGGTAATTGAAAAAAGGAGTACTGAAGATAAATCAGATTTGGGCTTTGCAACATATTCAAACAGTGATGCAACTGTTCTCTCCTATATGTCTATCTTGAGAACCTATGGGTACAATCAAACTAATGTTTGGCCTATGTTTCGGTAAATTACTAATCATAACCTCAGATCCTCAGAAACCTCAGTTTGATATTAGAACTATCTGAGGAAACTGATGAATCTGAGGTATCTGAGATGAAACTCAGCCGTCAAATGTTTAAGCCTTTCAACTCATTTAAAGTATTGTAAATAGTTTGCCTATAAATTTGACGTTCCACCCCTCTGACTACAGTTTGGATGTTACAACTCTGATTCTTGAAATGAATTCTAAATATTACTAACACGCGACTCAGATTTCAAAATGAGTATAATAGTGTAGATCAGTAGACTAATTAAACGTACCTTAAAGGCTTGCCCTAAATTATTGGAGGAAATAAAGTATCTTATGACATCATTAGACACAACATATTTGAATGGCGAAACACCATCATGAATATGGGCTATCATGTATAACGCCTCCCCTGGTATTTCGGTGGATGAGTGGAACAGGGCGAAAATAGTACAGATGATCCTTAATAAGGAGACAGAAAAAGCTTTACAAGACTTAAGCAGTATTTACAGGATTTCTCCACCAGAGATCACTGTCGGGACTATCAAAGGGAAACGCAGAAGTGTATATGCGGTATATGTCCAAAAAGAAAGCAAGATCTATACTATGAATTCAGAGATCTTTTACAACCCTTTTATAGTATTACATGAATTTTATCATCATCTGCGAACTAGAGGTGGTGAACATAGGGGATCAGAGAAAGGTGCTAATATGTATGCTAAAAGCTTCATTCAAGCTTATGTGAAAGTAGGGACATGGACTAATGAAAGGAAACTGCAGAGCTTGAGGTGAAAGTATTAGCTGCAATGACTATTTAAGCTGCAATGACTAATTTCACTAGAAATGGGCGGCGGGTTGAGTAGAGATGATATCCGACGGCTGACTAGAGCTTATCTACAACAATTGGGAGAAGAAGTGGATGGTGATGAATCAAAATGCATGGATAGAGATATTATTTTTGATAAAATGCCACTCAAGGCTTTCGGCAGGGCTGTAATACCAACTGTAGTACAGGAACCTTCTCTATCTTGGTTTGGTTGCTCGATGTATCTTGCATTAAGGACTGCGTATGGACATTCTTTCATCAATTTTGGAATTATGCCAAGAGGTTAATGCTACCATAAACTAAGACTTAACTGAGGTGGTTCATCATAGAAGTATTATCTAGCAACCAGCACTAAATTAACCTCACAATCAGATTTCTTTATTGGAGAAATCCTAATAAGTTTAGATCGCTCTTTCACCTTTCAAATAGATATTCTGTCCTTTCTTGCGTACGCCTCTCTTGCTACGTTTATGGCGCCCTTTCTGAGTAGCATAGCTCTATATACTACTTGTTGTGACAACTCAACAGCAATTTTTCTTGGATTTACAGTTTCCAAATCTAATTCTCGAACGGATCCTGTCTGCATCAAGGCCTCCACTAGAACCTGTCTTATGTTTTTGGTTATTTTATATCTGATAAGTTCAAACGCTTCTTTTTCTGTCCTTCCCTGGTATTCTACAAAGGATCCTATAACACCTCCTGCGTTAGCGAGAAAGTCAGGTATAATCAAGATCCCGTTCTTAATTAGGTACTCATCAGCGCTGGGAAGCGTTGGAATATTTGCAGCCTCAACTATGATCTTTATGCCATGTTCACTTAGTTTTGGCGCAGTTTTGTCATTTATAACCCCTCCCAAAGCAGCTGGGATGAATATATCAGCATCCACATCAAATATTTCGTCTTTATCCCTAATATCGTATTGATGTGCACGCGTAGTGTCGCTATTAAATTTGGAAGAACTATGTTTAGAGGAAGGGGAAGTGTATTGGTCTGTAGACAATTCGGACAGTTTTGTCTTGCCTTTCATATCCGTCATTAATTTGGGAATATTTAGCCCATTGCTGTCATAAATAAACGCAGAGACATCGCTTACTCCGATGACTTTAATCCTTGGTACATCATCCAGAAATTTTGCAGTAAAAGATCCAACATTACCAAAACCTTGTATTGTTACGGTCCTTTCTCGTCCTCCATCTGACCTGTCACCTAGCTCTTTAAGCGTAGATTGTACACGAGTCAAATTTGATGATGGTAGCTTATCTAGCACCTCCAGAGACGCCTCTAATGCCACGCTTACTCCATAACCAGTAGTACCTAGTTCATGTGGAATTCCACCCAGTTCTGATGGCTTGCCAGTACAAGCACGCATATCCCCTATCTCATGTGCGAATACAGCCATTTCTAACTCCGTGGTTCCGACATCAGTAGCAGCAATATACTGAGATGGACAGTATGGCTTGATCATTTTTGCAAAAGATTTCATCCAGGATACTCTATCCACTGCATTTGGATTAGCAACTATTCCGCCTTTTGCACCGCCAAAAGGTAGCCCAGCTGCGGCGCACTTCCACGTCATGGTCCTTGCCAATCTAAATACTTCTAGAGGGCTTACACTTTCTGCAAATCTTATTCCTCCTTTGCCTGGGCCTGTGGATGTATTGTCAATTACCAAGATGCCCTTCATACCAGTATCAGGATCGTAAACCTGCAGTACTTTTTCAGGTCCCCACGCATCCATCTCTTCCCATGCAGAAGAAGATGAGGAGAAAAATGATCCTTCGCTCTGGTTAGAAGATGATGAGTTAGATTTCAATATTTTCGGCCGATCTTACTTGCTGATTTTCTAGTTAATTACTCTTGTGGAA
>OCZV010000496.1_pt1 | contig 14170 bp, 12 predicted proteins | sample 1539051 | NCBI WGS metagenome assembly OCZV01 (sample SAMEA3113581, study PRJEB22503) | soil metagenome
CTCGAGCACCTCGCGCGAGGACCGGAGCGACCACCCCAGCCGGATCAGCGCGCCCAGCCCGGAGAGGAGACCGCGGCGACGGGCCTGCGCCACCTCGGCCAGCCGCCGGCGAGCCTCGGCGATCCGATCCTTGGCCTGCCCCGGGGCCTCGCGCAGCCGTCCCGGAAGCGCGGCCAACCCTCGCAGGGCGAAGCCGAACAGGCCGAGGAGCAGGGGCGGCGCCACGAGCGCGATCCCCGCGATCGTCAGGATGACTACACGGTCGTTCGCCGGGATCGCCTGCCACACCGCCCACCACACCAGGGCGCCGCCTAGCAACGCCAGCACGGCCAGGCGCACCAGCCTCCCCGAAAGCCACCGCAGGAACGCGGTAGCCTGGTCCACTGCCGTGACCCGAGTCGGCGGGACCCGTCGCGGCTGGATCGGCTCGACCGGCTCGAGAGCACCCACGCCATGTTCCTTCCCCGTCCGATCGACTGGATACCGCCTGCGTATGCTGGCGGGCATGCAGGTCAGAGCGACCCGAGATGCCGAGGACGCCGTGCGGGCCGTGGCCGAGGCGGGGCGCGAGGACCTCGTGCTGGTCCTGGGGACCGGCTGCTGTGACTCCACCGCGCCGTTCCTGTACGACCGGTACTACCCCGGGCCCGACGTCGTCGAGGTCGGCCGCGTGGCCGGCGTCCCGGTGCTGGCACACCGGTGGCTCGCCGACCTCTACGCGGAGGGCGACGGCCTCGAGCTCGACGTCGACGAGGATCCGGTGGCCGATTCGTTCTCGCTGGAGACCGAGCACGGCCTACGGCTCACGCTGCGGGCCCCCTCGGCCTAGCCGGCGCCGCCGCCGGTTCCTCCGCCTCCGCCGCCGCCCCCGCCGCTGAACCCGCCTCCCCCGCCGCCGATCGAGGAGGACCCGCCCCACCCGCTCGACCACCCCACCGAGGCGGCCGCGGCCGGAGCGACGTAGGCACTGCTGGACGCGCTCCAGTGGTGGTACGTAGCGATTCCGGCAACACCCTGCGGCGCGCCGGGCCAGGGCTCGGGGATCGCCTCGGCCGGGAGGAGCTCGCGGACCTGCTTCTCGACCCGGCCGGCCACGCCGAGGGCCACGGCGTACACGAGGTACCGCTCCCAGATCACCACGGCCAGCGCAGGGGCGTCGTCCAAGGTGGAGAACTCCTTCAGGAATCGGCGGAACGCGGCCCAGTTCGCCACCCGCTCCCGCAGCTTCGACGGCAGGCGCGCCGGCATCAGCCGACCGGCGATCACGCGGCTGGCCACCCCCACGGCCAACAGCCAAAACGCGAAGGGCCCGACCAGCCCGGAGAAGAACCCCGGCGCGTCGAGCGAGCCCACCGATCGCCAGTACCCGTACGCGGCGGCGCCCAGCGTGCCGATCGTCAGCGCGGTTCGCTCCGCCCGAGACCGTCCCTTGACGATCTGTGTCACCACACGCTTGGTTCGACCGCCGGCCTTCTTCCACCAGTCGCGTAGCTCCGAGGCACGCATCCCCTTGTTCTTGATCGATCGCATGGAGACCGAGCCCTGGCCGTCTCCGGCGAACAGGAACTCGACGAACTCCTCGTCGATGCCTCGAGGCGACTTCCGCAGGCGGAGCTGGAAGTCCTCGGGATCGGACACCGGCCCCACGGCCTGGACGTCGATGGCTCCGGTCCGAGCCAGGTGCAGCATCTGCGCCCGGTACGCGTTCTTCGGCTCGAGGTGACCCTGGCTCGCGGACCACAGCATGGCCAGGTCGACCGGGTGGATGTCCTCCGGCGGCTCCTGGAGGTGACGAGGGACGCCGGGGACGCTGTCCCGACGCCGCGCCAGCAGCACCATGCCGGCGGCGAACAGCGGCACCGCGAACAGGAGGATCCACACGAGACCGGTCTCCAGCCGGTGCTGGCGCCGCAGGGCGTTGGCCTCTTCGGCCAGCTGGCCCTCCTCGGCCAGGACGCCGGCGCGGCCGGGGCCCGGCTCGATCGGAGCCAGCGGCACGGCCTCGACGGGGAACAGGATCGAGCCCTCCACGAACGTGAACGGCCGGAGGTCGCGGACCGTGAGCTCCACGGTCTGTGGGTCGGGGATCCGAACCACGCCGGCGAGCGGGCCGTGCCCCCACGCTAGGGTCTCGCCCCGGCGGAGCGGCCGGGTCCGGAAGCCCTCGGCGGCGACCCCGGCCGGGCACGTCGTCGGACGTGTCACGCCGCCCCGGGCCGCCTCGGGCAGGTGGACGGTGACCCGCAGGAGATCCGTCTCCTTGTCCCAGCCCGTCCCCACGAACAGCCACAGCAGGTGCGCGGCATCCTCGTAAGCATCCACGGCGCATCGGGCCCGGTACCGGATCCGGAACGTGCGGCGCTCGTCGCTGGCCGAGAACGTCCACGTCGCGCTGACGCCCTCGGCGGTCGCCGTGGGCACCACGCTCATGGGCTGGCCGTCCTCGGTGACCTCGAACCCCTCGATCAGCTCGAACGGCCAGTCGATGGTGGACGTGGCGAACGTGAAGTCGCCCCGGAAGTCGAACGTCCGCCGTTCGTCCAGCTCGAGCGTGCCGTCCGGGTGGACGGTGGCGTCGATCAGGACCTGGGGGAAGTGGTAGTCCTTGGTGGCCTCGCGGGGCGCGTTGAGAGCGACGATCGCGATGAGGATCACGGGGACGGCCACCACCGCCGCCACCGCGATCTTCGCCCCCCTCGACATCCCGGGAGCAGTGTAGGCGAGCGGGGTGCGATGATGCGGGACGTGCCCGGGCGCACGAACCGCGGTGCTGCCTTCGTGGTCGGCGCCGCGATCGTCACGATGGCGGTCGGCTTCGTCCTGAAGTCGCCGTGTCTGGGGTCATGGGCGGACGGGCGTCAGTACAACCTGCTGTGCTACTCGGACGTGGCGGCGCTGTACGCCTCGGACGACCGCGACCGAGGGCTGGACGAGGACCGCGTGCCGTACCTCGACGGCCAGAACGAGTACCCCGTGCTGACCGGGCTGGCCATGTGGGTGGCGGCCGTCCCCGCGAACTCGTATCCGTCGTTCGTGGTCTGGAACGCCGTGTTGCTTACCGCGGCAGCCGCGGTCACGGCGTGGGCCCTCCACGCGTTCGCGGGCAGGCGGGCCATGTGGTTCGCGGTGGCGCCAACGCTGCTCGTGTACGGCCTGGTCAACTGGGATCTGCTCGCGGTGGCCCTGGCCACGGCAGCCACGTTGGCGTACCTGCGAGGGCGGGACGGGGCGTCGGGGATGCTCCTCGGTCTCGGCGCCGCCACCAAGCTGTACCCCGCCCTGCTGGTGATCCCGTTCGCCCTCGGCCGGTGGCGCCAGGGCCGGCCCGGCGATGCTCGACGCCTGATCGGCGTGGCCGCGCTGACGTGGGCGGGGGTGAACCTCCCGTTCGCCGTGTTCGGCTTCGATCGATGGGCTGAGTTCTTCCGGTTCAACTCGAGTCGGGGCGCGGACTGGGACAGCCTGTGGTTCATCGCCGCGCGGCCCTTCGGCTTCACCTGGGATGTGACGCTGCTGAACGTGCTGACGGCAACGGCGTTCGCGGTCACCGGTGTGCTGCTCTGGCGGGCGGCGTCGAGGCGTCCGGGCTTCCGCCCGTGGACGTTCGGGTTCCCCCTCCTGGTGGCGTTCCTCCTGACGAACAAGGTGTACTCGCCCCAGTACGGCCTGTGGCTGCTCCCATGGTTCGCCGCCGCCGTCCCCAGCCTCCCGCTGTTCGTGGCCTTCGAGGTCGCCGACGTGGCCGTGTTCGTGACCCGGTTCCAGTTCTTCGCCCGGCTGTCCGATCAGGGCCCCGGCCTTCCGTTCTGGTCGTTCGAGGTCGCGGTGGTGGTGCGGGCGGCCATCCTGATCGCCTGCGTGGTCGCCTGGATGCGTGCCCAGGCCCGAGAGCCTGCTCCTGAGCCGGTCCTGGAGGCCGCGTGAGGACTGCCGAGCGGCCCGCGCCGGGACCCGAGGCAGAGGCCTCCCGCGAGGAGGAGCGCGCCCGGATCCGACGGGGGCTGACGTACTGCCTGTGGGTGTTCCTGGGGCTGCGGGTGGGGCTCAGCGCGGTGGCCCTCGCGGGCGTCGGCCTCCTGCCGTCGATCGACAACGCCGTGGGGCCGCCGGGGTGGCCGGCGTCCGAGGTCATCCCCGGCTGGCACAACCTGGTGACGGCGTGGGAGCGGTTCGATGCCCTGTGGTTCCTCCGGATCGCCACCGACGGTTATGTCGATGGCGACGGCAGCGCGGTGTTCTTCCCGCTCTTCCCGCTGCTGATCCGAGGGCTGTCGCCGATCCTGGGCGGTCACCCGCTGGCCGCGGGGTTCCTGGTGTCGCACGCGGCCACGTTCGGCTCCATGGTGGCGCTGTACTTCCTGACAACCGGCGAGTTCGATGAGCGGACGGCCCGACGCACGGTGCTGTACCTGGCGCTGTTCCCCACGTCGTTCTTCCTCCTGGCGCCCTACTCGGAGTCGCTGTTTCTCCTGCTGGCGCTGGTCTCGCTGTGGGCGGCGCGCCGGCGGTGGTGGTGGGCGGCGGGGCTGGCCGGGGCGGCCGCCTCGGCGACGCGCAACCTCGGCGTGCTCCTGGTGATCCCCCTGGCGGTGGAGGCGGTTCACCAGTGGCGGGAGCGCCGGAACACCCGGCATCTGGTCGTCGCCCTGAGCTGGTCGGCCCTGGCTGCGGCCGGCGCCCTGGCGTACCTGGCGTACTGGCAGTGGACCGCCGGCGACGCGCTGGCGCCGATCCACCAGCAGGAGAACTGGCAGCGCGAGGGCTCGTTCCCGCTCGCCACGGTGATCCGGGCGACCGTCGAGGCATTCCGTTTCGTTGGCCAGTACCCGGGCGGCTACCACCTTCTCGACTGGCTGGTGACTCTCCCCTCGATCCTCGCCATCGTGTGGCTCGTGCTCCGGGCCCGCCCGGTGTTCTCGGCGTACGCGGTGGTCATGGTGGCCGCCCCGCTCTCGTACGTGTTCCTCCCCCGGCCGTTCATGTCGCTCCCCCGGTTCCTGCTCGTGGTGTTCCCCATCCTGTGGCCCTGGGCCGTGGTGGGGCTCCGACGGCGAGGCCTCCACGAGGTGGCGGTGGCCGTCTCGGCCGGTCTCCTGGTTCTGCTCGCCGTGCTGTTCGTGAACTGGTACTACGTGTTCTGAGGGGCACGAGCCGCTCAAGGGTCTCGGCCGAGCGGCCGAAGCCTCACCCGGATGCGAGATATCGACACCCTCCTCGCGACGCTGGCCGAGCGCCAGGGATCCGACCTGCACCTGAAAGTGGGGTCGCCGCCGCTGATGCGCTTCGACGGCGTGCTCGGACGGGTCGACGGCGAGGAGCCCCTCCGCCCTGAGGAGACCGAGGCCATGGCGCACCACCTCATGTCCGAGGACCGGTGGCGCGACTTCCTCCAGCGGAACGAGGCAGACCTGGCGTACTCCATTCCCGGCGTGGCCCGGTTCCGGGTCAACGTGTTCCGCCAGCGCGGATCGGTCAGCGTGGTGCTCAGGCTGGTTCGCGTGGGCAGCCCGTCGTTCGATGAGCTCGGCCTGCCTCCCGTGGTCCGAGAACTGGCCGACGAGCCGCGCGGCCTGGTGCTGGTCACCGGCCCCACCGGCTCGGGGAAGACCACCACGCTCTCCGCGATGATCGACCACATCAACGCGACGAGGGCCTGCCACATCGTCACGATCGAGGACCCCATCGAGGTCATCCACCCCGACCAGCGGGCCGCGGTGAACCAGCGGGAGGTCGGGGTGGACACCGAGAGCTTCATCACCGCGATGCGGGCCGCCATGCGCCAGGACCCCGACGTGATCCTGATCGGCGAGATGCGGGACACCGAGACCGTGCAGGCGGCCCTGGCCGCCGCCGAGACCGGGCACCTGGTGCTGTCGACGCTCCACACGATCGACGCCACCGAGACCGTGAACCGCATCGTCGACTTCTTCCCGCCGTTCCAGCAGCAGCAGGTCCGGGTGACCCTGGCCGGCGCGCTCAAGGGTGTGGTGTGTCAGCGGCTGGTGCCTCGGGCGGGCGGCGGACGCGTGCCGGCCCTGGAGGTGTGCGTGAACACGGGCCGGGTGGCCGAGCGCATCATCGACTCCTCGAAGACCTACGAGATCGAGGAGGTCGTGGCCGACGGCTCGTTCTACGGCATGCAGACGTTCGACCACGCCCTGGTGAAGCTGGTGAAGGACGGCACGATCACGGTCGAGGACGCCGTGGAGGCGGCCACGAACCGGCACGACTTCGAGCTGGCCCTCCAGCAGGCCGGCGTGGCCGTCCCCGCGTAGCGCGCTCAGCTCGGGCCGAACCAGGCCTCCAGCCGATCCCGCTCGTACCGGGCCTTGTCCTCGAGCAGCGATGCCGACGCCGGGGTGAGCTCGATGTCCGGACCGCCCGGCGCCAGGAACCGGCCCCGCACGGCCCGGGCCTCGCCGCCCCCGACCTCGAGCCAGCACAGGCCCTCGCCGTCGAACGTCGCCGTCGGCTCGCGACCCTCGAGCCGGGCCGCGATCCGCTCCGCGACCACGATCCCCTCGCGCTCGGCGAACACGCCGGCCTTCGGCAGCGGCTGCCCCGTGGCCAGGGGGATGGCCACGCAGTCGCCGACGGCCCACACGCCCTCGACGCCGGTCTCCAGGGTCGCCGGGTCGACCCGCACCCAGCCCCCCGGCTCGGCCAGGCCGGCCTCCACGGCCACCTGCGGGCATCGGTGAGGCGGGACCGCCAGCAGCACGTCGAACGGGACGTGGTCGCCGCCCTCGAGGACCACCCGCCGGTCTTCCACGTGCTCGGCCGCGGCGTTCGGCCGGAACGCGACCCGCCGAAGGCCGAGGAGCCCCTCGACCACCTCGCACCCGGCCTTCCCCAGGACGGGAAGCGACATCGGCTGCGGTGTGAACACGGTCAGGTCGAGCTCCGGACGGGCGTCGCGAAGGAGCAGGGCCAGCTCGTACGGTGCCGGCGGGCACCGGTAGGGCGCCCCGAAGATCCCGATGACCACCCGACCGTCCTGAGCGGCGGCGAGGGCGGCCGCGGCCGCGGGGACGTGGCCCGGGTCGTACGCGTTGATCCCGTACTCGGCCAGGCCGGGAACCGCCTCGGGATGGAGGTCGACCCCGAGAGCCACCAGCAGCGCGTCGGCCTCGATCCGCTCCCCCGCAACTTCGGCCACCCGTCCGCCGGGATCGATCGAGGTGACCGTGGCCCGGACCACCCGGATGCCATGCCGGTCCAGGGCGGCCAGCGGGCGGCTCCCCTCGAGCATGTCGCCCGTCCCGGCGATCCCGGCGTTCTTGCGGAACCCCATCAAGAACCGGTCGCCCTGGTCGACCAGCACCACCTCGTCGTCCGGCCGGAGCTCACGGAGGCGGACGGCGGCGGCGATCCCTCCGAAGCCACCGCCGAGGACCAGGGTTCGGGCCACGCGCGTAGCCTACCCGCCCCGATTTCCTCTCGGCCGCGGGGCGCGGCTAGGATGACGCCGACCCGAGGGAGGACGAGTGGCGATCAGGGTTGTGCTCGGGGACGACCACACGCTGGTTCGGCAGGGCCTCCGCCGCTCCATGGAGGCCGAGGGCGGCCTCGAGGTCCTCGGCGAGGGCGCCACCGGGACCGAGATCGTCAGCGTGGTCCGGGAAACGAAGCCCGACATCGCGGTGCTCGACATCCGGATGCCGGAGATGGACGGGATCGAGGCCTGCCGGCTGATCACCTCGGATGGCACCGGAACCAAGGTCGTGATGCTGACGGCGTACGACGACCGGCACTTCGTGGTCGAAGCCGTGCGCGCCGGCGCGCGGGGATACGTCCTCAAGACCAGGGACGCCGAGCACCTGATCCAGACGATCCGGCTGGTGGCCGATGGGAACATGGTCATCGATCCCGAGCTGGTGGTCGCACTGGCCGAGGAGCTGTCGACGGCGAAGGACCGCGACCAGGCCGCCGAGACACTCACCGAGCGAGAGCTCGAGGTCCTCCAGCATCTCTCGTTCGGCTACTCGAACCGCGAGATCGGGAAGCGGCTATTCATCTCGGCCGACACGGTGAAGACCCACCTCGAGCACATCTACCAGAAGCTCGGGGCGTCGGACCGCACCGCGGCGGTGGCCGAAGCCATGCGCCGCAGGCTCATCGAATAGCCGTCGCGCCTACGGCGGCGTGGGTGACGGCGGAGGCGTCGTCGGTGGAGGCGGTGGAGGTGGCGTCGTCGGAGGGGGCGGCGGGGGCGTGGTCGGCTTCGGGCTCGGCTTCGGCTTGGGAGACGGCTCCTCCTCGTACCCTGGCTCCTCCTCCACCGGGCCGGTCGCCGAGGGCACCGGTACCGGCGACGTCTCCAGCGACTCGCCCGTGAGCTCCGGCGTCGGGAAGGGCTCGGCGTCCTCGGCGACGTCTCCGCCGATCCGGACCAGGAACTCGTTCCAGATCGGCGCGGCCACGGCCCCGCCGGTAGCGCCGGGCATCGGGGTCTGGCCCTCCGGGTGGCCCACCCACACGCACGCGGCCACCACCGAGGATGCCCCGCAGAACCACACGTCCGAGGCGACCTGGGTGGTCCCGGTCTTCCCGAACACCTCGAACGTGAGCCCGTCGTCGGCCACGGTGCCGGTTCCGGACGAGACGACGTTCTTCATCGCGTAGACCGCCTGGAGGGCCTCGTTCTCGTCCAGGACTCGGCGGCCCTTGTGCGTGGTCTTCTCCAGCCGCGCGCCGTCCGGGCCCTTCACCACGTGCACCGGCTTGGCCGGGTGGCGAACCCCCACGGAGGCGAACGTGGCGAAGGCCTCGGTCATCTCCAGCGGGGTGACTTCCAGGCTGCCAAGGGTGATCGAGCACGGCACCGACCCGCCCTCGATCTCCAGCGGGCTGCGGATCCCCATCCGGCGGGCCACGTCGGCCACGTTCTCCGGCCCGACCTCGGCCACGAGCTGGGCGAAGATCGTGTTGACGGAATTCGCCGTGGCCGAGACCAGGTTCATGGTCCCGAACCCCGAGTCCGCGTAGTTCGCCGGCTCCCACCCCGGACACCCTCGGTCCGACATGTCGATCTGGCTGGGGCCGCTGAACACCGTGTTCAGGGAGACGCCCTGCTCGATGGCGGCCATCAGGGTGAACACCTTGAACGCCGATCCCGACTGCCGTCCCGTTCCCCCGTCCCCGGTAGCCAGGTTCACCTGCTCCTTGGCGAAGTTCTTCCCGCCGACCATGGCCCGGACCTCACCGTTCCGGACGTCGATGGCCACCAGCGCCGCCTGCGGAGTTCCAGGCTCCTGCGACAGGTGCGCCTCGATGGCGTCCTCGGCGGCCTCCTGCCACTCAGGGTTCAGCGTTCCACGCACCCGCAGGCCGCCGGTGAAGGTCCGCCCACCGTAGTTCCGTTCGAGGTACCGCCGGGTGTAGTCGATGTAGTACGCGTCGTGACGGTGCTGCCACGAGGGCCGCGCCCGCTCGACCTGGATGGGCCGCTCCGCGACCTCCGCCGCCCGGGACTGGTCGATGTATCCCGCCGCTACCATCCGCCCGAGGACGTAGTTCCGCCGACCGAGGGCGGCTTCCGTGTCCTCGATCGGGTCGAAGGCCGCGGGGTTGGCGACGATGCCGGCCAGCAAGGCCGCCTCCTCGAGCTCGAGCTCGCTGGCGTGCTTGCGGAAGTAGGTCTGCGCGGCGGCCTCGACCCCGTAGGCGCCGTTCCCGAAGTACACCGTGTTCAGGTACCGGCGGAGGATCTCGTTCTTCGGCAGGGCCTGCTCCACCTTCAGCGCGTACAGGATCTCCTTGATCTTCCGCTCGATCGAGACCTCCGTGCCGACCTCGGGGAACACGTTGCGGGCGTACTGCTGCGTGATCGTCGAGGCGCCCTGCTGGATCTCGCCGCCGGTGAAGTTGGCCCAGGCGGCCCTGACGATGGCGAACAGGTCCACGCCCCCGTGGGAGTAGAAGTCCTTGTCCTCGGCGGCGATGACGGCGTTGAGGAACACCTCGGGCATCTGGTCGAAGTCGATCGCGGTGCGGTCCACGCCGGCCTCGAAGGTGGTCATCAGCCGCCCGTTCTTGTCGTAGAGGTACGAGGTCTGCTCCTGCTGGATGTTCAGGTTCAGGGGAAGCTGGGAGTAGACGTACGCCAGCGCTCCGAACAGGATCGCCGCCCCCGCCAGGGGGACGGCCCACAGCCACCAGAACCGAAGCAGGAAAGGGCGCTTGGTCCGTGTCCGGATCGGCCGCTTCGGGGCGTGCTTGCGCCCGTTTCGTCTGGGTATGCGTTTCTCGGGCAGGGTCTTGGTGGCCACGTTCGACAGATTCTACCCGCGGACCTCCCCCGGAACCGGGCTACAGGAAGCCCGAGGCCGCTGCCTCAGCGACCACCACGACGACCAGGGCGACGGCGGCCAGCTCGAGAGCGGCGAGCACGCCGAGGTCCAGCCCCTTTCGCCAGGTGGCGATGCCGGCGGCGACCGGGCGGGCCAGGGGACCTCGGGGTAGGCGGGCCGCCGCCCGGTCCAGGGCGGCGCGAAGTCCGCGGGGAGCCGTCGGGGCATACGGCGACGACTCGTCGCGGAGCCCGCGGCCCAGGGCCACCACCGCGGCCACCAGGAGCGCGGCCTCCCCCACGATCAGCGCCAGGTTCCGGCCACCAAGCACGGGGAGCTCCGGCGCGCCTGAGGCGGCCAGGACCACCGGCGTCCCCAGCTCGGATTCGATCCGGAGCCACCAGCCGACCGCCAGGCGGACCGGCTGCAGCCCGACGTACAGCAGCGCCAGGCCGGCCAGCGCCGCCGGGATCGCCCGAAGGGCCCCTGCGCCGGCGGAGCGGATGGACGGCACGGCGGCCAGGCCGGCCAGCACCAGGCCGACCACCGCTCCCCCGAGGATCAGGAACCACGCCGGGGAGGCCTCGGCTCGAAGGCCCGCCACCGAGAGCGTCAGCCACGTGCCCGGGAACCCGCCGCCGGGCGGGAACCCGAGGACGGAGAACACGGCAGCCGCGAGCCCGGCGGATCCGAACCATCGCCACGCCGCTCTGGATGATCTCGGTTCCCCGCCACCGGGCCACCCCGCCAGGGCGATGGCCCCGGCGGCGAGGAGGAACGCCGGGAACAGCACCAGGAACGCCCTCGTGCCGACGGCGCCTCCCAGCCCGAGGGCCACGAACGGCACCGCCGCCCCCGCCCCGACGGCGCCCGACAGGGCGGTGCCGGCATCTCGAACGGCGATGGCGGCGATACCGCCGACGAGGAGTGCCCCCGCGGCGATCCCGGCCACGGCGGCGCTCCCCTGAGCGGCCCCCATCACCAGGCCGCCGGTCACCGCCAAGGCCATGCCCTGCGCTCGAAGCGTCACCGCGACCAGACCGCCGGGGCCCGAGCCGGCGGCCAGCCGCCAGGTCCCCAGGCCCGGGACCGCTCCGACCTTGATGGCCGCCGCGGCCAGGAGGAGAAACGCCGAGGCCCCCGGCGAGGGGCCCAGGCCGGCGGTCTCGCCTCGGCCCTGGGCCACGATCAGGCCCGCGATCGCCACTACGTCCGCCGCGGCCAGCGGCAGGAATCCCCGGAGGTCGGGGCGTCCGGGCGAGGCCAGCACGGCCGCGGCCACGGCCGCGCTCGGCAGGATCACGACCATCGCCAGGACCGGCACGCTCCCGGTGTAGGCGGCGGCCACGATCGCCGAGGCGGCCACCCCCAGCGCGGTGCCGGCCGCCGGGACCTCCCGGCGCTGAAGGCCCTCGACCCGCAGGGCCGCCACCAGGATGGCCACCTCGCCGGCCACGGCCACCGTGGCGCCGAGGAGGTCTGGGGCGAAGGCCCGCCAGGACGGTGCCTCCCCCTCGAAGGCCAGCCAGAACACCCACCACGCGGCGGCGTGGGCGCCCAGGCCCAGGACCGCCCCGGCGACCCATCGGGGCCACCGCCGGCGAAGCGGGCAGAGGGCCAGCCAGGCCGCCCCCGCCACCGCCGGGCCGACAAGTGCCGCCTGGACCACCACGGTCCGGCTCACGCCGTCACCACCAGGGCCACGGCAGTCACGCCCACCAGCAGCGCCGCGCCAACCACGATCCAGGGCCGGCCCACGCTGAGCATCCGCACCGCCCCGCCCCCGGCCCCGAACAGGATCGCGGCGATCACGGCAGCCGCCGCGAACCCGACGACGCCGGCCGAGGGGTCGAGCCGGTGCCCCGCCACCATGACGGCCACCAGCATCGCGGTGGCCCCGGCGGCGGCCCATCGGGCCAGGGCGGCCAGGAGCGAGGATCCGGCCCGCCTGGCCACAGCGGGGGGCTCCTGCGGCACTCGCAGGGAGCCCATCGACAGGGCCACCACGGCCGCCAGGACCAGGCCCACCGCCACGAGCGCCGGGCCCAGGGCGATGCCGGGTCCCAGCACGGTTTGGGTGCCTCGAATGGCCTCGAGGTCGAGGGCCCGCCACCGCAGGGCCAGGGCGGCCACGGCCACGGCGAAGGCCGGCTCGGCCAGGACCGCCTGCAGCCGCGCGGTCGCGGCCGCCCTCTCCCCGCCACGACGGATCGGGACGGCCAGGTGCGCGCCGATCACCGCCAGCGCCAGGGCCGGGTACGCCAGCGCCAGCGTCCCCGGGACCACGCCGAGCGCCGCCCCGGCGGCGAACCCGGCGCCGGTCAGCGCGGCCGCCGTCCCCACGGCTTCGATCGGGGCCGGCCGTGCCCGGGGGGACCGAACCAGGCGACGGACGTCGGTCCACCGGTCGGTGACCCCCCGCCACCAGCCCGGCGTGCCCCGCCTCCGAAGGACCCCCGCGCTCAGGTCGGCCACAATGCCCAGCACGAGGGCGACGGGAAGCGCGAGAGCGGCCTTCACACGACCGGCGGGCTAGCCGGCGCTGCGGCGAACAAAGGCCTCGGTCAGATGGTTCCAGGCGCAGTCCGTGCAGACCTCGACCACGTAGCAGGCGCCGCCCTTCCGAGTGGCGGCCAGGGCGATCCCCTGGTCGAGGTCCCACACCCTGCCGTTGTCGCGCTTGAGGTCATCGGCGTAGACGTACGCGAGGAGACGGAGGCCCTCCCGGTCGCACACCGGGCACGGCCGGGCGGTCTCTCGGCCGACGTGGCGAGCGGCCCGCATCAGCTCGGGATGGGCGTCGCAGACGTCGATCCGCGACAGCATGCCCCGCCGAACCTCTCGAAGGAGCGCCCGCTTGGCCAGGGTGTAGTCGACGACCCCCAGCTCGGGCTTGGCCCGCCGCTGCGCCCGCATGGCCATGGCGGCCATTCTACCCGGCGGCCACGACGGCCCCGCCCGGGGTCGACGAGGCGCCCCCCGGCCGGCCGCTCCCTCGCGCCTCGGCACCCGCCCGGAGGCCGGGTGTAATCTTGTAATCGAGATGGCCGGCGGGGCGCTCGTGGCCGCGGATGCGGAGGTGGCCGGGTGGTTCGCCGGCAGGCTCCCGGACGGCTGGTTCACCCGGCCTCCCGAGGTCTCCGCCGACCGCGAGGAGATCCTGGTGGTGGGCCGGATCCCCGAGCCCTCGTCCCCGCGAGGCGCGACGGCCGCGGCCAGGGCCGCCGCCCGCGAGGCTCGGATCGAGCGGTTCCGGGAGGAGACCCGCGACCGCAGGATCGGCATCGCGCTCGAGGCCGAGCACCTGTTCCGGCGGAAGGTCTCCTGGGGCGTGGAATGCGGAGACGTGCGCGTGCTGTTCACCACTCTGAGCGTGCCGGTGATGACCCGGCTGCGGATAGCGGAGCGGGCCGTGCTCGACGTCCTGGAGGACGCGGGGGTGGGCCGGAGCCGGAGCGAGGCGCTGGCGTGGTGCGTTCGGATGGTTGGCGAGAACCTGGAGGACTGGCTGCGGGACCTGCGGACGGCCTTCGAACGGGTCGAGCGGGTCCGGGCCCGAGGACCGAAGGAAGTGAGGCGATGAACGTTCGGTACGTCGACGCGATCCTGCACGGTCCGGCGGTCGAGGGAGACGACCGAGCTGGGCCCGACACCGACGGAGAGGCTCTGGACGCGTACTCGCGGGTGGTCACGTCGGTGGCCGAGGGGCTGATCCCTTCGGTGGCCAGCCTGCGGGTGACCCATCGGGTCCGGGGCGGCCGGCGGGCCGAGGGCGCCGGCAGCGCCGTGGTCATCACCCCGGATGGCTTCCTCCTGACGTCGGCTCACGTGGTGTCTGGCTCCGACGGCGGCTCGGCGTCGTTCATCGACGGCCGCGA
>OCZV010000497.1_pt1 | contig 14160 bp, 13 predicted proteins | sample 1539051 | NCBI WGS metagenome assembly OCZV01 (sample SAMEA3113581, study PRJEB22503) | soil metagenome
GAGCGGCATCACCGCAAGTTGCTCCATCGTGCCCGCCTGACGCTCGCGGACCACCCCGAGACTCGTGACGACGGTTCCGATGAAAGCGAGGATCAAACCCGCGAGCGCGGGGACCATGATGGGTGGGCTTTCGAGGTCCGGGTTGAATAGGACCTCCGGCTTTGGAGCATCGGGCACCCGACTCACCAGGGTTACAGCACTCCTGGCGGTGAACAGCTCGCTTCCGTCGAGCAGCAGCACGGGCGCTTCCTGGTCGGCGACGATCGCCGCCGAAACCTCACCCCGTCGGAGCGCATCGACGGCCTCAGCGCGCCCTTCATCGGGCCGCGTCTCAGTCACCTCGAAGAAGTCGGGGAGTTGTTCCGCTACCGCTTCGGCCTGCGGCCCAACAACGAAGGTGGGGGCGGATTCGACGTCGAAGCTCGCCGCGTATCCGAAGACGACCAGGAGGAGGACCGGCTGAACGATCATGAGCGCCAGCGTCCGACGGTCGCGCCGCAGCTGGCGGAATTCTTTGACGATCATGGCCCACATACACGGCTCCCTTCGTGCGTCCCACTGAATTCATCAAGTGATGAAATCATCGCATGATGAATTCCGATCGTCAAGGGTCGGCGGCTGATCGGGAGGGCGGGGCCGGTCCGCTGGCCCTGAGCCCGAAATGGCAATCGACCGTCGACAGGTAGTGGTGGATTGCCATTTGAGCGGCGCCAGATTTGCACTATTACAACTTGCTAAAGGTGAGAAACGTTGATAGAACAACCGGATGGCGCTGGGAGATGATTCCGCGACTCGGACGGCAAAGGTGCTGTCGCTCCCCACGAGGGCGGCGATCCTATCGCTGCTCCTGCGAACGGGCCCCAAGACCGTCAAGGAGATCAGCGACGCTTTCACCATCCATCCGAACGTCGCCCGGGCACACCTCGACCTCATGGTCGATGCCGGTTTCCTGGCTACCGAGACTCGCCGGCGCAACAAGGGCCGCCCGGCCAAGGTTTATTTCACCTGGGAGGGCGAGGCGGGCGCCCTCGAGGAAGCCGGCGTGGAGGTCCCCGGCGTCCCCGGAGCCCCCGAGACGGTCAATGACGTCGAGATTGAATTGCGGATTCTCGAACGAACTCTCTCGGATGCGCAGTCACAACTGGCGCGCATCCGGGAGCTGATGGAGGAAGCAAACAAAAGCAAGCCCGAAACGACGGAGTAGCTCGAGGAGGAAACCACTATGGCGGATTATGTGAATCCTGAAGTGCTTGTTGACACCTCATGGCTGGAGGAGAACCTCAACGACAACAGCCTTGCAATCGTCGAAGTAGACGAAGACACGAGTGCGTACGACAAGAACCACATTCCCAACGCCATTTCGATCAACTGGGAAACAGAGCTGCACGATCTCCCTCGGCGCGACTTCGTTTCTTCGGAGCAGCTCGCGAAGCTGCTTGGTGACAAGGGAATCTCGTCCGACCAAGCGATCGTGCTGTACGGCGGCAACAACAACTGGTTCGCGACGTATGCCTACTGGTTGCTCAAGTATCGAGGGGTGGACAACGTCAAGCTGCTGAATGGTGGACGCAAGAAGTGGGAGCTGGAGAGCCGACTCTTGGCGCAGGACGTCCCCTCGCGGTCTGCCCAGTCGTTCCAGATCGGCTCCGAGCGGCCCGAACTGCGCATCTTCAGAGAAGAGGTTATTCAGCGGGCCGCGGGTGGTTCGGGAGCCTGGGTCGACGTTCGGTCGCCGGAGGAGTTTCGGGGGGAACTACTAGCTCCTCCGCACCTACCTCAGGAGCAGGCCCAGGTTCCCGGACACATTCCCGGAGCGTCGAACATCACCTGGTCGAAGGCGGCCAACGATGACGGAACCTTCAAGAGTGCGGACGAGCTGATCTCCCTTTACTCCGCCGAGGGGATAACTGCCGACAAAGACGTCGTGACTTACTGCAGGATCGGCGAGCGCTCGTCTCACTCCTGGTTTGTCCTAAGTGAGCTTCTGGGCTTCGACAACGTCAGGAACTATGACGGATCGTGGACGGAATACGGCAGCCTGGTAGGGGTGGCCGTAGAGAAGTGATGGGGTGGTGCCTCGACCAGCAATGTCGGTAGGGTTCTGCGGGCGAAAAAGCTGCGCCTGGCTGCGTTCTCGGTCGGGCACGTACGCTCCTGGTACGCACCCTCCCTCAGGCCTTGCCAGGCTTGTTTTTCGCGCCGCAGAACCTCGCAAACATCACTGGCCGAGGCACTAGCGGCGCGGGCGGCACCTCCGCGCCGTTCGCCCCTATGCTCTTCGCCGTGGACGCATTACGTGTGCTGGCGGAGGAGATCGGCCCGCGCCCTCCATGCTCTGAGGCAGAGAGTAGGGCCGCCTCCTGGTGTGCGGAGCGGCTCGGAGAACTCGGCTACATCGTCGATGTCGAGCACTTCTCGGCGCGCCGGGATGCGAACGGCTGGTTCGCTGCCTACCTGACGCTGTCCTGTGCCGGGGCCCTTCTCCTTGTGCCCCTTCCACTCGTTGCTGCCGTTCTGGGAGCGTCGGCTCTCGTCCTGTTTGCGCGCGACATAGAAGGCCGGCCGATACTCCGGCCTCGAGGTGCGGTGAGCAGGAACGTGGTCGCTCGTCCCGATGGAAACACCCAACCTCGCGCCGTGCTGATGGCTCACATCGATAGCGGCAAGTCGCTGCCACTGGCTCACCCGAGTTTCGCTGGGTTGGCTCGGCCATCAGCAGTCGCCCTCAACGCTGCACTCATAGTCGTTCCGTTCATGGCCTCGGTCGCGTGGATTGCTGAGGTCGATCGCGAACTACCGGACAGGCTCTGGATCCCTTCCGGCATTATCGCTGCGTACCTGGCGATGATGATCGGTGTGAGAATCCACGCGGCACTGCGCGCACCTTTCGTAGCGGGAGCCAACGACAATGCCTCCGGCGTCGAGGTGCTGATGCGCGTCGCGGCGGGTCGTCCCGAAAACGTGTGGTTCGTTTTGACCGGTGCTTCGGAGGCCGGGATGCTCGGGGTGCGGGCGTTCCTGCACGCACACGATTCCGATGTCGGTGACGCTCTCTTCATCAACGTAAATGCGGTCGGCGCGGGGACCCTGACCGTTGCTTCCGAGGAAGGCGTGCTCTGGCCGCGTGATGCACACGGACCATTGGTGGATGCTGCGGAGAAGGCGGGCGCGGTCGCCTCCTCGTGGCAGATCAGCCCAACGGATGCGACGGCGTTGCTGGCCGGGAGGTTCAGAGCCGCCAGCCTTCTGCGCACCGATGAGCGGGGCCTGCTCCCGCACCGTCACCGCTCTACGGACGTGACAACCAATATCGACGAACGTGCCCTCGAAGATACGGCCGCCGCCGTTTCGAGGATCTTGATCGCCGCCCCCACAACGGAGCGTGTCCCATGACCGTGACCATCGTCTGTTTTGGGGCCATGCGCGAGTACCTTCCGCCGGGCGCGACCGGGAACAGAGGCGAGGTATCCGTTCGCGAGGGAGCGAGTGTGGGCGACGTGGTCGATGCCCTCGGCGCGCCGCGCTCCTTGGTGTTCTCGATCTTGGTGGACGGCGTGCAGGCAACCCTCGACGACGAGGTTGCTTCGGGAGCGGAGATCACCCTGATGCCCCCCTTTGCGGGCGGGGCTATTCTTGACCCTGCGTTCAAGTCTCGAGCCACGGCCCCGGAAAGGAGCCGACAATGCCGCAGACCACAGCCCGCGGGCCACGAAAGCTGAGGTCGACAAACCCGCGCACAGGTGAGCCATTCAGGGACATTCCGGCGGCCACAAAGGCCGAAGTTCTCGACGCCGTCGCCGCCGCGCGCAAGGTAGCCCCAGAGTGGGGATCGCTCGATCCGCGCGGCCGCGCCCACATCCTCAAAGAAGTCCGGCACAACATCTACTCGCATCTCGACGTCATCGTTGACACGATCTCAATGGAGTGTGGGAAGCCGCGCGCCGAGGCCCTGTCCGCCGAAGTGCTGCAGGTCGTTCTCTCGTGGCTCTACCTCGAGCGAACAGCTCCCAAGCACCTGAGGAGCGAACGACTTGGCGGTGCGCTCGGATTTGCCCTGGGCCTTCCGACCACGGCTCAATACAGACCATACGGAGTCGTGGGCGCAATCACCCCGTGGAACTATCCGTTCGGCTTGGCGATGGCTGCGATTGCACCAGCATTGTTCGCCGGCAACGCGGTGGTGCTAAAGCCCTCTGAAGTCACGCCCGGCGTCGGTGAGGTAGTCAAGTCGATTCTGGAGCCGCTCCCGCCTGGGGTCGCGACGGTCGTACAGGGGGCAGGAAACATCGGTGCCGCGCTCGTTGATGCCCCATGCGACAAGATCTGTTTCATCGGCTCGCCGGAGACGGGGCGGAAGATCGCCGCAGCCGCGGCGGCTCACCTGACTCCAGTTGTGATGGAACTCGGTGGGAAGGACGCGGCGATCGTGTGCGGCGATGCCGACCTCGACCTGGCTGCGTCCGGAATCGTGTGGGGGGCTAATGTCAACGCAGGTCAGACGTGCGCCGCGATCGAACGCGTTTACGTCGTGGACTCAGTCGCGGATGAATTCAGTGCTCTCGTTCTAGACAAGCTCGGGCGCCTCCGGCAGGGAGACGATGACTCCGATGTGGGCTCCCTCACGTTCAAGAAGCAGTTCGACTCCGTCGCCCGCCAGGTGAAGGACGCAGTCGGAAAGGGTGCGCGACTTCTTGCCGGTGGGCCCGATGCCGGGCCGCCGAATCAGAATGGATCGCTGTGGTATGCGCCGACGGTGATCGATGGCGTCTCCGACGACATGCAGGCCATGAAGCACGAGACGTTCGGACCTCTCCTTCCGATCATCCGGGTGCAGGACGAAGAGGAGGCGATCCGGCGCGCCAACGAAGATAGCTTCAACCTCACGGCTTCGGTGTGGACTACAAACAGCCGGCGCGGTGCGGCCATCGCCGACCGGGTGAAGGCGGGGATCGTAGTTATCAATGCTCACGGTGAAACGTGGGGGACGGTGTGGGCACCGTGGGGTGGCATCGGGGAATCCGGGTACGGCCGCCTGAACGGCCGGCTAGGTCTGCATGAGTTCGTGTACCCCGTGACGATCGGGCGCAACGCGATCCCACGGATGAAGCGGCTGTGGTGGTACCCATACGACGAGGCAACGGAGGACGCGTTTCGGCATTCGATCGGAGCGCTGTCGGCGCCGGCCATCGGCGACAAGCTCCGCCACGTCCCCGACCTTGTCAAAAGCGCCCGCCGCGCCCTGCGAGCGAAACTGTAGGAAAGAGCCCTAGAGATCCGGGAGCTCCAGGACACGGGTCTCCCTCCCGGCGAGCGCCTTTCCGACCATCGCGTCGATGTCCAACTCCGCCTCCGCGGCGTCGGCCTCCCCTGGTGTCGCTCGAGTGGCAGGGGAGCGCGGCTCGAACAATACGCAGCAATCCTGGTAGCGGCGCGTCGAGATATCGAACGTGCCGATGTGCTCGGCCAGGTCGATGATCTCCTGTTTGTCCATTCCGATCAGAGGTCTTAGCACCTGGGACTCCGGCACGGCGGAATCCACCGTCGTGATGTTCTCGAGAGTCTGCGACGCAACCTGACCGAGTGAGTCCCCGGTGACCACAGCATGAGCGTTCCGCTCCTCTGCGAGCGCGGATGCGATCCGCAGCATCGCCCGTCTGTAGAGCACAACGCGGAGGCTCGAGGGAGCCGACGTGACGATCTCGCGCTGAGCATCGGCCAGGGGTATGAGGTGAAGCGTCGTACGAAGCTGGAATCGCGTGAGGATCTCGGCTAGTTCGGTTGCCTGGCGCAGGGAGGACGGATCGGTGTAGGGCTGGCCGTGGAAGTGAACCATCTCCACCTCCGCACCCCGGCGCGCCATCCGCCACGCAGCCACCGGCGAGTCGATGCCGCCGGAGAGAAGTGCAAGCATCCGCCCGGAAACACCAACGGGCAGGCCGCCCGGGCCCGGCCGGCGGTCCCTATAAACAAGCGCCTCGCCGCCGAATAGCTCGATCCACAGCGTCGTTTGGGGATCGCTGAGGTTGACCGGCGCGCCTATCTCATCCTGGATCAAACGGCCGATCTTCTCGTTTATCTCCTGCGAAGTTGTCGCCAGAGCGGAGTACGAACGCCGCGCACGAATGGCGAACGACTCCACAGGAGCCGAACGCATCAGCTCGAGTCCGGCGCCGCCGATCGCATCGAGGTCGGGCGCCACCCTGGTCCCCGTCCCCACGTAGGCGATCCCGAACACTCTGGCAGCCCGTTCTACGGCCTCGTCGATGCGGGCGGCGGGCTTGAACTCGACGGATACGCGGCCGAACCCCCTGCGCACGCGCGCGTAGCCGGTGCCACGCAGGGCACGCTTGAGGTTTCGGGTGAGGGTGGATTCGAAGAAGTTCCGGTTTCGACCCTTCAGCCCGACCTCGTGATAGTGGGCAACAAGCCCGATAATGGAGGGCATACGTGCAGGCTAACGCGTTGGTGTGTCCGTGTCGCGCCCGGCCAACCAGTTGACCACGTGCCACGCAGCACCCGATACTCAGGCACAAGACCGGCTCTGCCGAATGGCCGGGCGGTTTATTCGGGGTGGGAGTAATGACCGCAGCTAGTCTCAGGCGGCGGAAACGGGCATTCCTTGCGGCGCGCCGATTTCGCACCCAGAACTATTTGAATGGCGGTCGGTCTGTATTCGTATCCCCGCACATGTCCCGCCGGTGCGCGGCACCCCTCTGGAGGTAGCTATGTTCCCTAGTGCGTTCGAGTACACCGCAGCGGACTCTCTTGATCAGGCCCTCGCGGTGCTGGCCGAGCGGGGGGACGAGGCCAAGGTCCTGGCCGGGGGCCAGAGTCTCATCCCGCTGCTGAAGTTGCGTTTTGCGGCCCCGGCAATGTTGCTCGACGTCAATCGGGTTCCCGGTCTCAATGGGGTCTCCGAGGAGGGTGACTCGGTGACGGTCGGCGCGCTCGAACGCCACAACGCTGTGGCTGGATCAGACGTGCTAAAGAGGACGTTGCCCCTAATAACCTCGGCGGCTCCTCAAGTCGCCGACCCCCTCGTACGGAACCTCGGGACCATTGGCGGGTCGCTCGCTCACGCAGATCCCGCCGGCGATTGGGGTTCGGTGATGCTCGCGCTGAATGCTGAGCTCGTGCTGCAGAGCGCATCGGGGGAGCGAACCGTCGCGGCGTCCGATTTCTTGGTCGACACGTTCACGACGGTTCTCGAACCGACCGAAATCGTCACGAAGATACGCATACCGAGGCCGAGAGTTCCTTCCGGAGGGATCTACTTGAAACTCGAGCGGAAGGTGGGTGATTTTGCGACCGTCGGGGTCGCGGTTCAGCTCGAACTCGACGACGGGACCATTCGGCGCGCCGGGATCGGGCTGACCGCTGTGGGGTCCCGAAACATCAGGGCCGCAGAGGCGGAGGGTTCTCTGGCCGGAGCCGAGCCGACCGAGGAAGCTTTTGCACAGGCCGCGGAGCTCGCCGCTCAGGCTGCGGAGCCGATTTCCGACTTGAGGGGTTCGGCAGACTACAAGAAGGGTGTCGTTCGGACTTTCGTTCGACGAGGGCTCAATCAGGGCCTGGCGGCTGCAAGGGGGAGTAACTGATGGAGATCACCGTCACCGTCAACGGATCACCGCAAACGGCCGACGTCGAACCACGCACCCTGCTTGTGCATTTCATCCGGGAGACATTGAGGTTGACCGGTACACACGTGGGCTGCGACACAACGAGCTGCGGAGCTTGCACCGTCCTCCTCGACGGAACTCCGATCAAGTCCTGCACGATGCTGGCGGTCCAGGCGAACGGCCGGTCCGTTACGACGGTAGAGGGCTTGGCGAGCAACGGCGCGCTGCACCCATTGCAGGAGGGCTTTAAGGAGCAGCACGGGTTGCAGTGTGGTTTCTGTACACCCGGCATGATGCTGGTGTCCGCGGCTCTTCTCGAGAACAATCCGTCGCCCACGGAGGCCGACGTTCGATGGGCGATCTCCGGGAACATGTGCCGCTGCACCGGTTACCAGAACATCGTCAAAGCCGTGATGTGGGCGGCCGAGAAGGGGCGCGAAGAATCGGCAGACGCGTCCCAGGCGAGCTAGTGCCTCGACCAGCAATGTCGGTAGGGCTCTGCGGGCGAAAAAGCTGCGCCTGGCTGCGTTCTCGGTCGGGCACGTACGCTCCTGGTACGCACCCTCCCTGCGGCCTTGCCAGACTTGTTTTTCGCGCCGCAGAACCTCGCAAACATCACTGGCCGAGTCACTAGGAGGGGTCGATGGCGGTACATGAAGGAGTTCACGGCATCGGCGAGAGCATCAAGCGTGTGGAAGACGCCCGCTTCATTCGCGGTAAGGGAACCTATGTCGACGACATCGTCCTGCCGGAGATGCTGCACATGGCCCTGCTCAGGAGCCCGGTTGCGCACGCGCGGCTCGCATCCATCAACTCAGATGCAGCCCTGGCGCTTCCCGGAGTCGTCGCCGTCGTCACCGGCAAGGATCTCGAAGCTCACAACCTGGCGTGGATGCCGACACTTTCCGGCGACACTCAGGCCGTCCTTGCCACGGACAAGGTCCGGTTCCAGGGACAGGAGGTAGCTGCTGTAATCGCCGAGAGTCCCTACGTCGCTCAAGACGCCCTCGAACTAATCGAGGTTGAGTACGACCCGCTTCCACCAGTAGTCGATCCCATGAGGTCGCTCGAGGAGGACGCGCCGATCATCCGGGACGACAAGGAAGATCAGGGTTCGAATCACGTCTACCACTGGGAGGCCGGAGACAAAGACGCCACGGAACGCGCGTTTGCCGAGGCCGACGTCGTAGTGAACCTCAGAACGTTCTATCCGCGCTCGCATCCCGCGCCGATGGAGACCTGTGGGATCGTCGCGGACGTCAATTCGGCCACCGGCAAGGCCACCCTGTACATGACGTCGCAGGCGCCGCACGCTCACCGCACGCTGTTTGCGATCGTTGCCGGGCTGCCGGAACAGAACATCCGCATCAAGACGCCGGACATCGGCGGCGGCTTCGGTAACAAGGTGCCCATCTATCCGGGCTATGTGGTGGCCACCGCGGCGTCGCTGTTGATCGGCCGGCCCGTCAAGTGGGTGGAGAGCCGACAGGAGAACCTGATCTCCACCGGTTTTGCCCGCGACTACCACATGCAGGGCGAGCTGGCACTCACGCGAGAGGGCAAGATGCTCGGGTTGCGCGTGAAGCTGCTGTCGGATCAGGGTGCCTTCTACTCGGATGCACAGCCGACGAAGTTCCGGGCCGGGCTTTTCCACATCGTGACGGGTTCCTACGACCTTCCCGCCGCGCATGTGGTGGCAGATGGCGCCTATACGAACAAGGCTCCCGGAGGGGTTGCGTACCGATGTTCGTTCCGGGTTACGGAGGCCTCATACCTGATTGAGCGGCTCGTTCAGACTGCCGCGTACGAACTCGGGGTCGATCCCGCTGATCTCCGCTTGAAGAACTTCATTCAACCGGAGCAGTTCCCCTACAAGTCCGCCACGGGGTTTGAATACGACTCCGGGGACTATCCCGCGGCCATGAACCTCGCCCTGGAGAAGGTGAGCTACCGCGACCTCCGCCGGGAGCAAGAGGAGGCGCGGTCACAGGGGCGTTTGATCGGAATTGGGCTGGCGAGTTTCACCGAGGTCGTCGGGGCCGGGCACAGCAAGGAATACGACATCGCTGGGATCAAGATGTTCGACTCGGCCGAGCTGCGCGTACACCCCACCGGGAAAGCGATTCTGAAGATCGGCGTTCAGACGCAGGGCCAAGGTCACGAGACGACGTTCGCTCAGATCGTCGCCAGTGAGTTGGGAATTCCGTCCGAGGATATCCTCGTTCAATACGGAGACACCGACAACGTGCCGTACGGGCTCGGGACGTATGCCTCACGAAGCACTCCGACGGCCGGGGCGGCGACATCGGTGATCTCCAGGAAGCTGCGCGAGAAGGCAAAGAAGATCGCAGCCCATCTCCTCGAGACATCCGAGGAGGACGTCGAATGGGAAACGGGGCGTTTCTTCGTCCGGGGCGCGCCGGATCGCGCGGTGACCATCCAGGACACGGCGTTCGCCGCATACACGAACCTTCCGGAGGGGATGGAAGCCGGGCTCGAGGGTGTGAACTATTACGATCCGCCGAACATGACCTTCCCCTTCGGGACCTACGCGGTCGTCGTGGAGATCGACAGGGGTACGGGCGAGTGGAAGGTCCTGCGCATGGTGGCGGTCGATGACTGTGGAGTCCGGATCAACCCGATGATCGTCGAGGGTCAGATCCACGGAGGTCTGACCGAAGGATTTGCGACCGCGGCGATGCAGCAGATCGCGTTCGACGAGGACGGGAACTGCCTCGGGGCGAACTTCACCGACTACCTCATCCCGACGGCCTGGGAGACGCCTGCCTTCGAGACGTTCGAAACGGTGACACCCTCGCCCCATCATCCGATCGGGGCCAAGGGTGTAGGCGAGTCGGCAACGGTCGGTTCGCCGGCCGCGTACGTGAACGCTGTGATCGACGCGCTTGCTCATGCCGGGGTGCGAAATATCGACATGCCGGTAACCTCGGCGAAGGTATGGGAGGCGCTGAGTCAGGCGGGACTGGCGGAGTGACGTGATCGACACCGTTCGGCGCGCCGCAGAGCTTCACGAACGTGGCGAGCCATACGCGATGGCAACGGTCGTCCGCGTTGACAGACCGGTCTCGGCGCGCGTCGGAGATCGAGCAATCGTCCACCCAGACGGGCGGATCGAGGGATGGATCGGCGGCTCCTGTTCCGAGCCGATCGCCATCCGCGAGGCGCTGGCTTCGCTGGCGGACCGGGATGCTCGGTTGGTCCGGATCCGCCCGCCGGGCGCGCCGGCCGAGGCAGCTCAACCCGGTGTTGTGACCGAGGTAACCGCATGTGCTTCCGAAGGCGGACTCGACATTTTCGTCGAGCCGCGGCTGCCCGGGCCGCACCTGGCCATCGCGGGTTCGTCCCCGGCGGCTCGCACGCTCGCACGGCTTGCCCGCGAGATGGGCTACCGCGTTACGGCCGTACTCGACGCTCCATCCGAAAAGCTGCCGGGTAGCAGCGCCGCCGTGAGCCCCGACGAGCTCGGGCGGATGAAGCTGGGCGCCAATGACGCTGTTGCGGTGGCGACGATGAATCGCTACGACGAGGCCGCCCTTGAAGCTGCGCTCGCCTCAGGCGCCTCGTACATCGGCCTGATCGCGAGCCGCCCGCGCGGAGAAAAGGTCATCGAGATGCTCCGGGCCCGCGGCGTAACCGAGGAGGATCTGGGGAGAATCCGGAACCCAGCGGGCCTCGACCTCGGTCCGTCAAATCAGGACGAGATCGCCCTTGCGGTGCTGGCCGAGGTCGTTCGCGAGCGCCATGCCGCCGAACGCGTCGCTCAGGAAGCGATGTGCGAGGACGAGGAGATCGTTCCGGCACGGGCCGTCGACCCCGTCTGCGGCATGAGCGTCGCCGTCCACGACGGGGCTATCACTGCGGTGGTCGACGGCCGGACGTATTACTTCTGCGCGCCGGGGTGCCGTGACACCTATCTGCGAACTGTTCGCGCTGAATCACGCCATTCGTGAGTGAGCGCGAACAGTTCGGGGTGTCTTAGGGTTGCTCGTCCTCGAAGCCCAGTGAGAAGAGCGCCTCTACGTCGTGGCGCGAGTAGACCTTGAAGGCCACTAGGGTCTGGGTCCGCTCAATTCCGGGAACCCGGGCGATCTCCTCCGTCACCACGCGCGCGAGGTCATCGTGCGTCCGCACTCGCACCATGATCACGAGATCGTAGTCACCCGCGACCGAATAAACCTCGCTGACCTCGGGGATGTCCGCGACCGCCTGAGCCGTCTCCGGCACCTGATGTATGTCGCAGACGGCGAGGACGACGGTCGTGACCATGCCGTCGTCTAGATGGTCACCATGTCGCGGAGCTTCCCGGGCGTGCTCGGGTGGCGCAGCTTGGACAGCGCCTTGGCCTCGATCTGCCGGATCCGCTCGCGGGTCAGGTTGAACTCCTTGCCGACCTCCTCGAGGGTGCGGGGCTCACCGGTGATGAGTCCGAACCGCAGTGCGAGGACCTTACGCTCCCGGTCGGACAGCGATCCCAGCATCTCCCACAGATCCTCCTGGCGGAGCGCCATGGCCGCCGCCTGGAAGGGTCCCTCGATGTCCTCGTCCTCGATAAAGTCGCCCAGTTCGGCGTCCTCGTCGCCGACCGGCTCGTGCAGGGACACCGGCTCGGGGAGAACCCGGAATGCTTCACGCACCTTCTCGGGGGTGAGGTCCGACTGCTCCGCGATCTCTTCGATGGTGGGCTCGCGGCCCAGCTTCTCGAGGAGCTCCGACTGCACCTTACGGACGCGGTACAGCGTCTCGACCATGTGCACGGGGATGCGGATCGTCCGGGCCTTGTCCGCGATGGCGCGGGTGATGGCCTGGCGGATCCACCACGTCGCGTAGGTGGAGAACTTGAAGCCTCGCTGATAGTCGAACTTCTCAACCGCTCGCATCAGGCCGAGGTTGCCCTCCTGGATCAGGTCGAGCAGGGGGAGCCCCGCGGCCGAGTACTTCTTCGCGATGGAAACCACGAGCCGAAGGTTCGACTGGATGAAGCGGCGCTTGGCAGCCCGCCCCTTGCGGATCTCGAGTTCGATCGCCCGGCGCTGCTTGTCGGAAAGCCGCCTGGACTTCTCGAGCCTCTCGAAGGCCTTCTCGCCATCCTCGATCGCTTTGGCGAGCTCGACCTCCTGGATATCTGTCAGAAGCGGGTACTGTCCGATCTCGCGCAGATACTGCCGCACGAGATCTTCATGTGCCGCTTCCTCTCTTGTGTCGTATGGGCGCGTTGCCTGACTCATTAATGCACCAACCTCTTTCCGTCCCCGATTTCCGTGCTCGTCATTCGGACGTGCCACCACCCAATTCCCCGCAGGGGATTTGTGCGGGTGTCCCGTCGTCCGATCAAGGGGCCGGGCCGGCAGTGCCTCTAGTGTGGCCGCTAAGCGGCGGGGCCGGGGCCTCTCCCTTGACGCACGATGTGCTGTTGCTCTTCTCTGACCTGCCCTTTTGGACCTACTGGACTGTTCTACGTATGTTAAAGAAAACCCTCCCCTGTGGGAAGGGGTCAAATGTTGTCTGCCTTGGACAAAAACGCTACGGGCCCACTCCATATTCCGGCGCACTACACGGTCGGTGAGCTCCGCCCCTGGGACTCAAGCGCCAAACTGGCACACGCCGCCGTCATTTCCAGTCGGGAACCCGTCAAATCGAACTAGTCCGCGCTCTTTTATGACGTCCGGCAGGGCGAAATAGTTGCCGGGGCTTGCATCGCTTTTCGCCCCGACTTGGTCTAATGTGCACCCCAAACGGTGCTTTTCGCCAAGACTTGGCGAATTCGACCACTATGACCTTATTAAAGGTGGGGCCTTTCTGATGGGGACCTACAGGAAAGGCCGGGCCCGATAGGACCCGGCCCTCCCGACGGTACAAACTTCCCTAGCCGGCGAGCGTCAACCTTTCGTTGACCGCGTCCCAGTTGATCGCGTTCCACCACGCCTCGATGTAGTCGGGGCGCCGGCTCTGGTACTTCAGGTAGTACGCGTGCTCCCACACATCGAGCCCGAGAATCGGAGCCAACCCCTCCATGAGCGGGGAGTCCTGGTTCGGCCGGGAGATCACGTCGAGGCGGTCTCCGTCCTTGACCAGCCACGCCCAGCCGCTTCCGAAGTGGTTGGTCGCCGCCGCCGTGAACTTGTCCCGAAACTCCTTGAAGGAGCCGAAACCGTCGTCGATGGCCGATGCGACGTCGCCGCTCGGCTCACCGCCGCCCCCCGGACCCATGATCGTCCAGAACAAAGAGTGGTTGGCGTGGCCGCCTCCGTGGTTCCGCACCGGGGTCTGGATTTCGGAGGCGACGCTCGAGAAGTTGCGCATCAAGATGGTGAAGTCACCTCCGCCGACATCCTCATGGCCCTCGAGCGCGGCATTGAGCTTGTCGACATAGGTCTGGTGGTGCTTGGTGTGGTGGATCTCCATCGTTTTGGCGTCGATATGAGGCTCGAGCGCCGAATACTCGTACGGCAGAGCTGGAAGCGAATAAGCCATACGCCCTCCTCTCGTGTTGGAGTCCGAGTGACAAAGTCCGTCGCTAGTC
>OCZV010000498.1_pt1 | contig 14159 bp, 10 predicted proteins | sample 1539051 | NCBI WGS metagenome assembly OCZV01 (sample SAMEA3113581, study PRJEB22503) | soil metagenome
TACACGTACGAAGGCACGCATGACATTCATGGATTGATCGTCGGGCGCGACATCACGGGGCTCAGCGCCTTCGGCGAGTGAAGGATCGACGTCGTCATTGCAAGTCGAGCGATTCCCGTTGCAGTCCGCAAGACGTGATTGCGGATCCTTCGACTTCGCTCAGGATGACTCGCTTGAAAAATAGGGTAAGTTTAAAAGTATGAGCGAGTCAGTTTACATTCTTGGCGGCGGGCGCACCGACTTTAAGCGCAACCTGAAAAAAGAGGGAAAAACCATCCGGCATTTGATCATCGAGGCCGGCAAGAAAGCGATCGACGACGCGAAGATCGATCCGGCAGAGATTCAGGCGGGTGCGGTTGGGAATTTCAATGCGGGGCAGTTCACGAAACAGTTGCAGCTCGGCGCGTTTATTCCTGAGATCGACCCGAAATTGCGCGGCATTCCAACGATGCACACTGAGGCCGCGTGCGCTTCGGGCGCGCTCTCGGTATTGCTCGGGGCGGAGTGGATCATGGGCGGCTTTTACGACGTCGTTCTCGTCGTTGGCGCGGAACAGCAGAAGACAATGTCGTCACTCGACGGCTCCGATGTGCTCGGAGCCGCGGCCGATTATCACAATGAAAAACCGGAGTACGGCGATTTCATGTTCCCGAAACTGTTCGGGCGCATCGCGCAAATTTACATCGACAAATATGGCGCGACCGAAGCAGACCTGGCTCAGGTTGCATGGAAAAATTACGCGCACGCGAAGCTGAATCCGCTGGCGCAAATGCGTGACGCCGATCTAACGCTCGATTGCGCCTCGCAGGTGTCCGACAAAAATCCGAGCGTTGCTCCGCCGCTCAAAGTTTCCGATTGTTCGCAGATCACCGATGGCGCAGCATCGATCATTCTCGTCTCGGGGAAGTATCTGGACAAAATCGGTCGTGATAAAAACAAGATTGCGCGAATGCTCGGCTACGGGCATACGACGGATTATCTGCCGCTCGATAAAAAAGACGCGCCCACGTTCTCGATTGCGCGTAAAGCCGCCGAGAGAGCATTCTCGATGGCAAACTTGAAACCTCGCGACATGCAAGGCGCTGAGGTGCACGATTGCTTTTCGATCACTGAGATCGTTGCCTACGAAATTCTCGGGCTGGCCGAGCCCGGCAAAGGCGTCGAGCTAGTGAAAAGTGGCGCGACCGCATTGCCTCAGGTGCGCGGTGAAAAAGCCGGCAAACTTCCGTTTGAAATTCCGGTCAACGCAGGTGGTGGATTGATTGCCGATGGTCATCCAGTTGGAGCGACCGGTGTGCGCCAGGTATTCGAGGCGTATCAACAACTCACCGAACAAGCTGGCGCGCGCCAGATCGAAAACGGGAAAAGATTCCTCACCTTCAACATGGGCGGCAGCCTCACGACTTCCGTAGCCATGGTTTGGGGTCGGGGATAGACACAATGGCGAAAGTCCCGTTCACGCTTGGGGAGGTTGGTCATTTTGGATTAGCGGTGCGCGATCCAAAGGAAAGCGCCAAATGGTTCGAGCGCGCCTTGGGTCTGAGAAAAGAATTCGATTTCGAAAACGGTGTTGCCGTCGGCAATGACAAAGTGACGATTGCGCTGTTCAAGGGGAAGCCTTCGCCGGAAACGATCGAGCACATGTCGTTTCATCTGCCGAACATGGCGACTTTGCGAAAGGCACTCGCCCATCTGAAGAAGCACAAAGTCGAGATCGAAGATCCCGGTGACGAGATCGGGCCGGAAGCGCCCGGCTCGGCCCACATGGGGCTGTGGTTCCATGATCCCGACGGCTACCGCTGGGAGCTGAGCGTGCTCGGCGGCAAATAGCGACGACGGTCGCTCGTTCACGTGCGTAGCGCACGGCGAAGTGCCTGCGTTGACACGATAGTTCACGACCTTAACGTTTTTCGTTCTCAAATTTTACAATGATCACTTTTCAAACAGGAAATGGGGATGGGAAAGAGTTTGTCTCGCATGCGCCGGGCTACTGGGACGCTGTTGCGCCGGAGCTTTGGAACGATTGGAAATGGCAGCTCAAAAACCGGGTCACGTCTCTCGCCCAACTCGAAAAACATCTCGATCTTAGCGAGGAGGAACGCAGCGGCGTTCTGCTCTCGGGCGACAAACTCGCGCTGGCGGTCACCCCGCACTTTTTCAATCTGATCCCGCGCGATAATCCGGACGATCCAATCCGGCGACAGATGATTCCGCGGATCGAGGAGACGTGGGCGTCCCCGTACGACATGGCCGATCCATGTGGCGAAGATTCGCACATGCCCGTCCCTGGATTAGTGCATCGCTATCCAGATCGCGTCCTGTTCCTGGTGACGGATCGCTGCGCGAGTTACTGCCGATACTGCACGCGCAGTCGCGTGGTTAGCGGTGTGGGCGAACAGGAGTTGCACACCGATTTCGAGGAAGCATTCCGTTATCTCGAACAGCATACCGAAGTGCGCGATGTGCTTTTGAGCGGCGGCGACGCGCTGATTTTCAGCGACGACAAATTGGACAAATTACTGAGCCGGCTGCGTGCGATCCCACACATCGAGTTCCTCCGAATCGGCACGCGTGTTCCCATTTTCCTGCCGCAACGCATCACGCCCGAGCTATGCGCGATGCTGCAAAAATATCATCCACTATGGATGAGCGTACACGTGAATCATCCGCGCGAGCTGACTATCGAAGTAAAAGAAGCGCTCGAACGCCTCGCCAATGCCGGCATTCCGCTCGGCAACCAAAGCGTCTTGCTAGCCGGCGTGAACGACGATCTCGAGACCATGAAAACCCTCGTGCACAAACTGCTCATGTGCCGCGTGCGCCCGTATTACATTTACCAGTGCGATCTGATCAATGGCTCATCGCACTTGCGCACGTCGGTCGCGAAGGGAATCGAAATCATCGAAGGCCTGCGCGGTCACACCACCGGCTATGCCGTGCCGCAATACGTCATCGACGCGCCCGGCGGCGGCGGCAAAGTGCCAATCAATCCCGGCTACATCCTCTATCATGACAATGAGAAAATTGTGATTCGCAATTACGAAGGAAAAATTTTTGAATATCCCGAGACCGGAAACGAGAACGTTCAGTTCGCGCCGCAACGCGAATATCACGACGAATATTTGTATTCGTAAGCGCCCATTGTCATTTCGAGCCAAGCGAAGCGCAGTCATGACAATGACCGGCACCCAAAACGTGCAGTTTGCGCCGCAACGCGAATATCAACGACGAGTATCCCTATTCGTGATTCGATTTGTCATTGCGACCGGAGTGTTGAAGCCAGCCGTCTTCGGTGCAGAGTAACCGCAGCCAATTGTGAAGAACGTCGCCGTAGCTCAAGAATCTAGCGCCAGGAAAATAATCCTCGTTATCGCCGCCGCGGTAACAGTTTGCCTGCTCTCGCTCATAATAGCGGGTTTTACGAGTTTGATCTCGCTGGCTGACCGCATCCATCCAATTGCTGGCGCGGTCGTATTCTGGAGTGTGTGCCTGGCAACTGGCTTTTTCGCGCTCTATGGCATTGTTGCATACTTAAAACTTCCCGCTGCGCTTGTCCCGCCGGAAGAACATTCAGGCCCGAAGTACGAAGAGTATTTGCAGGCTCTCCGAGTCAGACTCGAGGCAAATTCGCGGACGAGAGGCAAGCCTGTCGCCACAGTTGAGGAGATCGAGTATGCGCTTGGAGATTTATCCGCTGAAGCAGATTCGGTCGTCCGCAGCACGGCAAGTATGGTATTCCTTAGCACTGCGCTGATGCAAAATGGCCGGCTCGACGGGATCGTCGTCCTCTTCACCCAAATTCAAATGGTCGGGAGAATCGCCCGCATTTACGTTCAGCGTCCTTCTCCGCGCGAGCTGATGCGACTGTATGCGAACGTGGCTGGCACAGCTTTCGTTGCGAGCAAGCTCGACTCGCTCGATCTCGGCGAGATGGTCGCGCCGCTCGCGGTCTCTATTGTGCCAGCGCTCAAAAGCGGGATACCGGGAATGGGCGGCATCTCCGCGCTGCTGGTCAGATGTGTTTCTAACGGGGCCGCAAACGCGTTCCTCACGCTGCGCGTCGGAGAGGTGGCACGGCGCTACTGCGAACTCACGTCGCGACGCTCCGCTGAATCTATTCGCAAGTCCGCTACCGCTGCGGCCGTGCAGCATCTCGGCCGAATCGTCCGGGAAAATGGCGCCTTGGTTGTGAGGAAGGTTTGGGAAAGCACTGCGGGTGGACTAATCGAAAGCGGCGTATCGAAAGCGGAAAATATTGCAGGCGCGACGCGGGATCTTATTGGCAGAATGTCGCCCTGGCGAGTGAAAGAAGATTCCGCCAGCCGTTAGTAGAATTTTGAGGCGCCACGACCGTATTCACCAACGGACGTTATCGAATTAATCCGATTATCAGTTACCGAAAACAATCTCGCCGCCGATCACAGTCATTTCGGCGCGAGTTTTCAAAATCTCCTCTTCGGGAATTTTCATGATGTCTGCTGAGAGGACAGTGAAATCGGCGAGCTTGCCGGCTTCGATTGAGCCTTTGTCTTTTTCTTCGAACACGGCGTAAGCGGGCCAGATCGTAAACATCTTAAGTGCGTCCTCGCGTGAAACGGCCTGTTCGAGATGCCATCCTTCTCCGGATTCGCCTTTGATGCTCTTGCGCTCGACGGCTGCGTAGAACTCAATCATCGGTTCGCCGCGCTCGACCGGCGCATCGGAGCCACCGGCGATGACACAGCCGGATTTGAGAAAACTTTGCCAGGCGTAAGCGCCCACGAGCCGATTCATTCCGAGCCGGGCAGGCGCAAAAAATAAATCGCTGATCGCATGCGACGGTTGCATGGATGGAATCACGCCGAGCTTTGCGAACCGCAGAATATCGGCAGAATCTACAATCTGCGCGTGCTCGACGCGCCAGCGCGGTTCGCGAATTTTTCGTTTGTCAGGCGGAACGGCTTTGAACGCAGCCTCGTAAAGATCGAGAATCAATCGATTGGCGCGATCGCCGATTGCATGCGTCTCGACTTGAATGCCGCGACGCAGCGCTTCTTTGAGCAGCGGACGCAACTCCTCGGGCTTCTCGGTGAGAAAACCAGACGTGTCAGGCGTATCCTTGTACGGCTTCAACAAGGCAGCGCCGCGCGAACCGAGCGCGCCGTCGAAGATGATCTTGATCGTGCGCTGCGTGAAATGGTGATTAAACGCGTTAATCGTCGGCCCGGCAGCCAGGAAATCTTGTGCGTCTCTGCCGGGACCAAAAACGGCGTTTATAAACCGGATTTTGATTTTGCCTGCCTCGATACATTTCCGGATAAGATCGACATCTTCTTTCTGGCTGCCGGCGTTTTGAATTTCGCACCAGCCGAGCCCAATCTCGCGATCAATTCCGCGCAGCAGCGCCTGCTCGCGCTCAGCCTCAGTCGGTTTCGGAATATGTTTCGCGACCAGGTCCTGCGCGTTATCGAGCAACATTCCGTTGGGTTCGCCGTTCGTTTTCGAGATTTGTCCGCCGAAAGGATTCGGTGTGGTGTTGTCGATTTTTGCAACTTTGAGCGCGGCACTATTGACGACTGATGCATGCCCATCAGCGCGTGTGAGAAAAACCGGATTATCCGGGGCGACCTTGTCGAGGTCTTGTCGCGTTGGAAACTGAGCTGGTTTCCAAAATGTTTCGATCCAACCCCGGCCGGTGATCCATTTGCCGCGCTCAGTTTGCGCGACGCGCTCTTTGATTTTCTGGATAAACTCCTGAAGCGAGTTTGTCCCTTCGAGATTCAACCGCATCTCGCGCTCGCCGATTCCGAAAATGTGGCAATGCGAATCGGTAAATCCGGGAACGACTGTCTTTCCGTCGAGGTCGATCACGCGCGTGTTAGCGCTCTTCAGCTTTTCCGCATCGGCAGTTGAGCCGACAAACGTAATCCTCTGATCTTTGACGGCAAAAGCTTCCGCACGCGGTTGTTTCTCGTTGACCGTGTAGATGTTTCCGTTAAGGGCGATGAGATCGATATCCTGGGCGCAAATCATTGGGCTAAGAAAGTAAAGAGGGAAAAGAAAAAAGAATCGTCGCGCGTTTCGTGATGCCTTCACGGATTGAATGTTTGGCTGTGGAGGAAGCTGACAGCTTCCCCTATAGGATCAATACCGATCTCTTCCGGGCTTGACGGCTTGGCGAAGTTTTGACGTTATCGGTTTTGCCAATTGTTCGCTTTTCCGTATCGGAAAGAGCGGCGGCATTGTTTTTTTGTCGACATGAGATTGAAAGACGAATTTTATTTTGCCCCTGCTGAGCAGATTCATAGAATTCTGGCTTCCCCTCAGACGAGCAACCAATCTCAAACTTTGCATAGTCTGAACGAAACACGTCCTGATCTCACCGTTGATCCGTTTTTAGCCTCGCCGCGGCGGTTCGCCAGGACCCGTGTTGGCTAAAATCCATGGCAAATTTTTTTCCACGCTGGACGAACTGGGTGCCGCTGAAAATTGTGGCCTGCGGGATCGTGATTGTCTGCGGATTGACCGGAGCCACGTGGTACTACGTAACGCCAAAGTACACCCGGGTGAGGTACCAGCCGATTCAGCCGGTGCCTTTTCCGCACGACGTGCACGTATCGCAACTGGGAATGGATTGCCGTTACTGTCACAGCTTTGTCGATATGGCGGCGCACTCGAATCTGCCCAATACCCAGACGTGCATGAACTGCCACACCCAGGTGCAAAAAGATAATCCGAAGCTCGAGCCGGTGCGCGCGAGCTGGAAAACAGGCAACCCAATCGAGTGGGTGCAGATCCATCGCACGCCCGACTACGTTTTTTATAATCACAGCGCGCACGTCAATCGCGGCATCAGTTGTTTCAGCTGTCACGGTCCGGTCAACCACATGCCGGTGGTTTATCATGCAAAACCGCATAGCATGGCGTGGTGCCTGGAATGTCATCGCCATCCGGAGAATTTTTTGCGGCCAGATGACCAGGTTTTTAATCTCGATTGGAAACCGGACGACGTGAAGCCGGCAGAATTTGTGGCGAAATACGGACAGCCGCAGGATGCGAGAGAAGATTTATCGAAGAAGAAAAAGCTCTCTCAAACAGAGATCGGCCAAACGTTAAAGGAACGCTGGAACATTAATCCGCCGACTAATTGTCAGGGGTGCCACCGATGAAAACGCCAATGACTAAGTTAATGCGCCGGTATCGGAAGTCAGGCTTCAAGCCTGACTTGGCCGCCACGCTTCCAGCGTGGCGAACATCGGCAATTATTCCGAAGCAAGCTGGAAGCTTGCCCGCCGAGACAGGCAAGATGCCTATCCTCCAGAGAAGACCATGAAACGCGTATTCCATCATCCACCCGAGGCATCAACGGAAAAACGTTACTGGCGCAGTCTCGGCGAGTTGAGCGATACCCCCGAATTTCGCGAGTGGCTGGAACACGAATTTCCCGCGGGCGCAGCCGAACTCAAGGGTGACGAATGGTCGCGACGGAGTTTTTTGAAATTGATGGGCGCATCGATGGCGCTGGCTGGTTTTGGTTTAAATGGTTGCCGGCGACCGGAAGCCCATCTGGTTCCATTCACGAAGAATGTCGAGTGGACAATTCCCGGAAAATTTCTGTATTACGCGACCGCCATGGCCCGGCGCACCGGCGCGATTCCGCTCATCGCAACGACTGTGGACGGACGCCCGATCAAGCTCGAAGGCAATCCGTTGCATCCGGCAAGTGGCGGCGCGACCGACACCTTTGTCCAGGCATCGGTTCTTGATCTCTATGATCCATCGCGCTCGCAACGGTTCGTTCACAAAGGGAAAAAGAGCGATCGCGCGGCGTTTGACGAATATATTGGCAAGCTTCGCAACGCATTGAGCACGCGGCAGGGCGACGGCCTTGCGTTTCTGGTTACCGAAACGCATTCCCCCACTCGCGAACGTTTGCGCGCGGAGCTGGAAAAGATTTTCCCGAGCGTGCGCTGGTGCGTTTACGAGCCGCTTCTGAGCCAGGAACGAAGCTCCCCCGTCCAGGGTCTCTTCGGTGACAACGTGCGCGTGGTCCCGAAATTCGATCAGGCCGATGTGATTCTCGCGCTCGACAGCGATTTTCTCGATTGCGGCCAGGGCGATCTCGCGTCGGTCCGCGCATTCACTTCACGACGCCGAGTGAGCGCGCCGAAAGATAACATGAACCGGCTTTATGTAGTCGAGAACCGCTTCACCCTCACCGGCGCGATGGCCGACCATCGTCTGCGCTGCCCGGCCAGCCAGATTGCGGCGTTCGCGCGCGCGCTGGCCGGGAAGATCCTGGCGCGAACGAACGACACGAGTCTCGGTTCTGTGGTTGCGAATGTGCAGCTGCCGCCAGGCGCCGCCAAATTCGATGAGCAATGGCTCAGCGAGGCTGCGAATGATCTCATGGCGAAGCCAGGCGCGAGTCTGGTGCTGGCAGGCCCAGGTCAGCCGAGCGAGGTGCATATTCTCGCTTATGCGATTAACGCTGCGCTCAAAAATCTTGGCCAGACATTGGTCGTCCGCCAGGTCCCGCGGAATCCCCGAACGATCGACATTTCCCAACTGGCGGCGGACATAAATGACGGGCGGATCAAGCAATTGTTCATTTTCGGAGGTGACCCGGTCTATAACGCGCCGCGGGGTTTGGTAGAGGACAATGTGACGGGGCAGCCGCTTGATTGGAGTGATCTGCAAAAAAAGGTGCCGGAGATTGTGCGACTCGGTTATCACGAAGATGCCACTTCGGCGCTAAGCCAATGGCATATTCCTGCTGCACACTACCTCGAATCCTGGGGTGACGCGCTCACGGTCGAGGGCGAATATTTGTCGATCCAACCAATGATTCTGCCGCTTTTTGGCGGCTTATCGGAAATCGAGCTGCTGAACGCACTCCTCGGTGGACCGAAAACAGAGGGACCCGAGCTGGTGCAGGATACTTTTCGTGCGACGAATCCACCGGGAGATTTCGACACCGCCTGGTCCCGCCTTCTCCACGATGGATTTGCGTCCCACGTTCAAATCCAGGATCAGCCGCCCTCGTTTAATGGAAACGCGGCAGGCCTTCTCGCTCAAAGTTCCGCGTTGTCGCCACCGGCGCCTTCAGCAGAATCGCCGGAGATCGTCCTCGTGGGCAGTTATGCCATGGAAGATGGCCGCTACGCCAATAACGGCTGGCTCCAGGAATTGCCCGACCCGATCACGAAACTGACCTGGGACAACGCCGCGCTGATGAGCCCCGGTTTCGCGAAAAGGCTCAGCGTCCAAACCGGCGACCTGGTGAAGATCGCGATTAATGAAAAGAGCGCTCGCGGAGGGCGGATCAAACGCGAGCTGGTTATCGCCGCGCTGGTGTCGCCTGGTCATGCGGATAATTCGATCACGATCCCGCTCGGTTACGCGCGAAAAATGCCAGAGTTCAGTGCACTACCGTATGCCGGCGGAGGGTTAAAAGAGAGACCGGGGATCGCTGAACAGTCGGGTTTCAACGGCTACTTCCTGCGCACAGCGGCAAATCCATATTTCGCCACCGCTGATGGCCAGGCGATTGAGAGCGTGAAAGTGACGAAGGTAGGACGCACTTATCCGCTCTCTATCACGCAAGAACAATTCAGCATTGAAGGCCGCGGTCTTGTTCGTGAGGCGACGCTTGAACGCTACCGGACCGACAACGATTTCGCGAAGAAAGGGCCTGGCGAGGAAGAACTGCACCACAGGTTGCCAACCATCTACAGTCACCCGCCGCTCGACGCACCGCAGCAATGGGGGATGACAGTGGATCTGAATGTCTGCACGGGATGCAGCGCGTGCATGATCGCCTGCCAAAGCGAGAACAACATTCCGATAGTCGGCAAGTTACAGGTGGCTCATGGCCGGGTGATGCACTGGATTCGCATCGACCGCTATTATGCGAGCAGAAAACCATTCAACCAGGATCGCGGCGATTGGCCGGAAGACCCGGAGATCGTGCACGAACCGATGATGTGCCAGCACTGTGAGAACGCGCCATGCGAAACGGTTTGTCCCGTTAACGCTACCCTCCACAGCGAGGATGGTCTCAACGTAATGGCTTACAACCGCTGCATTGGGACGCGATATTGCTCGAACAACTGCCCATTCAAAGTGCGCCGATTCAATTACTTCGATTACAATCAGCGACCAGTCGGCAAGAGGAAGATCGCCGGTGCCCTGAGCATCTATGAAGAATATTTCGCGCCGCTCACCACCAAAGGTGCGCCCGACATTATCAAGATGCAAAAAAATCCGAACGTCACCGTGCGGATGCGCGGGGTAATGGAGAAATGCACGTTTTGCGTGCAACGGATTGAGGAAGCAAAAATCGCGGCCCAAGCGCGAGCCGGCGCTTCACCCGATACACTTATCCCGCGCGATTCCTTTACCACGGCGTGCGCGCAAGCCTGTCCAACGGAAGCGATTGTTTTTGGCAACATAAAGGATCCGGAAAGTCGCGTTTCGAAAATGAAAGGACAGGACCGCAATTATCGGCTGCTCGAGTATCTGAACGTGAATACGCGAACGAGTTATCTTGCGCGCATTCGCAACCCGAATCCGAAAATGCCGGACGCGGCAAACATCGGCGTTGCAAGCCTGGAGGAGAAACCAGGATGATGAATTTTCGATTTTCGATTTTCGATTTCCGATTGTCGATGTTTCCGGTCGTCGATGTTCGATTCGGCGCGGCGGCTCGCTTTTGGCAATCGGCAATTGGCAATTGGCAATTGGCAATTTGAAATGGACGCAGCCCCGACAGCACCGGAAATGATTAAAGAGACCGAGCGACCGCTCGCGCATGTTCCGCTGGTCTTGAACAGGCGCAACTTCAGTTGGCTCACGGAACGAATCTCCGGCGTCGTGGAGCAACCCGCGCCACGCTGGTGGTGGGTAGCTTTTACCATCACCGCAAGTGTCGCGACATTCGGTCTTTTTTGCCTGGGGTTCCAGATTTCTACCGGCGTTGGCACCTGGGGAAATAACATCCCGGTTGGTTGGGCCTGGGACATCACGAACTTCGTTTTCTGGATCGGTATCGGGCACGCTGGCACGCTCATCTCCGCCATCTTGTTCTTGCTCCGCCAAAAATGGCGTACTTCCATTAACCGGTCTGCGGAAGCGATGACGCTTTTTGCGGTTATTTGCGCCGCCATTTTTCCTGGCGTGCACGTGGGGCGTGTCTGGATGGCATGGTACCTGGCGCCGGTGCCTAACAACTGGGGGATCTGGCCAAACTTCCGGAGCGCCCTCGTATGGGACGTGTTTGCGGTTTCGACCTATTTTACGGTCTCGGTTTTGTTTTGGTACACCGGTTTGATCCCCGATTTGGCCACGTTGCGGGATCGCGCCACGACGAAAATTAGAAAGTTTCTTTTCGGAATTTTCGCGTGCGGCTGGCGCGGCTCGAATCGCAACTGGCGTCATTACGAGATGGCGTATCTCCTGTTGGCCGGCCTTTCCACACCGCTCGTTCTTTCGGTGCACAGCGTGGTATCGTTCGACTTCGCCACGTCGATCCTGCCAACGTGGCACACCACAATTTTCCCGCCCTACTTCGTGGCCGGCGCGATTTTCGGTGGTTTTGCCATGGTTTTGACCTTGCTGCTGCCCGCGCGCGCCATGTTCAAGCTACAGGACGTCATCACCCCACAGCACATCGACAAGATGGCAAAGATTATTTTGCTCACCGGTTCCTTCGTTGCCTACGCCTACATGATGGAATTTTTCGTTTCATGGTACAGCGGTAACTCTTACGAACGGTTCGCGTCTTGGAATCGCGTCTTCGGTCCCTACTGGTGGTACTGGTGGGTGGGAATGCTTTTCTGCAATTGTCTCTCACCGCAACTCTTCTGGTTCCGATGGTGTCGGCGAAATATTTTCGTCGTTTACTTCGTCTGCATGTGTGTGAACGCCGGCATGTGGTTCGAGCGCTTCATCATTATTGTCGGCGGATTGCATCGCGACTTCCTGCCATCGTCATGGGGAATGTTTCATGCGACCTGGGTGGACATCTGGACGTACATCGGCACGCTGGGAATTTTCACTTCGCTCTTTCTGCTCTTCGTTCGTTTTCTGCCTATGATCGCGATGTCGGAAGTGAAGACCGCTGTGCCGGCAGCGGACCCGCATTATGTCTCTCCCACTGAGCAGCATCCGGCAGCCGCTGGCGGAAAGGAGCGCACACGATGAAGACTCCAGGCGGTCATGAAGTGTATGCGATGGCTGCGGAATATCCGAGCGCGGCTGCGCTTTACGAAGCGGCCAAGCGTGTCCGGGACGCGGGCTTCAAACGTTGGGACGTCTATTCTCCCTTCCCCATCCACGGAATGGATGAAGCGATGGGGCTGGGAAAATCCTGGTTGAGCGGATGGGTTTTGTTTGGCGGAGTCTCAGGTTTGCTGACCGCTGCCGTCGTCCAATTCGGCCCGTCGTGGTTTCTCTACCCGCTCGATGTCCATGGCAAACCGTGGAATTTTTTCACCGTTCCGGCGTTTTTCCCGATCATGTTCGAATTGACCGTGCTTTTCGGAGCATTCGCCGCGTTTTTCGCGATGTTCGGCATGAACGGATTGCCGCGCTGGTATCATCCCATGTTTAACTGGGAACGGTTCAGCCGCGTGACCAATGACGGATTTTTCCTGGCGATTGAAGCGCGCGATCCGCGCTTTACCGAAAATGGCGTGCGCGAGTTACTGGAACAAAGCGGCGGGCAGCACATCACGATCGTCCACGAGGATTGAAATATGTTGCGCGGATTTCTGGTGATTTTTCTTCTGTGCACGATCGCGATCATTGCCGTGTTTGGGTTTCGCGGACAAACCAGCACCGGCCCGCCGCTCGAGCTTTTTCCCGACATGGTCCGTCAGATGAAAGTGCGCGCGCAAGCGCCGCTCAATTTGTTTGCCGATGGACGCGGTCCGCGTTTGCCGGTTGCTGGCACAGTTCCGATTGGCTACGAGATGCCCAAACCGGGGACAATTGAGGCATCGGGGCCAACGATCGGTCCCTGGTCGCATCCACATGCCAGCTTTAGTGCCGGCACCGATTATTACAACACAGGCAAGATGGGCGATCACTGGGGGACCGGTATTCCGCTGGAAGTCACCTCCGAGTTGATGGAGCGCGGCCGGCAGCGTTTTAGCATCACTTGTGCGATGTGTCATGGCGCCGCGGCTGAGGGTAACGGAATCACAAAACAATACGGTCTTGCGACCGTGGTGACTCTTCAGGACGACCGAATCCGCAAGATGTCCGACGGCGAAATTTTCAACACGATCACCCACGGCAAGAACACAATGATGGCTTACGGGTCGAACATCATTGTCGCCGATCGCTGGGCGATCATCGCTTACCTGCGCGCCTTGCAGCGCAGCCAACGGGCGGGAGTTGCGGATGTTCCCGAGGATCATCGCGCTGAACTTGAAAAACAATGAGCGAACGTTCCCAAACCGTACCAACGCCGGAGGGCGAATATTTCGAAAGCGGCCGCTTCGCGGGCCTTTCGTTCGTTCTCGGATTAATCGCCGTGGTGGCGCTGGCGCTCTGCATCATCGGCGCATTCCTGAATCCGCATCAATTCAGTTATTCATGGCTCTTTGCCTTTGCATTTTTCTTCACGCTGTGCGCGGGCTGCTTTTTCTGGACGATCGTTCATCATGCCACCGATGCTGAATGGTCGGTGGTGGTGCGTCGCCAGTTGGAAAACCTCGGGGCATTGCTTGTAGTCCTGGCGCTTCTTTTCGTGCCAATTCTTCTCCTTCGGCATCATCTTTACGCATGGATGAACATTCCGCCCGGACACGAGGCGTTATTAGATTCCAAGCGCGCTTATCTTAACTGGGGTTTCTTTCTCGGACGCGCCGTTTTGTTTCTCGGCTTTTTTGCCGCAGCAGCGCTCGCTTTGCGCTGGTTCTCCGTGCGACAGGACAAGGACGGTAATCCGCGCTTCACAATTGGGATGCGCAAGGCCGCGTTTATCAGCCTTCCGATGTTTGCGCTTTGTCTGACCTTCGGCGCGTTCGATTGGCTGATGAGCCTGAACTATACCTGGTTTTCAACGATGTTTGGCGTTTACATCTTCGCGGGCGCGGCCGGCAGCTCGATGTCCTTGCTGGTGCTGGTGATCACGGCTCTGCGCCAGGCTGGTTATCTGAAGGATGTGGTCA
>OCZV010000499.1_pt1 | contig 14156 bp, 13 predicted proteins | sample 1539051 | NCBI WGS metagenome assembly OCZV01 (sample SAMEA3113581, study PRJEB22503) | soil metagenome
TCTCATAACCCAGAGGTCGCTGGTTCAAATCCAGCCCGCGCAACAAAAGAAACTGCAGGTCAAGGGGGGTGTCGAGGGATCGGCGCCCCTCTTCGTTTTCGGGCGGATCATCTCCTCCGCGATCCGCTGCCGTACGTGCGCCGGCTCGGCTTCGACATCCTGGAGCTGGAGCGCCTGAAGTGGGGGATCGTCGAGCGCGTGGTAGCGATGAAGCCCGGAGCGTGATGTAGGCGGTGGTTGATGGCGTCCGCCAAGTGGGAGACGGCGCACCTGAAAACGGACGTAGGGAGCATGGGCCGGGTCACCTTGAATGATCCACGGCCCGTTAAGTCAACGCAGGGCGACGAGCACCTTCCGCGGGCCGTGGACGCCGACCGTGATCTCCAGCTCGATGTCGGCTGACCGGCTCGGCCCAGTGATGAACACGATGTTGGACGGAAGCCCGTCGGGGAACCACCGGCTGAGCTCGCGAAGGAAGTCTCCCGGCGTGGCTGCGATCCGATCGCGGGCCAGGAGCGCCAGATGGACCTCGGGCAGCAGCGATGCCAACCGGGTGCGTGCCCGCCCGGAATCCATCACCAGCGATCCGGTCAGCGCGACCCCACCGAGGGCTCCGGTGACTCCGAGATCCGCGGTGGCCACGTCCGACGGACCGCCCGCGGCGAGGACCTCCACGCCAAGGGACGCGAGGATCGGCGCAACGCCCTTGCATTCGGGGTCGTCGGTCACCACGGCGCGAGCCGGTCTCACGTCGTCGCGAACTCGCTCCAGGATTGCCCGGAGGTCGTCTTCAGGCCGGCCCACCACCTCTGCCCCAACTCCAGTCGCAGCTTCGAGGAACCGGGCCTCGGGGTCCGAAAGTTCGACGGCGTATCGGATCGGCTCACCGAGGCCGGCCTCGGTCAACGGCCGCAGGTGATTCTCAGGGATGGGTTCCCGAAGACGATCCCGGACGGCGGCGAGGAACTCCGCGCGAGTGGTCATCGTGAGCCCTTCCGCCACTGGTCCCGGAAGCTGTGCCGTGCGGGTGTCGGCACCTCACGTCCGAGCGCCCAACGCTGAGGCGGACCGGGCACCTTCGACGGGTTGAACATGCGGGCAGCCATCGAGGCCAGACGAAGCGACGCTCGGTAGGCCCACGGCCGCGACCAGGCGGCCGCCCAGGCGCCCCACGCCGCACGCTCGCCGAGTCGCGCCTCCTCTGAGGCGCGACGCCGAAGCGCCAGAAGCATGTCCTGGAGGGGGATCCCCACCGGGCATGCCTGCCAGCAAGCGCCGCACAGGGAGGAGGCGTTGGGAACCTCGGCGGCGCCCTTCGACTCCACCAGGAGCGGCGTTAGGACGGCTCCCATCGGTCCCGGATACACCCACCCGTACCCATGCCCTCCTGTCTGCCGGTATACGGGACAGACGTTGAGGCACGCCCCGCACCGGATGCACGCAAGCATCTCGGTGAATTCGGTCCCCAGGATGCTCGAACGGCCGTTGTCGACCACCACGACGTGCAACTCCCGAGGCCCGTCGAGCTCCTTCGGCCGGCGGGCGCCGGTGATGGCGGAAACGTACGTGGTGATGGGCTGGCCGGTGGCGGCCCGGGGGAGCAGGGCCAGGAGGAGGTCGAGCTGTTCCCACGTCTCCACCACCCGCTCCATGCCGAGCAGCGCCACGTGGACGGGGGGGACCGAGGTAGCCAGGCGGCCGTTGCCCTCGTTGGTGACCAGGACCAGCGTCCCCGACTCGGCGACGGCGAAGTTAACTCCAGAGATCCCCAGGTCTGCTTGAAGGAAGCGCTGGCGCAGCTCTCGACGGGCGAAGGCGGCCAGCTCACCGGGAACGTCGCTGAGGTCGCCCTCAGCCACTCGTTGGAGGGTGTCGCGGACCTGGGTCCGGTCCTTGTGGATCGCTGGAACGATGATGTGCGACGGGGCCTCACGGGCGAGCTGGATGATCCATTCTCCGAGGTCGGTCTCGGTCACCTCGGACCCGATCTCCTCGAGTGCTTCGTTGAGGGCGATCTCCTCGCTCAGCATGGATTTGGACTTCACGATCCTGTGTGCGGAATGGGTCTGCACGATCCGGCGAACGTGGTCGCGAGCCTCCTCGTCCGTTCGTGCCCAATGCACCTGGGCTCCCACCGCTTCCAGGCGGTCGGCAAGACGTTCGAGGATCTGGTCGAGGCGACGGAGCACTTCACCCTTGGCGGCTCGTGCCTTGGCGCGGACTTCCTCCGGGTCCGCGAACTGTGCGTACGCGGCGGCCTTACGGTCGGCGAAAGCGTCCGTGGCTCGAGCGAGGTTGGAGCGGAGCCTGGAGTCAGAGACCTGCGCGGCCGTCCGTTCTCTCAGGGATGTCGACAGGGTGAGGAACTCGGAACTCATGATTCCGTCTCGGTCGCGGCCTGATCGAGAACCTCGGCCAGGTGTCGGAACTCCAGTTCGTCGCCGCGCCGCTGAGCCCGGGATTCGAGCTGAAGCAGGCATGAGGTGTCGCACCCGACCACTCGCTCGGCTCCCGCACCCTTTGCCGCGTCCAGCACCTCGTCGGCCATGGCCACCGAAACCTCCGGGAGCTTGACCGAGAAGAGCCCTCCGAATCCGCAGCACCGGCCCTCCGCTGCCGTGGGCCGGCGGTCGGTCCCGGTGGAGTCCAGCAAACGCTCGGGCTGCCGGTCGATCCCGAGCTCACGGAGCATGTGGCACGAGCGGTGGTAGACGGTCGGGGTTCGATCCGCCCCCGCGTTCTCCGGGGCTCCACTCGCATCGAGGAACTCAGAGAACTCATAGGTGCGAGCGGCAACCTGCTCGGCCTGCCGTCGGTCTTCGTCGGTTCCGGCGAGCTCGAACAGCTCCCGCCAGAACACCCGGATCATGGTCGCACAGCTGCCGGCCGGTACCACGATGGCTTCCGCATCCGAGGACGCCAGCGCCCGCAACGTGGTGCGGGCCACCTGTGCCGCCGCCTCAGCGTGACCGGCATTCCAGGCGGGTTGGCCGCAGCAAGTCGCCTCCGCGGGCACGTGCACCTCGGTGCCCAGTCGCCCCAGGACCCTCGCGGTGGCCAAACCCACTTCAGGGCCCACCGCGTCCACGACACAGGTCGGGAACAGGGCCGTTCGCCGAGGGATCCCGACTTGAGTCCGTGTCATCAGTTGTGAGATATTACATGAGCGAACGCCCAGGTGGGTGTCTGGGCTTTGGGCACGTTCGGGGGAGCGAATGGGACCAGGAGCCGCTGCGTGACCGAGCCCGGCCCATACCTCCGGGCCTCGGGTCTCTCCAAACGGTTCGACGCGACGCAGGCCCTCGAGGATGTGTCGCTCACGCTCCATCAGGGCGAGATCCACGCGTTGCTCGGCGAGAACGGAGCGGGCAAGTCGACGCTCATCAAGATCATGACGGGGATCCATGCTCCCGACCAGGGAACGATCCTCGTCCGGGGCGAGCCGGCCAACATCCGGAGCCCCGCCGACGCGCAGCGGCACGGGATCGCCGCGATCTACCAGGAACCAACGATCTTCCCCGATCTCAACGTAGCCGAGAACATCTTCGTCGGCCATCGCGAACGGGGAACCGTGGTCCGGTGGCGCCGGATGTACCGAGAGGCAGAGAGCATCCTGGCCACGCTCGGCGTCCACCTCGATGTGCGAGCGCTGGCCAGCGGCTTGAGCGTGGCGGCGCAGCAAGCGGTGGAGATCGCCAAGGCGATCTCCCTCGATGTGAAGCTCCTGATCATGGACGAGCCCACCGCCGCACTCTCGGCGCACGAGGTCTCCCGGTTGTTCGATCAGGTCCGGCACCTCACGGAGACCGGCGTGGCCGTCCTGTTCATCAGCCATCGCCTGGAAGAGGTCTTCGAGATCGCCGACCGGGTGACGGTGCTCCGTGATGGTCGACTGATCTCCTCCAACCCCAGGGACGAGGTGACCCCTCAGGGAGCGATCCAGGACATGGTCGGCCGGGAAATGGCCGATTTCTTCTCGCGAAGCGAGCACCAGGCCGGAGACCCGGTGCTTCGCGTCGAAGAGCTGGGGAGGGAGGGGATCTTCTCCGGCGTGACCTTCGAGGTTCGCCGGGGGGAGGTGCTCGGGCTCGCGGGCCTGGTGGGCGCGGGACGAACGGATGTGGCTCTCGCCCTCTTTGGGATCGCTCCCGCCGACCAGGGCAGCGTCGACCTCGGCGGCCGGCCGCTCATCCCCCGGTCTCCAGGCCATGCGATGCGCCGGGGGATCGCTTACCTCTCCGAAGACCGCCTCCAGCGGGGACTGTCCCTCCCGCAATCGTTCACCTCGAACATCACCCTGCCCACCTTGCGCCGGTACGTATCGCGTCTCCGGCTGCTGGACTCCGCCGCAGAGCGAGCGGTGGCAGACCGATTCCGCCGGAGGCTGAACATCCGCACGCCGTCGCTCCGCACACCGGTCGAGCGACTGTCCGGCGGGAACCAGCAGAAGACGATGCTCGCGAAATGGCTCAACACGCAACCGGCGGTCCTGATCCTCGACGAACCCACTCACGGGATCGATGTCGGTGCCAAGGCCGAGGTCCACAAGATCATCGACGAGCTCGCCCGATCCGGAATGGCGATCATCCTCATCTCGTCGGACCTGCCGGAGGTCCTGGCCATGAGCGACCGGGTCCTGGTCATGCGGGAGGGCCGGCAGGTCGGCGTGTTCGTCCGCTCGGAGGCCACCCAGGAGGGCATCATCACGGCCGCGATGGGGGCCGCGTGAGCCGGATCGGACCCGGCTCCTCGGAGCGCGTCGGGGGATCGAGGCGAAGGCGGCTCGGGCTCCAGCCGGAACGGATGCGAGAGCTCTCGCTCCTGGCCATCATCGTGGTGGCCGTCCTCGCATTCAGCCTGGTCTTCGAGAACGCCCTGAGCGGCAGATTCTTCAATCGAGTGACGACCAGCGTGGCGATCACCGCCGTCCTGGCCGCGGGACAAACGGTGGTCATCATCACCCGGAACATCGATCTCTCCGTCGGCTCGATCGTCGGGGTGACCGCCTATCTGACCGGTGAGTACCTCGGTGATCACCCGGACGCCGGGCTCTTCCTCGCGATCGGCGTTGCCGTGTTGATCGGCGGCGCTCTGGGGCTGGTGAACGGGGCGCTGGTGGCGTACGGGAGGGTGCCGGCGATCATCGTCACGCTCGGTACGCTGGCGATCTACCGCACTTGGCTGATCGAGCACGCGAACTCTCAGAACATCACGGCGGACACGCTCCCTCAGTGGCTGGACGAACTCCCCCGCGCGAGCGTCCTGAGCTTCGGAGAGTTCGACATACGCCTCACCTTCGCCGTGGCAGTACTGGTGGTGGTGGTCCTGCAGATCGCTCTGGGCAGGCTTCGGTGGGGTCGGTGGCTGTATGCCGTGGGCTCCAATCCGGATGCCGCAAGACAGGCCGGTCTTCCCGCCCAGCCCCTGACTCTGGTCGCGTTCGTCGTCTCCGGAGCACTGGCCGGGTTGGCGGGGTTCATGTTCCTGGAGCGGTTCGGGACCATCACGGTCTTCGCCGGGTCGGGGCTGGAGCTCGCATCGGTCGCCGCCGCAGTTGTTGGCGGCGTCAGTGTCCTCGGCGGATCGGGGACCGTCTTCGGCGCCATGCTCGGCGCGGTTCTGATCGCGCTCCTCGATCAGAGCCTGCTGCGGACGCCCCAGGTGAGCGAGTTCTGGCGCGACGCCATCCTCGGGGCCCTGATCCTGGCGGGCGTTGCCGCGGACTTCCTGGTGGGGAAGCGCCTTCGCCGGCGGTGGGCGGAGTCGAGACGGTCGTTGTCATTGGGGGCGACGTCCGAGCGAGGAGCGGTGACGGATGCCTGAGTGGGCCCGCCGGTGGGGCTGGGAGCTGCTGCTCGCGGGGATTCTCATCGGGGTCTTGATCCTCAACGTCTCGCTGTCGCCGTTCTACCTGGGCGTCCAGAACGTCATCAACACCTTCCAGCTGTCGATCGAGAAGGTGATCGTTGCCGTGATCATGGCGTTCGTCATCGTCAACGGGGAGATCGACCTCTCGGTCGCCTCCGTGATGGCGTTCTCCGCAAGCGTGCTCGCGGCCCTGCACGCTGCCGGCGCGCCCTTCGGCCTGGCGGTGGGAGCTGCCCTCCTGACCGGAGCGATCGCCGGACTGTTCCAGGGATTCTTCGTGGCCAGGATGGGGCTTCCCTCGCTCACCGTGACCCTCGCGGGCCTGATCGGCTTCCGGGGCGCGGCCCGGATCCTGGTCGAGGATCAATCGATCGGGGACTTCCCGGAGTGGTTCGACCGCCTGGGGCAGGACCCGCTCGTCGGTCGTCTCTCGTTCGGTCTCCTCCTCTTCCTGGTGGGGATCGTGGTGGCCGGCATCATCCTCCACCGGACGCCATTCGGTCGCTCCCTGTACGTGATCGGCGACAACTCCGAGGTCGCGCGTTTCTCGGGGATCAACGTCGCCAGGACCAAGTTGATCGTGATGACGTCCTCGGGATTCGTGGCCGGGCTCGCCGGGGTCCTGTTCGCCGCCCGGCTGGGATCCGTTCGAGGTGACCTGGGTCAGGGGTTCGAGCTCGACATCATCACCATGGTCCTTCTGGGAGGGGTGAGCATCTTCGGAGGCTCGGGCACCATGGTCGGCGTCGGGCTCTCCATCCTGATCGTCCTCAACATCCGGAACGGCTTGGGTCTCGCTCGCTTCGCGATCACCACCCAGACCGGCGTCATCGGAGTGCTCCTGATCTTGTCGGTGCTTGTTCCGAACCTCGTTTCCCGCTTCGCCCGACGGCGGCACCGGGGACCGGGACCCGCCCCACCTTCGGGCGGGAGGACCACGGACCAAGGAGGTGATCTCAGGGGACGGGAGCATGAGTCTCAGCAAGCCACCGTGGAGTGAGAGGAGGAGGAATGAAGAAACACCGAACGCTGCTGGCCGTTGTGGCCGGCCTGGCGCTGGTGATGGCCGCGTGCGCCGAGGAGCAGCAGGCTGGTGGGGGCGGAGGCCAAGCCGAGGCCCCCGGGCCCGGCGAGCTGGTCACCATCGAAGGCGGGGAGGACATGTCGGGAGTGTTCATCCCGAAGGCCACCGACAATCCGGTGTTCGATCAGGCCAACGATGGGGCAGTGGAGGCTGCCGAGGAGCTGGGGGCAGAGCCTGCAAGCTTCGAGGGTCCGCCGTCCGCCGAAGACATCGAGGGCCAGATCCAGATCATGACGAACGCAGTCACCCAGGGCGTGGACGCGGTCATGATCTCCAACAACGCCGCGGAGCAGATCGAGCCGGCGGCCCAGCAGGCCCAGGACGCCGGGATCACCGTCGTGAGCTGGGACTCCCCGATCCCTTCCGGGGCCGACGCGGGGGAGAGTCTGTTCGTCGCCCAGGTTGACTTCGACGAGACCGGCGAGGTCATGGCCGACATGGCTCTCGACCTGCTCGGCGAGGAAGGCGGAGAGTTCGCCATCCTGTCCGCGACCCCGGATGCAGCCAACCAGAACGCCTGGATCGAGGACATGGAAGCGGCCCTCGAGGACCCGAAGTACGAGAACCTCGAGCTCGTCGACACGGTGTATGGGAACGACGACCCCGAAGACTCGTACGACCAGGCGCTGGCCCTGGTCGATCAGTACCCCGACCTGCAGCTGATCATGGCGCCGACCACGGTGGGCATCGCCGCCGCGGCCGAGGCCATGCAGGATGAGGATCTGTGCGGCCAGGTCCTGGTGTCCGGGCTGGGATTGCCCAGTGACATGGTGGAGTTCACGCTGAACGGGTGCGCGCCGGAGTTCGCGCTCTGGAGCTTCACCGACCTCGGCTACCTCACCTACTACGCGACCTACGGCATCGCCACCGGCCAGGTTCAGGCGGTCGAGGGCGCGCAGTTCGAGGCGGGTCGATTGGGCGAGTACACCATCGAACCGGATCCCACTCGCGACAACGGGCTTCGGATCGTGATGGGGCCCTTCACGGTGTATACGGAGGAGAACGTCGAGGAGGGTTGACCCGAGGAGGGCGGCGGGCCCGGGGGCGTGGCCCCTGGGCCCGTCGCACCCAAGCGGATGGAGCCGTTTTATGGGGACGCGCGATTTCTGTTACATGTAACATTCCCTGACACCACGATGGCCTCGACGGGGAGCAGTTCTGGATGACGGAGACACGCGGCGAACACGCGGTCGATGAGCTGATTCGCCGATCGAACCGCCTCGGCTCCGACCCTGGGAACACCAATTACGGTGGGGGGAACACGTCGGCCAAGGCCCTGGTGGAGGACCAGCTCACCGGGGAGGACATCGAGCTGATGTGGGTCAAAGGGTCGGGCGGGGACCTGGGGACCATGACGGCCGAGGGGCTCTCCACGCTGATCGTCGAGCGAATCCGGAGTCTCAAGAAGCTCTACCGGAGCGAATCGCAGGAAGACGAGATGCACGAGATGCTCGCCTTCTGCCTGTACGGGGCCGGCGGAGCGCCGCCCAGCATCGACACGTCCATGCACGGACTGCTTCCAGCCCCCCATGTCGACCACCTGCACCCCGATGACATCATCGCCATCGCCGCGTCCGCGGACGGGGAGGAGCTCACCAAGCGGTGCTTCGGCGAGGAGGTGGCCTGGGTGCCGTGGCGGCGACCCGGCTTCGAGCTGGCCCTCCAGATCGAGCGGCTCGCCGAGGGCCGCCAAGATCTGAAGGGCGTGATCTTGGGGGGGCACGGGCTGACGACGTGGGCTCAGACCTCGGAGGAGTGTGAGCGAATCTCCCTGGATCTGATCCACAGAGCCGGCGCGTTCATCAGGGACCACGGCAAGCCGGAGCCGCTCGGGGCGTTGCGTCCGGGCTTCGAACCCCTCGCGGCGGAGGAGCGCGCGGCTCGGGCCGCGGTTCTGAGCCCGGTGATACGCGGGTTGGCCTCCACCGACAGGCACGTGGTCGGGCACTGGTTCGACGACGCTCTGGTGCTGGACTTCATCGGCCGGGAGGGCACGCCGCGGGTGGTGCCGCTGGGAACCTCGTGCCCGGACCACTTCATCCGAACGAAGGTGCGGCCGTTGCTGCTGGACGTTCCTACCGAAGCGCCTCTCGATGAGCAGATCGCCCGCCTTCGAGAGCTGCACGGCCAGTACCGAGCGGAGTACCGGGCCTACTACCAGCGGTACGCGGACCACCGAACTCCTCCGATGCGCGGCGCGGACCCGGCGATCTTCCTGGTCCCGGGTGTGGGGATGTTCAGCTTCGGCGCCGACAGCCAGACCGCCCGGATCGCCGGCGAGTTCTACATCAATGCCATCAACGTGATCCGTGGGGCGGAGGCCCTCTCCACGTACGAGCCCGTACCGGAGGCCGAGAAGTTTCGGGTCGAGTACTGGCTCCTCGAGGAACGGAAGCTCCAGCGCCGGCCGAAAGCCGGGTCCCTCGCCGGGAAGATCGCCTTCGTCACGGGCGCCGGCTCGGGGATCGGGCGGGCCATCGCGGAGCGCTTCCGCGCCGAGGGTGCCGTCGTTGCCGTGGCGGACATCGATATTGATTCGGCCCGCGCCGTTGCTGAAGAGCTTGGCGCCCGTGACGACGCGCTGGCCATCCACGCCGACGTGAGCAACGAAGCGGCCGTCCGGAACGCGATCGACCGGGTGGTGACGCGGTTCGGTGGCCTCGACATCGTCGTCAACAACGCGGGGCTTTCGCTGTCCAAGCCTCTTCTGGAGACCACGACGAAGGACTGGGATCGTCAGCACGAGGTGATGGCTCGGGGATCGTTCCTGGTTTCGAAGCACGCGGCCGGGGCCATGATCGCCCAGGGCCGAGGCGGCGATATCGTGTACATCGTCAGCAAGAACGCCATCGTCGCGGGCCCCGACAATCTGGCGTACGGATCGGCCAAGGCGAGCCAGGCTCACCAGGTGCGGCTGCTCGCCGCCGAGCTGGGAGAGCACGGGATCCGGGTCAACGGCATCAACCCCGATGCCGTGGTCAAGGGGTCGCGGATCTTCGCCAGCGGCTGGGGCGCGGAGCGAGCCAAGGTTTACGGGGTAGAGGAGAGCGAGCTGGGCCGGTTCTATGCCGGGCGCACGCTGCTCAAGCAGGAGGTGCTTCCCGAACACGTGGCGAACGCAGCCTTCAGCCTCGTCAGCGGTGAGTTCTCGCACACGACCGGCCTCCTCATCCCGGTGGACAGCGGTCTGGCCGCGGCGTTCCTCCGCTGAGGCGATGACCGGGAAGGAGGAGCGATGATTGATCGAGAGCGAGTAGCGGAACTGAACCAGCCTCTGCTTGCAGACCACCAGCGGGACCTCGAACACACGGCCGGCGGGCTCGAGCGGAGCGCCGCGGTGCAGGCGGAGGGGGTGATCCGGACACTGGCTGCGTTCTCGGTGGCCGCACCGTCGTGGGCCCTGGGCACGGGGGGGACCCGGTTCGGCCGGTTCCCGATCGGGGGAGAGCCCCGGACCACCGAAGAGAAGATCGACGATGTCAGGGCGTTGCACGCCCTGACAGGAGCGAACCGGTCGATCTCGCTTCACGTGCCGTGGGACGATCCTGCCGATCCCGAGGCCCTGCGCGAATACGCGACCACGGGCGGCGTGGCGTTCGACGCCATGAACTCCAACACGTTCCAGGACAACCCTTCGACGACGCACGATGGGAAGGTTTCATTCAAGTTCGGGAGCCTCGCCAATATCGACCCCGGCGTCCGCGAGGCGGCCATCGAGCACAACGTGTACGTGATCGAGCTGGGGGTCCGACTTGGGTCACGTGCGCTCACCGTGTGGTTGCCGGACGGCACGAATCACCCTGGCCAGGCCGACCTTCGCGGTCAGTTCGAGAGGGTCGCGGAGGGTCTCGCCCGCATCCACGATCGCCTTCCGGACGGCTGGAAGATGTTCACGGAGCACAAGCCCTACGAACCCGCCTTCTACTCGACGGTCAATCAGGACTGGGGCTCGTCCCTGCTGCTGGCCCAGGCCGCCGGGCCGAAGGCGTCGTGCCTCGTGGACCTGGGCCACCACCTTCCCAATGCCAACATCGAGCAGGTGGTGAGCCGGCTGGCGATGGTCGGGCGGCTCGGCGGGTTCCACTTCAACGACTCGAAGTACGGCGATGACGACCTCACGACGGGGTCGATCCAGCCGTACCAGCTGTTCCTGATCTTCTGCGAGCTGGTCGCCAGCGGGAATGGAAGGGTCCCCGATCTGGCGTACATGGTCGACCAGAGCCACAACTTGAAGGACCCGCTGGAGGACCTGATCCAGTCCACGGAAGCCATCCTGTTGGCCTACGCCCAAGCCCTCGTGGTCGACCGGGGAACCCTGGCCGCCGCTCAGGATGACAACGACCCCGCGCTGGCCCAGGAGGTCCTCCAGGCCGCGTTCCGCACGGACGTTCGTCCACTGGTGGCCGAGGCTCGGCGTCGGAACGGTGGGGCGCTGGCCCCGCTCAGCGCCTACCGGTCGCTCGCGTATCGAGAGGCTCGGATCGCGGAACGCGGGCGCCATACCGTGGCCACCGGCCTATGACCCATTCCCCCACGAGGGTCCTGGCCATCGACCTGGGGGCCACGTCGATCCGAGTCGTCTCGGTGGATGTGTCCGCGCCGTCGCCGGCTCCGGAGGTCATCCACCGTTGGCCCCACGGTCCCGTCCGCCACCACGACGGGAGCCTGCGCTGGGATTGGGATCGGATCTGTGCGGAGGTGGAGCATGGGCTCACCGCGGCTCTGGAGGCCGGTCCCGTAGCCTCGATCGGGGCGGACGGCTGGGCCGTGGACTACGGGCTGCTGGACCATCGGGGGAGGCTTCTCTCCCCTCCCTATTCCTACCGGGACGATCGGACCAATGACTGGCGCGCCATGGCGGAGCGGATCGGCGTGGAACGGCTCTACGGGACCACCGGCGTCCAGCTGATGGCGATCAACACCATCTTCCAGGTCGGCGCCCACGACCCCGAGGAGCTGGGCCGGGCCGCCCGCCTGCTTCTCCTGCCCGACCTGCTCGTTCGTCGGTTGACCGGGTTCGACGGAGCCGAGCGTTCGAACGCCTCCACTACGGCGCTCCTCGATGCGCGCACGGGTGCCTGGTCGGCAGATCTGCTCGCCGCCGTCGGGCTGGATCCCGAGCTCCTTCCACCGATCGTCTCCGCGGGGGAGGTTGTGGGCTCCTGGAGGGGTGTGCCGGTGCACGCGGTCGGGAGCCACGACACGGCCTCCGCGTTCATCGCCGTCCCGGGCATCCCCGGACCGGGCACCGCGGTGATCTCCAGCGGCACGTGGGTGCTGGTCGGCGCGGAACGGCCGGGAGCCGATACCTCGGTGGCTGCGAGAGCGGCAAACTTCTCCAACGAGGCGGGAGCCCTGGGCGGCGTCCGGTTCCTGAAGAACGTGATGGGCTTCTGGTTGCTCGAGCAGTGTCGTGCGGCCTGGGGAGACCCCCCGATCGACGAGCTCGTCACCGCGGCGGCGGAGGTGACCCGATCGACCCGTGTGGTCGACGCTACCGACGAGCGCTTCCTTGCCCCCAGCGACATGGAGGCAGAGATCAGGACGGCCGCCGGCCTCGGAGCCGCTGCATCCCGTGCCGATGTGGTTCGCTGCATCCTCGAGTCGATCGCTGCGGGCGCCGCACGGGTCATCGAGGAGCTGAGCGCGATCACCGGGACGCCGGTCGACGAGATCCTGGTGGTAGGCGGCGGGGCCAGGATCGGTCTCATGAACGAGCTCTTCGGCCGTCACAGCGGGCTGCCTGTCATCGGGGGTTCCTCGGAGGCAACGGCGCTCGGCAACGCCGTCGTACAGGGCATCGCGCTCGGCCGGTTCGAGAACCTCGATGACGCACGACAGTGGCTCGCCGTCGGTGCCGGTCGGGTTGGAGTGAGGTAAATGGTGGCGAACTTCACACGGAGGCAACCATAGCCGTCGTCCCCAACAGCCCCCACGAGCGCCTCGCCGTGATCGAGCAGCGCATCAGGGAGAACGGCTCGGTACGCATCGACGAGCTCGCCGTCCACTTGGGCGTCAGTGAGATGACGATCCGCCGGGACCTCGACGAGCTCGAGGCGCTTGGAACCGCGCGCCGTGTCCGCGGGGGAGCCGTGGCCGTGGGCCCCGAGCCGTTCTCGGAGCGTCACCGCCACAACGCCCGGGCGAAGGCTCGGATCGCGGATCGGCTGCTCGATCTGATCCCCGACCACGGGACGGTGGCCTTCGACGCCTCCTCGACCGTGTATCGGCTGGCGACCCGTCTCGACGGGGCCCGGGACCTGGTGGTCGTCACCAACGGCCTCGACACGTTCCAGAGCCTCAACGGCAAGGCCGGCATCGTCGCCACCCTGACCGGTGGCTCTGTCGAACCCCGAACGGGGAGCCTGGTGGGGCCGGTGGCTATCCGGGGCGCGGAAGCCTTCCTGTTCGATGCGTTCGTCTGCTCGGCCGCCGCGCTGGACCCGAGCCTGGGATCCTCCGAGGCCAGCCTGGAGGAGGCGGAAGTCAAGCGAGCCCTGAGTTCCAGGAGCGGCCGGATCATTCTGGCGGTTGACCACACCAAGCTCGGCACCCGGGCCCAGGCCCGGATGTTCGGCCTCGACGAGATCGACCTGTTGGTGACCGACCTGGATCCGGATGACAGGGCGCTCGACCCCTATCGTGTCGGCGTCAAGGTGCGCTGACCGCTCACAGCAAGAGCAGGCGGCGCCACCCGGAGTGGAGGTGATTCGTGAACAGAGTGGGGTTCGTGCTCCGCGTGAAGCCGGAGCTCATCGAGGAGTACAAGCGCCACCACCAAGCGGTATGGCCGGAGATGTTGGATGCGCTCCGAAGGAACGGGTGGCACAACTACTCCCTGTTCCTTCGGTCGGATGGAACCCTGTTCGGGTACCTGGAGACTCCCGGAGACTTCGAGGAAGCCCTCGCCGGGATGGGGGCCGAACCCGCCAACGAACGGTGGCAGTCGCTGATGGCCCCCTACTTCGAAGGCGCCGGCGGCCCCGCCGACCGGATGATGGTGGAGCTCGAGGAAATCTTTCACCTCGATTGACCGAGGGGACTGATCCGCGAATTCGGCCGGCCGACGGAGGGGCTGGGGTCGTTCGTCTTCTTCAGTGATCCGGACGGCAACGGATGGGCCGTGCAGGCGATCCCCGCTGGCGCCAGTAGTTCTGGCTGAACGCTCCCTACTGCAGAGTCACCGGCGTCCGGTGGTTCGGAT
>OCZV010000500.1_pt1 | contig 14153 bp, 14 predicted proteins | sample 1539051 | NCBI WGS metagenome assembly OCZV01 (sample SAMEA3113581, study PRJEB22503) | soil metagenome
TCCGTTGTATTCAGTTGACCGATAAGCTGCCTTGGTCAAAGGCCTGGATAATGGGCTTTGGAGTTGACGAAAAAGGTGAGAAGATGAGTAAAAGCAGAGGCAACGTAATGGATCCTATACCAATAATCAATACATATGGGGCGGATGCATTCAGATTCTGGTCAGCATCGGAATGTAATTTAGGTTATGATTTTCGATGCTCAGAACAAAAGATATCTGTTGCAAAGAACTTCTTGTCAAAATTATGGAATGTCGCAAGGTTCATATCGTCGTTTGAGAATATCTCCGAAAAGCCAACAAACTTAGCTCCAAGCGACATGTGGTTGCTGGGAGAATTGCAGAAACTAATTGAGGAATGTAGGAGAGGATATTCTGTTTTTAATTTCTTTATTCCGTCGAACGCCATTCGAGAATTCACCTGGAACGTTTTTGCAGCTCACTACATTGAGATGGTTAAGTGGAGGGCTTATCTTGATGGTTCTAGTCAATCCCGAAATTCCTCTATCTATACCCTTCATAAGGGTATGAAGACAATCCTTACACTGCTGGCCCCAATATGTCCGTATATAACCGAGGAAATTTGGACGATCATGTATGACAATGAAAGCATCCATTTGCGTAAGCTACCCGAAGTAGAGAAAGACTACGATGATTATTCTAAGCATAGCCAGCTGATTATCAATTTTAACTCCATGGTCTGGAATAAAAAGAAGTCTTTGATTTCTCCAGAAACTGGAAAGCCGCTCTCGCTAAAAGATCCTATAGAATTAGAGATTCCTCAGAATCTGTTGCTTTTCGAAGAAGATCTTAGGATGATGCATAATATTAGGAAATCAGTGTAATAAAGAAACAACGGATTGTCACTTTCGAACCTAAACGGAGGAAGGCCCTATATAGCTCCAGCTACAGGGATCAGGAGAGAGGACTCTAACTTTCTTGACGTATCAAGATTTATTGAACTCGCTAAGGGAAGCAGACGTTCAATATTAAAGTTAAGGTGTCTCACCGTAGGGACTATAACATTTAGTATGATATAACCCATTTCTGTGATAATTTCATATTTTGTCAAATTTTACTTTTATTTATTATATCAAAAATATAGTTTGAAAACCTTATATCGTGAACCAAATTATACGAGCCTATGAAGCGAATTGAGGCAATTATACCTAATGAAAAGATTAGCGCGGTAAATGAAGCCTTCAAGAAGGCAGGTATCGGCGGATGTACCATCCTAGAAGCAAAGGGCCGAGGTAGGGGTGAGAAACCCATGGTTGAAAGTGGAAGGGGGACAGGTAGGTTTGTATCCGAATTTTCCGTCCGTGCCAATGTCATTACGGTAGTTCCTGATTCCCAAGTAGAGAATGTGGTTAATGCTATCCTGGATTCAGTAAGTACAGGTTCAGCAGGAGATGGAAAAATATTCATTTCACCTGTACTTGACACTATAGATGTAGGAACGAAACAACGTGGTGACGAGGCGGTTATTTAGAAGATATAATAGTAGGGCTTTTCTTTCTAAAGAATTTTTTAGTTTCACCGTAGGTTTTAATGTCCAATTGAGGAACTTTAACTACTATTGGAAGTTCCTGAACCATTTTTCCGATCAAGAGTGAATGCCTTTGAGGCAAAGTTCTAACTATTGACTTGATTGTATCCTTATCAACTAGGGAAATTTTAGAAATTCTTTCTAAGTCGGATTCATTTATGAAGTTAAACAGAAATATGTTGTCAACTTGCCTCAGGATGCTTTCTCCTAATGCCTCTGGGTGGTTAGTAATAAACGTAGAATAGATCCCAAAGTGACGCATTCTCGTGATAATGTCATCCCAGTAAGTCTCTTTGATATAGAGATGAGCTTCTTCTGCAAAGAGAAATATGGGTGGGATCACATTATTCCCCAGTAACTCAACCAATTTATTTAGTATCAACTCTACGATCATATGCCTTATGGTAGGGGAAAAAGTTCCCATATTCACGATCATAGCCAGTCCATCGACATTATTGGAAATCAGATTTTCGAATCTTAATCCTTCATATTCATCATTTTTCTCGGTATTAAGAAACAGCCTTGAATTGTACATCGTATGAAACCTAGATAGGAGTGCATCACGAACAAGATCATTGAAATTCCAATTGTTAATTGCATTTGAAAATCCTTCCAATGTTAGTGCATGTCTATTGTAGAGGTTGTCCCAAATTCTGAGGAATTCACGCAAAGATGTAGAAGGTAAATCTAATGCGTTCTTAAGCATGGAAGATATAGACGGTTTACCACAATATTCTAATGAAAATCGCATATTCTTCCCTGGTTCAAGGAGAACAATCTTCGATTCGATGTTTGACCGTAATCCGTTGGTCTTAATTCCTAATCCTGTATATTCGTTATTAAGGTCAAATATGAGGATAAATGCTCCATGTTCTAGGAGAGACTTGACGAGTAATTTTGACAAATGTGATTTCCCGGATTCTTTCTTACCTGCAATTATGTTCAGTCTGCCATCAAGGTCTTCAGCGTATATGGTAAACGGATCTTGGGTGCTATCAACTAAGCCAATCGAAATGGGAGACTCGCCATCTCTGTTGAGTATGTGATTTAGTTCAGAAATTGTGAGACGCCTAATCTTCGAATTTACTCTCGAAGGTAACCAAGTAATATCACTAGACACATTGGTACTTGCACCAGTATAGGAACCTCTTATTTTGGCCTTGAGAAGTCTCGAATCGCGCACTATGCCTGATAATAACCCTATTTCTAAGGGATCATAGGATACTCCAGGACTAGTTGCGCGAATTACTTCATCTTTGATTATGTCTTCAATAATAGATTGATTTGATAGGTATTCTTCATTGTACACTTGAACTATCAGTTCCCTCTTTATTTCAGTATCCTCAATTAGAAAGTAGTCGCCTCTGCAGACCTTTTCTGATTTTACTGCCAACAGTATCAGTTCATCATTTGTCTTTTGCAAGATTTTCAAACAAATGAAACCCCCAAAATGTTTTTTCTAGTAGCAGTTTGATCAACCTCTTCAGCACCATAATTCCTTGCTATGAATCCCTTTAATGATGAGACATCTGAAGTTGTGAAAGTTGAAATGTGATGTGCAATCCTGAGTGATTCTGGATAGCTACGAAAGAGTATGTCATTCCCTATTAGTTTCTCTAAACATTCCAAATCGTTACCATTCGCAGAGCATATGTCCGCTCGGAAGACATACTCACTTTCATTCTTTCCAAGTTTCACTAGCAAATTATTGCCTAATGTATTTCTTGCCAAACTCTTTATCACGCAACTCGCGTCGACGTAAGATGAGTAAGGCATTGCTTTAAGTAAATTTTCAAATTGATTAAGAATTGTCATGTTCGTGTGTTTAGACAAGCCCAGCACGTCATTATTACTTAGAGTGGACACTTCAATTACTCTGTTGATATTACAGTTGTTATCCTCAAATAAGGAGGGCCTCAGAGCACCATCAATTAATACGATTGAATTATTCAACCGGCTGGAGAGAACTAATTGAATTGCTCTCTCTAATCTAATCCTAATAAGACGTTTAGCGATGCTGCTGTCAACGAGCAATAGATTTCCTAAATTATGATCTATCTTGGAATTACACAAGAATTCCTCAGTAAGATAGATGAGCATGGGGCCGAGCCTGACATGGTGTCGAATTCTTCTACCAGACGATATCACGACTCCAGATTTTGCAGCATATAACCTTCCTTCGTCTGTCCTCGCTAAATGAACGACACTGGAATCTATAGCCCCAATGACGGTTACCTTCTCACTTGGATGAATGACCCTTGGAGTCACGGTGCAGGCCTGATCAATGCCCCCATCCCTTCGCACTGGGACAGTAATTTGCTCAATTGAGTCAAAAATAATTCTTCTCCCCTTAAGGATTCCTTCCAGTCGATCTGAGAAACACATTTTCATCGATTTTCTGAAAGTATTTTCAAATTCTGTTATGCAGTCCTTCTGAAGATAGAAGTTTAAATGCGCATTTGCATTCATATTGATCAACAATACTTGCGAACCGTAGTTAATTAATGTTGCGCAAGATGCGCAAGATGAAAAGGAACAAGTTTATCAGTGTGAACTTTTCCAACGTTGCTTGTTCAACATGAATGATAGCTCCCTGCCAATATCTGCTCAGTCGAATCAAGTGAAGATCAGACTGAAGCACAATGGATGGGAAGTCGAAATAACATGTGCAGAAAATAAAGTCAAGGAGGTGGTTCAAAACGTCCTTGATAGTATCGATCATCCAAGTCCGTTAGATGAAAAGAATGCTGTATCTATTGGCGAACTGCAAAATCAGATTGAAAATATTAAGATGCTATTAGATTCAAACACAATTCCTTCTGATAAAGGAGGAATTAGAAGAGAAAGAAAATCACCGCATAAAACGGGTATGACATGCAGAACACTTCTGGAAATACTGTGGGAAGAAGGGTATTTTATCACTCAGCGGCTACTAGCAGAAATTCATGAAGAGCTACTGCGAAGGGGTTATAGCTACGACAGAACGGCAGTTTCGCATTCCCTTACCGACATGGTTAGAGAAGGCATCATAATTCGAAATGGAACCGCCCGCAATTATGTTTATTTACAGAAGACGACTTGAATTTATCTGGTTCAGGTAATAGCTATTCCGTTCCTTGGATTTTTTTCCGTTTAGCAATCATGTAATTTAGCCAATTAATTCCTGTGGTGGTGATTCGATATCCAGGCAATTCACCGCCATCACCCATGGCGTCTCTTTGTACATATCCTAACTTAACTAATTCGGACAACCTTGAACTAATTGATTTAGACTTTAGACCTGTCATTGATTGCAGATCAGACATACTTAATTTGTCATCCTCAGCCTTGCCTAATCCCTTCGCAATACGGGAAGCTACCAGTTGCAAGGCAACGGTCTGCTTGTCTGGAAGCTTTCTAACTTCGACTCCGTCCAATATTGAAATTATCCGAGGACCTTCAGGGGTTATTTTAATGATGTCTGAGTATGAATGAATAAGTTCAGTGATAGTGTAATTGAGTGAGATCCTATTTGCTAGTTCCAGTGTGGGAATTTGTTTTGTCAAAAAGGATATCACGGAAGTCATAACCGAATCTGCAGATCCATTAAATTGGACACGTATGTCACCTATGGAGATTACAACATTTACGTTAGTTCCCCGGTCTGCAGTAGTTACGATATCCTCATTACCACGATCACTATGTTCGATAGACACTAGATTTCACCTCAGCTTCCAGATATTGAATATAAATATATATGCGTATTTCTGAATTTTTGTGTTCGACCATGGTAGTGCAGAGACAAACATACTTGCCTGATGGATCATACGTGAAAAGATAAATTAAACTTATTAATACAAGCTTAAGCATCGTCAAGGTTTTGAATTTGAGCGAATTATTGCATGAACAGGATTTAGGTGATTGGAGAAGAACCCATTATTCCAAAGAGATTCTACCTACTTTAGATACCATGCAGATCACAGTGATGGGATGGGTTTCTAGCACAAGGAGTCACGGTAATATTCAATTTGTTATAATAAGAGATAGACTAGGCGAGATACAGGTAACCGCAAAGCGAGGCGAATGTTCGGACGAAGTTCTGGATCAATTGTCACATGTAAAGGAACACACGTCTTTGGCGATAAAGGGGAAAGTCCGAGCACAGAATCGATCGCCTAATGGAATAGAGGTGATTCCCAGCGAGGTAAGAATATTCTCACTCACTAAACAAGCACCACCGTTTACTATCCAGGGAAATAAACCCACTGTAGGTGTTGATACTCGCCTTGATCTTAGAGCTATAGATTTAAGACGAAATTATTTGCGAAGCACTTTTGGAATTCGCCATACTGTACTAAGTTCTATTAGAGAGTTCCTTGATGCGAAAGGGTTTATTGAAGTAAACACACCAAAGATGATCGCAACAGCTACTGAAGGGGGAGCTGCCCTGTTTCCGATTTTTTACTATAATAAAGAGGCATACTTGGCACAAAGTCCCCAATTGTATAAAGAGCAGCTAACAATGGCTTTTGAGAACGTCTACGAGATTGGACCTATTTTCAGGGCAGAGCCATCAAGAACTAAAAGGCACTTATCAGAAGCAACCTCGATTGATGTTGAACAAGCATTCGCAGATTACAATGATCTTATGAACCTGCTAGAGACAATGATAAAACACGTTGTCAACTCGATAAATGACAGACACCGTGATGATCTGCAAAGTATGCGATGCACATTGCCTAACATCAAGATACCATTCCCAAAATACAGATACGATGAGATTGTCGATAAACTTCAAGCACATGGTGAACGTATCAGATGGGGTGACGATATCAACCCTCAGATTATGAAAGGACTTTCAGATGAAGTCTTCAACACCGGTAGTTTTTATTACATAGTAGAATGGCCTACTGCCATTAAACCATTCTATGTAAAACCGACTTCCAAGTCTGATAAGGTTTGTGAATCTTTCGATTTAATGTTTGGCCCTCTTGAAATCTCCTCTGGCAGTACCAGAATAAATAGGAAGGCGTCTCTTCTAGGAAATATGAAAAAACAAGGGCTAAACACTGAATTGTTTGATTTCCATCTTCGAGTTTTTGATTATGGTGTTCCACCTCATGCAGGTTTCGGAGTAGGCTTGGAAAGACTTATGATGGTTCTACTTAATATCGAGAATATCCGAGACGCTACATTCTATCCACGGGATATTGATCGTCTTACTCCGTGAATGAGGTGAATTAAATAGGAATGGTTTCGAAGGAAGAAATAAAGCATTTAGGATGGCTTGCAAGGTTAGACCTATCAGAGGAAGAGCTAACAAGATACGAATCTCAAATCGATCGAATTATTCGCCATTTTGATATCTTGGATGGCTTAGCATTAGATATTGTGGAACCTGCTCTCTTGACTAAGTCGGTGCGCAAATTACGTATCGATCAATCAAAGGATTTTAGAGAGAAAGTCCTACCCCAAACCAGGAATCGAAAGGATGGATATCTGAAAGGACCTAAAAGTGATGTGAAAAAATGAGTAAACTATATGATATCTCGATCGATGAGGTTACAGACGGTATAAGAAATCAACATTTTTCCGCGGAGGAATATGTATCCCAAACCCTGGAGCGCATAGCAAAACTAGACGTCGATATCAGAGCCTATGTGAATGTGAATACTAATGGGGCTGTAGAATCTGCACGGAGAATAGACGGCAAGATCCGTAAAGGAGAGAAAGTTGGACATTTGGCAGGTATTACAGTGGGTGTAAAGGACAACATAAGCACTAAAGGATTAAGAACAACATGCGCTTCAAGAGTTTTAGCAGATTATATCCCACCATATGACGCCACTGTAATTCAAAAATTGAAAGAATGCGATGCAATCATTATCGGAAAATTGAATTTAGATGAGTTTGCGATGGGTTCAAGCACTGAATTTAGTAATTTCGGGCCTACAAGAAATCCGTGGAATTTAGATTATGTCACTGGCGGATCATCAGGGGGTAGTGCGGCTGCTGTAGCAGCAGCTGAGTGCACGGCGTCATTAGGATCAGATACTGGGGGTTCAGTTAGGTGTCCTGCTAGCTTTTGTTCAGTAGTAGGATTCAAGCCCACATATGGTTCGGTTAGTAGATATGGTTTAATAGCCTATTCAAATAGCCTGGAGCAAATTGGTCCAATTGGTCGAACGGTATCAGATGTTGTCAGATTGATGAATGCAATTTCAGGAGTAGATCCTTATGATGATACCACACGTACAGTGGCTTTGCCATATTCTACCAAAGCAACTAGAAATCGTCTTAAGATAGCCTTACTAAGCAATTTGACAGTAAACGCTCAACCAGAAGTTTCCAAGTGTATCTATTCTGCGATGGATACACTCTCCTCAGCAGGATGCATTTGCGAGGAAATATCATTAGACTCTCTGGATTATGCTCTTGCTTCATACTACGTTATCGCTATGGCGGAAGCGAGTAGTAATCTCGCACGTTACGATAATATTCGCTACGGATTCGAAATGGATCCTGAAGGATACGAATGGAATTCATATTTTGCAAAAGTAAGAAGTAATTTTGGCGAAGAAGTCAAAAGACGTATTATCGTTGGCACATATGTTCTCTCCTCAGGATACTATGGGCGCTATTATCTTAAGGCACAAAAAGTACGAGCCTTATTAAGACGAGAGTTTAAGTCATTGTATTCCAAATATGATGTCATAATAGCCCCTACTATGCCTATACTACCTTTTAAAATTGGCGAAAAAATAGGTGACCCTATTAAGTTATATTATGTAGATATTGACACCGTTGTTTCCAATCTTACAGGAATGCCTGCAATTTCAATACCTGCTGGGTTTAGCAATGGTCTCCCCATAGGCCTCCAAATTATGTCAGATGAATTTCAAGAACAGAAGATTTTTGATGCAGCTTTACTTTTTGAACGAACAGCCAAAATTCAGGTGAGAACTCCATTATGATATCTACACACGGTACCAGAATTGGATTAGAGATCCATTGTCAATTGACTGGTTTAAAGAGCAAACTATTTTGTTCCTGCCATTGTAACTATCGTGAATACAGCCCTAATGCCAATATTTGCCCGACGTGTACAGGGTTTCCTGGCACTCTGCCTCTACTGAATCAGAAAGCAATAGAAATAGCGGCAATGGTTTGTATGGCTTTAGAATGTACTATTCCGTCCACTATACTATTCTATAGAAAGAACTACTTCTATTTGGATTTACCTAAAAACTTCCAACTTACCCAATATAACGCCTATGGAATTACCAGCATTGGTACAAATGGATTGTTGGGATATGGACAAGGAGAAGCCAGAATACGTAGAGTTCAACTCGAAGAGGACCCTGGTAGATTATCGTATGTGGAAGGTAGCTCAGGTTCACTGATCGACTACAACCGGGCTGGAGTACCCCTTGTGGAAATTGTGACTGAGCCAGATTTTAATGATCCAAAAGATGTTAGATTATTTCTGAATAAATTGGCATCGATAGTTGAACACTTGGGAGTTTGTGATACGAGTCTTGAAGGAGCCGTTAGATGCGACGCGAATATTTCCGTTGGCAATTCAAGAAGAGTTGAGATAAAAAATGTAAGTTCTTTTGGAGATGTGGAAAAGGCACTTAAGTTCGAAATGACTAGGCAAAAAGCTATGCTTAATTATGAAATGGAAATCCGGGGTGAAACCAGACATTGGGATGAACAAAGAAAAATAACCAAGCAGTCAAGGACCAAAGAAGAGGAACAAGACTACCGATACTTTTACGAACCAGACATACCGTCAATTGAGATCGACAAAGATTACCTGAATGAATTACACTCGAAAATGCCTGAACTTCCAGATGCACGGAAGCAACGGTTCATCAATTATTATAAACTCACAGAACATGTCTCACAAGTATTAATAGAACATAAAGATCTAGCAGATTACTTCGAGGAATCGGTCAAGATTTACTTTGCGCCCAAAGAAATCTCAAATATCATTGTGACCGATATTATGAGCTATGCAGATGACAATTCTAAGAAACTTGGATCTACAATAAGGAACATAAAGATGACTCCCAAACAACTAGCTGAAATAGCGAGGATGATAAAGGAAGGGGTTGTCAACAGAAAAACTGCAAAACAAATCCTATATGAAGCGGTAGTATCGGGCAGACTAATCACTTCAAGTGAAAATGAGACTAATTTTAGAAAAATTGATGACGAGGGCCTAATTTTACAATCTATTGAAAAAGTCTTTGAGACCGAATCGTTGGCCGTGGTCGATGCAAAAAAGAATCCTAGTGTCTCCAACTATCTGCTCGGAAAGGTTATGGACCTTACTAAGGGCAAAGCAGATCCAAGACGTGCATTAAGCCTGATCAATAAAAAACTGTTAGAATAGTAAAAAAGATCCAGAATAAATCACGAGGACTTACTTATCCTTAGCTGAAAGAATCAACGTCTGATGATAGTGGGGTTACAATTAAGTTGTCAGACTGATTATTGCTTGAGCCAAATCGCCCTTTGAATCGGTAAGTGCTTGGATCGCTCTATCCTTGCTGACGTTAGCCTGCTGCATTACCAGCACAACATCTTCCTCCCTGAATGATGGAACTTCTTTTTGTCTTTCTTCGATATCTGTTGCAACTACCTGAAAAATTGTACTATCCTTTCCTTTCATTTCAACCACTTGCGGTTTTATAAGATAGAGTTCTTTTGTTTCTGTTCGAATAACGACCTCCTCAATTTCGCCCATTTCTTTCATCTCTAGTCCCATCTTATCTAACATTCTTCTCATTTCGCGGTTACCGCCTCGCATCATACAAATCCTTCTGTACTGTCCCGCTTTTTATTCCTTGTCTAACCCTAACCGCAACCCCAGTATCGAACCCCTTCATCATATTTGCTGCAATTCTTGCTCGTCCTACTGCCAAAATCTTTTCGTTATCATCAATAATTACGACGTCTGACCCAACTCTAACGTTAGACCCACACCATTTTACGTGCTTGCAAAAAAGCGAGCGTCCTTTGCTAACGAAGGGAACAGCTTCCTGGATTGGAATTACGCAATTAGTTTTGAATAGCGGGTTCCCCATCAATATCTCTGCTCCTGATAGTGTTAAAGCTATTCCGCCGTCCGTTCTCAAAGTCCCAGCCAGTTGATTGTCAAAGCTAAAACTCTTTATGCGTCCTGTTCTTCTCGAAAACTCAAAGTCAATTGATTTTGGGAGGACAAAGTACGCACCGAATAATGCATTCAAATGATGCCTGATTTTCTCATGGGGGTCCACAGGAATAGGGTCCAATGGGATTTTAACTGGAATATTTGGATAAATGTGTTTTTGATTAGAAGATCTATATAGGAAAAAATACAAATATATAGTTAGCCGTACTAGGGTATAGCCGTATTAGGATGACATCGAGGGAAAATAGGCAGTCTTCTGATCAAAGGGAAGAAACCAGGAAGATACAATACACAGGAGGATCATCTTTTATCGTATCCTTACCCAAGAGATGGATTCAGGAACTAGGACTCAAACAAGGAGATCATGTCTTAATTTCGAGACAGGGAAATTCATTCTTGCAGATCTCGCCTGCCTCGCGCCGATCGATAAAGGAACAGAGGGAAGCTACTATTGAAGTACTGAAGGAGAACAATCCATACTATCTTGCTAGGAAATTGGTTTCCCTTTATTTCCTGGGCTACCACATGATTCACATTTTTCCAAAAGAAATCAACAGATTAACTAGTGACCAACGAGAAGTAATTAAAGATCTAGTGCGAAGACTTTTGATGGGGACAGAGATTATTGCAGACTCAGCCAGTGGAATGACTTTGCAAGTCCTAATCAATTTACTAGACTTATCAGTTGACGCGGCATTCAAGAGAATGATTCTTATTGCCAAATCGATGCACGCTGACGTCATGCTGGCAATGAAGGAGAACAATATGGAACTAGCTAAAGAGATACTTAAGTCAGATGATGAAGTTGATCGGTTTAGCTTTTACATAGTTAGGCAGTTAAATATTGCAATTAAGAACGAGTATTTACTCAGTGAAATTGGTTTGCAAGACTCTCGGAGCTGCTTGGGTTATAGATTGATTACTAAATTTGCAGAAAGAATAGCAGACCATGCAGTGTTAATAGCTAAAGAGCTAATAGATTCTAGACAACCGATTAATCCTAATATTGTGAAAAGGATTACTGCTATGAGCAATTTTGCTTTGGGAGTATTGGATGAAGCATGTCTGTCTATGTTTAAACAGGATTATAATTCAGCCGACAAGGCGATTGAGAAGGCGCGAGAAATAGACTATGTAGAAAAGTCAATTATGAACGATCTGAGCAGTTTGAGGAATATGAATGATGTTTATAGAATCAAGATAATAACTGAAAACCTTCGAAGAGTAGCAGAATACTCGAGTGATATCGCAGAGATCGTGCTCAATATGACGGTCCAGCAAACTTTAAAGAAAGGTTATACAGGTTAATTTAAGGGACTATTAAACTTGCCATCATCGCCGTCATCAACATCTTTTTGCGAGGTATGCGGGCGACAGGTTAACGAGAATCGTAAGGAAGTAGTGATTGAAGGAACGATCTTTAGGGTATGTCCTCAATGTTCTAGACGCGGAAAGCCCTACAATCCAGGGATAATTAAAACTAATAAGCCACCGATTAAATCTTCTACACAATCAACATTTCGCCAACCTCTTACCAAAAACCGACCGGTACTCACAACGCGAGGATATCCTCATAATAGAATCCAGCTTACTGACAATATGTTACTGTCACAGGATTTTGGAAGGTTGATCCGAGAGGCGCGTATGAAAAAGGGGTTTACCCACGAACAGCTAGGCATAAAGATGAGCGAAAAGGCTTCTCTCCTTAAGAAGGTAGAGACAGGTGCATTGAAGCCTGACGAGTTACTGGCAAAGAAGCTTGAGAGGCATCTCCAAATCAAATTGTACGTATCAGCTGATTACGAACAAGAATAGATCAGTGAGAGGGTTTAAAATATGTTTCTTTCAAAGATACATGATCTGCTGCTACCGCCACTAGTCCAAATGGATCATCCATAAGATTAGATAGAGTTCGCTTCGCTTCCTTAAGTCTACTAAGTAATCCTAAGAATCAGGTAAAGATGCTCATAGACTTTAGAAGATCCGGCTGCACTTGCAGATTATGATACAGTAAGCGCTACGGAGAAATTATATGCGAAAAACCATACACTGTTGAGAACCTTATCCCTTCCCGACCCGATTGTAGTTGATGATTCCAAAGGAATTAGCGCGAATTTAGTCTAAGTGGCTATGAGCATATGATCAGCATACACTTGACATGAGTTGATATCCTGGCAGCTATCGGTCGGTGCATTTTATCTATCTTTACAATGAATTTGACTGAGGATGCTAGTCAATGGAATTATCTTATTGTCGATTATTGCCAAGAACTTTTAAAGAATACGGCGAAAGTTGTAGTATCCGGCCAATCACAAAACAGATGAAATTATAGTAAAATATGATATGGCTCGTACGTACAATAGTGACATGAATTGACTACACCCTCAAAGGCTGAAGCAGAGGAAAGAGACGAGTGGTGCCATTTATATGGACTTATACGGTCCGTAGTAGAAAGATCTTTTATTCAAAAATACCATATAATAGTCTGTGAATATGAATATGAGCAACAAGAATTCTGATGACAGATATTCTGGTAGAGGGATATACCGATGCAAAAACAGACGTAGACCGTATAGAAAGAGGTGGTATCGGAAGAAAACCAAGGACAAAAAGGGATTTACATGTTATTCTACTGGTGCTAAGTGGGCAGGCCGACATGAACCTTATAAACCTGCATTTTGGCGTATCTATCAAGACAGGAAATGGCATCAGTACGACAGCGACGGGCTTCTACCTGGCGGATACACCCCTAACCAGACTTGGATAGCCCTTTGCAAATCTTGGAATGGATTTCTTATTGCTATGAGAGAAGGAGATCATGCAGATATGAAGCAGTATATGGGACAAATTCGAAAGCTTCAAAAAGATCTGGGTTTTAAACAAACTGAATTTTATGGCTACACACCAGCGGAGCTTGCAAAAATAGATTTAGAAAACGATGAAGCGTACTTGATAGACTGGTATGGAAGCACCCTTTAAGCGATTAGATCCAATGTCTATATCTAGACATCACGGTTGAGGGCATTGAAACACATTGGAGAGGTGAACCTATAGGTTTGCCAATACGGAATATGCCAATAAGTAAATGTTTTGGTTATCAAGTGACAACTCTACTTTGTACTAAAAATATTTAAAAAAGCTGTCGGAATAAGTCCGAAGCAAATCTGATACGGCTTTACTTTACCACCTCAGCAATTTGTTATAAGGGCACACCTTTGTAGGATTTTTATCGATTCATACTAATTATAGGAATAAGTATTTTTTTTAGCCGTAGAGAATCTACATTGAGAAAGGTTTTAAATACATGAGTTATAATTTAATATAAAGCAATATATCCGATATAATTTCATTTATTTTACTTTAGCTGATAACGCATAAGTACAATCACTAAGATACAAGGTTCTTTTTAAATATCCTTTTAACGCTTTCCAGAAGATTCCCTAA
>OCZV010000501.1_pt1 | contig 14134 bp, 17 predicted proteins | sample 1539051 | NCBI WGS metagenome assembly OCZV01 (sample SAMEA3113581, study PRJEB22503) | soil metagenome
TAGAACTGGAGTTCGCAATGAATATCGAGTATGTGCATGCGTCGGTCTTTGGCAACGGGGCCATGGTTGCCGAGGAGTTCAGAAAGGACATGGCCGGCCGAGAAGTCACCGTCAACGTTCACCACATCAATCAGGTAAGCGCGAGTCACCTTCCACCCGCAGACGTCTATGTGTTCAGTTCGCCCGGGCGCATCGGCAAGCCCCTGGGCCGCTTGCGCAAATTCCTGAAGAAAGTCCGGCTCCCGGCGGGCACCATGTATGCACTCCTCACAACCGAGGCGGCTCCGCGGCCCGACAAAAAGACCGGACGGATACCGACCGAGGAAGAGCTCGCCAAATGGCAACGCGTGCGCCCGATCATGAACGAGATCCTTGAGGGTAAGGGCCTGGTCAAGGTGGCCGAGGACAAAGTGCAAGTGACCGGGCTCAAGGGCCCCCTCGAGGATGGATGGCAGACGAAGGTGGATATCTTCGCAGCGAAGCTCGCCGATTCCGCCTTGAATGCGAGATAGCGGCCCAACGCCACCCCCGAAACCCGCGAACTGTCTGCTCACATTCCCGGTATCCGGGAACCACAGCAGACAGTTCGTTCTTGCACTAAAAATTCCTGGTGTTAGAGTTCCCGTATGGAGGGCTTCGAGGAGCGGCTCGAGACGACCGGAGCGCTCGCCGACGAACTCAGGCGCCGGATGTACCTCTTTATCCGCGAGCGGCGCCGGCCGGTCGGCCGGGACGAGGCCGCCCAGGCAGCCGGCATCTCCCGCAAGCTGGCGGCGTTCCATCTCGACAAGATGGTGGAGCGGGGACTGCTCACCGCCCACTACAAACGGCTTTCCGGTAGAGCCGGACCGGGTGCAGGACGTCCGGCAAAGGTTTACGAGCCCTCGGAACTGGACATCTCCGTATCCATTCCGTTCCGCTCCTACGAGGTTGTTGGGGACATTCTGCTCGACGCGCTCGAATCGACCCAAGAGGGCGGTTCCCCGACCGAGGCCGCGAGGCACTCGGCATTCGAACGGGGCAAGGAACTCGGTGCAAGCGTTCGCAGCGGTCTCAAGCGCCGCCTCAGAAGCGACAAGGGTCAGGCCGAAGTCGTGGGTGAGATCTTGTCCGAAAAGGGATACGAGCCCTACCGCGATGAAGGCGGCGGCGTCCGTCTTCACAACTGCCCCTTCCACCGGCTGGCACAGAGATCACCCGACCTGGTCTGCGGCCTCAACCATGCGTTTGTAGATGGGCTGCTTAGCGGACTTGGCGTGAATTCCCTGGATGCGATCCTCGATCCTCGGCCCGGCGAGTGCTGTGTCCGGGTCCAAGGAGGCGGCGCATGAGCGGTCGGCTCCGAACCCATTCCAATCCGCAGCGCGACTTCGTTACGAACACCTACCCGAAGGAGGAGTGATGCGAAGGTTCTCTTTTCGGCCGCCGCTTGAGCTTCGAGGGCGCAAATTCAAGGGACTGCGAGGGCTCGCAGGCAAACCCTTTCACCCCCCGCTGACCGACGTAACCGTTGGCGCGTACACGATCGCGCCGGTGCTTCTCCTCATCGCATTCCTATTCAAAGATTCGACTTGGGCAGAAGACATGCAGAAGGCGGGAGCGTGGGTGCTCCTGATCGGTGGCATCATCTCGGTCGCAACCGCATTGACCGGCTACGCCGACTGGCTCAACACACAGAAGGGCACGCAGGTGCGCCGCATGGCGAACGCCCATGCGTGGACGATGATCACACTCACCGTCGTTGTGCTGTTCAGCCTCTGGTACATCTTCCTCGCCGAGGACGGCGTGTACTTCTCGGAGCCCTCCGGACTCAGCGCACTCCTGAGTCTCATCATCCTCGGGCTCGTCACCGTCGGAGGCACCATCGGCGGGTCCTTGACCTATGACTGGGGCTTCAACGTCGAAACCGCCAAAGACCATCCGGTGTGGCATCCCAGCGAAGAAGACGTGATCCATCCACACGACGTAAAAGATGGGTAGCGACTAGACGACGGAAGGAGTGTCTGTAATGCAAGAGAGTGCAACCAGAACACCGGGGCAACCTATGCCCTCATCATTGGAGCCGTCTACCTATTGGTGGGCGTGGTCGGATTCTTCTTCGCCTCGGAGTTCACCGAGGGCAGCGCCGACGACGAGTTCATCATTTTTCGACTGAATCATCTTCACAACCTGGTCCACATCGTGCTCGGTGTCGGATGGCTTGCAGCATCTAGGACCGCTGCACTCGCAAAGAGCGTCAACCTTCTCTTTGGCGCGGTGCTGCTCCTCGTTGCACTGCTCGGCTTCACGGGCATCGATCTCATGCACACATTGTTCAACATCACCGAGGCCGCCGATCCGGACAACTTCCTGCATCTCGTGACAGGTGGAATCGCGCTCTACCTGGCTACTGCGGATGCGGGTCAGAGGGCCGTGGCGGTGTGAGCTCATTTGGATGAACCTCGGCACATGCCATCCCGGGGCGTGATCCGGGATGGCGTACGCGCCGCTCTTCCGGCAGCCGTGTTGAGCGGCGTTCCCTCCACCCTCTACGCGCTCTGGAAACGGCGCGACCCGCTTGAAGCCACCGCGGCGGCGGGGTCATTGCTGTTGCCCACCGAAGACAGACGTCTTCTGCTCTTGATGGCTGCCGCCCCAGTGCACCTTGCGCTGTCGGCGGGCTGGGGTGTGGCTCTGGCAGTGGTCCTACCTCGCAGGAGGGTCGTCTTGGAGGGCATCACAGCCGGGCTGCTGATCGCAGCATTCGACCTCGGCGTCGTGGGCTGCAGGCGGCCCCGTATCAGACAGCTCCACGTACCGGCCCAGGTGGCGGACCACATCGCATTCACAATCATTGTGGCTATGGCGTTGCGACGGCGGCCAGTCGGCCCGCCTGCCGTGCGAGGGCACTAGAGCCCGACTTTTGGGAGACTCGACACACAGCCATCCAAGGATGGCTGTCCATAGTCGACTTGGAGGGGAGTGAGGACTTTGGACAGGATCACCCACTTCGAAATCCCGGCAGACGACCTCGGCCGGGCCAAGGAGTTTTATGGCACTACGTTCGGATGGCAGCTGAACGACATGGAAGGCATGGATTACACGATGGTCGTGACCGCGCCCGTCGACGACCAACAGATGCCAACCGAGCCCGGAGCCATCAACGGCGGCATGCACAAGCGAGCGTCCGACATGCCGACCTCACCGGTGATCACAATCACCGTGGATTCCCTGGACGATGCTCTTAAGAAGGTTGAGGCGGGGGGCGGGAGCGTCGTTCGGCCCAGACAAGAGATTCCCGGTATGGGGGCGTTTGCTTACTTCAAAGACCCAGAGGGCAACACGCTCGGATTGTGGGAGAACGCCTGACGCCTCCGGCCTCACATCATCGGAGGTCCGCCGTTACCAACTGGCCCTCTTGCACCGAAACGCGCAACGCCTTTGTGGCGTCTGGTGGCGGCACGAGATCGGGATGGAGGATTCCGGCGAGTACCTCTATACCTTCGACCAATCGCGGACCGGGGCGCGAGAAGTATGCCGATGAGTCGGTAACGAAGACGTTGTTCTTCTCGGCAGCGGGCGTCGCCCTTAGGGTCGCGGACGCATAGAGGCCGGGGAGCTGCTTCACGGCCTCTGTCAGGTCGTAGCCACACGGCATGTAGACGATGACGTCTGGAGCCGCGGCGGCCACCTCGGTCCACTCCAGCGTGCGGGACCGCTCGGCCGGGCGACCAAATAGGTCGATGCCACCGGCGATCTCGATCATCTCGGGGATCCAATGCCCACCGTTGAAGGGAGGGTCCTGCCACTCGAGAGCGACAACGCGCCTGCGCGGCGCAGTAGTCGTTGCGCGACGCACCCTCTCGATCCGACCTTCCAGTGCAGTCACAAGACTCTCCGCTCGCGCCAACAGTCCCAATGCGTTTCCGACCGAGAGGATGTCGTCGAGAACGTCACCTAGAGTGCGCGGATCGAGGGACAGGACTTCGGCGCTACATCCGATGACCTCGAGCGCCTCTTCAACGTGGCCCGAAGGAACGGCACACACACGACAGAGATCCTGCGCGAGGATCACATCGGGCCGAAGCTCCCGGATCAATGGGCGATCCAATGTGTAGATCGAGTCGCTAACCGCCAGCTCCGCACGGACCATCTCGTCGATCGCCGCGGGAGATGTCTCCTCGTTGATCGGCAACCGTGTGCGGGACACCGTGGGCTTATTCGACACGTCACTCGGGTAATCGCAGTCGCCGCTCACCCCACAGAGGGCATCCCCGGCATCGAGTGCGTAGACGATCTCCGTGGCCGAGGGAAGCAAAGACAAGACCTTCACGAGATACCCTCGGCAGAACGGAGCCGCGCCACAATCCGCTCAAGTCCGGCCAGAAAGCTCTCCACCTCGTCCTCTGACAAATCGTCGAACAGGTCGGAGGCGAGCTGCCGGTACCCCGAATCCCACGACTGCGCCAGGTTCGTGCCGGCTTCGGTGAGAGTGACGAGGGTCGCCCTGCGATCGGTGGGGTGCTTGCGGCGAGCCACGAGCCCCGTCTCCTCCAGGGCGTCGACCAGGCCGGTCACGTTGCGGGGCGTGCAGTGGAGTGCCTCGCTCAAAGCGCGCTGCGTCACCGGGCCCCCGCGATGAAGCCTCCAGATCACTTCGGCTCGTGCCCGGCTGAGCCCCAGTTTTGCGAGCTCCCGATCCATGCCCTGAGCGAGCAACACCCCCAGTTCGAACAAGCGAGCAACAGCCCTGTGAGCCGCCCCCTCGATTCCGCGCATATCGTGTAGTGACTTCATTATGTGCTAACCTCCTTACCTCAGGATAGCCCCTGGCATGGGCAAAGGAAAGCACTGAAGGAGGGCGCGGAGTGACATGGGGATGATCGAAGTTCAGGGAATCACGCGGCGCTTTGGACGCATCGAGGCAGTGAAAGGAGTGAGCTTCACCGTCGAGGAGGGTGAAGTCTTTGGGTTCCTCGGCCCAAACGGCGCCGGCAAAACGACCACGATCAACATTCTCTGTACCTTGCTGCGGCCGACCGCCGGCCGAGCCACAGTCAACGGGTTCGACGTGGTCCAGGAGCGCAGCGACGTGCGCCGCTCGATTGGGCTCGTATTTCAGCAATCCACGCTGGACGAGAGACTGACTGCGGAGCAGAACCTCAGATTCCACGCGCGTGCGTACGGGGTCGAGGAGACGACTCGCGATCAGAGAATCCGCGAGCTCCTGACTCTCGTCGACCTGTGGGATCGACGCAAGGACTCCGTCCGCGGCTTCTCTGGTGGAATGAAGCGCCGGCTGGAGATCGCCCGCGGTCTCATTCATCACCCCCGAGTGCTGTTCCTCGACGAACCCACTCTCGGTCTCGACCCGCAAACGCGGCGCCGCGTCTGGGAATACCTCTCGGACCTCCGTGCTCGCGAGAACCTGACGATTTTCTTGACCACCCACTACATGGATGAGGCCGAGAACTGCGACCGCATCGGTGTCATCGATCACGGTGAAATCGTCGCACTGGACTCCCCGAACGCCTTGAAGAGTTCGGTTGGCGGGGACCTCATAACGCTGACAACCGACAATGGGGAAGCGGCCGCCGAGGAACTTAAGAACCGTTTCACCGTATCGCCCACTGTTACCGATGACGTCGTTAGCTTCCAAGTGGCGGCCGGTGAGACTTTCCTTCCGGAGTTCGTCCGGAACTTCGGTCAGCCGCTCGAGGCCATCAGTCTGCGTCGGCCGACTCTTGATGATGTCTTCCTGCACTTGACGGGCCATGCGATACGGGAAGACGAGTTTTCTCGGCACGGTCCCGGCGCGATCGGAAAGGGGGCCACATGATCGAGGTCTACCGTGGCGCAGCGGTGGTTACCTCTCTGGAGATGCTGCGCTTTGTGAGAGATCGATCAAGAATGATCTCGAGTCTCCTCTTCCCCGTCCTCTTCCTTGTGATATTCGGCCTCGGCTTCAAGAACGTTGTGGGCGACCTAGTGGGGGGCATCGATCTCATCGACTTCATGTATCCAGGAGTCGTAGCCATGGGGGCGCAAATGACCGCGCTTGTGGCGGGAATCTCGGTGGTGCAAGACCGCGAGGCGGGCTTTCTCAAAGAGATCCTTGTTGCACCACTGAACCGAGTGGGAATCGTTCTCGGTAAGGCGATCGGCGTCGCAGGTGTCGCAGTTCTCCAGGTGCTGATGCTTCTTTTGCTGGCGCCCATCGTGGGGGCGGACGTCCGCGCCACTACCATCCTCGAGCTCATACCCCTCGTTGTATTGCTGTCGCTGGGCTTGTCGGGGCTCGGAATTCTCGTCGCCTCTTTCATGAAGTCTCAACAGGGATTCCAGATGCTCATCAACGTTCTCGTTTTCCCCATGTTCTTTCTCGCGGGTGTTTTCTTCCCTGTGGACAGCGTTCCCCACTGGATGGAGGTGCTCTCCAAGGTCAATCCTGTGACCTACGGCGTGGACGCAATCCGGCAGGTGTTCCTTGGAGCGGCCCCCGCCGGGGCAGGACTTGGGGTGACCGTCTTCGGCCACACCATGACGCTTGCCGAGGAGGTGGCGGTGCTCGGATTGTTTACGGTTGTGCTAATCGCTGCGGCGGCGGTGGCCTTCGGCCGGCAGGAATGAGCCTGGAACAAACCTCCCTTTAAGGGCCGCTTTTAGTGTTGTGGAATGGGGGAAAACTCATCCGCACAGGAGGAGCGCATTCGCGCGGCGGAAGTGGTCGCCGCAATGTGCCTCGCGACGGACCTCGGCATGGGGTTTCCGTTCGAGCACGGCCTCCACGCTACGTTGATAACGATGCGGCTGGCAGATTTGCTGGGTGTCGACTCCCAGACGGCGTCGCAGACGTATTACGTCAGCCTCCTCATGTACTCGGGATGTACTACCGATGCCCATGTTTCGACAAAGATCTTCAAGAGTGGCCTTACCGCAAACGTAACGCCCGTGCAGTTCGGATCACCCACCGAAGCGATACCCAAGCTGATGCGAGCGGTTACCTCGCCCGACAGCCCTCCCTTGCGGCGCGTGTACGAGATCGCCAGCGGGATGCCGAAGGCCGCTCGGTACAGAAAACCCCATTTCAGGGCGATATGCGAGGTGGCGACGATGTTCACCGAGCGACTCGGCCTCCCTCAGCTTGGTCACGTCTTTGCCTTGCTAACCGATCGCTGGGATGGGAAGGGAGTCCTCGGCCGCGCCCAGGGTGATGACATACCGCTTCCTTTGCGTATCGTGCACGTGGCCAGAGATGCAGCGTTCCAGCGGCTGATCGGTGGGGACGAGCATGCCGCGAAGGTCATTCGCGAGAGGGCGGGACATGCGTTTGATCCGGAGATCTCAAACCGGTTCGCCGATGCGGCATTCGAGATCCTCAGTGCGGCCGACGTCCCTGAATCGGCGTGGGACGCGACCCTCGATCTAGAACCCCGGCCGTGGTTGTCCCTGGAAGGCGGGCAGATCGACGGCGCCCTGGCCGCGATGGGTGACTTCGCCGACCTGCCGTCTCCCTCGCTGTCGGGCCACTCTTCGGGTGTAGCGCAGCTGGCCTCGGCCGCCGCCGAGGTATCCGGATTCGACCCGGCCGACGTCACAAAGATCCGAAGGGCAGGGCACCTGCACGATCTGGGTCGGGCAGCGGTCCATCCGGGGATATGGGAAAAGACCGGAGCGCTGTCGGCCGACGAGTGGGAACAAGTTCGGCTCCACCCCTACCACACCGCGCGGCTTCTCGATCGATCGCGTTTTCTAGAGTCATTGGCGAGGATCGCGTGTTCACATCATGAACGGCTGGACGGAACGGGTTATCACCGGGGCGAAACGACGATGACCCTGTCGCCCTACTCGCGTATCCTCGCTGCGGCGGACGCATTTCATGCAATGACGGAACCGCGGGCGCATCGCCCGGCGCTATCCCGCGAATCGGCAGCCGAGGTCCTGAACGAGGAAGCGCGTGAGGGCCGGCTGGATGCACAGATGGTCGCAGCGGTTCTGGAGGCCTCCGGGATGCCGCCACAGCCGGTGGAGCGCCCGGCCGGGCTGACAGAACGCGAATCCGAGGTGATTGGTCTCCTGGCACGCGGTCTGCAGACAAAGCAGGTGGCGCGCGCTCTCGACATATCGATTAAGACGGCGGATCGCCACATTCAGAACGCATACCGCAAGACGGGTGTCTCGACGCGCGCAGCGGCCACACTCTTCGCCATGGAACATGGACTCGTGCAGTGGGGAGAACTCCCGATTTCGCGATAGGACTCGGGTGCGTAGCTTCGTCCCTATGCAGGGAGCGAGTGGGTCGGAGAGAAGGCAAGACGGGAGCGAAGCGGTTCGCCGGATGGGGCTACTGGTTGCCATCGCAGGGACCGCTGCTGTCTCGTCGGCGATCGTCACAACGGCTTCGGGGGCCCAAACCCGGGTGGGCGCCCTCGCGACGTGGCCCTGGATCCTTACGGCCCTCCAGGTAATCGCCCTCTGGTCTGCAGGCACCGGACGGTGGTGGGGCTGGCTCCTGGGAGCGGCCGTCCAGCCGTCGTGGATCGCCTATGCGGTTGTCACATCCCAGCTCGGCTTCATCCCGGGGTGTGTCGTCTCCGCTGTCGTTCAGACCCACAGCTTCCTGAAGCGACGCACCGACAGGCACCGCGCCGCAAGTAGGCAGCTCGGTGTCGTCAACCACTACGCATGAAGGAGCGAGCAACCATGAGCGACATCACAACAGAGCGGATCAGTACCGTCGTCGTCGGTGGCGGGCAGGCGGGGCTCTCGGTCGGCTACCACCTCTCGCGGCGTGGTCAGGAGTTCGCAATCCTCGACGCGAGCCAGCGCGTTGGAGATGCGTGGAGGAACCGCTGGGATTCTCTTCGCCTCTTCACACCCGCCCGATACGACGGGCTCGACGGAATGCCGTTCGATGCGCCACCTCACTACTTTCCATCGAAGGACGAAATGGCCGACTACCTGGAGGCCTATGCGAAGCAGTTTGAACTGCCGGTCCGGAGCGGAGTACGTGTAGACGGATTGTCGAAGAGCAACGGCCGCTTCATCCTTGCTACGTCCGAGGGAGGGATCGAAGCCGATAACGTCGTCGTTGCGATGTCTGGATGGCAACGGCCGCATGTTCCTTCGGCAGCGACGGAACTCTCCTCGGACATCGCCCAGTTGCACTCGGCCGAGTACCGAAGCCCGGATCAGCTCCGGGCTGGTGACGTTCTGGTAATCGGAGCCGGCAATTCCGGAGCTGAGATTGCGCTTGAGATTGCGCGCGGTCACCGTACCTACCTTGCCGGGCCGAATACGGGACAGATCCCGTTCTCCATCGAGGGACCGGCCGGGAAGGTCCTCGTCCCATTCGTACTTCGGGTGGTCTTCCATCGGATCCTCACCACAAGCACCCCGATGGGCCGACGGGCACGGCCTAAGAAGCTCTCTCACGGAGAGCCGCTGATCAGAACCAAAGCCAAGGCGCTGAGCGCCGCCGGCGTTCAGCGCGTCCCGCGATTCATCGGCACTCGTGGCGGTTTGCCCCTCCTCGAGGACGAACAGGTGCTAGACGTGGCGAATGTGATCTGGTGTACCGGATTCGACGGCAGCTATCCTTGGATCAATCTGCCTGTGTTTACCCACGGCAAACCCAATCACGACCGAGGGATCGTGGAGGATGAGCCGGGTTTGTTCTTTGTCGGACTGAAGTTTCTCTACTCGATGTCCTCCTCACAGATCCATGGCGTTGGTCGCGACGCGGCCCGAATTGCCGATGCAATTGCGCGCCGCCGTCCGCAGGAGCCGGGGGCGAAGAAACAGGGAGCGGGCGTAGCGACGATGCCCTCGGTGTAACGCGGTTGGGGGGAGGGAGCCTCCCTCCCCCCAGTTAGCGAATTAGTTCTGAGGTCCGGCAAGCACGCCGCAACCGGCGCGAGATCCCGCGTCTCCCGTTGCCCTCGTCGCCGAGTCGGGGCCGAAGACGTCCTCCTCGTGCGAGTGATAGCGGTCCGGAATATTGGCGAAGTTGTCCGGATTTGCGTGGACGATCACTGCGCTCCCATCGGCATCGCGCAGGCTCTCGAGAGTAAAGCGATCGGTCGTGAAACCAAGATCTGCCGACCCGTCCTCAGCCACGAGCAGTGATGGCATGTCGCCCGCGTGCTCGCCGTGAACGGTGCCCTCCGGATTAAAGTGCCCACCGGCCGACGTGAAGCCGGTGGCCGGATCACAGACCCCTACCGCGTGCACGTGGAATCCGTGGAAGCCAGGCGTCAGGCCCGTAAGCTGAGCCTTCACCCTCACGCCATCACCGTGGCGAGTGAATCGAACGCTTCCGAGCACGTTCCCGGACGTGTCTTCCACGGCCGCTTTGATCGACTGCTGACTGCCCGAAGATCCCAAGCTGGTGCCGGGAATGAACACAACGCCGCCAACAAGTGCCACCGTCGAGACTGCGGCGGCGATCTTCATCCGTCCAGTCATCGTTCCCCCTTCCATGTGCCGGCCTCCCTCCCGACCTCGATGTCGTCGTCCAAGAGGCGCGGCGTCGAACGATTGGTTGATACGTCGTGGTGCCATCCGAGGGTGGGAATCGGCGCGCCCGATAGGTCAGACCCACCTCACCCAGGAGAGACATAGGGGTGGCGGCTCCGTCCCAAGAGCCGACTATCGGACACAGGAACTATCCACAACGCCGAATTCCATCGGATGTAAGTTCCCCAACCTGCCGCCGGGGGGCCCGCGTGCACCGGCTCCGCCGGCGAGTAACAAAACCTGTGGGGAGAACGGCGCCCGCGCCCCTATGACACTGAGCGCTCTGGGCGCCCTTGTTATACGTCTGAAGTACTTGGCGATCAGCACCGCGAAGCCTGCGGCAAGGGTCAGAATCAGCGCCGAAGCGATCGCAACGATTACTTGAAGCGCCAGCGCGGCGATGACGACTGGCTCCTCGAGGGGATGCGCCAGGCCGCTCCCCCACAAGACCCTCTCCGAGGCCTCGAGAAGAACAAACCCGGCGAGTTGCAGGGCCCCCAGACGTGGCGCCAGGAACAGGAGCATGTCCATCCGCCCAAGACCGAGGCGCGGAACCCTGAGGATGCGCACGTAGAACCCGGCCGCACCACCTATGGCCGCTCCGAGAGCAACGCCCACGGCGAGGCCCCAATACCGGTGGCGCGTGGCGTCCATCAGGAGCGACATTTCCGCCGTATTCGGCGCAATCACAACATACGCGAGGCAGTGAGCGACAACGATGCCAAAAGCCGCTAATCCCCCCAGCCACAGGCAAGCGCGACCCGCACACAAGTGGCCCCTCATCGGCGCCAACGTACACACCACCTGGGAATCGGGCAAACGTGTATCCGCGGTGTTCTTTTCGCGCCGCGACTACCCCGGCGCGCCGAATTGTTTACTGAACGCCGAGGGGTGGTGCTTGATTAACATTTCAGCTCCCAAGTGTGGAGCACGACGTCGTCGAAACGCCGCGATCCCCCCGAGCGACGACCCGTTCGTATTTGTAGTCAAACATTGGGTACTAGACAGGGGCAGAGTCGATTCGAGAGGAGTGGACTATGCCCAGGGGAGAGTGGACGGACAAGCAGGAACGAAAGTACGAGCACATCAAAGAGAGCCAGAAGGACCAGGGCGAGCCGGCTGGTCGAGCAAAAGAAATTGCCGCTCGAACGGTCCAAAAGGAGCGAGCTCGAAGGGGCCAATCAAAGACGGCAAGCAAAGCATCGGTTCAGGACATGCCTTCATCGAAACGGGGCGGCCAGCGTTCGGGCACGAGGCGTCCCAAGGGGCGAACCAAACAGCAGCTTTACGAAGAAGCAAAGCAGCGGGGCATCGAAGGACGATCCCAGATGACCAAGGACCAGCTCCAGCGAGCCTTGGCAGGAAAGAAGAGCTAGGGACTTCGTCGATCCAGCGATGGAGCCTCGACGGCAGGAAAGGAGTGACCGATCGTGGCTACAACGAAGCAGAGACAGGCGGCCAAGAAGAATGTCAGGCGCGCGCAGCAGGCATCTCGTCGGAAGAAGACGATATCCAAGCTTCCGAAATCCACGCGTTCGGATCTCGGACGTCAGGCGGCAAAGTCCAGACAACGCGGCGGAAAACCGGGACGCAACCTCGAGGATCGCACACGAAGTCAGCTCTACGATCGCGCCAAACAGCTCGGCATCGAGGGCCGGTCGAAGATGGGCAAGTGGGACCTCATCCAGGCGATCCGGCGCCGCGGAGGCTAGCGAACCAACCGACACCGTGTAGTCACTTGGTCGATGTGGTCGGGCGTTATTGTCAGGTTTCACAACCCCGACTAGAGGTGACGCAATGCCAACGCGCGATGATCTCCGCAATGTAGCGATCGTCGCTCACGTTGATCACGGCAAGACGACACTCGTCGATGCAATGCTGTGGCAATCGGGAGCATTCCGTTCCAACCAGGATGTCGCCGAGCGGGTCATGGATTCCATGGACCTGGAGCGAGAGAAGGGCATCACGATCCTGGCCAAGAACACCGCCGTGCGCCACGGCGGCGTCAAGATCAACATCGTCGACACGCCCGGGCATGCCGACTTCGGAGGAGAGGTCGAACGGGGGCTCACCATGGTCGACGGAGTCCTCCTGCTGGTCGATGCGAGCGAGGGGCCGCTTCCGCAAACCAGATTCGTCCTGCGGAAGGCGCTCGAAGCCAGACTGCCGATCATCCTCGTCGTCAACAAGATCGACCGGCCCGACGCGCGCGTGGAGGATGTGGTCAACGAGGTCTACGAACTCTTTCTTGATCTCGACGCAGATGAAAGTCAGATCGACTTCCCTATCGTCTACTGCAACGCCAGAGAAGGAAAGGTGTCGGTCGACCCGAACGACGAAGGAACTGATCTCAAGCCTCTTTTCGAACTGCTGCTTGAGCACATCCCGGCTCCTTCTTACGAGGATGCGCATCCCCTGCAGGCACTGGTCACAAACCTCGACGCCTCTCCGTACGTCGGCCGGCTCGCACTATGCCGGATGTTTCACGGAACCATCAAACGAGGAGAGCCGATCGCGTGGTGCCGTGCAGACGAGACCATCGAGACGGCCAAGATCACCGAGCTCTACGTCACCGAAGCGCTGGACCGCGTGGAGGCGACGGAGGCAGGACCCGGGGAGATCATCGCGATCGCCGGGCTTCCTGAGGTAACCATCGGGGAAACGCTTTCGGACGCTGCCGACCCACGGCCGCTTCCGGTCAGCCACTTCGACGATCCGAGCCTGTCCATGACCATAGGTATCAACACCGCGCCCCTCGCAGGCCAGGACGGCACCAAACTCACCGCTCGGTTGGTCAAGACCCGGCTCGATCAGGAGCTGGTCGGCAACGTCTCGATCCGGGTCCTCGAAACGGACCGGCCGGAAGTGTGGGAGGTGCAGGGACGAGGGGAGCTGCAGCTCGCCGTGCTCGTAGAGATGATGCGCCGGGAGGGTTTCGAGCTCACCGTCGGAAAACCCCAGGTGCTCACGAAAGAGATCGACGGCAAGCTCTGCGAGCCGGTCGAACGCCTCACCATCGACGTCCCGGAAGACTTCCTGGGTGTCGTCACGCAGCTGATCGCGCTTAGGAAGGGACGACTCGAGAACATGGTCAACCACGGCACGGGATGGGTTCGGATGGAATACCTCGTGCCGGCACGCGGGCTGATCGGGTTTCGAACCGAGTTCCTTACCGAGACGCGCGGCACCGGACTTCTGCACCACGTCTTCGATCGTTATGAGCCGTGGCTTGGGGAGCTTCGAACCCGACCGACTGGAAGCCTCGTTGCCGACCGGCGAGGGCCCACTACCACCTATGCGCTGCTGAACCTCCAGGAGCGAGGGACCATGTTCGTCCCGCCGGGAGTTGAGTCGTACGAGGGGATGATCGTTGGGGAGAACTCGCGCTCCGAGGACATCGATGTGAATCCGACCAAGGAGAAGAAGCTTACGAACGTGCGCGCTTCTTCCGCGGAGGAACTCGTTCGTCTCATCCCTCACAAGCAGATGTCCCTCGAACAGGCCCTCGAGTTCATCAAAGAAGATGAGTGTGTCGAGGTGACACCTCATACCGTTCGTTTGAGAAAAGTGATTCTCAACGCGCACGAGCGGGCGCGGGCTTCGAGACGGGAAGCGAAGTCGCGGCTCGGCTAACGTT
>OCZV010000502.1_pt1 | contig 14085 bp, 11 predicted proteins | sample 1539051 | NCBI WGS metagenome assembly OCZV01 (sample SAMEA3113581, study PRJEB22503) | soil metagenome
CTCCATTTTGAATGGGGGACGAGGGTAGGGGTTTAAACGAATGGCCTTGTTGGTGCAAAAATATGGCGGGACGTCCGTCGGGACGATCGAACGCATCAAACATGTGGCGGGAAAGATCCGCGCAGCGAAACAGGCCGGTCACGACGTGGTCGTCGTCGTCGTTTCTGCCATGGCCGGCGAGACCAACCGCCTGATTGCACTGGCGCACCAGCTCTCCGAGATTCCGGATGAACGCGAGAAGGATGTATTGCTGGCATCCGGCGAGCAAGTCTCGGTCGCCTTGCTTAGCCTGGCGCTGAAAGACCTGGGGCAGTCGGCACGGTCGTTTTTAGGCCATCAAGTCAGGATCGGGACCGACAATGCCTATGGCAAGGCGCGCATTCGAAATATCGACTCGACGAAAATAATGCAGTCATTGAAGGCCGGGGAGGTGGTCGTTGTGGCGGGATTCCAAGGCGTCGACGAAGACGATAATATCACGACGCTTGGACGCGGCGGCTCAGACACCAGCGCGGTTGCCTTGGCGGCTTTTCTCAATGCCGAGGCTTGTGAGATTTATACCGATGTCGACGGGGTTTTCACTACGGACCCCGGGATTTGTGCCGGCGCAAAAAAACTGCAGCGCATCTCCTACGACGAGATGATCGAGCTCGCCAGTAGCGGCGCGAAAGTCCTGGAGATACGTTCGGTAGAATTCGCGAAGAAATTTTCCGTGCCGGTACATGTCCGGTCGACGTTTACCGAGGTCGACGGGACATGGCTGGTTAAGGAGGACGAGAGCATGGACGATGTATTGGTCTCGGGCGTGAGTTACGACAAGAACGAGGCGAAAATAACGCTTCTTCGCGTTCCGGATCGCCCCGGACTGGCGGCGCAGATTTTTGGCCCGATTGCCGAGGCGCGCATCGTCGTCGACATGATCATACAGAACGCCAGTGAAGACGGCACCACGGATTTGACCTTTACGGTGCCCAAGGTCGATCATAAGAAGGCGCTCTCTATTGTCGAGAAAACGCTGCCTGCGGTGCACGCCAAAGGGGTACAAGTCGATACCGATATTGCTAAGGTGTCCGTGGTTGGCGTAGGTATGCGCACGCACGCCGGGGTGGCGGCGAAAATGTTCGAGGTTCTCGCCCGTGAGGGAATTAACATCGAGATGATTTCAACCTCGGAAATTAAAATTTCCGTCGTCATCGACGCAAAATATACCGAGTTGGCGGTTCGCGTGTTGCATGAGGCGTTCGTCGGGAAGCAGGGAAAGGTATGAAGGACGTTTTGATTTACGATACGACGTTACGGGACGGCTGTCAGGCGGAGGATATCTCCTTTACGCTGGAGGACAAGCTCCGCATTGCGGAAAAGCTGGAAGATTTGGGAGTCGATTATATCGAAGGCGGCTATCCGGGATCGAATCCGCGGGATGCGGATTTTTTCAAACGTGTACAGAAGCTCAAGCTGAAGAACGCGAAAGTCGCATCCTTCGGAACCACTCGGCGACCGAGCGCCAAGCCGTCGCAGGATGCGAGCCTCAAGGTGCTGTTGGATGCGAACACGCCTGTGGTGACCCTGGTCGGAAAGACCTGGGATCTGCACGTGCGGGATGATCTGCGAATCAGCAAAAAAGCCAATTTGGAGATTATCAACGATTCCATCGCTTACATGAAGCGACACGTCGATGAAGTGATCTTCGACGCCGAGCACTTCTTCGACGGCTTTCGTTCCAACCCGGAGTACGCTTTGGAATGTTTGCAGGCGGCAGAGGAAGGAGGCGCGGATTGGATCGTGCTCTGCGATACCAACGGCGGGCGGCTTCCGAGCGACATCCGCGAGGCCGTTGGGCGCGTGCGTGAGACCGTTCGAACGCCATTGGGAATTCATTGCCACAATGATGGCGATCTTGCCGTGGCCAACACGATGGCCGCGGTAGAAATGGGAGCGCGCCAGGTGCAGGGGACGATCAACGGATTCGGCGAGCGCTGCGGCAATCTCAATCTTATTTCCGTTATTCCCAATCTCCAATTAAAGATGGGAAAGAACTGCATCAAGCCGGCGCAGCTCAAAAAACTACGTGAGGTGTCGCACTTCTTTTACGAACTGGCCAATATGCAGCCGAATAAGCGTCAACCCTATGTCGGCGACAGCGCTTTCGCTCACAAAGGCGGACTCCATGTTTCGGGGGTTTTGAAAAACCGCGAAACCTATGAACACATCGATCCTGAGTTTGTCGGCAATCGACAGAGAGTGCTCGTCTCCGATCTGGCGGGTCGAAGCAATGTCGTTTACAAGGGGAAGGAGTACGGCATCGATCTCAAGAACCAAGATCAAGCGATTCATGAGATCCTGCGCCGCACCAAAGAGTTGGAAAGCCAAGGTTATGAGTTTGAGGCCGCAGAAGCATCGTTTGAGCTCCTCATCCAGGAGGCGCTGGGGCGAAAGAAGAAAAACTTTCACCTCATTGGCTTTCGCGTTATCGACGAAAAAAGGAAAGAGGGCGAGGCGCCGATATCTGAGGCCACGATTATGGTCCAAGTGGATGGCGTGATGGAACATGCTGCCGCGATGGGCAACGGCCCGGTGAACGCCCTTGACCAGGCCCTACGCCGCGCACTGACGAAATTCTATCCTGCACTAAAGGAAGTCGAGCTGGTGGATTACAAGGTGCGAGTCCTCACGTCAGGCGAAGGCACCGGCGCGTCGGTTCGGGTTTTGATCGAATCAGGTGACGGCAAGGATCACTGGGGAACGGTGGGGGTCTCTCATAACGTCATCGAAGCGAGCTGGCAGGCGTTGGTCGATAGCATCGATTATAAACTCTACAAGGATTCGCGGCATCGTACCAATTGAGCGAATGACGCAATAGTCAATAGGTAGGGGCACGGCATGAGGTGCCCCACCTCTCTCTCACGCCTAGGGCCCTATTGCCTTATTTCATATGTGGCAAACGCTTAAAGAAGATATCCAAGCGGTCTTCGACCGCGACCCGGCGGCGCGATCGACATGGGAGGTGGCAATTGCGTATCCGGGTTTTCACGCGATCCTGATCCACCGGCTGGCGCACTGGCTCTGGCAGCGGCAGCTCACCACGGTTGCGCGGTTGGTGAGCCACGTCGGCCGATTCCTCACCGGGATCGAGATCCATCCTGGCGCAAAAATCGGCCGGCGCTGTTTTATCGATCACGGCATGGGCGTGGTGATTGGAGAGACAAGTGAGATCGGCGACGACGTGACGATCTACCAGGGTGTCACGCTCGGCGGCACGTCGACGGAGCCAATCAAGCGCCACCCCACGATCGAAGACTCGGTGACAATCTTCAGCGGCGCGGCCGTCCTCGGGCCGGTGACCGTCGGCCGCCACAGTCGAGTGGGTGCCGGCTCCGTGCTAGTGACCTCGGTGCCACAGCATTCCACGGTCGTCGGCATCCCGGGCAGAGTGGTGAAGATCGAGGCGAGGCATACGCCGACAGGCAAAGCGATTATTGACCTCAACTCGGCCGACTTGCCCGACGTCATCGCCAAAGCAATCAGTGGTCTTGCCGACTATGTTGAAAAATTGGAGAAGAAGGTCGACGAACTGAGCGCTCGGCAAGGCGGGCTTGAGGAGAAGACAGCAGAGGAGAGCGAGGTTCTGAATAGGGTCAAAGAGTTATTGAAGAATAACCATTAGGCTAGCCGAGATGGAGTGCAGAAAGAGTCATGTCCGGGATGAATGGAAATAGCAGAGTCGTGGTCGCCATGAGTGGAGGGGTTGACAGTTCGGTCACCGCCGGCCTCCTCGTGGAGCAGGGCTATGAAGTCCAGGGTGTCTCACTGCGGCTGTGGGAGGGCGATCTCGGCCTGCGCGTCTGCTCTGATCATCGCGGCGCGAAGGACGTCGCCGATGCTCTCGGAATCAGTCACACCCTCCTGGACCTCCGCCCGCAGTTCGTAGATACGGTGGTCAAGCCTTTTGCGCGCGATTATCTGCGCGGACGCACGCCGAACCCGTGCGTTGCCTGCAATCGTGATTTCAAACTCGGCGTCCTGCTCACGTGGGCTAGGAATCATGGCGCCGATTACGTTGCCACGGGTCATTACGCGCGAGTTGTCAGCAGTGAGCAGACGCAGCGAGTGTCTCTTTTTCGCGGCGCGGATTACAGTAAGGATCAGTCGTACTTTCTATTTGCTTTGAACCGGGATCAGTTGGCCCATACGCTCTTTCCACTGGGTGAAATGCACAAGAACGAGGTCCGAGAACGGGCACGCCAAATTGGCTTGCCCGTCGCGGATCGTCCAGAAAGTCAGGATATCTGTTTTGGCGATTACCGGGCCCTCGTCGAAAGGTACGCGGATGAGCACGATATGGCGGGCGGCGATATTGTCGATCAGTCGGGAAGGGTGCTCGGCCGGCACCGCGGCATTCACGGCGTAACCATAGGCCAGCGAAGGGGATTGGGGATATCAGCGCCACAGCCGCTCTATGTCCTAGGCGTCGAAGAGAAGTCGAAGCGGGTCGTGGTTGGGAAGAAAGAAGCGCTCGGATGCGCGGGACTTATCGCCCGTGATATAAATTGGATCGAGCCGCTCGAAGCGGAACAGATCGCAGCCGAGGTGCAAATTCGCCATCGCGCACCCGCGGTGCCGTGCGTTGTCCGACGACTGGCTGATGGTGCTTGCGCAGTTCGCTTCCAAGAAGTTTTTCCGGCGGTGACACCTGGGCAGGCGGCGGTTTTTTATCGGGGCGATCAACTATTGGGGGGCGGCTGGATCGTCCAAGCGATCCGCGATGAGCCGGTCGCTTGATCTCAAATCGCGAACTTCAAATGGCCATATCTGAAATCCGAGATTTGCAATTTGCGATTACGCGCGAAGCGAGACCATGCGCATAGCCATCACCACCCTTGGCTGCAAGATCAACCAGTATGATTCCGCGGTGATTCAGAGCCGATTGGAAGGCAAGCATTCATTTGTTTCCTTCGATGAGACCGCGGATTGTTACATCATTAATACCTGTACGGTGACGGACCGCGCGGATGGGGAGGCGCGGCAGCTGGTGCGCCGCGCCAAACGGAGGAGCCCGAGCGCCAAGGTATTAGTCACAGGCTGCTACGCCCAGGTTAATCCAGAGGACGTCGCCCGTCTTCGCGGCGTTGATTATGTGGTCGGGCTGAATCGTCTCGGCGATCTGCTCCGTTTTGTCGATCTGCCTCCCGGGAATGAAGATGTGCGTGTCGCGGTCAGCGACGTGAGGAGAGAACGCGGCGTCCCGGTGACGGGTACCCGGGCCCTGCCCGCTCACACCCGGGCTTTTCTCAAAATTCAAGAAGGCTGCAATTATTCTTGTACTTATTGCATCATTCCGACTGCGCGCGGTCTGAGCAGGAGCATAGCGCCAGCAGACGTGATGGAGCAGGTTAGACAGCTCGCGGATGCCGGATACAAGGAAATCGTTTTGACCGGCATCCATCTCGGCGGTTACGGACAGGATCTCGCGCCGAAGCTGGACTTGACGGCCTTGCTAGAAATAATCGTGACAAGCCGATTGATGCCCCGTGTTCGTCTGAGCTCGCTCGATCCGCGTGAAGTGCCGGATCGGCTGTTGGATCTGATGGCCGGCTCGGATGTCCTTTGTCCGCACCTGCACATCTGCGCTCAGGCCGGCGAGGACCAGACGTTGAAACGGATGCGCCGCAACTACGATACCGGCTATTATCGCGAGCTCGTGACTAAGGCGCGCGAGACATTGCCGGACGCAGCGCTCGGCAGCGACATCATCGTTGGCTTCCCGGGCGAAAGCGATGAGAGCTTCGAAAGGTCGATGGAATTCTTCGCCTCACTGCCGCTGACTTATTTTCACGTGTTTCCTTTCTCCATTCGGCGGGGAACGCCGGCCGCTTCATTGCCGGCGCAGGTTCCTGGCGACGTTAAAAAATCACGGGCGCGAAAAATGCGGGAGTTGGGATCCAATAAGAAAACGGATTTTTGCCTTGGCTTCGTTGGCCAAGAGCTGTCTGTGCTCATCGAAGAAAAGTCGGACAAGAAGACCGGCGGCCACAGGGGGTTTAGCCGAAATTATCTGCCGGTCATGGTTTTAGGTGGAGATGAGGGGGCAAACCGTGAAGTCCGCGTTCAGCTGGAAGGTTTCGAGAATGGATCGCTAATTGGAAAACGGCTCGATGCCCCCGGGGCCGCCGACGGCTCTAGTCCAGGGGTTGGGGCGCGACGCTAGCTGGTAACATTGAAAGAGAAACCTCACTTCGATGCTTTACAAAAGGAGCTGGGATACACCTTCAACGACCGGTCGCTTCTCGTGCGCTGCCTGACGCACGTTTCTTATAACTACGATAGACGTCTCGGCCATAATGAAGTCTTGGAATTTCTTGGCGATGCGGTGCTGGATCTCGCCATCAGCGACCTGCTGATGCGCCGTTTCCCGGACAAAAGCGAAGGCGATCTTTCACGGATGCGCGCGGCCCTCGTGAATTCGTCTGTTCTGGCTCAAAAGGCGACGGCGATCAATCTCGGCCCATTATTGCGGCTCGGTAAAGGCGAAGAGCGTAGCGGCGGAAGGCAGAAGGAGTCGATTCTCGCCGGTGCCTTCGAAGCTCTCCTGGGCGCTATCTATCGCGACGGCGGCTACGACACTGCTCGCGGAGTCGTGGAGCGCTACTTTGCCACCGACGTGAGAGAGAAAAAGCTTGGGCTTCAAGACTACAAAACCCGACTGCAGGAAATCAGCCAGATGCTTTTTCGCGCTCCGCCGACGTATCGGGTGGTGTCCGAAACCGGGCCGGACCACGAGAAACGTTTCGTGACCGAAATCACGCTGGGTGGTAAAGTCTTGGGTCAAGGCGAAGGACGGACCAAGAAACAGTCTGAACAAGAAGCCGCTAAGCAGGCGCTGTACGAACTCCAAGAGCACAGGGATTTCGTTGCCAAGGACTTGCTCTAAGCCCTGCCTTTCCATCGAGGTTCGCGAGATTCGATGCCCCAACTGTCAACAGACGTATTGATCATTGGCGCCGGCGGCGCCGGGATGTATGCGGCCATCGCCGCCGCCCGGCGCGGCGCTTCGGTTATCCTGCTCGATAAGGGCCTGGTTGGACGGGGCGGCGCGACCGTGATGGCGCAGATGACCGTTGCCGTGGCACTCGGACAACAAGAACCGGATCACTGGAGCCTTCATCTCGAAGATACGCGCAGGGCCGGTCGGGGTCTTTGTAACGAAGCGTTGTCCGCGCTTTTATGCGAACATGGACCCGAACGCATCCTCGAGATGGAGTCGTGGGGAACGCGGTGGGCGCGCGAAAACGGCCACATCAAGCAAGAGCTGGCGCCGGGCCATAGCCGGCGGCGCTGCTGCTACGTCGATTTTCTCAATACGGGACCGGCGGTCGCGGCGACCCTGCGGCGAAAAGTCAGCGAGATTCCGGAAATCCGCCGCATCAGCAACGTCGCGATCGTCGAGATTCTCGTCTACGACGGCCGCGCCATGGGTGCGGTGGGTCTGGATATCAACGGGGGCGATCTTGTGACTTTTCAAGCCAAAGCAGTGGTTCTGGCTGCCGGCGGTTTGACTAAGCTCTACGCCCGAAACAGCGCCTCGGCGAATATGGCCGGTGAGGCCTATGCCTTGGCGCTCTGGGCTGGCGCGGAATTGGTCGACATGGAGTTCGTGCAATTTTTTCCCATCGGCCACCTCGCGCCCCGTCTTGTCGGCATGGATCCCATCATGTGGGACCCCTTCCGCTATAAGCTCGGTGGAAAATTGCTCAACGGCGAATTTGCAGAATTCGTGGACCGCTACGGCGGCACGGACTTCGGGAAATATACGGCCACGCGCGACGTGGCATCGTATGCGATTCTGAAGGAAGTCGAGGCCGGCCGGGGCTCGCCGCACGGCGGCGCCTATCTCGACTTTCGCCATATCGCCGATCGCGAGCTGCGGGAGGCTTTCGGGCCGGTGATCGATCGTTTGCTCAAGAACGGCATCGATCTCACCAAAATGCCGGTGGAGGTGGCGCCGATCGCTCACTATCATATGGGCGGTGTTCGCGTTAGCGCGAACATGGAGACTCGCATTCGAGGGCTCTATGCGGCAGGCGAGGCCGTTGGTGGCGCCAACGGGGCCAACCGGTTGTCGGGCAACGCCATCACGGAGGCGTTTGTCTTCGGCCACCGCGCCGGAAGTTCGGCGGCGCGGCAGGCGCAGCTTGCATCGGCGTCGTGGGATCAAAAATATGCTGATTCTATCGCTGAGCGGGTTGGCGCGTTAACCAGCCAACGATCCAGAGAAGGTCTTTCTCCCGCGACCTGTCAAGCAGAACTGCAAAAACTCCTGTGGGAAAAGGCGGGACCGTTTCGCACGGGGGATAAGCTTACCGACGCGCTGGCGCGCCTCAAGAGCCTACGGAACGAGCTCCCGACTCTCTCTGTTGGAGCCGAGGCGCCCTTCAATCTAGACATCCAAGATTGGTTCGAGCTGCGGGCGATGCTAGCGACGGCCGAAGCTGTGATTATGGCCGCGCTTGCCAGAACCGAGAGCCGCGGCGCGCATCAGCGCGAGGACTTTCCTCATCCCGACGCTTCATTGGAGAAAAACCAAGTGATGGAATTAAAGGACGGTGAATTGCGCGCGTATTGGCTTGATCCCGTTCGCATGACGGCGCACGCAGGACCTCATGTCTGAAACACCAGCCAAAACGGCGACCTTGCGGGTACGGCGTGGCTCGGTTAACGAAGCGAAGCGCTACGACGACTTCAGCGTGCCCTATGAAGATGGCATGTCGGTTCTCGACGCGCTCCGCTGGATCCGCGTCAATCTCGACAGCACGCTCGCCATTCGCTACAGCTGCATCAACGCCAACGCCTGCAAGACCTGTATGGCTTTGGTAAATGGCGAGGTGGAATACACCTGCATCGCGAAGCTATTTCCCGGCGTCATCACGGTCGAGCCGCTGCCTAAACGGCCGCTCATCCGGGATCTCGTGACGGACACCGTGCCCGAGGAAGAGAAGCTTTAAGTTCAACTCCCGGCGCAGATATCGCAACGGGCATGGTCGGCCGTTTATTCCAACCCCATGAGTCTCGCTGGATTGGTGCATGCGAGCAGCTTGATTTCCTCTTTGTTCAGCCCGCCTTCATGGAGCATGCCTAAAAACATGCGCATCAGCTCGGGCGGATTGGGGCTATAAGGGCGGAAGTAATCCGTGCTGGCCACCACTTGCCTTAAGCCGATCTCGCGCAGTTGTTTCACGAGTTCGGCTGAATCTAGACGTCCGGGCGCCAACGCGTTCCAGCAGACTTCGACGAAAGCTCCCAACTCGGCGGCGCGTTTCATCGCGTCCATCGGCATGGCGATGATGTGACTCTGCGCATGGTTAATGACGATTTTGTCGAGGCCCATGTCGCGCCCCGCTTCGATAAAGGCGAGGGATTCCTGCCACGAGACGTGACCCATGCCGAGAGTAAGATTGTGAGCTTTGCAACACTCGATGATTTCCCGCCCGCGCTGTACTAATTTTCCTCTGTCATCGAGAAAGTAGTAATTGGGGTTCTCCAATTGGGCATGGTTCTTGTAGTATGTTTTGATCCGACTGCTGAAACCTTTCCGCTCCACGTCATTGCGCGCGCTCCAGGTCGGAAGGAAAACCATCCTGCCGCCCAGCTCGGCGCAGGATTCGACGATACAAGGATTCGGACCGCCGGCGGTAATGTTGAGCGCGACGCTGGACCAGAGGCTGACTTTGGTTTGCAGCGACGACAGAATGTAAGGCACGACGTTGATCGTGGGCCACCAATGGGATTTCAGCACCACGCCGCGCATGCCCATGGCCTCCGCTTTTGGCAGCCACTGAAACTCGGGCTCTCGTTTTCGTTCTTTCGCGGAGAATTCGAAATCGATATGACAGTGGACGTCGATGGCGCCCGCCATAAAGTCGTCGTAGATCGTCACGGCCATGGTCCTTTCAGGATTGGAGGTAAACCAATCAACAGCATGTGGAGAAAGGCATTTGCATGCTTCGACGGGCTCAGCATGAACGGAAGAATATAAATTGCTTCATGAGAGAATCCGTTCATCCTGAGCGGGTCGAAGGGCGAACGGTGGTGTTTCGAAACTCCTCAACGGTCAGACCGTCTGGGCTCGGCTCGGCAAACAGCACCGTTTGTACTTCTTGCCGCTGCCGCAGGGGCAGGGATCGTTGCGTCCTGCTTGATGGATGCTTGTCTTCGCGTCTCCGGCGCGGACCAGTTCCATCAGCTTCTCGGCTGGCTCGCCGGCGTCTACGAGTTCGGCGAACTTTTGTAGATAGGGTTTGCTGTGCGTAAAGAAGCGCTTTAGCCCGGCGCATAAATAATTCAATCCCTCTTCACCGTCCGGCGTCTTGATGAAGCGGTCCTTCGGGCAGCCGCCGTTGCACATGCTCAATACTTCACACTCACGGCAGTAGCGCGGCAGAGTGGTCCATTTTTTCTGACCGAACTCACGCTGCGCGGGATGCTCGATCATTTCCGCGAGGGTCTGTTCGTAGATGTTGCCGATCTTGTGTTCCGGTTCGACGTAATGATCGCAGGAGTAAAAGTCGCCATTATGCTCGACGACCGGCACATCGCCGCAGGTCTCCCGGTAAATGCACAGCGCGTGCTCCATCCCGAGGAACGGCCGCACGGATTCATCGAAGAGCTGAATGAAAATCTTGCCGATATCGTTTCGCACCCATTCATCGAAAATCGTCGAAAGAAATTCTCCGTAGGCTGCGGCGGGAACGGATCGGGAGACCAGGCTTTTCTCAGGACCATCGGCGCGCTCCACCAATGGAAGAAATTGTAGATACTGTCCACCGATCTCTTTGAAATAGCGATAAACTTGCGTCGGATGCTTGACGTTCACGTCGTGGACCACGCAGAGCAGGTCGACGTGTACCTTGTGGCGCCTGAGCATTTGAAAAGCCTGCGCGACTTGTTTATGGGTCGGCTTTTGTCCCTTGGTCACCCGATAGTGATCGTGCAGCTCTCTGGGTCCGTCCAGGCTGAGGCCGATGTAAAAGTTTTCCCTGGCGAAAAGCTCACACCATTCCTCGTTGATCGTCGTGCCGTTGGTTTGAATACCATTGATCAGTTTCTTGTCCGGCGGCAAATGTTTCTTTTGCAGATCGACGGCTTTGCGAAAGAAATCGACGCCGAGCAGCGTCGGCTCGCCGCCATGCCAGGAGAAGCTCACGATCTCCTTCGGCGTGGCTTGAATGTGCTGAATGATATATCGCTCGAGCGTTTCGTCGCTTAAACGGAAGTTCGTTCCTTTGGGATAGAGCTCTTCTTTCTTGAGGTAATAGCAGTAATGACAATCGAGGTTGCAAATGGCCCCGATGGTCTTCACCATGATCTGAAATTCCCGCGCCGCAGTTTCCAAAGGGATAACCTCCAGCAGCCGAACGAGCTAGTCTTTGACTCTACTCAAAAAACTCCTGGATGTCATCACCTTATTGGCCATTGGGACCTTCTGGTCGCCGGCCCGGTCATCTCGGAGAAACGATCACCGCCATTGCCAAGTGAAAACAGGTACTGGGCCGGGTTATTCATTTGTGCCACCGCTCGAGGGGCGAGCCCTCCAGAGCGAAGGCAATGGGCCTTGGAGCGGCCCTTCGACTTCGCTCTGGACAGGCCTGCAAACCGAGGTTGTGGAGCGAACGCCTGTGGGATAAAAAAGAATCGCTAGCGCCGGTAGACATTAGCCGGCTGCCACTTATGCCGATGCCGAAAGGGTTGCAAGCGAGCGACATGAAGGTGATTGGCTACGAAGCTTAACTTAGGAGGACCGATGCCCAAGAGCACATACGATGAAGTTTATGCCGGATGGCGCGCCGATCCAGAAAGTTTCTGGGCCGAATTGGCCGAAGCGATTCATTGGTACAAGAAATGGGACAAGGTTCTTGATGCTTCACGCCCTCCGTTCTATCGCTGGTTTACCGGAGGCATGGTCAACACTTGCTATAACGCCCTTGATCGCCATGTGGAACAGGGCCGGGGAAATCAGGCAGCTCTGATCTACGACAGCCCTACGACTGGAACTATCAAGGTGTTTAGCTATCGCGAATTACTGGATGAGGTAGCCCGCTTTGCTGGAGTGCTCGTTCGCCAGGGCGTTCGGAAAGGCGACCGGGTCATCATCTACATGCCGATGGTGCCCGAGGCGGTCATTGCCATGCTCGCCTGTGCCCGGGTCGGGGTGATCCACTCTGTGGTCTTCGGCGGATTCGCCGCCCATGAATTGGCGAGCCGCATTAATGATGCCCGGCCTGAGTTAATCATCTCAGCTTCTTGTGGCATCGAAGGGGATCGCGTTTTGCCCTATAAGCCTCTGCTCGACAAGGGCATTGAGGTCGCGTCAGTGAAGCCCAAGCGTTGCATTATTCTTCAGCGGCCCCAGGAGAAGGCGTCCATGGTTGCCGGCCGCGACCTCGACTGGTCGGAAGTGATGGCAGAGGCGAAGCCGGTCGATTGTGTTCCAGTTGCTGCGACCGATCCGCTTTACATCCTTTACACTTCGGGCACCACGGGCATGCCCAAAGGAATCGTGCGCGATAACGGCGGCCACCTGGTGGCGCTCAAGTGGAGCATGAGGAGCATCTATGGCGTCGAGCCGGGTGAGGCCTTCTGGGCAGCCTCTGACGTGGGTTGGGTCGTCGGCCACTCGTATATCGTCTATGCGCCTCTTTTCAACGGGAACACGACGGTTCTTTACGAAGGCAAACCGGTCGGCACTCCTGATCCCGGGGCTTTCTGGCGGGTGATTTCGCAGCACGGTGTGAGAGTTCTTTTTACAGCACCGACAGCCTTTCGGGCTATCAAACGAGAAGACCCCAACGGCGATTACATCCGCAAATACGATCTGAGCTGCTTTCGCACGCTTTTTCTTGCCGGTGAGCGGTGTGATCCTGATACGCTCCTGTGGGCCGAAAAGCAGCTCGGTGTCCCGGTGATTGATCATTGGTGGCAAACGGAAACGGGATGGCCCATTGGAGCCAATTGCGTTGGCTTGGGGATGCTTCCGGTGAAACCCGGATCATGCACAAAGCCTGTCCCAGGCTATGACGTACGAGCGCTGAGCCATGATGACCAGGAATTGTCAGGAGGGCAAATCGGCAACATGGTCATCAAGCTTCTGCTGCCGCCTGGTTGTCTTCCTACGTTGTGGAACAACGATGAAGGTTTTCGGAACTCCTATTTGAGCCGTTATTCCGGATATTACTTGACGGCGGATGCGGGTTACAAAGATGATGACGGTTATCTCTGGATCATGAGCCGCACGGATGACATCATCAATGTCGCCGGCCATCGTTTGTCCACTGGCGCGATGGAAGAGGTGCTCGCATCGCATCCTGAAGTCGCCGAATGCGCCGTTATGGGAGTAGCAGACGCAGTCAAGGGAGAGATCCCGTTGGGTCTGATCGTGCTCAAAGCGGGGGTGCAACGGCCGCACCGGGAGATCGTTACGGAAGTGATCGAGATGGTACGCGAGAGGATCGGGCCGGTCGCCTCTTTCAGGGTCGCCGGTGTCGTTAAACGGCTGCCCAAGACTCGCTCAGGAAAGATTCTGCGCGGCACTGTCAAGAAGATCGCCGATGGAGTTGACTATCGAATTCCGCCGACCATCGACGATCCAGTGATTTTGGATGAAATCACGTCCGACTTGGCCGTGTTAGGATATCCCGGCAGCCAAGTTAGGAAGCCGGCTTAAGTCCTCGGGCCAGGCGACATGGAACTAACGGACAGGCAGAAGGGTGTTGTCCGCGGCGTGATCCCGGCGGCGGCTTTGAGCGCCGTGGGTTTGTGCGGCGCGCCGCTGTTGCTTCCGGTGAGTCCGCTTCCTCCGGACGAGCCAGGCGCTCGAATGGCGTGGGCCGTTCAGTGGGCGCTGCTCCCTGTGCTCACGCTTATGGTTGCCGTCGCGCGTGTGGGAAACCATCGTTTCTATACGCCTGAAGATATTGATGGTAGCGGTCTCACGAGCGGGACGCCGCAGGTACAGGTTCTTCGGGCGGTGCTGGAGAATACGCTCGAGCAGACGGTGCTTGCGATCGCCGCCTATGTGCTTTGGGCAATCGTCAT